>Ga0224554_1002112_pt1 | contig 10873 bp, 5 predicted proteins | sample 714S22024metaG_FD_180666 | JGI IMG/M metagenome (GOLD analysis project Ga0224554, IMG submission 180666) | Peat soil microbial communities from Stordalen Mire, Sweden - 717 S2 20-24 | ecosystem: Environmental > Terrestrial > Soil > Wetlands > Peat | place: Sweden: Norrbotten County, Stordalen...
ACAAATCCTCTTGCCGCTCACGATCCTTGCGCGTTCCCATTGCCATGACTTGATTCTACAAATAACTCCTGTGGAAACCTCTCAATTCTTTCGTGCAGGTATCGGGACTTTCACCACAGGCTGCTAAAAGCTTCAGCAAGGCTGCAACTGCCCGACAATGGCGTCTTGCTGCTTGAAGTACTCACGCAGTAGTTCTGCCCGCGCGAAGTAAGCCAGGGGAAAAGGGTGAAGAAAGCCTTGAAGTCCGTGACGGGCAGATCGCGCGCCTCGTGCAGGCGCTATCTTCTCGCTCTTCGGGTAGTCTTCTGCCTGCTCCCTTTGCTGGCGCATGCAGCTTCGGACTACTATCGTCACATCATTTTCGATAACAGTCTGACTTCGGACAGTTATTTCTACAGCAGGAGTCAAGCTTCCGGGAAAAGCTTTCTCGAACAGCAAAGCGGCCGCTTGCCGGTGGAGACCAAGGTTTTTCTTACGCCCCCGAACGCGATTCGTCTTCAGTGGCAGTCCGCGCCGGAAGGCGGATGGCTGGCGGAGATTGCCACTGCCGACCTGCGTAACCGTTTGCCCGGATTGTCCGGGCACAACTTGTATTTCTGGATTTTTTCTCCTCAGCCGATATCTGCCGCGAACCTACCGAAGATCGTGCTTTCCAATGCGCTTGAAGGTCTTCAGGTCGCGGAATTTCCCGCCAGCTTCAGCGAACCTCTCGATCTCGGGAAATACACGGGCGATGTCCTAGCCGGCCGCTGGGTCGAGGTTCGCATCCCTCTCTCCGACTGCCGCACGGCATCCATCTATCCCTTCAAGCCCGAGTACCTGCGCAGCATCACCTTTCATCAAGGCCGCGCCGATGACGTGCGCCACACGCTCATAGTCGATGAGATTCGCGTCGATGACGATCCCGCCGGCTCAACCACTCTGCCCGCTCCATCCAATGTGCGCGCCGTCGGTTACGATCGCCACGTCGAGATTGAGTGGGACGCGGTTGAACCTCCGGCACTCGCACGCTACGTAATTTATCGTTCCCTCGACGGCAACAACTTTTCTCCGGTCGGAATCCAGTTGCCCGGCGTTCATCGCTACGAGGATTTTCTGGGGAAGGCCGGCGTTCAGGCGCAATATAAAGTTGCCGCTTCCGACTGGCATTACCGGCAGTCGGCGTATTCCGATGTGGCCAGCGCATCAACCCGCGAGCTGACCGACGACGAACTGCTCACCATGCTCCAGAAGGCCTGCTTCCATTACTACTGGGAGGGAGCCGATCCCCACTCCGGCATGACTCGTGAAAACATTCCCGGAGACGATCGCGTGGTGGCAACAGGGGCCAGCGGCTTTGGCATCATGGCCCTGATGGTCGGCGTCGATCGCGGCTTCATCACCCGCGAACAAGGGGTGCGGCGGTTGACCACGATCGTCGCCTTTCTCGAACACGCCCAGCGCTACCACGGCGCCTGGTCGCACTACATGGACGGCAACACCGGCCGCACCATGCCCGTGTTCGGCATGTACGACAATGGCGGAGACCTGGTGGAGACCTCATTTCTCATGCAAGGTCTGCTCGCGGCGCGTCAGTATTTCCACGGGCCCGGCGCAAGCGAGCAGTCTCTCTACCGCGGAATCACCGAGCTTTGGGAAACGGTCGAATGGGACTGGTACCGCGAGACGCCGTCCAGCGACTTTCTTTACCGGCATTGGTCGCCGCAATGGTCTTTCCAGATTCATCACCCTCTCATCGGATTCAACGAGGTCATGATTACCTATCTCCTCGGCATCGCTTCTCCCACGCACTCCGTGCCGGCAACTCTCTATTACTCCGGGTGGGCCGGACAATCGGACCGTGCCATCACATACCGCGAGGGATGGTCCGGCAGTACCGACGGCAACCACTACGAAAACGGACACACATATTACGGCATCAAGCTCGATGTGGGCGTCGGCCCCGGTGGTCCGCTCTTCTTCACCCATTACTCCTTCATGGGCTTCGATCCTCACAGCCTTCACGACCGCTTCACCAACTCTTATTTCGATAACAATCGGAACATTACCCTCATCAACCGCGCCTATTCGATTACCAACCCGAAGCACTTCGCCGGCTACGGCCCCAACGCCTGGGGACTTACCGCCAGCGACGGCCCCGATGGCTACGTCGCGCAAGCTCCCGACGAGGCAGACGATCGTGGAACCATCACGCCTACTGGAGCACTGGCTTCTTTCCCCTATACGCCCGAAGCCTCGATGGCCGCGTTCAAGCATTACTATCGCGATCTCGGCAATCGCATGTGGGACATCTACGGCCTGCGTGACGCATTCAACCAGAATGCCGATTGGATCTCGCCCATCTACATGGGCCTGAATCAGGCGCCGATCGTAGTCATGATCGAAAACTACAGGTCTGGTCTGGTGTGGAAGAACTTCATGTCCAATCCGGAAATCGGCATCATGCTCAAGAGACTCGACGAAGTTACGGCAAAGTAGAATCGCCTTTGATGGATGGTCTCTGCGCGAAAATCCGACAAAGGGCTCAATTTGCGGGGGTTTCAGAATTTCTGGCCTCCGCCCTTGGATATGGGAACAGCGGGTGAATCCACTCCGGCGTGCTGCTTGCACAAATGGGTGGAATAGCAAAGGTCAGACTTGACAGGGAAAAGACGCGAATGGTATCAATGACCCGTGCGCAATCGATTGCGCCAGTTCGCATCCTGCTCTCACCGCTCTTCCTTCGGTGTCAACGCAGCATGAGACCCACGCCAATCCGCGCTAACAGACTCAGGTGCAGATTGAAGCTCTGAACTAAAGCCTCATCCTCGCCGGCGCCTAAACAACACAAGCTCGACAAGGATGTGCTGGCAGTGATCGAGATTCCGGCCAAGCGATGGCACCGGGTAGAGGAGTTGAGATGATCCAGCTAAGCGATGTTTCGATGGTGAATCGCAGACAGGTGCTGAGAACGATGGCGGGTGCGGCCGGATGTGCATTGGTTCCAAGGGCCATTGTCTTCGCGGGTGAGCCGTGGAAAGCGTCCAGGGAGGATGAAGCCTTCCTGGACGACCTGGAACGGCAAGGCTGCCTGTTCTTCTGGGAACAGGGCAGCCCCAACACAGGACAGATTCTTGACCGGGCTCGCAACGATCTCACAGGGGCGCGTGATCCCCGGCGGATGGCCAGCATTGCTTCAACCGGTTTTGGTTTAACAGCGCTGTGCATCGCAGATCATCGCGGCTATCTGCCTCATGCGCAGATCGTGGAACGGGGGAAGACGACACTGGAGTGGCATCTGAACAGTCTGCCGGAAGTGCACGGCTTCTTCTACCACTTCGCAGATATTGAGACCGGCAAGCGATTCCAGGGTGCGGAACTTTCCTCGATCGACACTTCGCTGCTGCTGTGCGGCGTTCTCGCGGCCCGCGCATACTTCAAGGACGCACGAATCCAGTCGCTGGCTCAACAGATTTATGAGCGTGTGGATTGGCCGTGGATGCTGAATGGCGGCAAGACGTTTTCGATGGGCTGGCAGCCGGACACGGGATTTCTGGACGCGCGCTGGAAGACTTATTGCGAGTTGATGATGATTTACCTGCTGGCGATTGGGTCTCCCACGCATCCCGTGGCGCCGGAGTATTGGAACAACTTCACGCGTCCGGTGATTCATTACAAGGGCTACGACTACATCAGCGGCGACGACCCGATCTTTACCCATCAGTATTCGCAGGCGTGGTATGACTTCCGCGGCAAGCGCGACGCCTATGCCGATTACTTTACGAATTCCGTGACCGCGACACGCGCCCACAAAGCGTTCTGCCTTTCGTACCCCAAGTGGTACAGCGAGGATTACTGGGGCATCACGGCCTCAGACTATGCGGGCGGCTATACCGCCTGGGGCGGACCACCCGCACAGGGACCGCTGGACGGGACGGTTGTTCCTTCAGCGGCGGCGGGCTCGCTGGCCTTCCTGCCTGCGGAGTGCCTTTCAGTTTTGCGCGCCATGCGCTCGAAATGGGGGAAGCAGGCCTGGGGGCGCTATGGTTTTGTAGATGCCTTCCATCCCTCCGCCAACTGGTATGACCCAGATGTATTGGGCATCGACCAGGGCATCTCGGTGCTGATGGCTGAGAATCTCCGCGCCGGGCTCGTGTGGAGCACTTTTATGCGCAATCCCGAGTGCCGGAATGCAATGCAGCTGGTTGGATTCAAAGCGGAAGGTTCGGCGGGATGAGCGGGCACATGCCCAATTGCGGCTTACCTCTTCCGGCTGAACCAAGGCCGTCCGTCCGCGCTGAGATTGTCAGCGGTGGCGCATTCCAAGGCGCTATCATGGGAGAACACTTGCGTGGCAAAAGCCCCTTATAAGCCGGTCACGTTGAAAGAGCTCGCAGCCATCCTCGAGCTCTCTCAGTCCACGGTCTCCCGCATTGTCAATGGCGTGGCGACCGCGCACCGTATTGCCGAGGAAACCCAGCAGCGCGTGCTTCACGCCGCTGCGTTGTATGGATATTCCGCCAATTCCGTAGCCAGGAGCCTGCGCCAGAAGCGGACATTCACGATCGGCGTCATTGTGCCTGAGATCAGCGAGGGCTACTCGACAGCGGTGCTCAGCGGTATTGAAGACGAGCTTCTGAAGGATGGCTTTTTCTATTTTGTGGTCAGCCATCGCCATCGTGCCGAGCTGCTGGAGGGTTATCCTCGCATGATGCTGGCTCGTTCCGTCGAGGGCATTATCGCTGTCGATACACCTATTGAGGAAGAACTTCCCGTTCCAGTCGTTGCTGTCTCCGGACACAAGCGGCGCGATGGGGTGATCAACATCGAATTGCACCATGAGCAGGCCGCGCAACTGGCGCTCTCGCATCTCAAGACGCTGGGACATAAACGAATCGCATTCATCAAAGGGCAATCCTTCAGCTCGGATACCAACCAGCGGTGGCAGGCGATTGTGGATGCCGCCAAGAGTCTGGGCATTGAGGTTGACCCGCGGCTGGTCGTGCAGTTGCAAGGTCCGGAGCCCGGCCCCGGACCGGGTCTTGAAGTAACACGGGAGTTACTCGAGACCAAGCGGCCCTTCACGGCGATCTTCGCCTTCAACGATGTGACCGCGATCGGGGCGATCCTCGCTCTGCGCGAAGTGGGGCTGCGCGTCCCACGCGACGTCTCGGTGCTTGGATTTGACGACGTGCTGATTGCCTCAACCAACAACCCGCCGCTCACCACCATCCATCAGCCGTTGCGAGGCATGGGACAAGCCGCGGCGAGCACGCTGCTGGGGCTCATCCGGGACGATCTGCCCCACCCACGCCCGGCGTTCATCACGGTCTATCCCAAGCTGGTAGTACGCAAGTCCACAGGACACGCCTCCTTGCGAACCACTCCACTCTCTGGAGACGCGGACGGTTAGAGCAATGGGATTGTTGCCCCGGCATGAACATGGAGGAGAACTACAAGACAAAAATGAAGGGTGCGCAGCGCGCACCCTTCGGGTAAGAAATGCTCCTGCCATTCAAAAGCTGAAGCGGGCCTGCAGTTGGACCGTTCTGCTGCCCAGTCCACCGCCGGCTACGCCAAAGTCAGTATTGACCGAATTGACCGTGCCGTCGGTATTTATGGTACCCAGATTGTTGTCAATGCCGGTGACGTTCAGCTTATTGAAAAGGTTGAAGACATCCACGCGCAATTCGAATTTCGGGTCTTCGCCCAGGCCGCGAATGTGCGGCAAACCGAATGCCTTGCTCAACGTGGTATCCAGATCGCTATAGCCTGGGCCGTTCAAGCTGTTGCTGTGAATTCCGGGGGTGGGTGCTGGTGACGTTGCCGGAAATACAGCGCCCGGGACGAAGGTGGGTGGTTGGAAGTACGTGGTACCGTTCCCTTGGTAGTTTGGATTGTTCTTCTGCATGAACGTACTGTTGCTCGTCTTTGTGCCTGCCCCGCCCAAATACGCCGCGGGGCGAAGCTGGCCATAGCCGCTGGAACTGTAAATCAGCCCACAGCATACGCTCCCGAAATTGAGATTGTAGATCGGGCTCCACGGGAAACCGGTGTGCAAATTATAGATGCCGCTGAGCGACCAGCCGCCGGCCACCTTTTCCGCTGCCCCGTGCTGTCCGTGGAAGATCACCGGTTGCCACATGCCGAAGATCTTGAACGCATTGCCTACGTTGTAGTCGGAGCGTTCATAAGCCGCCTGCGAGTCCCATGGATAAAAGTCTTCCGAATAGGGGCCGGAGGTGTCATCCATCGTCTTCGCCCAGGTATATTGCGCTTCGAGGTTGAACTGGTGGGCGAAGTTGTGTTTCAAGGTGGCAATCATGGCGTTGTAATTGCCCGTTCCGGTGTTGGCATAGTAGTCGATAGAATTGGCGGCCGGGTTCAAGGCACCGCCGTTGCCGGCCACAATCACATTGAAGTTCGATTGCACCAGCAGGTGGCGCGACTGGCTTCCCTGGTAGCCAAGCGAAGCAACCATCTGGTACGGCCACTGATACTGCGTGTCCAACGAGTAGTGGTAGTTCACAATTGTCTTGGGGTTGGATGGATATGCCGTCACGCCCGTGCCACCGGGCGTCAAAGGCAGGTTGTTGGCGCCGAATGTGGTAATGGCCGCTAGATTGGGCGGGTATCCGAAGATGGAGTTGATGCTTGTCGCCGTCTGGTACAGGATATCCGCACCGGTGCCGGCTGCGATCGAGAAGTTTGGAGTCACGGCATTCGGAGGGTTGCCGAAACCGTTGGCCGTAATGGCGATTTCGTTCTGGTTGAAGTTGATGCCGAAGCCGCCGCGGACGACCAGTCTGTCCACCGACTCCTTGGGCTGCCATGCGAAACCGAGTTGCGGTCCAAAGTTGGACTTCTGTGGCGTATAGAGCCCTCCACCCACGCGAATGTTCAAGCCGGTCAGCACATCGGCGCCCGATCCGAATTTCACCACGTCCAGGTTGTTTTCCTTGGAGTCGTAGGCGCTGAAGTAAGACCAGCGCAGGCCGGCATTGATGGTCAGGTTGGGACGAATCTTGTAGTCGTCCTGGACAAAGACGCCGTAGATGTCGGAGCGATTGTCCTCGCGGTTGGAGAAGGGAACACCTGTCGCCGAATTGAACTCTCCACCCTCGCTCCACGGAGCGTCATTCGCAAAGTCCCACAGATTGTTGAAGAAAAAGTTGGGACGCGCAGCATAGACGGCATTGTTCAGGTAGTAGAGCCGGGTAAGATCCCCGCCGGCCTTGATGCTGTGCCGTCCCAGTATCTTGGTGAGAACGTCGTTGTAGTCATAGGTCCACTGATTCAGATTGCTTGGCCCAGGGGCGCCGAAGTAACTGACACCCGCGCCGCCGATGCCGCCAATGCTGTCCGTCGGCAAGCCAAAGGGCTCCTGGGGATTGGTAGCAACTTCATTCCACCGCCAGCCCGCGGCGTTGCCGCGCGCCTGATTCACCAGGGTGGGAGAGAATGTGTGGTTCCAGATGACCGAAAACGCATCGTTCACCTGCGAGTGGTGCCAGAGGTTGGCCGAGCGGGCAGGACCGTTGTAGAAGGTAGTGGTTACCGGCACCCAGTAGATGGCAAAGCTCAGGTGGTCGTTGTGTGTCGCGTCCGCGTCCAGGCGTCCGTTGTACTGGAACTGCGAGGCGGTCGAGGGGGTGACGGTATTGAAAAATCCGATGTCGGGTACGGTACTGAGCCCGCCGCCCACACCCGGGTTACCCGTGTTTTTCCAGGTCGGGTCCTGGGTGCCGAGCGCAACGCCTGTCAGAAGCGAGCCCACGTTCAGCCCGTCGGATTCGGTGGCGCAGTTGACGCCTTCAACGAGCGCGATCTGCGAGCAGGTGCGCTGAATCAGCCCGTTGGTGGAAACTCCCTCACCGGGAAACGAGAGATACTTGCTCGCTATGCTCCCTGACGGCACGGCCAATTGATCGAATTCCGGCGTGTCATACCAACCCTGCGCCGTGGTAGTGGCAGCGGACGGGCTCTCCTCCATATTGAAGAACGCGAAAAGCCTGTTCTTCCAGATAGGCCCACCCAGGCTGGCGCCATAGTTGTTGGTTCGCTCATCGTCCTTGTTCAGGCCGCGTGTAGCGGGCGTGCCTGCAACGTCCGATCCCAGGCCGTTCCACCGTTGATAGGCGTTCAGCCCGGGCCGCGAGGCCTTGAAGAAGAGGCTGCCGTGCAGAGCATTGGTTCCGCTCTTCGTTGTCACCTCAATCTGGCCGCCGCTGAAGCGGCCAACCTCCGCGTCATAGCTATTGGAGACGATCTTCATATCTCCCACGGAGTCTTCGCTGGGGGAGATGACCGAAGTGCCGCCCCAGACTGCGCTAACCGTGCTGATGCCGTCGATGGAGATGCCATTGGTTTCATATTGACTGCCGCGGGTCTGAATCTGAGGCCCGTTTTCCGTTGAGAAGATACCGGCTGCCCCAGCGCCTGGTCCGCCGGGTCCCTGGTTCCCCGGCAGGCCAAGGCTCCCTCCGCCGCTGCCCTGCGAACCGTCGCCAAAGACTCCTGGCGCAAGCTGCGCCAGTTGGAACACGTCGCGGTCGTACGAGGGCATATGCTGAATCTCATTGCTGCTGATGGTGGCGCTTACCGTCGCGGTTCCCGAGTCGAGCAGCGGGGCCGCCGATCCGGTGACGGTGACCGTCTGCTGGACGTCGCCCAATTGCAGTTGCACGTCGAGGGTGTTGGGCTGCTCCGGAATGAGGACGACCTGGGCAACTTCCTTTTTCTCGAAGCCCTGCCTTTCGGCCACCAGGCTAAAGTGGTCGGGCGGCAGAGCGTTGAATGTGTAGATGCCGCTGCCGTCGGAAGTGGCCGTCCTGGTTGCGTTCGTGTCCTTATCGGTCAGCGTCACAGTTGCGCCTGGGATGACGGCGCCGGTGGGGTCGGCCACTGTACCACGCAGAGAGGCGCGGTATTGCGCATGAGCGGGGATAGCGAGGAAGACGAGCAGCAGGGTGGCCGCCCACCAGGCGATCAGGGACGGCAGAGATCGGGCACTCAGTCGCTGGCTTAGAACGCTTTTTAAATCAATAAGTTGCATTTCGGTCTCCTCCGAAGGAAGTTGGGGTGAGTTTGGTGGACGATTCTGTCTTTCAGAAGCGCATTTGGAACGATCATGTGCATTGCACAATCGATTGCGCAACGGCATATTGTTAACACTCGCACGATTCCCCTGTCAAGAGGGTTGTTGGGCGTCCGCAAACCCCTCTTCCTGGCGGGGTGTACGCTAATCAACGTGTGTGGCAGGTCGCCAATCAAAGTGAGGCAATGGTACTCGTGAAAATACTGGCTCTATTGGTCAAAAAGAAACACCTTTGTCTTCGCTCTCTTGTTCTGGCATGGCTGACTTGCCTTTGCGTTCCGACACTATCTGCGTTCGGCCCCAGTCGTCGTGTTCCACTCTCGCTGAAACCCGACGATGTTCTTCCCACCGGCAATGAGTGGATTGCCTTGCCGGGCACCCGGAGCTTGCCTGTTGCGGCATCAAGAAACAGTTCAACTCACTGCGACGAGGAGGGCCGCAGTGAGGGAAACCAGGCGGCGCCGCGCGGACTCTGACGCGAGGTAGGAAGCAAGTCTTTGCCTGATCATCATCATCTCCTGAAGTCTTATCTTCCGGTCTGCTCAAAGTGGCTTGAGCCAACGCTGGGGAAGGCTGGGAAACTCCCGACTTCCTGGATTGCATTGCCGGAGCCTGTCCGATGGGCCTTTGTGCTGCCCAGGCAGGAACTGTGATTCAGAAACAAAGCATCAGTCGTGAAGCTGTGGGAGAGTCTGGCCTTCGACTTCCTGGACCAGCTTTCTGCCGCACATCGGACAGATATCCAGGGGTCCGGCTCGGACACTGCCGATGAGGAGGGTGTGTTCCTGGCACTCGACTGTCTCGATGGTCCGGACGGTTTGCCGAGAACTCTGGAGAAAGGCGTCGGAGCGCAGGGAACTCGCCCCTTGACGGACCCATTGAACCAGTCGATTCATGCTGCCCTTGTTGCTCATCGGCGCCGAGTGTCGCACGGCATTGGGATGAAGGCAAGTGACCAGTTCTGACAAGTTCTGAAACGGATGAATGTCGCGGTAAGTGGCTGAAACGGATGATAATTAGCGAATTATGGCTTGGTAAAGGGAGACCACGGAATGGGCGCGGGCAAGCGGGGCACCGCGCTTGAGGGATCAGATTGACTCGGGAATGGAGGGCCTGAATTGGCCGTTTCGGGGGTAGGTTTAGGGTCAGGGCGCCGGTAGTTTTGAGTATTCTTCCTGTGCCTGGAGCAGTAATGACAACTGTGGGTCGCCATTCTTCCAGGCGTTGAGGAATGCCTGGTATTCCGCGCGGGCCTCGCCGGGCTTGTTCTGGAGGACCAGAACGCGCGCCAGGCGGAGATGAGAGAGCGTGTAGTCGGGCCAGGTCGGGTCAGTCCCAGGGTTGGCGAGAATCAGCCGATAGTCCTCGGCAGCCTGGTCGAGCATGCCGGCCTCCACCTCCGCCCGCGCCCGCAGATAGGGCACACCGATGTCGCGCATCTGATATTTGCGGGCGGGTTCAAGCTCTTGCACCGCCTCAGCCGGCCGATGGGTCTTGAGGGCCAGCAAGGCACGGAGCATGGGCAGATCGAAGTAGAGGTTGAGCGTATTTCGAGTATCGCTGCCGGTCATTTTGGCAATCTGCCTCTGCCCCGCCGGGAGGTCTCCCAGGTCTACCCTGAAAAGTGCCGTTGTCCCGGCGTCGATCGCATCGCTGCTCATCTGCTTCAAGCCCATATTTCCATTTTGAGTCGTAATTCTGAACCCTCAGAGCGTCGCCATCGTCAATGTTTATAAGGGTGCGAACGCGGTGAAAACGTTCTGGAGGTTAATACCCAATGGGTGAGATACAAAATCG
>Ga0224554_1002113_pt1 | contig 10872 bp, 12 predicted proteins | sample 714S22024metaG_FD_180666 | JGI IMG/M metagenome (GOLD analysis project Ga0224554, IMG submission 180666) | Peat soil microbial communities from Stordalen Mire, Sweden - 717 S2 20-24 | ecosystem: Environmental > Terrestrial > Soil > Wetlands > Peat | place: Sweden: Norrbotten County, Stordalen...
CGATCCGATCAGTGATGCGCTCGTCGTCCGAAGCCTTGACCTGACCAACTCTTGGCATGGCCCGACTCTACCAGGCTGGTGCCTTAACTAAGTGGTATTAGGGCTAAAACAAGGTTTCTACGGAGATGTGTCAACGCTGCGTGGCGTCGGCACCAAGGGCGGAGTTGGCGACGACACCAAAAGTCTGCCTCCCTCCTTCTACCGACCTGTGCCCATATCGCTTGGTTGGCGTTGACGCTCTTCGGCCAAGGCGTTGTCTCTCACGGTGTCGGTGGTGCCGCGGCGCCAGCTTTGGCACCTGCCACAATCACCGCGACAACACGTCGTACAAAACGGTCAGTCAGGGGCAGGTGGCCCTGCAGCAACCGGTGATAGGCGGTCCCGAAGAGCAGATCCATGAGGACCTCGACGTCAGAGGTGTCCGGTATCTCTCCTCTTGCAACGGCGTGCTCGAGGATCTTGCGGTGCTGTGCACGTGCAGGTCCGACCACCCGCTCGCGCCAGGCAACGGCCAGATCGGGATCTGACTGAGCCTGGGCGATCAGCTCGGCTAGGGCCCGTCCGGTCGGGGTTCCTCGAACCGTCCGCACCCAGGCCCGAAGGGCGGCAGTCAGGTCGTTCTCGAGGTTTCCGGTATCTGGAAGCGGCTGCGAACCGAGGAAGTCAGCAAGAAAGGCGTCCAACGCCAGCGTGCCCTTGGTCGACCATCGACGGTAGATCGACGTCTTCGCCACGCCGGCTCGAGCGGCGACGTCCTCGATCGTCATGGCCGCAAGCCCATGCTCGGTGAGCAGATCGCCGGCCGCTCGCAGAATGGCGCGTTCGACCTGCTCGCTGCGAGGTCGGCCCCTCTTCATCACACCGGGAATAGCCGGAGCACCCATCAGGTTGGACCTTATCAGATATTACACTACGCTACGTAGCGTAAGCTAAAGACACTGCCGCGTGAAACCCACAACAGAGCTTCCCGCCTCCGCTCCATTAGTACTCGATGGTGGGACGGCGTCTCCAGGATCGTCAGAAATCTCAGTTGGATCCGGTCGCGCACGCGGGGAATTCGTGGCCTTGCTGCTCATCTTGTCGGCATCGTTCGTGGTGGTCCTGGACTTCAGCATCGTGAACGTGGCGCTGCCGTCCATCCAGCACGATCTCGGCTTTTCGAGCAGCGACATTCAGTGGGTCGTGACCGCCTATGCCATCACCTTCGGCGGCTTGCTGATCGCAGGAGGCCGAGCAGCCGACCTGTTCGGACGGCGCCGAACCTTTGTCATCGGTCTGGTCGGCTTCGCTCTCGCCTCACTGACGGCCGGGCTTGCTCAGGACGCGGTGCTTCTGATCATGTCCCGAGCCATCCAAGGGGTGGCGGCGGCTGTCGTGGCGCCCTCTGCCCTATCGCTCATCACCACCGGATTTCCCGCCGGGAGGGAACGCACGCGAGCTCTTGGCCTATACGGGGCCACGGCCTCGGTCGGCTTCGTCGCCGGCCAAGTGCTCGGAGGCGTCCTGGTCCAGTTCACCAGTTGGCGAGCCGTGTTCCTCGTCAACGTCCCCATTGGGCTCGTCGTCGCGGTGTTGGCACCTCGATGGATCAATAGGAACAAGGTCACCAATCGCCACCTCCGCCTCGACCTCGGCGGCGCCGCGCTGGTGACTTGTGCGACTGCCTCGGCGGTGTTCGCTCTCTCTGAGGGTGTGTCCCTCGGGTGGACCTCGATCGCAGTTGGTACAGCGGCCGCTGTGGCCATCTTCTGTGCTGGCGGTTTCGTGGTGGTCGAGCGTCACCAAGCCCAGCCGCTGGTGCGACTCGAACTGCTGCGGGTTCCCAGCCTTAGATCGGCCGGTGCGCTGACGTTCCTGGTCGGTCTGTGGGTCGCCGGCGAGATGCTGGTGCTGTCTTACTACCTGCAAGGGTCGCTGCATGAGTCGGCGTTGTTCACGGGACTGGCCATCGCGCCCCAGGGGATCGTCGGGTTCACGGCCGGGTTCTTCGGCGCTCGTCTGTCGGCCCGACTCGGCATACGCAAGCTGCTGGTGCTGACCGGCGCCGCGGCGACATCGGGCTTTTTGATCTTGGCCCACCTGCCTGCATCGGGGTCCTACAGCCCAGCGCTCATCGCAGTCGTACTGGTGGGCTTTGGAACAGCAGGCACCGCTTTCGGCGCAACCGTGATGGGCACCGCCGCCATGGCCGACGGGGACCAAGGCTTGGTCGGCGGCGTGATCAACACCACTCGTCAGATGGGCGCGGCAATCGGCGCGGCGGTCCTCTTAGCCATCGCCGACGGCGGGCGAGGAGCTGACGGTGTGGCCACCGTCGGCGGCGACCGCCACGCCATGGTCGCGGGAGCCGTCGCCGCCGTCCTGGCCACTCTCGTCGCTTGGCGTAGCGGGCGAACCGCGATCCAGCCGCGAAACAGCCTCGTGCAGATCGCAATCTCGAGGAGCAATCATGCAACAGATCGTGCTTGGGACGCGTCAATCTGCGAGTAACGCGGGTCGGCTTTGGCACATGGCAGCTTCGGCGAGGACTGGGGCCTAGCGATGAAGACGCAGCCATTGCCGCTATCAAGCGGGACTTCGACCAGGCCGTGAGATGTTCGATCGCGCTCAGGTCTTTGGTTTTCGTGCCTCAGCGCGGTTGCTCGCGCGAGCCCACGACGGTCATAACCTCGTCATCGCCACCAAAGGGGGGCTCCGACCCGACGGCAAGACATCACGCGCGACGCCGGCCCGAACTGGATCCGCCAGGGCGTCGAAGACAGACTGCAAGAACTATGGACTGAAACCATCGGCCTCGGTACGTCGGTTGGCCGTAGCCTGAACGCTCGCGCGCCCGGGGGTCGACGTGGCTATCGTCGGTACCCGCGATCCGGCCCACATCGACGACGCCATCCGCGCATCCGATCTCCAGCTCGACGAGGAGGCCCTCGCCCGCATCGACACCATCATCGCCGGGGCGGTGACCGTAGTCGGGCCCTCTCCCGAGGGCATCTGAAGGAACCGCAAGCACGAAATGGGGACCCCATGCGCAACAACGACACTCGAAAGCAGGAGCCCGGACGGCAAGGGTTGCCCACCGTTGCCGTCCTCGGCATCGGGCAGATGGGAAGACCGATGGCCGCCAGGCTTGTCTCGGCCGGGTTCGCCGTCAGGGTCTGGGACCGTTCGCCGGCCAAGATCGTGCCACTGGTCGATGCCGGGGCGACGGCGGCGGTCTCGCCTGCACAAGCAGCGGCGGGCGCCGACGTCCTTCTTACGATGCTGTCCGACGGTCCGGCGGTTCAAGCCGTGATGGCCGGAGCGGACGGGCCGCTCGTCTCCGCCGAGCACGACAGGGTCTGGCTGCAGATGAGCACCGTCGGCATCAACTGGACCGACCGGCTCGCAGCGCTCGCTGGCGCGCACAACGTGGCGTTCGTCGACGCCCCGGTCTCAGGTAGCGTCGGCCCGGCCGAGGCTGGCGCCCTGCTCGTGCTTGCAAGCGGACCGGTTGAAGCGCATCGGATCGTGGCGCCCGTGCTGGACGTGATCGGCCGGCGGACGGTCTGGCTCGGCCGCGCCGGTGCCGGCAGCAGGGCAAAGTTGGTGCTCAACAACTGGCTCGTCGATCTCGTCGAGTCCACTGCCGAGACGCTCCGCTTCGCCAGCGCCCTCGGCATCGACCCGGCGATGATCATCGACCTCCTCGACGCGCCGATCGGATCGCCCTACGCCGTTGACAAAGGTCGAAGCATGCTCGAGGGCGACTTCACGCTGAACTTCGCGCTCAGGCACGCCGTCAAGGACGCCGATCTCGCCCTTGATGCAGCCGAGTCGGTTGGCATCGAGCTGGCGTTGACCCAGAGCCTCATCGAGTCGTGGCATCGCGCTGTGACCAACGGACGGGGAGACGAGGATCTCTCGGTCGTCTACGCCGAGGCTTGGGTGCGACCGTGAACACCTTCCTCGCCGACGTGCGCGAGACGCTCGTTCCGGAACGCAACGGCAGGCACGGCCCGCTGCCCCCGCTGCTCCTGGGCTTGACACTCCTCACCGGCCTGGTCGATGCCTTCAGCTATCTGGTGCTCGGGCACGTCTTCGTCGCCAACATGACGGGCAACGTCGTGTTCCTGGGCTTTGCCCTCGCCGGGGCGCCAGGTTTCTCGATCGCGGCATCGCTGGTGGCCCTGGCGTCGTTCTGGTCCGGCGCCCTCGTGGGCGGCAAAGTCGGCTCGCGCCTTGGAAAACACCGGGGTCGTCTGCTCCACGCCGCCGCCTTGATCCAGGCCGTATTCCTTGCGGCTTCGGTGATCCTCGCCGCACTGGCTGGTAACACGATGACCGAAGGGTTTCGCTACCCCTTGATCGTCGTCCTCGGGATCGCCATGGGGATCCAGAACGCAACCGCGCGCAAACTCGCAGTGCCCGACTTGACCACCACCGTGCTCACCTTGACCCTTACCGGCACCGCTGCCGACAGCGCGCTCGCGGGAGGCAAGGGATCGCTTTCGGGGCGCCGCCTGATCGCCGTGGCCGCAATGCTGGTCGGAGCCCTTATCGGGGCGGCGCTGGTCATTCACGTCCGCATCGTCCTTCCCCTGGTGATTGCCCTGATCGTGATCGTGGTCGTCGCGGCGACAACCCGGCTGCTCGGAAGGTCGGATCCCCCTTGGGCCCGTGCTTGACAGGCGAAGCCCTCTTGAGGGGCCGAGCGGGAGGCATCAAAGCGCTGGTGTCAAGGCCTGCCCATTGCCGTCCGCGTCGAGGATCGCCGCTTGGACAAGGCCTTCAAGCGACCTGGTCCCTCGTGGACCCACCGGCCGCGCACCGCACGGCCAGGACGATGGTCTGGTGCGGTGGTCGCCCGCAAGGCGGCGCGACGCTAGGGGCGGCGCGAGACCGCCCAGAGGTCGATTCCGCTGTCGGTCGCGTGGCGATCGATCGCGGCGAGCTCGTCGCTCGAAAAGTCCAGGTTGTCGACAGCTGCGAGGTTGTTCTCGAGCTGGGCGATGCTGCTCACGCCGATGAGCGCAGAGGTCACCCGGTCGTCGCGGAGCACCCACGCGATCGCCATCTGGGCGAGGGACTGCCCCCTCGCGAGCGCGATCTCGTCCAGCCCTCGCACTTTGGCAAGGTTCTCCTCGCTCATCGGCATGCGTCTGCCGCTCCTCGTCGGTCCGTCAAGCGCAGTCGCCGATTTCCTCTGGGTTTCACGGCTCACAAGCGACGAACAGCTACCTCGACATCCTCGGCTCGTTGATCCTCATCTCGCTCGGTGAAGGCCGGGCGTTTGTTCGTGCTCTTCACGCTGATAGCCGAGTCGGCATCCGGCGGGACCGATCGGTCATGCCCTTGAACGCGATTCGACAGCTCCGTGGCGCAGGCGTTAGAACTCGAGCACGAGACGTCCCCGGGTGCCGCCCGCCTCGAGGATGCGATGTGCCTCAGCGGCCAGCTCGGCAGGGATGATTCGAGCGACTCGGAGGGTCACCTGGCCCTCCTCCACTTGTTGACGGAGACGGTCGAGCTTGGCCTGCTCTCGGGCATAGCTGCGAACGAGCACCGGATGAAACGTGATGCCCCGTTTCTCCTCCCCCTTGAAGCCGCGAAGGGTGGCGATTCGACCGCCATCGCGTACCGCAGCGACGACCAGTTCGTTCAGCAGCGCGGCATCGACAAGCCCGTGAACCCCCTGAAGAACTGCCTCGCGGACCAAAGCTGAGAACTCCGGACCTCGTCGCACCACGACGTCAGCTCCGAGCTCCTTAACGAGCTGCTCATCGTTTTCTGAGGCGTCGGCGATGACCCGCAAGCCATCCGCCTTCCCGAGCTGGATCACGTAGCCACCGACCGCGCCGGCAGCGCCGGTGACAGCGACAGTCTGGCCAGGCTCGAGCTCGAGCAGGTCAAGGGCCAAGCGGGCCGTCAGGCCGTTCATTGGCAGGGTGGCCGCTTCCACATCCGTGGCACCGGCAGGCACCCGAGCGACGGACTCGGCTGGGACCACGACGCGTTCGGAGTAGGCGCCGTGGGAACCGTTGGGCACGACGATGGCCATAACGTGGTCGCCGATCCGTAGGTCGGTCGATACGGCCTCGCCGATCTGCTCGAGCACGCCGGCGGCGTCCATGCCTGGGACGTAGGGCGGCGGGATGTCTCTCAGCATCTCGGCCCAGCCGCCACTTCTCAGCCCAGTGTCGGTCGGATTGACCGCAGCCCCATGGACCCGGATGCACAACTGCCCCGGGCCGACTTGCGGATCTGGCAGGTCCACTATGTGCAGCACCTCCGGACCGCCGAACTTTGTCACTCCAACTGCCTTCATGAAAGGATCAACCGTCACGCGTTGCTCATATTCCCAGCTTCCGCGTGAAACGGAGAGAGCGAAGGTGACCCAGGGTGTCGTTGGCAAAGCCAATGCTCGCGTGAGTCAACTCCACGGATGGCTGGACGCAGCGTGAGCCGGAAAGAGACGTTGTCGTCACTACGTCAGTGACAAATTGCCCTGAAGGGTGCCACATCACCGTCGGCCGCTTGATTAGGACCGACACACCAGTCCACCGGCAGCGAGACTGGGCCGGTGACTGTCCGCCTTATCACGCTCTCCCTACGCCAGGTTCTCCGGCTCCTGCTCCTCACCTGCAGGTCGTCTCGCTCGAAGGACCTCGAGCTGCTTGTGCTGCGCCAAGAGCTCGCCGTGCTGCGTCGCCAGGTGCCCCATCCGAAGACGAAGCGCGAGGAGCGGCTCGTGCTCACTGTCCTACAGCGGCTCCGTCCTCTCCACGAGCGTCTCTCCAGCCTGTTCACTCCCGACACGCTCCGACGCTGGCACCGCGAACTCGTCCGCAGGAAGTGGGACGGGCCACACCGGATCAACAAGAGAAAGACGATCCCGCTCCGGACCCAGCTCATCGGACATGGGCGGCCGACCAGGGCCACGAGTGGATCGCCAGCGCCGCCATTTGCGCCTCGAGAGCTCTCGGTGCCAGCGAAGGAGCGTCTCTGGCGTGACGAGGAAGGAGCGCCAGCGCCATCGCGACAGCAACCGGGAGAGGGCGGCGAGGATCGCCCGATCCACAGGGCGATAGGCGACGCGCGCATTGACTTGGCGCTCGAGGATGCGCACCTGGTGGCGGAGCACCATGACCTCGATGTCCTTGTCCGTCTCGGTCCGCCGAGAGGATCGGAGCAGGCCGAGGATCCGGCACAGGCCGAGGTAACAGAGGGTGAAGGGCACGGCCGATCATGGTCGCTGGCGGCGAACACTGCCAGCTCAGGGCAGCGATCGAGGTTTTGGTGCTCTACACCTATCTGTACACGTCCATTGGTGTCCACCGGTGACCACGATTACCCCCAATTTCACGCCCGTTCGCGCACGGATCGCGCACGGCCGATCTGTGTGTATGGCCGAATCCTTCCCTGTCCGTCTCTCCCAGCAGGTCCGAGCTCATCGATCAGCACGGCGGCGCTCCGCCCCGCTCCATGCGCCCATTGGCCGGGATCGCACCACCCACGCAGCGCTCGGGCCGCAGTCGCTTCAAGGCACTCCCCCTGAGCGCTGCATCCAGCGAGGCACCGTGCTGCGTTCGGCCGGCATTCACAACTACCGTCATCAGCAGCTGCAAGCCACAGAACCAGGTGTCCGGTCCGCGGGAGAAGCTCAATGGCTGTTCCGAGAGCGACTCGGGAGTCTGGCCCGAAATCGCGGGTCGCTACCAAGACCCGCATGCCGCCTGCATGAGCCCATTCGGGCATGTCCCCCTGGCTGCCGGTGGTAGGTGAGGAGGAACGAGCGTGCGAGTCGTAGCCGGAACTGCGAGAGGGATTCGCCTGCAGCCACCGAGCACAAACGAGACCCGTCCGATCAGTGACCGCGCGAAAGAGGCGTTGTTCAACATCTTGTCCCCGAAGATTCGAGGGCACCAATTTCTCGACCTTTTCGCTGGCACCGGGGGCGTCGGTATCGAGGCCCTGAGCCGAGGGGCATGTGGAGCAACCTTCGTGGAGCAATCCATGAAGATCGCAGAAGACCTTCGGGACAATCTGCATCGGACACGACTCGTCGAAAGTGCCGTTATTCGGCAGATGGATGTCTTTGCATTCCTTCGGGAAGCGCCGACGCCGTTCGGTGTCATATTTGTGGCGCCCCCGCAATGGGTGAACCTCTGGCCAGCCGCACTGAAGATCCTCGACGTCGAGCCAAAATGGCTGGATGAGGTTGGTGTTATCGTTGTCCAGCACTATCCCGCGGAATACGAGGTACTTGCCCTCAAGAACCTTGTGGAGTGCGATCAACGCAGGTACGGAGGTGTCCAACTCGTTTTCTACAAGCCGAGGTGAGGAGCGACTTCGCCTTGCAGGGGCGACGCTCCTGCAGCTGTCCTGCCAGTCGGGAGGGCTGCAGAGGATCACTCATCGAGAGGGGCACGGCCGTTTGTCGGCATCAGAACTAGCCGAGCTCCCGAGCTGCGACCGATGTCGCATGGTAGATGCACCATGATGGGTACATGGCAATCCCCGGCACGTACCGACTGAGCGACGAAACGGCCGTTGCCGATGACGTCGCAATCCCTGCGTGGGCAGCCGCAGCGCGTCCAGCGCTCCTCGACGTAGCTCGCAGATACCGCGCCACGATCACCTACAAGGAGCTCTCGGAGGCGGTCCAGTTCCAGAGTGGAGTCGCGACGAGAAGGCTCATCCAGCACTGGATCGGACGGGTCCTGGGTTCGGTCGCAGCGGCATGCCATGCTGCAGGCGAGCCATTGCTCTCCTCCCTGTGCGTGAACGCTGAGGGGTCGGTCGGACCTGGCTACAACGTTGCCATCCTCGAAACCTACGGGCCTCCCGAACCTGAAGATGCCGATCGGCATGCGGCCGAAGAGCGACTCAAGTGCTACGTTTGCTTCGGCGCAACACTGCCGCCGGGAGGAGGAGTGCCTGCTCTCACCCCGAAACTCGCCCAACAGCGCGTCAGGGCGAGCCAGCTAGCGATGGCGAGCAGGCCTCGAGAGGTGTGCCCGGTCTGTTTCCAGCAAAAGTCGGCCACTGGAGCGTGCGCCTGTTTCTGACCTCATCGGGAGTACAGCGGACGCGGGTTTCTACGAAGGCGCATGTGGCCACCGGTATCCGAATCTCCAACTGCTCACACCGCCTCGTGTACAAGACGATTGGGGCGTGCACCTTGGGCCTCAGTGTTGACGAATTCGCCGGCGAGAGGTGCCGAGATAGGCTGAAGGGTGCAAGCGCGCGATTCGGCCGCTGACCAGCACTGCCGTGCATCTGCCACGATCATCGGAATGGGTTGTCCAATCACCTTCCTGTTCGTTCGTAAGCTGCTCAATCTGGTTCGACTCGGACCGAGCCCGGACGAGAAGGAGTCGAGATCGCGGTACTCCGCCATCAGCTCGGCCTGCTTAGCTTTCATTTAAACCCAATACCACTTAGTTAAGGCACCAGCCTGGTAGAGTCGGGCCATGCCAAGAGTTGGTCAGGTCAAGGCTTCGGACGACGAGCGCATCACTGATCGGATCGCCATCGGTGTGTTGACCTCGAGGTTCCCGCCCGCCCTCGTCGACGCGGTTCTCGAGGAGACGGGCCGAGTGGAGCGGCGCCATCGGCTGTTGCCGGCCCGAGTGGTGGTCTATTTCACCTTGGCGATGTGCCTGTGGGCCGACGAGGGCTACGAGGAGGTCGCGAGGCTGCTCGTCGGTGGCCTGAAGCACATGGCGCGCTGGCGGGGCTTCTGGCGGGTGCCGACCACGGGAGCCATCACCCAGGCGCGAGCCCGACTCGGCTCGGAGCCCTTGAGGGAGCTGTTCGCCCGGGTCGCGGCCGCGACGAGCGCGAAGGGATCGGTCGGTTCCTTCTGGCGAGGGCTGCGTCTCGTGGCGATCGACGGGACGGTGCTCGACCTGCCCGACACCGCGGCGAACGAGGAGCACTTCGGCCGCCCAGGCAGTGGACGGGGCGAGATGCGGGGGGCCTTCCCCCAGGCCCGGGTCGTGGCGCTTGTCGAATACGGTACCCACGCGATGCTCGGCGCAGAGATCGGCCCGTGCTCGACCGGCGAGACCAAGCTCGCTCCTCTGCTGTTCAAGCTGTTGAACGAGGAGATGCTCCTCCTCGTCGACCGGGGCTTTTCCGGCTACGAGCTGTGGCAGGCCGCGGCGGCGACGGGCGCCCAGCTGTGCTGGCGGACGAAGTCCAACGCGGTGCTCCCGGTCTCACAAGCCTTGCCAGACGGGTCCTACCTGTCGGTGCTCCGTCCGCCCAGGGCCAATCCCGGCAGGCCGACCACCGTCCGGGTGATCGAGTACAGCCTCTCGCACCCCTCCAGAGATCTCAGCGAGGCTCCGGTCCGGCTCGTCACCACCCTGCTCGACCCGGAAAAGGCGCCCGCGCTCGAGCTCGCCGGGCTCTACGGCGAGCGGTGGGAGGAAGAGAGCGCCTTCGACGAGCTGAAGACCCACCAGCGAGGTGCTCGCCAGGTGCTGCGCTCGAAGTCGCCGGAGATGGTGATCCAGGAGATCTACGCCCACCTGCTCGTCTACCATGCGATCCGAGCGCTCATCAACGCTGCCGCCGAGCCGAGAGAGCTTGACCCGGACCGCGTCTCGTTCATCGCCACGCTGCGTGTGGTGCGCCGCCAGGTCACCGACCAGGCCGCATTTTCCCCCTGAGCGGTTGGCCGAGGCGCTCGGCGAGACGACCGCGGAGATGCTGCGTCGGCTGAACAAGCGTCGGCTGCGCGTCAACCCGAGGGTGATCAAGCGCAAGATGTCCAAGTGGCCTCTCAAACGCGCCCACCACCGGAGTCCTGCTCGTCCTGAAGCCCATCCTCGCGACACCATCGTCATCACCGGGCCCTCGCGCACCGCACCTCGCAAGCGCCAG
>Ga0224554_1002118_pt1 | contig 10858 bp, 9 predicted proteins | sample 714S22024metaG_FD_180666 | JGI IMG/M metagenome (GOLD analysis project Ga0224554, IMG submission 180666) | Peat soil microbial communities from Stordalen Mire, Sweden - 717 S2 20-24 | ecosystem: Environmental > Terrestrial > Soil > Wetlands > Peat | place: Sweden: Norrbotten County, Stordalen...
CCAGGGAAGCTGCCGGAGGAGGCCGTCGGGCTGCTCGTAGCGGGCGAACCAGTCGAGGACGGTGCGCGTTCCCTCAAGCGAAGCGACGGCGGGGGCGGGATCGGGACGGTAGCGCCAGTAATCGCGAACCATGCCGATCCATAGCAGCGAAAAGGTGGGGATGGTCTGTGCGAGCGAGCTGGGATAGCGGCTGCGGGTGATGCCGTCAGGGAAGCGCGAATCGTCGAAGGCGGCGAGGGCCTGGCGGGCGAGGCGGTCGTCTCCTGCGACGGCGTAGGAGATGAGCGCCTGGATGCGGGTGTCGCCCACGTATTGCAACTGCTCATAGTAGGGCGTGTCCATGTAGGTTTCGTGGGCGTCGAGGCGGGCGGTGCGCCAGCTGACCTTCCAGATGTCGTCGAGCTGGGCGTCGGGAGATTGAAAGGAGGCGCGCTCCTCAAAGGGGTAGGCGGTAAAGCGGGCGGTGAGCGAATTGAGCGTCAAAGGCTCATCGGCGGTTTCGATGTCGAGGTCGAGATAGCGCCATGTGCGCCACCAGAGCGGCTCAAAGACGCGGTTTGCTCCGCCGTCGGGAAGAAAGCTGTCTTTGAGTCCGTGTGCCTGGCGGTCGCCGACCTCGTCGCGGTCACCCTTGTGCATTTGTTTGTCGAAGAGAGCTTCAGCGTAGGTGAGCCAGATTTTGGCTCCTTTGCCTCCGGAGACGGAGAGCTGGGGATAGGCGGTGGTGAGGGTTTTGCGGTCGAGAAGAATGTGGACGTGGCTGCCAGCGGGCACTGTTACCGGCGCGGCAGGGAATCGTCGGACATCGGGCGCCTGGGGTCCGTGATTCACAACATCAACGCGGACTGTTTCGCCGATGCTGGTGGGCGTGTACTCCATGTGGGGCAGGCCGTCGGGCACAAGACCCCAGAAATTGTCGCCCGTGGTGTCGGCCGAGTGGGCGTTGCTGCTGCCGGGAAAAATGCTGTCGCGCATGGGCGTGGCTACGGGAACCCAGTTTGCGGCGGAATGGGCGGCGGGTGCGTCCTGGCTTACCGTGGGATAGCTGTTGCTGTTCACCAGGGTCGCGACAGGAGCCAGGGCAGGATCGGTCGATGGGTCATTCCAGTCCCAGTCGTAGAGCTCGGCGTTGACCTGCTCGCCAGGGCCGGAGGCGAAGTAGGTTTTTACGTCGACCGAGGTGCGGTCGAGCGCGCGGTGGCCCGGTTGGATCTCGACCTGCCAGCCTTCGGGCGTGCTGATGCCGCCTGCGCCCGTGGCGTCCGATTCGAGGAGGAAGGCGGTGCGGTCGCTCATCTGGGCGATGGGCGCGAAGACGCCCCAGTTCCAGACGGTGGCGGTGACCAGGTTTTTGCCAGCGTGGAGCAGGGGAGCGAGGTCAAAGAGCTCGTAGCGCCAGTGGGACAGATCGCCGCGGGCGGGTCCGTCGCCTGCGCGCTGGCCGTTGACGAAGAGCACAAAGCGATTGTCAGCGCTGACGCGGACCGGGTAGCTGGCCGGAACCTCTGCCAGAGTGAGCGAGCGCCTGAAGTGGAGCACCAGGGGCTCACGGAGCGGTGCGGTGGGATGCGTGACCCACAGGGCATGCCAGTCGCGGTGCGGCGAGTCAGGAGCGGGCGAGACTTGAACGGCTTGGGCTTGAGCGGCCTGGGCCTGGTTTCGGGCTGAGGCAAAGGAGAGAAACAAGATAAGGGCGGCGACTTTCAACGCTGGGCGCATGATGTGTGCCTTCTGTAATCCAATTCAACAGCTTAATTTATGGCGGAGGCGGATGCGCGCGCCCGGGAGGGCCTGACGCGCAAAAAAGCACGGCCGGGGCGGATTTTTCCTGTTCTCCGCATTAGATTTAGCACGCTTGTAACCTCCCATTCACAATTCCCGGTTAGCCTGACTTTGGTGAACGCCAACGTGTCGGAAATCCGGATTCCCCAGGTCCAAACGCAGCCGGAACCGGGCCCAGGCGCCCCCGAGGCGCCGGGCGATGGGCCCCCTGCCGCTATCTCCGAGGTTCGCCGGTTTCTGCTGGCGCGGGGCAACTCGGCGCTGGCGGACCGTGGATTTTCATGGCTGATGCTGCTGTGCGGGCTGAGCATCTTTGTGATCGTGGGCCTGATTGCGTATGAGCTGGTGGTGCGATCGGAACTGACCCTGCACAAATTCGGATTGGAATTTTTCTTCCAGGTGTTCACCGATCCCGACACGCACCTGAAACTGTTCTGGGACCCGGTGAACGCACAGTTCAGCGCACGGCCTTTTGTGTATGGCACGCTGGTTTCCTCGTTCCTTTCGCTGCTGCTGGCTGTGCCGCTGGCGATTGGCGTGGCCGTCTTCCTGACGGAGATGTGTCCGCTGATGCTGCGCGGACCGCTGGCCTTCCTGACGGAGTTGCTGGCCGCTATTCCCAGCGTGATCTACGGACTGTGGGCGGTGTTTGTGCTGGTGCCTCTCTTGCGGGATTATGTGAATCCTTTTCTCATCAAGACGTTGGGCTGGACGACTCTGTTCACGGACGAAAACCCGACCGGGCTTGGTTATCTTGCGTCGGGAGTGATTCTGGCCATCATGATTCTGCCGATCATCTCGTCACTGACGCGCGAAGTGATGTCGACGGTGCCCCACTCGCAGCGGGAGGCGGTGCTGGCGCTGGGCGCGACGCGCTGGGAGATGATCAGGATGGGCGTTCTGCGGAACGCGCGCATCGGCATCGTGGGCTCGATCATCCTGGGGCTGGGCCGGGCACTGGGCGAAACCATGGCGGTGGCCATGGTGATCGGCGCGACGCCGGAGATCCATCGCTCGCTGCTGGCCAACGGGAGCACGATGGCCACGGTGATTGCCAATGAGTACGCCGAGGCTGTGGGTGACATGCATCTGAGCGCGTTGACGGAGATTGGATTGGCTTTATTTGTGGTGACGATCATTGTGAACGCGCTTGCGCAGGTGATGATCTGGGCAGTGACCCGGGGTACGCCGGCGCAGGCGCGCTAGGCGCGGCGGGATTGGGTTTGAGGAGATTAAGTTGAGCAGGGAAACCTACAAGATACGGTCGCAGATGCGGACGGTTGCCGACGGCGTGGTGACCGGTCTGGCGATTCTGGCCACGGTGATCGTGGTTGTGCCCCTGATCGCCATCTTTGCTTATTTAATCTACAAAGGCGCCAGCTCGCTGAACGTGGCATTTTTTACCAAGGTTCCTGCTCCGGTCGGGGAGACGGGCGGAGGCATGGCGAACGCTATTCTGGGTTCCGCGATGGTGCTTGCGCTGGCCAGCGCCATCGGCGTCCCCATCGGCATTGGCGGCGGCATCTTTCTGGCGGAGTTCGGGCGTGGAACCAAGCTGGCGGCAGCGATCCGGTTCACAGCCGACGTGCTGAACGGCGTGCCTTCCATCGTGATGGGGCTGGCGGCTTATTCGCTCATCGTTGTTCCGATGGGGCACTTCTCGGGTTATGCAGGCGGCGTGGCGCTGGGCTTCATGATGATTCCCACGGTTTGCCGTACATCAGAGGAGATGCTGCTGATGGTGCCGCACGCGATCAGAGAGGCGGCGTTGGGGCTGGGCGTGCCCAACTGGCGCTCGGTTCTATCGATCACCGTGAAGACGGCTTCGCCGGGCATTATCACGGGCTGCATGCTGGCGTTTGCGCGCGTTGCCGGCGAGACGGCCCCGCTGGTGTTTACCGCGCTGGGCAACCAGTTCTGGAGCACGGACCTGAACCAGCCCATCGCCGCGTTGCCCTTGCAGATTTACGTTTATGCGCTCTCACCCTATGACGACTGGCACCGGCTTGCGTGGGCGGGATCGCTGGTACTGATTATCTTGATCGTATTTGCCGTTTCGCTGGTGAGGTTTGTGACCAGCCGGGGCGTTTTGAAAGGGGCAAGCTAAGTGGGCGTTGGCATCGAGGTCATCAATCTGAATGCGTGGTATGGATCGAACCACACGCTGCAGGATATTAACCTGAACATTCCGGCGAACCACGCCACGGCGTTGATCGGTCCTTCAGGGTGCGGGAAGAGCACGTTTGTGCGCTGCATCAATCGAATGCACGAGACTAATCCGATCGGGCGGGTGACGGGGACGATTCGCATCGGCGAAATCGACGTCTACAAGGATGCCAAGCCGGTCGAAATCCGACGCCGGGTCGGCATGGTCTTCCAGCGACCCAATCCTTTTCCTACCATGTCGATTTACGACAACGTTGCGGCGGGGCTTAAGCTGAACGGTTATGCAAACCGCCGTGCGTTGGACGAGATCGTGGAAAAGTCGCTCAAGAACTCGGCGCTTTGGGACGAAGTGAAGGACGACTTAAAGAAGAAATCGGGCGCGAGCCTCTCGGGCGGCCAGCAGCAGCGGCTATGTATTGCCCGAGCGCTGGCAGTGGATCCTGAGGTGCTGCTGATGGACGAGCCCGCCTCGGCGCTTGATCCGGTTTCGACTTCAAAGATCGAGGACCTGATCTTTCAGCTCAAGTCGCAGTACACTATTGTGATTGTGACGCACAACATGCAGCAGGCGGCGCGCGTTGCCGAGAAGACCGGCTTCTTCCTGAACGGACGGATGGTCGAGTTCGACTCCACGCACAAGATCTTTACCAACCCCAGCGACAAGCGGACTGAGGATTACATCACCGGCAGGTTCGGATGACACGCATACGCTTTCAACAAAGCCTGGACGATCTGAAGGAGAACCTGCTGGTGATGGCAGGGCTCGCGGAGCAGGCGATACAGCGCGCCATTGAGGCGTACCGGGTGCGCGACCTGTCGATCTGCGACCTGGTGAGCCGGAGCGAACTGGCGATCAACCGTCTGGAGCGCGACATCGACCAGGCCGCACTGGACCTGCTGGCGATGGAACAGCCCATGGCGATCGACCTGCGCTTCATTCTGAGCGTAATCAAGATCAATGCGGACCTGGAGCGTGTGGGCGATGCGGCCAAGAACATCAGCGACCGGGTGCGCCACATGGACAACATGGCCCAGGTGGAGCTGCCCGTGGATATTCCCAGGATGGCTGCGCTGGCGTCAGAGATGGTGCGCAAGAGCCTGCAGGCGTTTATTGAAGCCGACGCAGAACTTGCGCGCAACGTGCTGACGATGGACGATGCCGTGGATGCGATGAATCGCGCCGCGTACAAGGCGCTGACCAGGGTGATGGAAGAACAGTCGCACATGGCGCCGCAGGCATTGAACGCGCTGATGATCAGCCGAGCCCTTGAGCGCGTGGCCGACCATGCCACCAACATTGCCGAGGACGTGATCTTCTGGGTGGAGGGCACGGATGTGCGGCACCACAAGAGCCTGATCGTGGGACCAAACGATCCGCACGCCATGGGCTGAGACGGGATGATCGCCCGCAGATAGAAAGGCCCCGCGGGATGCGGGGCTGTGAAAAAAGCAAGTTTGGTTGTGCGAAATTAGCAGGGGCTAAAGCCCGGCATTTGTTTGGAGAGTCTTTCGGCACGAGTAAACTCGTGCCCTGATACAAGCCAGCTCGCCATTGGATTCTTTCCACACATGGAAAAGCCCCGCGCGAAGCGGGGCTTTTCAGTTCCGAGTGCGGAAGAATCTTGTTACTTGGCGACGATGTGCACGCCCATGCCGTTCAGTTTGGTGCGCGCGCTGGCGGCTTCAGGCGTGCGCGGATGGCGCTGAATGAGCAGGCGAAGCTCGCGAATGCCTGCGTCCTTCTTGTTTTCCGCAATCAGGGCAAGGCCCTTGTGCAGTTGCGCCGCGGGGGCCTTGGGGTTGCCGCTGAAGCCTTCAAGCACAGCATTGTAGGCGCCGATTGCGTCGTCGTACTTCTTTTGCTGGTAATCGATTTCACCGATGTAGAACTGGGCTGAACCGGCCAGGTCATCGAGCGGATAGTAGTGGAGCACATCCTGGAACTCGCCCGCGGCCAGCTCGTATCTGCCGGCATTAAAGTCGCGGAGGCCGCTCTGATAGGTATCCTGCAGCGGAGGCGTCTGCGCGGTGAGAGCCTGCGGTCCGGGAATGGTTCCAACCGCGCCGGGGCCGGAGGGCTGGGCGCCGGGGCCACTGGGCATTGCGCCATTATTCGGCGCCGCGCCCGGCTGGGGCTGAGACTGAATATTCTGCAACTGGGTCTGCAGATCCTCGACTGACTTGTTGAGCTTGGCGACGCGCGACTTCAACTCGTCAACCGAGTCATTGAGCGACTGCACCTGGCCGCTGACGGTGTCGACCTTGGCGCCGACGCCTTCATTCTGCGCATTCAGTTTCTGCTGCAGGTCAGCCACGGCCGCGCTGGTCACCTTGGCCTGGTCCGCGGTCTGCTGAGCCAGGTTCTGCAGAACGCCGAGGCGCGTGTCGAACGTTGACTGCAGGCGCTGCACCATGTCAAGCAGCTGCTGAACCTGCGTCTGCAGCTCGATCATTTCCTTTGACACGGCATGCGCGCGGACAGGGGCAGTAGCGAGGACTGCGGCGAATAGCGCCGCGGCGAGAAAGCGATTGCGAACTGAGTGGGCGATCTTCATAACTCTCCCATCTTAACAAAAACGTGCGGCAATCCCGACCCGAGGCGTGACTGCCGTTGGTAGTGTTCCGGCTTCCCCTAAGGGGGCCGAAGACGGCGCCGAAAGAGGCATCTGTGGGTGGGCGAAATTAGCAGTGGCTGAAGCCCGAGGCTTATTTTGCAGCTATTTCGGCACGAGTGAACTCGTGCCCTGATACAAACCACCTAACCCACTGAGTTTTTCCGCGGTCTGTAAAGCGCACAGATTTTGCTTAGCGTTGCACAGCATCCGCCGTGGCGGATGCTGTGCCCTTCAAGACCGGTTTATAGTAAAAGCGAAAATGCTTTCGTGCAGCAACTACTGGTCGATTGAGAAGCCTGCGCGGCGATTCTGCTGCCAGCATGCTTCATTCGATTCGCTGCAGAAGGGCTTTTCCTTGCCGTAGCTGATGACGCGGACGCGGGTAGCCGCCACGCCTGCCGTGACCAGGGCGTTCTTTGTGGCATCTGCGCGCCGCTGGCCGAGTGCGAGGTTGTACTCGTCAGAGCCGCGCTCGTCGCAGTAGCCGCCGATGACGATCTTGATGTCAGGATGGCTGGCCAGGTAGCTGGCATTGGCCGAGAGCGTGGCTTGGGCATCGGGGCGGATGGCGTCGGTGTCGTAATCAAAGAAGATGTCATGCACGCTGGCCTTGAATTCCTCAGCGGCGCTCATGGTGTTGCTCGGCACCACGATGGCGGGGGGCGAGTTGACGGTAACCGTGGCAGAAGCTTCGGCCGTGCCGCCTTCTCCGCGGGCCACAAGGTGATAGGTGGTGGCCACGGTCGGCGTGACCGTCTTTACGCCCACGGTGGGCACGTCGCCAATGCCGTCAATCGACACGGAAGTTGCGTCGGTGGTGCGCCAGGAGAGCTGCACCTGGTCACCCGCGGAGATGACGGTGGGTGTGGCACTCAACATCGCGGAGGGCGCTGGAATGGTTGCTGGCGGAGCCACCGTTGCGGGAGGCAGCGGGGCTTCTTTCTTTTTGCAGCCTGCAACAGCCATCAGGCCGCAAAGCAGGACAACTGGAACAAGGATTCGATTGCGTGCGTTCAATGTAGTGCTCCTTCCGAAAACTCAAAAAGTCTTATCGGCACGTTGCGGCGTATGGTTTTTGGCTGCCGCCGTCGCCAATTCAGTGATGCCCATGGTCACGGTCTAAACATTGCGGAGTTGTGAGCCGCAAGCAACCTTAAAATAATAGACCATTCGTTAGCGTTTTCGCTCGATCGAGTTTTGCGCCTGGCGATGTGAGGCTTCTGCTCACTTCCAACTCCAGTTAGGCATCGAATTGTCGCCTGCCTGCGTCAACTGCTTCTGGTGCGTGCCGTCGGCCAGCATGGTCCAGATTTGGGTGCGATGTCCGATGCTGCGCTGAAAGACGATGTGCCGCGTGTCCGGCGCCCAGGACGGAAAGTCGTTGCTTCCTGACTCGTGGGTTACCTGCAACCAGTGCATGCTGGCAATCTCGAAGACATAAATGTCTTGCCCGCCGGGATCGCCCGGCCCATATTTGCGGTTCCAACTGAAGGCGAGCAGAGCGCCGCTCGGCGACCACGATGGAGAGACAGCATAACCGCTGTCGGTCATGCGCTGCATGTTTGAGCCGTCCTGATCCATGGTGTAAATCTGGGGTTCGCTGGTCCGGCCGCTCACGAAGGCGAGTTGCGAGTTGGTGCGGGGATTCCATACTGGCGAAACGTTGGGACCCGTGATCGAGGTTACGCGGTGTGGACCGTTTCCATTGGCATCTGCCACCCAGATCTCCGAATCTCCCGACCGCGACGAAGAAAACGCAACTTTTGAGCCGTCGGACGACCATGCGGGAGACAGGTTGCTGCCGCCTGCCGAGCCGCCCGGAAAACCGACCATGCGGCCAAGCTCCAGGGAGTACATGCGTACCGACCATCCATCGTGCCCAAGCGTAGAGAAGGCAAGACGGGAGCTATCAGGTGAGATGCGGGGAGAAATGGAAATGCTGCCCAAGTGGGTAATTTGATGCTGATTTTGTCCGTCGTAATCCATGGCCCAGATTTCTTTTGATCCGGTGCGGTTGGAGACGAAGTAAATCTTGGTTTCGGCGATACCGTTGACGCCGCCGCCGAGCCGGGAGATGATTTCGTCGGCAAATCTGTGTGCTATGGTGCGCGCCATGTCGTCCGTGGCAGCCTCGTTGTACTGCTTTCCGAGGACCTGGGGATTGACAGTGTTGCTGGTATCAAAGAGCCAACCTGAGACCGCAATGCGACCACCGTTGACGGCAAATGCGCCAAAGGCCACCATGGCGGCGCTGGAGGGCGCGGCCGACCACTGGCTGGCCACCATTTCAGTAGGCGAGCCGGGCATGGCCTGCGGAGCCAGGCTCTTGGAGACGACGTCAAAGATTCCGGCGTTGCCGAGATCGTTGTAGAGGGTGGCGTCAAAGACGGCTTTGAGGGCTGGCGTCTGGGCGTCGTAGCCGAGCGGCTTGAAGTCTGCCGCGGCGATGCGGATGGTCTGGTTGCCCAGGTTGGTGCCGGTGTGCACCCAATCCTGCGCCACAACCGGGCCGGCGCTGAAACCTGCCAATGAAACTACCAGGAGGGGAAGAAGCGGTCGTAATCCCTTCATGCGATGAACAATCCTTCCTCGAAAGCAATGGTCGGGTTGTGCGTGCAACCGCGCAGGGCCTGAGTTCGATGGAGCTGAGTTCGATACAACATCATTACTTGTGGAGTTAGATGCAACATTAGTACTCACAGTAGTATGAAACCTTGAGCGTGCTCTGATTATAAGCCGAGGGCAGGGCGCCAAAGGTCTCAGCGCGCTGCACGCCGCGCTCGCAGGAGAGATCGAGCGTGGGGCTTCCGCTGGAGCGGTCTAACTGGAGGTTGCTGGTGCTGCCGTCGCGGTGGATAGTAAAGACGAGGTAGACGCGGGCACCCCTGGGCGTGCGCGGATCAACTTCCTGCTTGTACCAGCTCTGCGCCATTTTGCTGTTGATCTGCGAGACGTACCAGCCGAACATGCTGGCGAAATCGCTGTCGCCTACGGCGGTGGGGCCATTGGAGCTGATCTGCGGCTGGGTGGCCCGCTGAATTGAGGTTCCCGTCTGCTCACCGTAATGGGCCAGATTGTCCGGCTTGGGCGGAGGGATGTGCATCTGGGTCTTGAGGGTGGTCTTGTCCTGGGGCTTGGACTGCTTGCCTGGAATCGGAATCGCCTTTTCGTCGATCTTTTGCGTTTCTTTGGGGCTGGGCGGCGCGGGGGCCACGCTGGGTTTTTCCGTGGTGAGCACATTCTGGTTGAACGGCTGATTGTTGGGCAGGGGTAGCGCATCGCTAACCAGGCTGACTTGCATCGCGCCGCCGAGGCCCTTGTTTCCCCACAGATTGTGATGGAAGAGCCCGCCGAGCACGCCCCAGAAGATGAGAGCGGCAAACAATACGCCGTGGAGCGCGACGGAGCCGGCTACCGGCGCCGCCAAGGGCTCCGGCATCAAATCGCGTTCAACAATAGCGCCGCCTTCGATGACTGTGTCCACGCGTTTGCCCGCTTAAAAAGCTAGTTTCCGCCAGCCGCGGCTTTTGCGTCCAGCGGCTGCGTGACGATCGACACGTTGGTGATGCCTGCCTGCTTGACCGCGTCCATCACGGTGGCAAAAACGCCGAAGGGCACGGCCTGATCGGAGCGCAGATAGATGACCTGATGCTCAGGATCGGTGCCCGCCTGCTGAAGCTTGAGCGGCAGGTCATGAATGTTGATGGGCTGATCGCCGAGAAAGATCTGCTGCTCGTGATCGATGGTGACGACCATGCGCTGCTCGGTGATCTGTTTCACGGTGCGGGTTTTGGGGACGTTGACTTCAATACCCGACTGCAGCACCGGCGCCGTGATCATGAAGATGACGAGCAGCACCAGCACCACGTCAACCAGGGGCGTGATGTTAATGTCAGCGAGCGAGGAGCGTGTCTGGCCGTTGCTGCTGGTAAACGCCACTGTCAGCCTCCCCTGGGAAGATCTGATCCCATAGCACGCGTCGATTGAACTGGCGCCTGGACGCTTCTCACCGGAATTTCTTCAAGCGAATTGAGCAGTTCGCGCGAAAAGTCGTCAATGGCCGAAGCGAACATGCGGACGCGGGCTGTGAGCTGGTTGTAGGCAACCACCGCCGGAACGGCGACAAAAAGCCCGGCCGCGGTGGTGATTAGCGCCTCGGCAATGCCCGGGGCCACGGCACGCAGCGTTCCAGAACCTGCTGTACCCAATCCGTGAAACGCATCGACAACGCCCATGACGGTTCCGAAGAGGCCGACAAAGGGGCTGGTGGAGGCGATGGTCGCAAGCCACGTCAT
>Ga0224554_1002119_pt1 | contig 10855 bp, 10 predicted proteins | sample 714S22024metaG_FD_180666 | JGI IMG/M metagenome (GOLD analysis project Ga0224554, IMG submission 180666) | Peat soil microbial communities from Stordalen Mire, Sweden - 717 S2 20-24 | ecosystem: Environmental > Terrestrial > Soil > Wetlands > Peat | place: Sweden: Norrbotten County, Stordalen...
GATGATGACTTCAATGTGGTGTAATCGGCCGCATGGCCGATCAATCCGGCTTTTAGCCGTAACCGAAGCCACCGCCTGTTAGGCGGTGGAGAATTCACAGCGACAACTTCCATCAGCACGGTCGCTCCAAGCCACACTCCGAGCGCTACGCAAAAGCGGTCAAACCGGCGAAAGAGGTTGAAGAAGAAGGGCAGAAGCAAATACATCTGCACTTCCCAAGGCAGACTCCACAGCGGCGCTATGACACTTGAGTTGAGGCCTCTGTGAAGCATGTTCTGTATCAACAGAAAATTTGCCACTATACCGCGCCAGCCCAAGGTATGTAGCCAGCCTTCGGGTTGATCGGTGAGGCCCGTAGCAAGCACGAGCAAGATTGTCGCCCAACATAGCGGATAGATTCTGAAAACTCTTCTGATCAAGAAGTTGCGCCAGCGATGGGCATCTGGCGCGCGGTGCATCGATAGCATCAGCACAAGGCAAGTGTGCACAAAGAAGAACATCACTCCCGTGAAACTGAGATTGAGCGACACCTCGAAAAACAGGCGACGAGTCCCGTCGCTGAAATTCCACAAGTGAACTGCATTGGACTGCTGCCAGAAATGCGTCGCGACCACCGACAGCACCGCCAATGACCGCAACAAATCGAGGTTCGCGTAGTTATTTCTGTCAGAGCCCCCTTGGCCAGAGGCCTTCAAGGTGACCCCGGCCAAGACCACTTCGTTCCGGTCCGGCTCGTTCGTCCCCAATTCAATATCACCAAGCAACTCTGCGTCTCTTTCTTCGGGAGTGCTCAATCCCGTCTCGTCTCGGTGTAAATCAGCGGAAGGCGAAGCTTCATTCCGAGCGGTTCTTGTGCGCCAGTACGAGCATGGCCAGAAAGCTCACTGTAGACGCGACTGATAAAACAACCGCGGTCCCAACATACCCATAACGCGGGATCATTGGATGGAGGACAATGGTCGTCAAAGTCAGATTCACCACATTTGTTACAGAGAATAACCTTAGTTTGCCAAGCGCACTCTCACATACCAGGACATTGTGGCTGAAGCCCCACGAACATCGACGGCACGATTGACCGCAGGTGGCGAACATTGCCTTCCAACAGTACAAATGCCCATAATTTGTCTGCGTTATCGTTGCGGCAGGTGAGATGATCTTCGATCACACCTTGCATCGCGCCAGAGGTCAGATAGTCGTTTTGCCACGTTGACGACAATGTATCGCAGATAAAGGATTTCATGTCCTTTCGAAACCATTTCGCCAAGGGCAGATCAAATCCTTTCTTGGAGCGGTAGATGCACCGACGTGGAATGTACTTTGTCGCCAACTGCTTCAAGAGCGGTTTTTGTGTGCGACCATTGAGCAACAATTCCTCGCCGAGAGTCCACGATACCCGGCCGACATACCGGGTTAGAAATGGTACGCGTGCTTCAATCGAAGCATGCATCGTCGCTCGATCGGTCCTGGTCAACATGTCGTCCGGAAGGCGGTGATCAAGATCGAGGTCGAGCGCACCCGTCAGGTCGCTTCGTTTCTCCGACAAAACGTCGTGCTGGTCAACTAGTTCATGAACCAAATGAGGTTCGAAAATCATACCGGTGCCGTAATAACTGGGGTCGCGCGATGCAGTGCTTGCAAAGTGCACGTAACGTGATTGATCGTTCGTCAAACGGCGAACAACATCGACCGCCCAGGGGAAATGGCGGCCATAAGGATACAAGCGACGTGCGAGCTGGAAACGGTAGTATTGGTTATAGCCCCCGAATAATTCATCGGCCCCATCCCCGGTCAGGACTACTTTATAACCGGTGTCACGAGCGAATTGCGCAAGCACATAAAGCGCGACAGCCGACGGATCGGCAACTACATCGTCCATGACCTCTGGCCATTCCGTCAACAGGTTAGAGAAATCGCTCGAGTTGCAATAGTGGACATGATGGCGAATTCGATATCGTTGACAGACGGCGGCGGCAAAGTGGCTTTCGTCGAAGGCCTGGTCTTGGAACCCGATTGAAAACGCCGACAAATCCGGGCGCCGCGTAGCAGCGAGTGCGGTCACTAGACCAGAATCGACGCCTCCGCTGAGTAATGACGCCACTGGGACATCGGCGACAAGATGACGATCAATTGCGAGTTGCATCGCCTCATCAAGCGCCCTTAGAGCGTGATCGATGTTATGCTCCTGGCGATGTATCATTCTGGGTTCGGCCCAAATCTTCTTTTCTACAACTTCAAAACTATCCAAATCGAATACGATGGCTTCTCCGGGAAGTACTTCGGCAATATCCGTGAAGATTGTGTTCGATCCCCGGCACGCTCTCGTGAAGTAGTATTCCGATAATGCCCTTTTGTTGATCACCCCGGCCGACAATAGCATGAGCGGCTGCAAGCGGGATGCGAATGCGATTCGGTTTGCATCGGCGAAATAATAAAGAGGCTTTATGCCGAACTGGTCGCGGCCAAGTGTAAGTAGATGGCGACGCTCGTCGAAGTGCGCAAAAGCAAACATGCCGTCAACCTGGTTTAGATATTCTGTTCCGTGGTTGTTTATTCCCTTTAGAAGGACCTCAGTATCGGAACTGGTCTCGTAAGTGGTGTATGGATCCTTCAATTCTCGATAATTGTAGATCTCACCATTAAACACAATGCTCCCCTGAGCATCGCTCATCGGTTGCGCACCTCCAACGAGGTCAATGATGGCCAGGCGCGTTTGAATTAGGACAAGATTTGAGGTGAGCCGTTTGCAGTTAAAAGCATCAGGACCGCGCTTGGCTAAGAATTTCGCTGACGCAGCCACAAACGCATTTGCGAACCCTTGATCCCATGATCGCAGTACCAGTCCGGCAACCCCACACATTGTTATAACTCCCAATTGAGGCGTCGCACGGTGCCGTGCTGGCAGTATTTGCGGAAGTGCGCCCTTGACTATCCAATATTCTTGCGAGTGCCGAAGGAAAGGATGGAAACGCTTCCCGACATGGGGCACTTAATATTGGCGTTCCCTATTTGAATACAATAAAACGCACCGAAACTGCAGTTCGTTGGACGAGTCCGCATGCTCGATGCTGATCTCCAAAGGCTGCTCACTGCTGTAAATCGTCCTCTGCATTACAAATTGCTCAGTCACTACATCAAACCAGTCCCGATAAGCGACAGGGAACTGAGGTCAGCGGCCTAGAAGCACGCGCAGGTAGGGCCTCGGCCAGTACCAGAGCGCCCGAATACTGGCGTGAGCCCAGAGGAACCTCCAAAAGTCTATTGGTGGTAATCCCTTTGTGCCAACGAGTTTTTGCCACCGTACTCCGCGCGGCAAAGCGGGATTCTGCCAGTTACTGTCGTCATGTCGGCATTCGGTCGCAGGATTCGGTTTGCATTCTGCCAGATGGCCGGGGGCGATTACGATTGGGAGACCATGGCGGGTTGCAAAGAGACCATAGTCCGTATCGGAAAGAGCGTGCTCGAAGCGCCGCATGAAACCAAGAATCCGAAAGGCTGCTTTCGGTATGAGCACACAATTCCCGTTAAATGTAACGCATTCTTTTGCGGATACTGGGTCCGGGATAACCGGAGCGTAACAGTCTGGGCGCCCGGTGCGGATTGCGCCGCCATAGGAATGTTGACCTGTGTCTGGGTCACGGCACGAAGCTACAACAATGCATCCTTCCTGACCGCGCGCAGCATACTCGCTCCATGCAACAAAGAGTCTCCGAATGCAACCTGGTAGTAGATACGTGTCGTCATTCAGCCAAAGGTAGAAATCGGCATCGACTCTCGCCGCATGTTGCCATGCAACACGCATCCCACCGCTCCAGAAGAGTGAGCCGTCAGCTCGAATCACATGAACGTTAGGGAATGTGTCCCGGACGGCCTCTCCCGTTCCATCCGTGCTGCCATCATCAACAAGATAGATATCCAAATGTAACCCGGAAGGGATATCCTGCTTCAGCAGGACATCAAGACATTTCAGCGTCTTTGGCTTTCGATTGTGACAGGTAATTAGAACAGCAATGCACTTGCTCATATTGTTTCCTGAGGAGAAGTTGTGTGATGATAGTAGACGCTTTAGATCGAACAATAGCACGGGGTGGTTGCGTCTCGGCGAGTTCTGACTACATTCAGTCGGCGTCGATAACTGTGGTCAGTAATTTGAATATGCGGAAGCATCTCTTGCGCGATGAATCCTAGAGTCTCTTATAAAGGCTTTCGGGGATTGGGAAGGATCTGTTGTGCAGAACGGTTCCCAACAGATGGACGCCCGCCGCTTCGAGGGATTCCTTCGCCTTTCGCGCAGTCAGTCGGCGCGTGACATTGGCCTCGACGACGAGAATGGCAGCATCGGCAACCAGGCCCAATAACTGGGCATCGCCGCAAACACTTGTTCCTGGAGCATCGATCAGCATGTACTCAAATTCGCCGCGGAGTTCCGCAAGCCGCTCCTTGAGCTGAACTGGGGGTAGAAGCACTCGGCTATTGTCGGCCAGAATGTTGGGTCCGGCCAACCAGAGATTGCCGCCGACTTTCACGCATTGCTCGCGAAGAGGAGCAGATGGACCGGAGAAAGGGTTCGTCCCTTCGACTCCAAAAATACCCGACAGGCGAGGCGAACGCACGTTCGCGTCGACCACACAAACTGGCCGAGAACTGTTAGCGGCAAGAGTTCTGCCAGCCCTGGCGCAGATAGAACTGCTGCCGTTTTCATCGTCAACCCCGCAGAGAACGACCTGTCGCGGGGCGCTTCCGTTGGCCGACAAAAATATGCGCTGAATGAGGCGCAACATCTCCTCACCGCCGGCATCGCCGGCGCGGCTGGAAAGGATGGGGACAACCGCCATCTTGGCTGCCTGATCAGCCGCAGTCGACGTGGCTTTATCTGTTATGCCCGCTTCAATTTCAAGCTGGGTCATCAATTCGAAGTTACGGCTCATGGAAGCTTCCTCTCGTTGGCTCGAGGTGATGCGTTCTTTGCGGCTGATACTGGCGGGGGACCGGGAAGCCAGATCTTTTGCCCTGCTTCTATATGGTCTGGATCGGTCAGCTTCGGATTGAGCGCCTGGATTTGACGCAGACGCTGCAGATCGTAGCCTTCCAGGTATTGCACTGAGATTTCTTGAAGCTTTTGATCGGGTTCAATAGTGATTTCAAATGGTTTCGTGTTCGGTTCAGGCTCTGGGGCAACAGCCTTGGCAGTGCTGGCGGTGGCAGTCGTTGAAGCCGACGCTGGCTGGACCTTGAGATTCAAGAACCGGGTTTCGATTGTCTTGCGAATCTGCGGAACCCAGCGTTGTGTGAGCCCGAGTGCGCCCAGCGCACAAATGATAATCACGACTGCGGTTGAAAGAACCCATCGCCCCAGCAGTCGTGTGACCCGCTTTCTATTCTGGGGCTCACAAGTCCGTTTAGCTTCAGCCTCGTCGACGGCCATGATTGGCTCTCTTGATTGCGGGGTCAATTGCAGGTCGGCGATTACCTCGGACACCATGGTACCGTCTACTTGTTTGCGGTTCAGCGCGCGGCACAGAGACAGCGCGTTAAAGCATAGGTTGTTGATGGTCCGGGGAGTGCCCTGGCTGGCCTCGGTGATCAGTTTGAGCGCATCATCTGCAAACAACGGCTCGCCATCGTATCCCGCTTGTTTCAAACGGTAGCCGATGTAGGCGATAGTCTCTTCCGCTGAAAGTGCCTCAAGGCGGCAGATGGTCGATATGCGCTGGCGAAGTTGCAGCAGAGAAGGCTGCATCAGCTTATCGGACAACTGCGGCTGCCCTGAGAGGACTATCTGCATCAGCTTGCCGCGCGAGGTTTCGAAGTTTGTGAGCAGGCGAACTCTTTCAAGCACAGCATCCGACAGATTCTGAGCCTCATCGATCACAATCACAAATTTCCGGCCCGCACGGGTTTCTCTGACCAGAGCTTCACTTAATTGCTCGTGCATCTCGGCACTGCCTTTTCCAGGAGTGATGCCGAGGTCGCGCAAGATGTATCCGACAAATTCCCGCGGTTCGCACCCGGGATCTATATCGAAGAGAAATATGCTGCGCGAAGTTTCGCGAATGTCCTCCAGAAATCGGAATAGCAGCGTGGTTTTCCCCATTCCCGGGGGTGCAATCATGGCGGTAAAGCCACGGTTGCTAAAGAAACCGTACTTCAGCGATGCCATTGCCTCCCGGTGTGTCTCGCTGGGATACAGGTATCGAGGATCGGGGGTGGACCCGAATGGATCTTCCTGAAAGCCGAAATATTGCGACAACATTTTGCTACTCTCCGCCCCTTGGCAGTGCAGCGAGCACCGGCACGCCCAGATAGCCTGCCAACTCATCGGGTGTACGGAACGTTGGATCCATGAAGTCGAGTACGAAAGCCGTGGAAAGACTGAAGGTTCCGGCCAGCAGCAACGTGAGGAGTGCAACGCTCAGTGGGGACCGTTTGGGAAGCGCAGGAACGACCGGCTGCTCGGCAAGGGCTACGTTCAGAATGCCGCCTTGGTCAAGAGCATTACTGATGCGGGCTTCTTCACGCTTGTGCTCATAAAGAAGATAATTGTCCTCCTTGGTCTTAGCGTCCTGCAATAGATTCTGCTGGGTAACCATGCTTTGATCCAGGCTTTGAGCTTGCGCGTGGTACTTCGCCGCGACGGTAGCTGCGGCAGCTGCGCGGGCCTTCAGGCCGCTAAGATCGGCTTGAGCCTTGGTGAGTTCGGCCTGTACCCACTGATAATCGGGATTCTGGTCGGAGGATTCATCGCGAATTGGTTTGCTCACTTCTCCGGCAATCGCACTCTTTGTATCTGCGATCTGCTGGTCGACCTCCTGAACCAATCGATAAGTAGGCTCGTACTTGGTCAGCAGTTCGGTCCTTTTGAGCTGCAGATTTAGCAGAGTTGATTTCAGTTGTTCGAGAAGCTGTGGATTGTCGGAGTTGCGCACTACTGTCGTCACCCTCGGCTTGACAGTTTGCAGTTCCGCTTGGAGGGAACGGACTCGCTGCTCGGTCTCTAACATAGTTGTCTGGGCCTGACGCGCCGTGGAGTCGAAGTCGTCGGCTTGGTGCAGTGCAGAGTCGCGTTCGATTTCGGCGGAAACGACGCCGGTTCCTTTGGTAAAGTCCGTCAGCTTTTCCTGTGCCTGATTCAATCCTTGTTTGTATTGATCAGTTTGTTGGTCGAAGAACTTGAATTCACCAGATGAACGATGCAACTCCAGGTGCTTTTCCATGTATGCTGCAGACAATGCTTTGAGCACTTCTTCTGCCGTCCTCGGATCACGAGCATCGTAGCTTACTGAGATCACATTGCTCTTGCGAAGGGGTTCGATCTTCAAATCCTTGCTCAATTTGCGGACCGCCTCCGCGATGCTTACCTCACTACCACCGTTCGCAGACGAGCCAGATTGTTCATCGAGTCCCGTAGCTAGGACGACCTTGCGCAATAGGTCATCACTGTTAAGAAGTTCAACTTCGGAGTTGAGGTCTTCCTCGCTGACCTGGTCGTTGCTGTACTGAGAAGGTGCATTGGCCGATGAGGTTACCATCGCATCCGAGCGCTGCCGTAGAGCTAGAATTTTCATCTGCGCTTCATATTTAGGAATCCACACTCCGGATACAGCCACCGCAATAACGACAAGAGCAAATGCGGCCAACATTGGCCAACGTTGGCGAAATAGCACAGCAATGATGTCACGTGGGGTTGGCAACGGCTGACGGGTATACCGTTCGATTGCTAGTTCGTCATTTCTCATGATTGCCAATTCGTCAGGTCTCATGTGTGTTCCTCGTGTCAAAACATCGCCGGGTTGTAGTACGCACCCATGCTTGAAGTCGGTAAGAAGGGACGAATCTTCGAGAAGGCGCTTTGAGGTACATACACCATGTCCCCCGGTTGCAGGTGAACGTCTTCCGATAGATTGCGTGAAGCAAGCAGCTTTTTCACATTGAGGAGTTTCGCCTCATACCCACCGCCCGGCACCGGACGAAATAACACCACCTGCGAATGCTTTGCCTTGTCGTTGAAGCCTCCGGCGATCGCTACCGCCTCTGTGACCGTGAGGTCACTGCGGAGTTCGTACTTGCCCGGCTTGGAGACTTGCCCGGATGCAATGAAGTAGGGCTTCTCAAAATCCTTGAGGGAGATTGCGATGACTGGGTCATGCAGTATCTTCGCGTAGGCGATCTTCACGGTCTCAGTCAGTTCTGGCACGCTCTGGTCTTCGACAAAAATCGAGCCTACACCTTTCAATGTGACATAGCCGTCCGGTTGCACCGCCACAGTCTGGTTGAACTCGGGTGACAGCTCAAAATCAAGATCGAAGGTGTCGCCTTTTCGCAGCCGATAGCGTGGATTCCGTTCGTGAAGTCCTGGGGCCGTATCTGCCGATGCAGCGACAATCGAAGACGAACCAATTGCCGGCGCGGTTGCAGCCGGAGAACCTTGGCCAGACAATGGATTCGCTATCGTCACAACCAGTGCCGCTAATGCGAAGATTGAGTACTTCATTTAGAACCTCACGCCTTTGATTCTGTTGACCGTATTCCGATGCCTTAGAATTAATGGGCTTGGTGAAACTTAACTTGTTCATCCAGTCCCCTGCTCCCAAGAACCAATCTTGGAGCACAAAACGCCGCGCGGGCATCGGAATTCAAATGATCGGTTATTCCGTCCAGCATCTTAGATCCCCTTCATCGCGAAAACAGCAGTATGCAGAAGGATTGCCAGATCCATAAAGAAGTTGCGATTTCGGATGTAATAGAGGTCGTACTGAATGTTTTCGTGGATCAAGAACGAGCGATCGGCGCTTAGCTGCCACAGTCCCGTTAATCCTGGGATCACCTGCAACCGCTGCAGGTGATGTGTGTTGTAGCTCTCCACAATGAACGGCATCTCCGGACGGGGACCAACAAGCGACATGTCGCCTTTCAAAACATTGAAAAGCTGCGGCAATTCGTCGAGGCTCGTGTGACGGAGCCAGCGGCCGATTCTTGTAACCCGGGGGTCATCGGCATCGGTGGGGTGAAAACCGTATTTGGGCGCGTCCACGCGCATAGTGCGAAACTTGTACAGATCGAACCGCTTCCCTGCCTGTCCCACACGCTCCTGGTGGAAGAGCGCGGGGCCCCTGGAATCCCAGCGGATAAGGACGGCAATTACCGCCCAAAGCGGCAGCGTGGTCGCCAGCAGGACGAGTGCGGCGCCAAAGTCGAAGATGCGCTTCGCAGCTTCATACAACCGCTTGCGAGCGGGCAGGCCCATCGAAGCGATGAGCACGCCGTCGATGTCTACGTAGTCTGTCGACGTCTCCGAACTAAAGGAAAGCTGGGGGACGAAGGCAACACTCGCCCCGGCCGCGAAGGCCTCGGCCGAAACGTCCTTGAGATGTTGCTGCGATAACGATGGGATTCCAACCACCACGAGGCGAATGTTCAACTCTCGGATCAGGTCGCTAGTCAGAGGGCCGGCCTTCACTCGAGCAGAGCGTTCGCGCTTATAGCCGTATTCGTAAACTTCCTGGCCGACAAGTTTCTCATCGTCGTCGACAACTGCGACCGGGTTCAGTCCCAGCTTGGGGGAGCGGACAATCGCGGAAAATACGCGCCGGCCGGTGAGCCCCGCACCGTATATCAATACGTTCCGCATGCCATAGCCGCGGCTGTGCAAATTCCGGATCAGCACAAATACAAACTGCTTTTCGGCGATCACCAGAAGTGGAACGAAAAGAAGCGCGAGGATGACGACCCAGCGCGAAAACATTTCTGAAAAGATGAAGGAGACCAGAAAGACTACAGAAAAGGCTTGCACGGTGACCCGCAATATGCGCTCGGTCTCGCGGATGCGCAGTAGGCTGTTGGCTGGCTTATACGCCCCCTCATGATCCAGCATCAACACAAACAAGACTGCGAATCCGAAAGCGGCCGGAAGGACGGTGCTGGCGGGGTAGTGCAGGTGTCTGCCCACCTGAAGGAATTGATAAGCTGACCGTGCCAACATGGTCGCCGATATAACGGCTGCCAGGTCGGCCATTCGCTCGACGAAGCCTGCGGCAATCTCGAACCGCTGCTGGCTTTTCGGTATCGCTTCTGCCGGGAAGGCGCAGGACGCCTCGAACGGTTCAGCCGGATCGATGATTTTGACGGAACCCATATTATGTACCTTGTGCTCGGAGCGTTGAAGCGCCCTTCGCTTAGCAGGCAATTCTCACGGGTGTCGCAGCGGCAGGCTCGATATCGCCAGCGTTAACTTCCACTGCTACGCTTCGCATGATCGTGTCCAGGGAAAGAACCACGCGGAGGTCGTTCTTCTTGCGGACCAATACTCCCTCGACGCCCGTCATCACTCCAGCCATGATTCGTACTCTTTCGCCAACAACCAGGTATGGGTGCGGCTCGATCTTGCGCTCGAGGAGGCCGGAACGTAATGCGTCGATTTCAAAGTCAGGGAGGGCCCAGGATTCTTTTGACGAGCCAACGATCGAGAGAACGCCGGGTGTGCCAAGTACGGAGCCTCGAGCCTGCCGTGCGATGCGGACAAAGACGTAGGTCGGAAACAGTGGCAGTTCAAGAACTACCGGGCGGCTCTTCTGCCATTGACGAGTGGTCTTATAGAGCGGCAGGAAGGTTTCGATCTGGCGTTCGGCCAGGATCTCGGAGACGTGCTTTTCATGGCGGGGAGTGGTGTACACCGCGAACCATCGCGGCAAGGTGTCGGCAGAGGCGCTCAGTATGCCACTGTTGTTTACGCTGAACTCTTGCTCGCGAATTTCAGACATGGCTTCGCCATCCTTACTCGGAATATCCATTTTCCACAGCCCGTTTTAAGAAAAACCCGTCCATAGACTAGGCGCGTCTAGCATTGCGCGCCAACTTATTA
>Ga0224554_1002122_pt1 | contig 10836 bp, 9 predicted proteins | sample 714S22024metaG_FD_180666 | JGI IMG/M metagenome (GOLD analysis project Ga0224554, IMG submission 180666) | Peat soil microbial communities from Stordalen Mire, Sweden - 717 S2 20-24 | ecosystem: Environmental > Terrestrial > Soil > Wetlands > Peat | place: Sweden: Norrbotten County, Stordalen...
GTAGAAGCTTCTAGCTTCTAGCTTCTAGCTTCTAGCTTCTAGCTTCTAGTTTCTAGCTTCTAGCTTCTAGCTTCTAGCTTCTAGCTTCTAGCTTCTAGCTTCTAGCTTCTAGCTTCTAGCTTCTAGCTTCTAGCTTCCAGCTTCTGGCTTCTGGCTTCCAGCCCTCAGCCGTCAGCATTCAGTTTTTGGCGATTCGCAACTTAGCGTGGTCGGCCGATTTCAATTGCGACATGCGGAAAACTGTTGCATCGATCATTCTTCCCATCGCGTCCACTTCATCGAGTTGCAGTTCTTTCATTCTGTTACAGCAAGGAGAACCACGATGCCCACGAAAAAGCACTCTGGCGCAGTCGATCGCGACGCGAGTCTGCGGCAACATCTGCTCGAACTCGTCCACGGCGGCCATGCGCACGCGGACTTTGATACCGCCGTCCGCGACCTCCCGCTCGTCAAGCGCGGCAAGCGGCCCAAGGGCGCCGAGCACTCGCCATGGGAGATTCTGGAGCACTTGCGCATCGCGCAAGGTGACATTCTGGAGTTCTCGCGCGATCCCGGCCACCAGTCGCCCGCATGGCCCAGCGGCTACTGGCCGGCCACGGCCGCGCCGCCCGACGACAAGGCGTGGGACAAGAGCGTGCGCGCCTTTCGCCGTGACCTGAAGGCGATGAGCGATCTGGTGGCCAGCCCGGCGACCGATCTATTCGCATGCATTCCGCATGGAAACGGGCAGACCGTGCTGCGCGAGGCGCTGCTGGTGGCCGATCACAACGCCTACCACCTGGGCGAGCTGGTGCTCGTCCGGCGCATGCTGGGAGCATGGAAGTGAAAAGACAGGGAGTAGGGAGTAGCCAATAGGGTGTAGGGGCTTCGAGTTTCCAGACCTTAGCTTTCAGCGTTTCCAGTTCCCGAGCCCCTCTTCCCGACTGGCTACTGGCTATTGGCTACTGGCTGTTTCCTATTCCGAGACGCCGTTTCAACCTTTTGCCGGGGTAATTCGTCTAGGAAAAGAGGGCTGGTGTGTTTCTTCACCGCCGGCGCTCGAACGTTGAGGAGCAAGAACTTATGCGATTGGGAACGAAGATGCGTGGAATCGGCCTTGCAGCGCTCGTGGCGCTCTGGGCCGCGGCCGCGCCCATGGGTCTGGCGCGACCACAGCCAGCACAAACACAGTCCACGCAAACGCAAGTCGTTCGTTATCTGGGCTCGGTGACGGCCATCAGCGGCGACACTCTGACCGTGAAGACCGACGCCGGACAGGTCAACCAGGTTGAAGTTCCTGCAACGGCGCAGCTGAAGCGCATCGCGCCGGGCCAGACCGACCTGAGCAAGGCCGAGATCCTCGACTTCGCGAGCATCGCAACCGGCGATCGCGTGCTGGTGACGCTCGACCCAAATGCGTCCGGGGGCGCGACGGGAGCGACGCCGCAGGCCTTGCGCATCATCGCCATCAAACAGTCCGACGTGGCCCAAAAGCAGCAGAACGAAGCTGAGCTATGGAACCAGGGAGTGCACGGCTTGGTGAAGAGCGTCGATCCAGCCGCAGGCGTCATTCAGGTGAACGTGCGCGCGGGAGCCCAAACGAAGGCGGTTACCGTGAATACCAGCAGTTCCACGGTGCTCAAGCGCTACGCTCCCGGCTCGGTGCGGTTCGATCAGGCGCTGCCCGCGCCGATCACTGCCATCAAGCCCGGCGACCAGTTGTGGGCGCGCGGGACGAAGAACGCCGACGGCTCCGCGATTGCGGCGGACGGCATCGTTTCCGGCGGCTTCCTCTCGATCGCCGGAACGATTCTCTCCACTGACTCCGCCGCTTCGACGCTGACCGTGAAAGATCTGGCTACCAAGAAGGCGGTGACCATTCGCTTCACGGCCGATGCGCAACTGCGACGGCTGCCCGACACGATGGCTGCTGTTCTGGCCGCGCGGCTCAAGGGCGGATCGGGAGGCGCAGGTGCAGGTGCTCCGGGTGCAGGTTCCGCGGGAAACGGCGCAGCAGGCGGGGGCGCGCAGCACAGCTTCAGCCAGGGCGGCGGAGGCGGCGCATCGAGAATGGACTTCGAAACCGTGCTGGAACGAGCGCCGGAGATTCAGCTCGCCGGTTTGCTGAAAGGCGAAGCTGTGATGATCGTGGCCACCGAAGATGCTTCGGGCGTGAGCGCTGTGAAGCTCCTGGCCGGAGTGGAACCGCTTCTCGAAGCACCGCAAGCGCAGGACCTGCTCTCAAGCTGGAGCCTAAGCTCGGGTGATTCCGAGGGCGGCGTCGAGTAATTCCATCAAGTTTTTCATTCATTCGCAAGTGAGGGAATCTTGCATCTAAAATCGCACCCTTTGATCGCTTTCCTATTTGCCTTGGCGCTGTCATTTGCCGGCGCAGCAGCGCGGGCGCAAACGACACCCGCCAATCCAGCTCCGGCAGCGCAAGCGGCTTCCGCGGCAGCATCCGCATCGCCGACGGGTCAAGTCCCGACGAATCAGGCTCCGACAAATCAGGCAGCGCCTGCTCAGCCGGCTCCAACACAAGGCGCGCCCGCATCGCCGCCCTCGGCGAATCCTGCAGGTGCTGCCGCGCCGCAAACGACGCCGGCTTCACCTGTCACGCCGCCCGCACCGGGGTCCGCAGCACCAGCTGGGCCAGTGCCAACCGGAACACTGCACGGCCACATCCTCGACCAGACGGGCGCGCTGATTCCCGGCGCTCAGGTGACGGTGACAACCTCAGCCGGCAGCAATGTGGGCAGCGCGACCGCCGACGCCGCCGGCGGCTACCAGGTTCGCGGGCTTGCGGCAGGAAGCTATGTGATCGAGGCCAGCTTCTCGGGCTTCGCGCCATTCGTCTCCGCGCCCATTCCGCTGAGCGCGGGACAAATCAAGAACGTCGACATCAAGATGGCGGTCGAAGCGGCCGAGCAGCAGGTGGTGGTCACCGACGAAGGCGGGCCGACAGTGAGCACGGAAGCCGGCAGCAACGCCAGCTCCCTGGTGCTGAAAGGCAGCGACCTCGATGCACTGTCGGACGATCCCGACGAGCTGTCGAGTGAACTCACTGCACTGGCCGGCCCTTCGGCAGGTCCGAACGGCGGGCAGATTTATATTGACGGATTCACTGGCGGGCAATTGCCGCCCAAGTCCGCCATCCGCGAAATTCGCATCAATCAAAATCCGTTTTCCGCCGAGTTCGACAAGATCGGCTACGGGCGCATCGAGATTCTGACCAAGCCGGGAACCGACAAGCTGCACGGGCGAGTCTACAGCCAGGGGAACGACAAAGACTTCAACACCGGCAATCCCTTCACCACCAATCTGCCTTCCTACTACAGTTTCCAGTACAACGGCACGGTGAGCGGCCCACTCTCAAAATGGGTGTCGTACTTCGTCAGCGTGGAGCAGCGGAACACGCAGACCGACAATGTGTATTCGATTCCCGACGGACCGGTATACGACGCGGCGGCAAACACCTGGTCGATCAGCTCAGGCACGGTTGCGGGCAGCCTCTTCAGTCCCACCAACCACCTGGAGGTTTCGCCACGCGTCGATCTGCAACTGGGCCCGAAGAACACGCTCACGATGCGCTACCAATTCGAGCGCAACAACGTGAGCGGCTCGCTTGGCCAGACGTCGCTGCCCTCCACATCCAGCACCGCCGACTCTACTGAAAACGACATTCAACTGGACGATACGCAGGTGATCAGCGACCGCATCGTGAACGAGACACGTTTCCAGTACAGCCGGGCCAACTCTTCGTCCGTGCCGATGAGCACCGCACCCGGTTTCGGCGTGTCCAGCGTCTTTTCCGGCGGCGGCAACGGAAGCCAGTCGTCCAGAACGCACTCCGATCACCTTGAGTTGCAGAATTTCATCACGCTCAGCGCCGGGAAACAGGCGATTAAAATCGGCGCCTGGCTCCGCGACGACCGGAACGCGACTTCGACGGACGGAAACTTCAACGGCAGCTTCAATTTCCCGTCGGTCACGGCCTTCGTGGACACCTGGAACGGCGTGGAAGCCGGAGAGTCAATCGCAACCATCGCCGCTGCCTGCCCCGCCACGCAAACGGGCGGATGCGTTCCAACGAAGCTGACCTACACCACCGGGCCATTTGCCTTCCAAGGGAATGTGTTCAACGCCGCACTCTACTACCAGGACGATTGGACCGTTAACAAACTGCTCACGCTATCAGGAGGATTGCGCTGGGAAGGGCAAAACCACATCGCCGACCACGACGACTGGGCTCCGCGCGTGGCCTTTGCCTACGCGCTGGACGGGCACAAGAAGGGCGCTGTTCCCAAGACCGTCCTGCGCGGCGGCTTCGGCTTCTTCTACGACCGGTTTACTGTTGGCAGCCTGATGAATCTGGAGGAGCTGAATGGCACCGCAGAGAGCCAGACGCAGACCTCGATCGCCGATCCCGCATGCTTCAACGGCACAAGCCTGACCATGATAAGCGGCGGCGTGTCCTCCTGCGGCACGGGCACGACGGCGACGCCGGAGATCTACTCGCGCTCGGCTACCTATCGCTCGCCCTACATGGAACAGCTCGGCATGAGCCTGGAGCGCCAGCTAACCAAAGCTGCGACGGTCACATTCACCTACATGCACTCATCCGGCTTTCACCAACTGGTGGTGCGTGACTCGAACGCATATCTGCCAGGCGATTACACCTACAACACAAATGGTCCGCCAACCATTATCGGGTCGCGGCCTCTCACGACCCCCACAAACAATCTGGGCATCGTAAAGCAGTATTTCCCCGAGGCAGTCTTCAACGAGAATCAGGTGATTGTGAATGTGAACGCTCGCTTTTCGCCGAAGCTCAGCCTGACGGGCTTCTACGCGGGGAGCTGGGCCAACTCCGACGGCGGCGGCGGATCAAACCCGTCGAACTCGAACGACCTGAGACAGGATTACGGACGCGCGTCGTTTATCCGGCCGCAGTGGGTTTTCCTGATGGGCAATTACACCGGCCCGTGGGCCATCACTTTCAATCCGTTTCTCATTGCCCAGGCCGGACAGCCGTATAACGTCACTTCGCCGTACGATCTGACCGGCGACAGCTTCTTCAATGACCGGCCTTCGAAGGCCACCAGTACCACGCCTGTTGCTGGCAACGTGGTGCAGACCGGCTTTGGCCCCCTCGATGTGGTTCCACAGTCCGGCGAAACACTTCTTCCCGTTTCGATCGGCAACAGCCCGTCGGGAATTGCAGTGAACCTGCGCGTCGGACGAACATTCGGGATCGGGCCGAAAGTGACGTCGCCCGGCGGCCCGCCTCCAGGAGGCGGTGGTGGCGGCGGACGCGGCGGCGGTGGTGGTGGTTTCGGCGGCGGATTTGGCGGAGGACCTTTTGGCGGCGGCGGTGGCGGCGGACCTCGCGGCTTGGGCGGCGGCGGAGCGAATTCGAACGCGAAGAAGTACTCGCTGAACTTCAACGTCCAGGCCCTGAACTTGTTCAACGACATTGACCTGGGCAGGCCGGTGGGCGGCATTCAACCCACCTTCAATTCAACCACCGGACTTTATGGTCCGGGCGCTCAGTTCGGCAAATCGAGCGGACTTGCCGGCGGAATCTTCTCGACGAGCTCGGCAGCGCGGCGAGTGTTCTTCCAGGCATCATTCCAGTTCTAAAAGCAGAGATCAGAGAACAGGGAGTAGCCAATAGCGAGTAGAGAGATCCGTGCGGCGATGGGTCTGATCGCTGTTCGCGGTCGACCGTTCACGACCCACCGTTCACGGTTCTCGGTTCACGGTTCTCGATCAACGAACTGTAGAGCGCTTCCCATGTGTTCGCGGTCGCATCCATGCTGAAATGGTCGACGATCCTACTGCGAGCCGCGCGGCGGCGTGCATCAAGCTCTTCCCTGCTCTCTTTCATGGTCGCGAGCATCGCCTCCGCCAGCGCTGGCGAATCTTTCGCCGGAACCACGACGCCCGCGTCTCCGACCAGCTCGCGGACGCCGCCAACGTCGGTGGCGACGACGGGTTTTTCCATCACCATTGCCTCGCCTACGGCGAGCGGCATTCCCTCCCACGCCGAAGCTGAGACAAATGCATCGGCCGCGTCGAGGAGCGCGGGCATATCGCGCCGCAGGCCAAGCCAGCGAACGTTGGCGCCGATTCCCATTTCCGTTGCAAGCGATTCGAGCAGCGCCCGCTCATCTCCTCGCGCATCTCCGGCGACCCATAGCTGCGCGTCCGGTTTCTTTGCTCGCGTTGCGGCAAAAGCGCGGAGCAGGTTGGGATAATCTTTCGCCGGGGCGAGGCGGCCCACAGCGAGCCAGACGAATTCCGCGCTCCCTGCTGCAATTCCCATCTCCGCACGTACGCGAGTCCGCCGATCGCAATCGGGAACGAAGCCGTCGACGTCGATCCCATTCAAGACGACAGAGCATTCTTGCGACGGCACGGCCTTGAGCCGCGTGAAGCGCTCGGCGGCGGCTTGGCTCACGGCGACAGTGCGGTGGCTGAGTCTGTCTGTCAGGCGATAGGCGACCATACGCCACCAGCCGCCCTCGTAGACGTTGTGCACGGTGGAGAGCACGACGAAGGGCGGGCCGGCCAAGCGGAGCAAGCGGGCGAAGATGTTGGCGTGAAAGCTGTGGCTGTGAACCAGGTCGGGCCGGAACTCGCGCAGAATATCGCGCCCGCGCTTGAACCCTCTGAGCACGCCGGCCGGCGTCTTGCGCACATCGAGGTGAAGGGTGCGAATCGCGGTGGGCCATTCTTCCGGCAGGCGCGGCATCAGCACCAGGACCGCAACCGTATGGCCGCGCTTGGCCATTCGCTCTGAAACAGCTAGCGCTTGCTTTTCTGCCCCGCCCACGCCGAGCGACGTGAGCAGGTAGACGATGCGCATGGGACCCGAACCTTAGTTGACGCTTATCTTTACTTGAATCCAGTTCTACTTGAATATGGATCGGATCGATGATACCGCAGAATGGACCGCCCTGACCGGCGGCGAGAATCTGAGGCCGATCGGCGTGTCGAGCGCAAAAAGTCCCGGACCCAGAATCATGATCAGCAGCGCGGCAAACCAGTAGTTGTACGCGTCGGCGCTTTGAAAACCGTTGGGATTGGAGAAGACGCCGAGGAAGGCGGGTTTTTCCGCAGTCCAGAAGGCGACGGTCATATTGACGAAGAGCACCAGCGCGACTAGGCGCGTGCCCAGGCCGACTGCAAGCAAAATCCCGCCGACAAACTCAATAACCGAGACAAAGAGAGCGGTTTGAGCCGGCATGGGAAGGTTGAGGCTCAAAAAGTATTGGCCCACGCGATCGAGATGATGCAGCTTGGCCCAGCCATCCGTTGCGAACTGCCATCCCCAATAGAGCCGGATGGCGAGCAGCAGCGGGCTCTGGAGTTTGTTGAGAAACATGCGCGCGCCGCCATAGGCGACAGCGGCGGTTCGTACGAGAGCTGACATAGAACTCCTCTTTCATTGCGGCTGGGCTGGGATGGCAACTCGCAGTCCAAGCCCCGTACAGACCGAGCCCCGCACGATTCAAGCCACGCAAAGATCACGCCACTTACAAATCTGGCCGCAAACATTAACTCGAACACAGAACTCAGATGAGGCCGAAAAGATCAACTCGGATCAATGAAGCCGCGGAGATCAAATCCGGCAAATTCAAGCCTGGCAAATCCAGCCCAGCTCAGCCCAGTTGCCAAACCACTCCTGCACGCGCTCGGCACGGAGGCGCTCGGGAATGCGCGAGCCTACGAAGCCGGCCGCGAGCGCCTCGCCGAGCGGGGAACCCGAGCGAAGCGCGATAAGGGTTTGAAATTCCTCGCGCCCGATGCGCCGATAGTACACCGACAAATCGACGCGATGCACCGCAAGCCAGATGGGACACGGCCGCAACTTCGGCACCGCGGTTTGCGCGCCGGAATCGTCCTCGTGCGCGACTCCCGCTTCGCTGGTCTGGCGCTTTTCCCGGCGGTGCAATTCGATCACCAGATCGTCCGCGGGGTAATGGAGCGCGATGAGCTGCAGATAAGGTTGCAAGCCGAGCTTCGACTCCCCTAGAAGCGCCGCAATCTGCCGCTGCGTCAGCGGCGCGAGTTCCGCCGCGTCAAAGGCTACGACAAACGCCCACTCCATCTTCGCCATGTCCACCGCCAGTCGATGACGGCGACCGGTGTGCTCGGGATGAGCCCCGAGCCACTCGGGAAGCTTTGAGCCGAGGTTGCGCAGCGAGAACGAGCGGCTGGGATGTTCGGCGAGATAGGCGATGCTGAGGGCCTCAAACCGCGGGCTCCCGATGACAGCGCGCAGCGCGGGAAAATCTTCAGCCAAAGCGCCAAGCACGCGGTACCAGTACTGCCGGTTGTAGATTTCAAGGCGCTCGAAGGCCGTGAGCCGTGAATTGGGCGCGATGAACGAAGCCGCGACGTCGGCCATCGGCCGCCCATCGCGCGCGGTCGTGCGCATGTTCTCGTCCGGTGTCAGCGGCTGCATGACCGCGGCGGCCATCTCGCGCTGGAGCGACTCTAAATCCATGGTCTCGTCCCGATTTCGAAATTGAGTTTCGTGGTATCCCACCCTAGCCGCAAAAACAAGGCCGCGGCTAGGATGGGGCACCCATTTCCGTGGGATGTTAGCACCGCCAAAGTCACCATCATTTCGCAGCCTCCGCAAGCTCGATTGCGTGCGGACGCAGAAAGCGCTCGGCCTTTGTCGCCTCGGCGTGCACCTCATCGAAGCTGGGAATGTGGTCGTCCCACTCGAGCAGCGTGGGCGTGGGCCCGCAGCGTTCGATGGCGCGCGCGTAGAGCTGCCACACCGGATCGATCACCGGGTGATCGTGCGTGTCGAGAATGTACTTCTCATATTTCGAGTGGCCTGCGATGTGAATCTGCGCCACGCGATGGGCGGGCACGGCGTTCACGTAATCCATCGGATTGAACTCGTGATTCATCGCCGAAACGTAGACGTTATTCACGTCGAAGAGAATTCCGCAATCGGCGCGCTCGACTACTTCCGTCAGAAACTCCCACTCGGTCATCTCGGAGCCGGTGAACGCGGCGTACGAGCTCACGTTTTCGACGGCGACGGGAATCTCAAGATAATCCTGCACCATGCGCACGCGCTCCACGGTGCGTTCGACGGCCTCCCACGTGTAAGGCAAGGGCAGCAAGTCGTGGGTGTAGGTGCCGTCGACAGAGCCCCAGCAAAGATGATCGCTGAGCCACGGGGTCTTGGTGCGGCGGACGAGTTGCTTCAGGCGCTTCAGGTGCTCCGGGTCGGGCGCGGTGACCGAGCCGAAGTACATCGACACGCCGTGCTGGACGATTCTGTATTGTTCCAGGATGCGGTCGAGCGTGGCCAGCGGGCGGCCGGCATCGCACATGTAGTTTTCCGAGATGATTTCAAACCAGTCGACAACCGGCTTGCGGGAGAAGATGTGCTCGTAGTGCGGAATGCGCAGGCCGATGCCTACGCCGTGGTCTTGAAACGCATTGAAACGATTGCCGGGCATAGAGAGACAGGGAACAAGGGACCGAGGGAACAAGTGAACGAGGAATCAGAGAACAGAGAAGAGATCAGTCGTCAGTGAAAAGTGGAAGGCTTGCGAGAACTCCGCTAAAAACGGTGAGAGCCAGGTGCCGGCCGCCGATCACTGACGACTGACCACGGTTCTTAGACCAGGCCTGGCATCGGGGAGCCGTCGGTGGCGCAGCCGCCCTTGCCTTTGCAACTGTTCTTGCCCGAGCAGCCGTTGTCACTGGATTTGCATCCGCCCTGGCCTTTACAGTCGTTTTTGCCTTTACAGGAATGCTTGGCGGTGTCGTAGTTCGAACCGCTGTAGCGCAAACCGGCCCTCATGACCTTGGCGGAGTTTGCGTTGGCGGAGGTTTGCGTGGCCGCGTGGGCGGCAACGGCGCTGCCACCGGCCAAGCCGGCGAGCGCGGCGGAGAGGAGCACTGCGTTGAGCTGGTTTTTCATAAATTTTTGACCTCGATTGGGATTGGCGCGGATGTGCTCCGCGGGGTTGGGGAAGGCAGGATGGTTAGATCGTCCACCCCGCAGAATTCGGTGGTACGCAACCTTGGAGTGCCTGCGCGGGAAAAAGTTACAGGGAAAACCGCGCGGCAAGATGAATTTATCACCACGCGGCGTAACCTGGCTCGTGAAATTGTCATCCCATTGTCGATTGGCTGCAAGGGCTATTGGCTGCCGCGCGACAATTGGCGGGCTCACGCTGGGTGCGCTACTCTGTTTGAGCCCTTGGGCGGTCTGAGCGTTGCCCGGGTCCGAGCTTTGTTCCAGTTTGAGGTCCGGGCGGTTTGGGCCGTGTTGCGCGCCTGCGTAATCGGGAGGTCGATTGGAGAGCACAAAAGGATTCGGAGCGGTGTCGGGTACAGCAATGGTGATGGCGCTGCTGCAGAGCTTGTGCACAGCCATCCTGACCATCAACGGCATTCGCGTGGGGATCGGAGTTGCGGCGCTTGCCGCCAGCAGTATCGCAGCGCCGCTACTCTCGTTTCACCGCGACGCGATTCGCATTCCCATGCTTTCGATTGCCGTGATCGGTGCGGTCGTGAACCTCGCGGTGCTCGCATGGATCTGGCATCTTCGCGCGCGGCCCGAGTCGCAGTGGCGCAAGCAGCCGATCACGAAGAAGCAGCGCTGGTCAGAGCGGCTGCAAGTGGTGATGGCGATTGCCACGCTGGTCCTGGCGGGGCTGGAGATCTACACGCATCCGATCGTCAACCACGGGGCGTCTGCGTTCTGAAGGGGACGTGTGCTGCCCCTTTTCGTCCACTGCGCGGTCAAAAAGGACAGGGGCACACGGGGTCTTGCTACGTCCCGGACACTTCCATTTCCTTTTCCAGCCGCTC
>Ga0224554_1002125_pt1 | contig 10821 bp, 11 predicted proteins | sample 714S22024metaG_FD_180666 | JGI IMG/M metagenome (GOLD analysis project Ga0224554, IMG submission 180666) | Peat soil microbial communities from Stordalen Mire, Sweden - 717 S2 20-24 | ecosystem: Environmental > Terrestrial > Soil > Wetlands > Peat | place: Sweden: Norrbotten County, Stordalen...
CCGGCCACGGCGGCCATTTTGGTGGAAGGCGTGCAGGGGGAAGGCGGGGTTCTGCCGGCGGCGACGGAGTATTTGCTGGGTCTGCGGCAACTGTGCGATGAAAAAAAGTTGTTGCTGCTGATGGACGGCGTGCAATGCGGGCATTTTCGCACGGGACGCTTCCAAAGTTTTCAGCGCATTCTGGAGGAGAAGCCGGGAGAGGCGGCGGCCGGCTTTTTGCCGGATGGAATTTCGATGGCCAAATCCTTGGGCGGCGGTTTTCCGATGGGGGCATTCTGGGTGCGGGCGCCGCACGCGGATTTGTTGGATGCCGGCTCCCACGGCACGACTTTCGGAGGCTCGCCGCTGGCGTGCGCGGTGGCGCTGAAGATACTGGAGGTCATTGAGCGCGATCATCTGGCTGACAACGCCCGGAAAACAGGCGGCTGGTTCAAAGAAGAATTGCTGCGCCTGGCGGCGAAATATCCGGCGGTCATCCAGCAAGTGCGCGGGCTTGGGCTGATGATCGGGATGGAATTGGCGGCGAAAATTCCGGCGTTCGCGGCGAGTGAAAAATCCCCGGCGATCCAGTTCATCAATTGCCTGCACGCGGCGGGCGCGCTGGCGGTGCCGTCGGGCACACATATTATCCGATTTCTGCCGGCGCTGAATTTGCGGCCGGAAGAGGCGGCGGAGGGAATCAGCATTATCGAATCAGTGGTGGCGAAGTTATCCCCATGAAAAATTTATTGAGTCTGGAAAAATTGCCGCGGTCCGACATGGAAGGCATCCTGGAGGCGAGCGTGGCGATGAAGAAAGAACGCGGCCATCATGCCGCGCAGCCGTTGCGCGGGCAGACCTGGGCGATGTTGTTTTCAAAATCTTCCACGCGCACCCGGGTTTCCTTCGAGGTGGGCATCCGGGAACTGGGCGGACAGGTGATGTTTCTGAGCGCGGCGGAAATCCAGTTGGGGCGGGGCGAACCGATCAAGGACACGGCGCGAGTGCTGGGGCGGATGATACACGGCGCGATCATTCGCACTTTCGCGCAAAAGGACGTGGAGGAGTTCGCGGAGTTTTCGGGGATTCCGACCTTGAACGCGCTGACCGATGAGGAGCATCCGTGCCAGATTTTGACGGACATTTTCACGTTTCAGGAAAAGCGCGGGCCGATCCAGGGCAAGGTGGTGACGTTTATTGGAGATGGCGCGTGCAATGTGCCGGCGTCGTGGATTTTTGCGGCGGCGAAACTGGGTTTTGAACTGCGCATCGCCTCGCCAAAGAAATACCAGCCGGGACAGGATATTTTGCGGCGGGCGGGGGGCAGGGTGATTTGCACGGAAGACATGCGGGAGGCGGCGCGGGGTGCGGATTTGCTTTACACGGATGTGTGGGTTTCCATGGGCAAGGAGGCGGAGGCGGCGGATCGGGTGCGGGAATTGACGGGCTATCAAATCAACGCCGGCCTGGTGAAGCTGGCGCGGCCGGGGGCGCTCGTGATGCACTGCCTGCCGGCGTATCGCGGGAAAGAAATTGACGAGGAGACGTTCGAGGCCAATGCGTCAACCATATTTGAAGAGGCGGAAAACCGGCTGCATTGCCAGAAGGCGATTTTGCAGCGCCTGGTGGCGTGAGGATTGATAAAAGACAAGTGGCTTCTGACGCCATTACGATGAATTCTCTGAGCGCGCCATTTGAAATCAGCGATCCGGTCAATGCGCAGATTCTGGCGGTATCGGAGGACAAATTGCAGGGTTTTCAACGGGATCCGGTTGGAGAAATCGTGCGGCAAACCGGAGTGGCGGCGGACGGGGTGATCGCGCGGCTGCGCTCGATGCTGGAGGCCGGAACGATCCGCCGGGTGCGGCAGACCTTGCTGGCGACCAATCTGGCGCAAGGCTCGCTGGTCGCGTGGCAGGTGCCGTCGGAAAAACTGGAGGCGGCGTTTGATTTCATGTTCCAAAAGGACCCGTTCTCCGGTCATGTCGTGTTGCGCTCCACCGACACCGCGTCAGCGGGATCGAATTACAAGTTGTGGACGACGCTGAAGGCGCCGCAGGGGTTTTCGCTGAGGAAGCATTGCGAGTTTCTGGCCAAGAAAACCGGGGCGGAACATTTCCGCCTGATGCCGGCCCGGCGGCTTTTTGCGCTCGGGGTGGGGCATATCCGACGTCGCGGCATGGAAGCGGGGGCCAGGGCGGAGACGCCGGCCGAGGTGATGGACGTGGCCGTCGCGCAGCTCACCGACCTGGAATGGGTTGTGTTGACAGCGCTGAAACGGGAATTCCCGGCGGAAGAGATTTCGCGGGATTTGTGGCGGGGCCGGGCGGCGGAAGCGGGGTTGGCGCTGGAACGATTTTATGAAATTGCGGAAGACCTGGACCGGCGCAGAATCATCGGGCGGTTTTCGACGTTCCTGGAGCATGTCAAACCATTGAAGGACGGCGGGCGGGTGACGCGCTTCAACGGGCTTTTTCATTGGGCGGTGCCGGCCGGGCGCGAGATTGAGGCCGGGCAGGAAGTGGGACGGCATTACATCATGACGCACGCCTATTGGCGCGAAGGCGGTCCGGAATTTCACAACGTCAACGTGATGGGGGTGGCGCACGGGTTGGAGAAGGCGGCGCTGCTGGCGCACAAGGAGGCGATTGACGGCCATTTGCGGGAGCGCGGAATCGCGGTAAGTTACACGAACGTATTTTGGGGCGGTCGCAGCGAAATCAAGCCGTCGGAGGTCGCTCCCGCGGCGTATCGCGAGTGGTGCCGGAGCGTGGGACTGGATGCGGAACAGATGAGGGAGTAGTGTAATTGCCAGGAGAAAATGGGAATGGGAAAACTGAAATTGTTGGTCATGCCGAGTGTCTTTATCAAAACTTATGGGTGCCAGATGAACGAGCGGGACTCGGAGGCGGTGGCCGCTCAATTATCGGCCAAAGGCTACACGCTGGCGGCGAGCGAAGGGGAGGCGGATGTGATTTTGCTCAATACGTGCAGCGTGCGCGACATGGCGGAGCAAAAGGCCATCGGCAAAATGCACTCGGTCGCGGCGCGCGTCAGGCGGCATCGGCCCAAGGTGGTGCTGGGATTGCTGGGGTGCATGGCGCAAAGCCGGGGCGCGCGGCTGCTGGATCAATTGCCGGACGTGGATCTGGTGATCGGCACACAAAAATTTCACCGCACGGCGGATTATCTGGACGAAATTTTGACGGGAAAACGCGACAAGATCGTGGATGTGGAGACGGAGGCGGGAAGCGAGGCGGCAATCAAGGAGCATTTTCCGCACGGCAACCGGGGCGCGTCCGGCGAGGCGGCGCGTAAGGTGACGGCGTTTGTCAGCATCATGCAGGGATGCAATCAATATTGCACGTTTTGCATCGTGCCTTACACGCGCGGCGAGGAACGGAGCCGGACGATCCCGGACATTGTGGCCGAATGCCGGCAATTGGTGGAGCGCGGCGTGCGGGAAATAACACTGTTGGGGCAGATCGTGACGAGCTACGGGAAGCGCGATGTTCCGGTGCAAAACGGTAAATCCGCTTTTGTACAGTTACTGGAGGCCGTGCATGAAGTGGAAGGGTTGGAGCGCATCCGGTTTACTTCGCCGCATCCGAAAGGTTACGGGGATGATTTGGTGGAGGCCTACGGGCGGCTGCCGAAATTATGCGAGAGCGCGCATTTGCCGGCGCAGAGCGGGAGCGACCGGATATTGAAGTTGATGCACCGCGGCTGCACGCGGGAGAAGTTTCTGGGCATTGTTGACAAGTTGCGGCGGGTCCAGCCGCGCATGGGGATCACGACGGACCTGATTGTCGGTTTCCCGGGGGAAACGGAGGAGGATTTCGAGGAGACGCTGGCGCTGGCGCGGGCGGCGGAATTTGACAACGGGTATCTTTTCAAATACTCGCCGCGCCAGGACACGCCGGCGGCGGCCATGCCGGGCCAGGTGCCACAGGCGGTGAAGGAGGAACGGAACGCGCGTCTGCTGGCGTTGGTGAACGAGATCAGCGCGCGGCGCTATGAGGCACTGGCGGGGGAAAGGATGGAGGTGCTGGTGGAAGGGCCGAGCCGGCGAAATGCGGCGCGGCAAATGGGCCGCACGCGCTGCAACCGGATCGTGGTTTTTGAGGACGCGGTGGACCGGCGCGGGGAATTGGTGAAATTGAAGATTGAGAGGGCGGGGTCGTTCACATTGTATGGGACGATGAATGAATAATGAGTTTCAGATTGATTCCGGCGGGGTTTTGTGGTCGTCTGCGCTCCGACACTGATCATGAAACTGTCAACATTATCAATATGCCTCGGGCTGGGAGTGGCGGCTGTGAAGCTGTTTGGCGTGGTGAAACCGGCGGCGTTCGCGGCGGCGACGCGCAAACTGCCGCGGTCGCTCCCGCTGGGCTATGTGACCATGTTGCTGGGAACGGCGTGGTTCGTCTGGAACGTGAAGGGTGAGTCACTGGCCGATTTCGAGCCGATGAAACCTTATCTTTACGCGCTGTTCATCGGGGTGGGAGTGGGGGCTTGTGTGTATGTAAAAGATTTTTTGGCGGCGCGCGGGCTGGCGGTGGTGATGTTGCTGCTGGCGAAGTTGATGCTGGATACGCAGCGATGGGCGGACAGCGAGTGGAGGCTGGTCATCGCGGTGTGGGCCTACGCGCTGGTGTTGGCCGGGATGTGGTTCACGGCGTGGCCGTGGCGGCTGCGGGATTTGATCAATTGGAGCACGGCCAATGAGCAGCGCACCCGCCTCGGCAGCGGCCTGGCGATGGTCTTTGGGCTGTTCGTGGCGGCGCTGGGTTTTGCGGTGTTTTGAGGTTCCATTTTGAGCTTTCCAGGAAGCGGGGAGGTTGTATAATGCAACGAACGTGAAAGCCGTCGAGTACCTAAGCCGAAAATCACGCACGACGCTGGTGGTGTTGGGGTTGATCGTAGTGGCCTACCTTGGGGCGATGGATTATGTGACGGGCACAATCGCGCTGTTGGTTTTCTATCTTGTCCCGATCTGTTTTGTGGCGTGGTTTTCGGGACGGATCCCCGGATTGATCATCGCCTTCGCCTCGGCGGCGGCGTGGTACGTGGCCAAGATTTTGATTGCCGCCACCCTGGAACGCCCCTGGACACTTTTCTGGAACGCCTCGATGAGGTTCATGGTTTTTGCCGTTTCGGCCATCCTTTTTGCGGAGGTGGCGGAACGCAAGCGGGTGGAGGAGGCGTTGCGCCGCGCGCACGAAGGACTGGAAGCGCGGGTCAAGGAGCGCACGCTGGAGCTGGCGCAGGCCAACCGCGCGTTGCAGAACGAGGTGGCGGAACGGACGCGGGCGGAGGCAAAACTGAAGTTGCTAAATGAGACTTTGGAGCAGCGCGTGGCGGAACGGAGCGCCGCCGCCGAACTGCGGGCCGCCCAACTGGCGCAATCGGAAAGCGCCTTGCGCCAGCAGCGCGGCATTTTGCAATCCATCCTCAACAGCATGGGCGACGGGGTGATGGTGGCCGATGCGCGGGGAGAAATCATCCTGTTCAATCCCGCGGCGGAACGGCTGGTGCGAACCGGGATGGGGGAAATCCCGCCGTCGCAATGGCTGGAACAATTCCAGGCGCGCGGGACGGACAGCCCGGCCTATCGCCGCGGCGAGCATCCGCTGTTGCGGGCCATCCAGGGGCAGGAGGTCAACGGGGCGGAGATTTTTTTGCGGGAGGCAAACGGGTCGGAAGGCATCTGGCTGCTGGCGACGGGCCGGCCGCTGATAGACGAGCACGGCACGGTGCAGGGGGGCGTGGTGGTGGTGTCCGACATTACTTCGCGCAAGCTGATGGAGAAGCAGATCACCGGCATCAGCGACCGGGAACAGCGGCGCATCGGGCAGGATTTGCATGACAGCCTGTGCCAGCATTTGGTGAGCGTGGCCTTTGCCGGCGAATTGTTGCGCGAGAATCTGGCGCGGCAGTTGGCGCCGGAGGCGACCCAGGCCGAGGCCATTGTGGAGATGGTGAACGAAGGCATTTCGGAGGCGCGCAATCTGGCCCGCGGGCTTTATCCGGTGCGGCTGGAGGTGGATGGACTGGCCTCGGCGCTGGAGGAACTGGCCGCCAGCGTGCAGAACCGCACCGGGATCACCTGCCGGTTCTCCTGCGATGAGGAGGTCTGCATTTTTGACGAGGTGGCGGGGATCAATTTGTACCGCATCGCCCAGGAGGCGATGAACAATGCTGTCAAACATGGCGGTTGCCACACCATCTCGGTGGGATTGGGCGCGGTGGAGGATGAGGTGACGTTGACGGTGAAGGACGACGGGGTGGGGTTCCCGGATTCGGTGGAGAACAAGGGAGGGATGGGGTTGAGCATCATGAATTACCGCGCGAGCATGATCGGGGCGTCGCTGGATATCCGGCGGGGCGCGGGCGGCGGCACGATTGTTATTTGCTCTTTTCACAACGCGGAAGCACTGGAGATTGAACATGCCCACTCGAACCAAGACTGACCCGGCGAAGACAAAAGTATTTTTGGTTGACGACCACCCGCTGGTGCGGGAGTTGCTCAGCCAGTTAATTCAACGTGAAAACGACATGGAAGTGTGCGGGGAGGCGGAGGATGCGCCCGAGGCGGTGAGCAAGATCGAGCAAACCCACCCGGACATTGTGGTGGCCGATATTTCGCTCAAGACGACGCATGGGTTGGAATTGGTCAAGGACCTGCAGTCGCGCTGGCCTTCCCTGCCGGTGCTGATGCTCTCCATGCACGACGAGTCGCTCTACGCGGAACGGGTGTTGCGGGCCGGCGCCAAGGGCTACATCACCAAACAGGAGGCGACCAAAAAGATTCTTTTTGCCATCCGCCAGGTCTTGAGCGGGCAGATTTACGTGAGCGAGAAGATGGCGACCCGGATGCTGCACAAATTGGTGCTGGGCCGCCACCAGGAGGCCAGTTCACCGGTGGAACGACTGACGGACCGGGAGTTGGAGGTCTTCCAACTGATTGGCCGCGGCCAGGGGACGCGCCGCATCGCGGAGGAACTCCACCTGGGCATCAAGACGGTCGAGTCCTACCGCGCCCGCATCAAGGAGAAATTGAAGTTGACGGACGGGACGCAGCTTTTGCAGCAGGCCATCCAGTGGGTGCATAGTTTGCAGGATCGCTGAAATGGAAAATGCGAATCAGAATTTCTTCAGGAAACCCGTCGGCCGGGCCTTCTCCGGGAGGGGTTTTTGTTCGCGAAGCTGGCGGGCCAATTCGGCGGCGGGCAACTGGCCCGGGGCGGCCGGCTTGTCGAGAAAACCGTAGGTGAGGCAGGAACCAAGCTGCGGGTACAACACGCGGGTTTGGGTCCACGAAGTTCCCATGCCGATGACGCAGAGGGGTCTTTTCCATTTCTGGGCGAGGAGAAGGCGCAAATTGTCGTCGTCCTCCTGACAGTTTAAGCGGGTGGTGATTTTGACAATAGACGCGATTTTTTGGGCTTCGAGGATGATGGCGGCCAAATCCGCGGCCGGAGGAGTTTTCTTAAAATCGTGGTAGGAGACGACACAAATTTTGCGCCAGCGTTTTGCCGCGATGGCGACGCGATGGACGATGTTGCTGCGCCACTCGACGTCCACGCCGGACAATTCGGACAGCGCCTCCTCGAAGAGGGGGAGCCGCCGGGCATCGCCGTCGTCCCAAGCTCCGCCTTCGCTTTTGAGGCGGATGGTCAGGAGCACGGGCCAGCCCTGGTTCTGAATCTGCTGACAGCGGGCCAGCCAGTCAGGCGGGCGCGTGGTTTTGTCAAGGCGGACTTCCACGACATCGCAGTCAATCTTCTGGCGGGGCGGAGGAAATTTTGGGGACAGGGAGGAAAGGGAGCCGACAACGAGGGGGGCCTGGCCGACCGTCAACGACCTGGGGCCGGCGCGAAAGGCGATATGGAGTGGCGGCATATTAGTCTCCAATACACTTTATCAAGTATCCAGCGTGACAAATCCACGGTCAGGACGCAAGGTTAATTTTGAGGCGAATTGTAATGCGCCAGTCACGAATGGTATGGACAGCTCGCCGAGCCGTCCGCCGGTGGTTCTTGCCAGAGCGGTCGCCTCGGCGAGGCGACCCTACCTGACCCGCCCCCCGTCACTGACCCGTTTCGGCGAATTTTGCTGGTAGTTTGCGCGGGAACAGAGATTCGACCGGCGGAGCCCGCGCGGGACATTGTGGCCGCAGACATGACAATTAAACATGGCTGGAATCAGGCAAAAGCCGTGACTTCCACTTCGCGATGCCCCGCACGCGCCTCGTCCACCACTTTCTCCAGGCGGCGTGCCGTCGCGTCATCAATCCATTCTTCGCCGCATTGCGAACAGATGGTCGCCTGCACGCGCCGCACCACCACCACGCCACTGCCCAAATCCGCCGTGAACGTGGTCTCGCCCTTCGTTTTATTCCCGCCGCACCACGGGCATTGATCGTTATTTGAGTTCATGATTTTCGTTTGGTTCGATAGTCGCCTTCAAAAATTTCCAGCGACGGCTCATAGGCCGTGATGATAAACACCTGTTCGCGCGCCTCATCGCACGCCGCCACCACATGGAACGGCCTGCCGCCAATATAGCCCAAAAACAACGCGCTGGGAAATGGTTTGTCATCCGCATAATCCCGGATCTTTTCCCCGGAAAGCAGCACCTCAAGCACACCGGCTTGCGGCAGGCCGCGTTCGGCCAGCTTTTGCAGGACGTGTTTGCGCCATTCAATCCGCGCCATTTGCACCGCGCGACGCATGATTGTTATGTCAATCGGTTTCATTTTTCAGTGTGTTGCGCCCAAAAGTTCCTGCTCGAAACGCGCTTGGGCACGGACCCACTCCGCCCCGGCGGATGAACGCAGCCGATGTGCTTCCGTCCGGTAGGCGTGACTTTGGTGGCGATGGCGGCGATTCGGTTGGAAGAGTTTATTGATGGCATTATCTCTGTTGGCGTCGCCACCGGTTCACAATTTCTTCGACGTTAATATCGTCGGGGCCAGTTTTCCATTTATTGTAGAAATCTATGTCTGCGCTATTTGGAGCTGGTGAGGGGCGAATGAACTTAAATCTCGTTGGAAGTGGAACAGCTTCTCCAAGAGCCATGCATTCGCCACGACCCAGACCGGCAAGAATATCAATTAGGCCGCGTTCCGCATCTGGGACGGGGCTGCGCACATATGCCTGGTCGTCCGGGTTTGTGATGCGAAGGCAAAGGAAAGTGCCGCATTGTGCAAGGACAGTTTCGGAAAGCTCGTGCGGTCGCTGGCTTACGACTGCCAATCCAACTCCATATTTTCGACCCTCCTTCGCAATGCGTTCCATTGACTTGCGCGCACCCGCAAATTGTGAGTTTTGTTCGCGCGTGACGTAAGCGTGTGCCTCTTCGCAGACAAGCAATAATGGGAATTCCCGGTATTGTGGGTTCCAGAAGTTGAACTCGAACGCAAGCCGTCCGATAGCGCCCGCATCCAACTTTGCTTGTATTTCATCCCTTTCAGGAATCTGGACATTTGATTTAATGCAATCCCATAAACTCGCTGCGAGCGGATAGCCGTGACTGTTTAGGTATGAAGCGCCAGCGCCGATTAAATAGCCGACTCGTTGTGAGGTTAGCTGTTGGGCAACCTTTGCTTCAAGTCGCTGGATAAATGACGCCGCAAGGCTCATTTGTAGATTTCTTCCACGATTTTGATTTTTTTTGAGAAAGGATTCATGGCGTCAAATTCACAAAGCCGCCAACGGCGAGAGCTTACCGCCTGCCCAAAATGTCTGGTGGCATTTCTTGATGGCGGCGATGAGCGCCTCCTTGGTGACGGACTGGGGGTCGTTGTTCGGGTCACCCTTGTAGAAACGGTATTCCTCCGGCTTGCCATATTGGCGCGGCAAATCGGCGATGATGTTGGCCTCGCGCTCCAGCACAGCGTATTTCTCGGAAAAATCGAAGAAGCGGCGCGTCATGCCCGCGACCACGCCGACGTAGTTCGCGCGGAACTTTGCCCAGGTGCCGTTGCCGCACGCCTGCTCGACTGCCTGGCTAAACTCGGCGTCGGTCACGCCGTCCTGCTTGCATTCGATGACGATGTAGGGCTTCTTGCGCTCGTCATCACGGAAGACCACCAAATCCGCGCGGTCGCTGGGCGTGCGGTCAGGCACGGTGATTTCGACGCCGATTCTGGCCGGTTCATAGCCGTAGCGGTAAATCAGTTCTGCCCAAAACTCGGCGCGGACTTGTTCCTCCGGTTCGGCGTAGCGTTCGGATTGGTTGACCGCGACGTATAAGATTTTCCGCTGTTTGCCTTCGCCGGAGATTTCGGCGTGGCCGTCCGCAATTGCGCGGTCAAGGAAGTTCAATTTTTTGATGCGTTTTTTTGGCTTATGGAAAGCATGGCGGAATAGGCCGCAAATGGAAAGAATCTAATTCGAGGCAGAAACATCTCAATTTGGGTGGAATTCTGGTGCGTGCCGCCCGAATCATTACCGACAAGCTCTCGACCGTACCCACAAAGTGATCTGGTTTGGACGGGAGATTCCGTCGGCGGGTCGCCGACGGAGACGACCGAGTCGGGCACTCCTCCCTATGAACCCTCACCTCACCCTGACCCTCTCCCCTCCCATTGGATGGGAGCGGAGAGGGAAGAGGCGGCGGAGCTTGCGGCGTGTGAGGGCGCGCGGCCTGCGGCTGCGACAGGTTCTCCTGTCAATGCCGAAGGCGGGCAGAAGACTGCCCGCCTTGGCGCATAAGACTAAGGGCTTGTGATTACTTTTTGGCCTTTTCTTTGGCCTTGGCGAGTTTCTCTTCGATGGCGGCCTGGGCGGCGGCGAGGCGGGCGATGGGCACGCGGAAGGGCGAACAACTGAC
>Ga0224554_1002134_pt1 | contig 10782 bp, 5 predicted proteins | sample 714S22024metaG_FD_180666 | JGI IMG/M metagenome (GOLD analysis project Ga0224554, IMG submission 180666) | Peat soil microbial communities from Stordalen Mire, Sweden - 717 S2 20-24 | ecosystem: Environmental > Terrestrial > Soil > Wetlands > Peat | place: Sweden: Norrbotten County, Stordalen...
TCGACTCGCCCTGGGTGATCGAGCATCCGGAGTGGTTCATCTCGCGCTGGGATTCGCCCTATCCCGCCTATAGTTTCAATGGCCCCGATCTCTCGCACGATGGCCGCGTGGAGATCAAGATCGAAGACCACTACTACGAACAATCCGATGCTGCGGTTGTTTTCCGGCGGCGCGACAAGGCCACCGGGGAAACGCGCTACATCTATCACGGCAACGACGGAACCAGCTTTCCGTGGAACGATACAGCGCAGCTCGACTACCTGAATGCGGCCGTGCGGGAACAGGTGATCCAAACTATCTTGCACGTGGCCCGCCTGTTTCCCGTGATTCGTTTCGACGCCGCGATGACGCTCGCCAAGCGGCATTTCCATCGGCTGTGGTTTCCGGGGCCGGGCTCGAGCGGCGCCATCCCTTCTCGCGCAGAGTACGGCATGAACCAGGCGGAGTTCGACCGGGCGATGCCCCACGAGTTCTGGCGTGAGGTGGTCGATCGAGTCGCTGCCGAGGTTCCCGGCACGTTGCTGCTGGCCGAGGCGTTCTGGCTCATGGAGGGTTACTTTGTTCGCACGCTGGGCATGCATCGTGTTTATAACAGCGCCTTCATGATCATGATGCGCGACGAGGACAACGCCAAGTATCGCTCGGTCATCAAGAACACGATCGAATTCGATCCCGACATCATGAAGCGCTATGTCAACTTCATGAGCAATCCCGACGAGCGCACGGCGATCGACCAGTTCGGCAAAGGTGACAAGTGCTTTGGCGTGGCCGCGATGATGTCCACGCTGCCCGGCCTACCCATGTTCGGCCACGGCCAGATCGAGGGATTCACGGAAAAGTACGGTATGGAGTACCGCTGGCCGCGGTACGAAGAGAACCCCGATCGCTGGCTGGTGGAGCGGCATGAGCGCGAGATTGCCCCGCTGCTCAAACGGCGCTGGCTCTTTGCCGAGAGCGGCAACTTCCTGCTCTACGATTTCTTCGCTCCGAACGGCTCGGTGAATGAGGATGTGTTCGCGTACTCCAACCGCAATGGAGGCGAACGCGCACTTGTGGTCTACCACAACCGCTACGCCGATGCGCACGGGACGATCGACTTCTCCGCCGCGTATGCCGATAAGGGATCGGGCCAGCTTCAGCGGCGGCGATTGGGCGAGGGGCTGGGGCTGAGCGGCGACCGCGGCTGCGTGGTTGCTTGGCGCGATTCGATAACCAGCCTGGAGTATCTGCGCCGCGCCGAAGACTTGCTCGACCGCGGCCTGACACTCAATCTCCACGCCTACCAGTGCCATGTCTTTCTAGATTGGCATGAATTGCGTCCTACGGCGGAGCAGCCTTGGGACAGGCTCTCGGACTGGCTGAACGGGCGCGGCGTTCCTAATCTTGCAGACGAGCTTGTCAATCTGGAACTGAAGCCCGTGCACGACACGCTGCGCCAGCTTTTGGATTCGGGCGTGGTGCGTCACTTTGCCGACATTGCAGAGCATCCGCGCGCCGCGGGTGTTGCCGATCGGGCGAAAGAGACGGAACGGGAGCGGACAGAATTCCTGAAGCAGGTTTGGGCGCGCGGCGAGGCTTTCCTACGAGCAGCACAAGCGGCCTACGCGGATCGGCTGAAGGCAGAAAATCAGCCCGTGCTCGGCGGCGAGCCGGCCGATACAGCAACGCAGGCGCAGCGATTCATCGAGCTTCTTCGCGCGGCGATGCGTATGCCTCAGGTCGAGGCGCTGTTCCCGTCTCCGTGGACCGCCGCGACGCGCCGAATGCTACCCAGTCCCAGCCCGCAGTTCACAGCAACGGAGATGTGGGGTCCGGTTTTAGTCTGGTGCTCCCTGCAACTGCTCGCCGAGTGGATCGATAAGGAGCAGCCGGAACGGACTGCGCTCGATCTCTTCGATCGGCTGCGCCTGCGCGAGCCGTTAGCCCGGATTTTTGCGGCGCTTGGGTTCGAGGGCGAAGAAGCTTGGCGGGTGGCGGCGCGGATCAAAGTTCTGCTGCTGATCAGCGCCGGCATTGGCAAAGCGCAGGAAGCGGCGCCTGCGGCCAAAGCCGAGATCGCAGCGACGGAAACACCAGCGAAGCAGGTGGCCGCGCCAGAAGCGTCGTCAGTCCTCGATGAGAAGGTGGCGCTTGCTCCCGCTTTATGGCTCGATCCAGACGTGCGCTGGCTGTGCGGCGTGCATGAGGCAGAGGGGCACTTCTACCTGATTCGCGAGCGCTACGAGGAGCTTCTCTGGTGGTTGCTCATGCCTTCGCTGCTGCGGCTCGCAGGCGAATCCGCGCCCAGCCGTTCTGCTGTGGAGGAATTGAGCAAAATCGTCGCGGCGGCGTTGGCGTCGGCAGAAGCGGCGGGTTATCGCATCGATGTGCTGCTTGGCCCGAAAGAGGCAGAGATCATCGGCGAGTCGCCGAAGCCGGCGCAGGAAAAGAAGCCGCGAAGAAAGCGGGCGCGCAAGCCCAGGAAATAGGGCCGGAGACGATTTGCATCAATGAGTCCGCGCTCTCTTTCTGCGGATTCAGGCCAGGCGGAGCTGCAATACGCCCATCCCTCGTTGTGCATAAATCCAATTGTCACAGCCGAATGTGACGTCAGGCACATCGCAGAGTTCTCGGGCAGGTTCAATGTTCCAACCGGACATTCTCCGGGGAGAAGTCGTGCAGGCTTAAGTGTGCCTGGGCGGGCCGAATCGAGTTGGATGGGCCTTCGGCACGCAAACATCGTGGGCTTTTTCCTTCTTTTTGTTCCTTCTCTCCGAGAGGTCGTGCACATGCGGGAATGCCCCGTGGATTGTGTCTACGCCGGGCGGGGCAGGGAGGGAAGATGGCAAATGCCACCCACGACGTCGCCCGTGAAGATCTTGAAGATCAAGAACGCCTGCTGATCGATCAGGCAATTGCCAGGCACGGGAACCACCCTGGAGCGCTGCTGGGAATCCTGGAAACCGTTCAATCTGCCAACACACACAAATTCCTCTCCATGGAAGCGTTGCGCTACATCGCGGAGGAGACTGGCGTCCCGCCTTCGCGCGTTTACAGCGCGGCGACGTTTTACGCGCTCTTCAACCTCGAACCGCAGGGCGACAACGTGATCTGCGTCTGCCGCGGAACGGCGTGCCACACGCGCGGCTCCCGCAACCTGCTGGACAAGCTTTGCCTCGACCTGGGTGTGGGCGAACACGAAGCCGACGAAAACAGCGAAGCCGACAAGATGGCGCTCACCACGCCGGACCGCCGCTTCACCATTCGCACCGTTGCTTGCTTCGGCCAGTGCGCGCTGGCGCCGGTGGTCGAAGTGAACCACCACATTCTGAGCCATGTGAATGAGCGCACACTGCAGCGCGAAGTGAAGTCGTTGACGGGGAGGAAATGATGCCGCGCATTCAGGATATTGGCGCCTTTAACTCTGTGCGCGAAGCGGGCCTTGCCAAGCTCACGCCGGCCGTTCCTCGAATTACGGTTGGCATGGGAACCTGTGGCCGCGGCAACGGGGCGGAAGAGGTCTTTCACGCGCTCAGTCAAACCATTCAAGGTGGCGGCCTGGATGTGCTCCTGGCCAGCGTCGGCTGTTTTGGTTCCTGCTTTCAGGAGCCGCTTGTGGGTGTGCGACTGCCCGGCAATCCGTTGGTGATCCTGCGCCGGGTACAGGCCAACGATGCCAGCCGGATTCTGGAGGGCGTCACCTCAGGAACTCTGCCAAAGGATCTCATCTACTGCAAGATCGAAGAGTGGGATCACATCACGGCGCACATCCGCTACGGCCTGGGCTATCCCGACATTCCGGCGTGGAATGCGATGCCATTCTTCAAGGGGCAAAAGAAAATCGTTCTGCGCAACTGCGGCCTGATCAGTCCTTCGGATATCGAAGAATACATTGCGGTCGGCGGCTACCAGGCTCTTTACAAGGTGCTCATCGACGGCCGCACGGACGCGGTGATCGAGCAGATTAAGGCCTCGCGGCTGCGCGGGCGAGGCGGTGCGGGTTTCCTCACCGGCAACAAGTGGGATTTTCTGGCCAAGGCCAAAGGCGACGCAAAGTACATCATCTGCAATGCCGACGAAGGCGATCCCGGCGCTTACATGAACCGTAACGAGATCGAAGGCGACCCGCACTCGATGCTCGAGGGCATGATCATCGGCGCCTACGTGATGGGCGCGACGGAGGGCATTGTGTATGTGCGCGCGGAGTACCCGCTCGCGGTCCGCCGCCTGAATCGCGCCATCGAGCAAGCCCGGGAGTATGGGCTGCTGGGCACGAACATCCTTGGCCGCGGATTCAATTTCAATATTGAGCTGGTGCAGGGCGCGGGAGCCTTCGTTTGCGGCGAAGAGACCGCGCTGATCGCCTCACTCGAGGGGTTCGCCGGACGCCCGCGCCCGCGTCCGCCCTATCCCGCGCAAAAGGGATTGTGGGGCAGGCCCACCAACATTAATAACGTAGAGACTTGGTACAACATCGCGCCCATCATCACTCGCGGGCCGGCGTGGTTTGCCGAAACGGGCAGCGCCAAGAGCCCGGGGACAAAAGTCTTCTCGCTTGTGGGCAAAGTGCAGAATACAGGCTTGGTGGAGATGCCGCTGGGCACGCCGCTCAAGAGCTTTATCTACGACATTGGGGAAGGCGCGGTCGCTGGCCGGCGCGTGAAAGCCGTTCAGACTGGCGGGCCGTCCGGCGGGTGCATTCCCGTCGAGATGCTCGACACGCCGGTCGACTATGAGAGTCTTGCGCAACTCGGCTCCATCATGGGGTCAGGCGGCATGGTGGTGATGGACGAAGACAACTGCATGGTCGACGTGGCGCGCTACTTCATCGAGTTCACGCACTCGGAATCGTGCGGCAAGTGCGTGCCGTGCCGCGTGGGCCTCAACAAGGCGCTACGCATCCTCAACGCCATCTCCACGGGCAGCGGCACCGCCGAGCATATGAACCTGCTCGACGAACTGGGCCGCATGATCCGCGACTGCTCGCTGTGCGCACTGGGCCAGTCCGCTCCCAATCCTGTGCTCACCACCATTCGCCACTTCCGCGACGAGTACGAAGACCACATCGTGGCGCATCGCTGTCGCGCCGGCGTCTGCCAGGAACTTGCGCTCTCGCCGTGCGAGAACAGTTGCCCGCTGCGCATGAATATTCCGCGATTCCTCGAGCTTTACAGCGAAGGTCGGCTTGACGACGCCTTCGAATCGGTGATTCTCGACAATCCTTTACCCGCTTCGACGGGGCGCGTATGCCAGCATCCCTGCGACAACCGCTGCCGCCGCCAATCGTTCGACGAAGTGGTGAACATGCGTGAGGTTCACCGGCTGATCGCCGACTCCATTTACCAGTCGGATCGTTTCGGTGTTCTGTTGCAGCGCATTCAGGAACGCAGGCTCGCGCCGACAGGTCGAAAAGTGGCCGTCGCCGGTTCAGGGCCGACGGGCCTCACCGCGGCGTTCTATCTCGCTATGCTTGGCCACGATGTGACGGTGTTCGAGGAACGAAATGAAGCTGGCGGCATGCTGCGCTTCGCCATTCCCGAGTACCGGCTGCCAAAGGCCGTGCTGCGCCGGGAAATCGATCTGATTGAGGGCGTGGGCGTGAAATTCGTCTTCAATACGCGCGTCGGCTTCGATCTGGCGCTCAACGATCTGGCGTCAAGCTTCGATGCCGTGTTCATCTCCATCGGAACCTGGAAGGAATCCTGGCTCTACCTGCCGGGAACCGAGCTGAAAAACGTACATCCGGCTTTGCCTTTCCTTGAAGCTGTGGCGCGCCGAGAAAAGGTAGCCGTCGGATCCCGGGTGGCGATCATCGGCGGCGGCAATGCGGCCATCGACTCCGCGCGCACCGTGATGCGGATGGGCGCACAGGCGACGATTCTCTACCGCCGCGAGCGCAAAGACATGCCGGCCATCGATGAGGAGATTCAGGCGGCAGAGGAAGAGGGTGTGCGTTTCGTCTTTCTTGCTGCGCCGCATCGCATCATGGGCGGCGCAGGCGGTAGCGTAAAGGCCATCGAGATCGTCAAGACGCGTCTTGGCGAGTACGACAAATCGGGGCGCAGACGGCCGATTCCGACCGACGAAGTGCAGCGCTTCGAATGTGACAGTGTGATTCTGGCGGTGGGCGAAACGTTCGACATGGATTTCTGCCGTGCCTCCGGCCTGGAACTCAAAGAGGAAGGCACTATCGTCGTCGACCGCTTCACGTTTGAGACCAGCCGGGCCGGATTTTATGCCGGCGGCGACGTGATCACTGGCGCTTCCAACATGTCCAACGCCATGAGCGGAGGCAAACAGGCAGCGCGCAAGATCGACGAGCGCCTGATGAGCCAGAAACAATCGGGCGTCCCGAATTCAGGCGTCTCAAATATTGACCGGTGGGATCAACTCTTGCCCGGATTCGAGTACAGTCATCAGGCGCCGGGAGAGCCAAGCCTATCGCGCCGTCACGCCGCGTCTTCGCTGCCTGCCGTCAGCCGCGCGCGCTCGCAGGAAGAAGTGGTTACCGGGCTTAGTGCGCAGGAGGCGCTGGAAGAGTGCCGCCGCTGCCTGCGTTGCGACTTGCGCGCCACACCGGGAGCCGGATAATGCATCGATGGCATCGCATGAATGGGTTGCCTCATTTTTTCCGCACGTTTTGTGGAAAAGGTGGAGAATCGGCCAAAACGAGCGCGGGCTTGAGGCCCATGAGCGAAAGTCGGTAGCAAAATGGACACCAATATCAAAGCCACCAAAAACGTCTCTCTTCGCATCGATGGCGAGCTCGTTGCTGCTCACGAGGGAGATTCCATCCTCGATGCGGCGAGCGCCAATGGAAAGTACATTCCAACGCTTTGTTACCTCAAGGGCCTGAGCGCAGTGGGCGCCTGCCGGCTATGCGTGGTGGAACTGGCCGGAACCGATCGCTTGCTGCCCGCCTGCACGACACCGGTACAAGAGGGAATGTCGATCAAGACGTCGTCGGCGCGGCTCACGCTCTACAGGCGCATGGCCGTCGAACTTCTGCTCGTTGAGCGCAACCACATCTGCTCGTCCTGCGTCTCCAACGGCCACTGCGAACTGCAGTCGATGGCTCAGTCGCTGGGTGTTACGCACGCCCGCTACGCCTACAACAATCCCCGGCTGGCGGTCGACATGACCCATCCTCGCTTTGTGCTCGATCACAACCGGTGCATTTTGTGCACGCGCTGCGTGCGGGTTTGTGCCGAGGTCGAGGGCGCGAATGTCTGGGAGGTTTCGTCGCGCGGGATCTATTCGCGCATCGTGAGCGACCTGAAGGACGATTGGGGCAAGGCGAGCAACTGCACTGCCTGCGGCAAATGCGTGCAAGCCTGCCCGACTGGCGCGCTCGCAGAGAAGGGCTTCACGGTCCACGAAATGGTGAAAGAAAGTGAGCAGGTGAGCCGTCTTGCCACGCAGCGCGCCGCTCCCGCCAACGGGCTGCGCTGACGCGACTTACGGATTGCCGCCGAATGCCGAGGACTGGACGGTGATGGTGCCCATGCGGCCGGAGTTCCGGTCCACGACGATGATGCGAACCACTCCGCCCTCGGGATGCGCTGGGATCCGCTGGTCGATGGTTAGCCCGTCGCGCATGGTTCGCTCGTAGGTTGCGGGCTGCAGGCGCAGAGCCTCAACACACCCGAGACCTTCGCGTGCAAGTTGGCGTCGTCCCGCTCCACGAGAAAGATATCCAGCTCATCCGTCCAGCGATCGCCCTCCTGCGCCAAAGCCAGGCCGGCTCCGGCCACATTGAGCCGCAGCAGGCGCCCCTGGGCGTCGCTTTGTGCGGTCGCCGTGATCGCAACCTCGTTGATGTCGGCCGGTTGCCACACCGCTTGTTGGAACCTTTCTTTCATGGTCGCGGGTTCTGTGGCATAGAAGTACCCGGTGCGATAGCGCAACGCAATTCCATCCCGGCCCGCTATCTCCACGGTCAAAAGATGATAGGCGTTATCCGGTGGCGTGCCGGGCGTGAAGCCCACGAGGTAGCTGGCGCGCCCGTCGGCCACAATCGAATCCAGCTCGGCGGCAATATCACCCGCACGGCGCAATGCGCGGCCGCCGGTAGCCGTCGCCAGATCGCGAAACAATCCCTGAATGGGATGTGCGTCCTGCTGCAAACTCGACATCAGTCGACCGGGGTCGGTGTTGCCCTGCGACTTCGCCAGCGCCTCCAGCGCTTCCTCCCTTTCCCCGGCTGGAAGGGAAGCTAAATCTACCTGGACATTGGACACCGGATTCAGTTCTACGTTGGCCCCCTCCAGGTTGGCGCCGACGCCGCCGGCTTCGAGCTGGGAGACGTCGAGCGGATAAAGACTGACGTTCGCATCGTTCAAAGTCTCCTGCACACGCAATGTGAGCGGGCCCAGGTTCTTATCGCCTTTTTCGTTATTCGGTTCCTTCTCGCTGAAGTCGGCGAGCACGTTATCGCTGGCCACCCAGACAAGCGACTTGTGTCCGGAGATGGCCGCTAACCGCCGGGCGACACCCTGCAACGCGGCCAAAGCGTCGCGCGACGGATTGTCTCCGAGCGACCGCAATTGCGGATCGGGGGGACTGAACATGTCCGATTCGCCGGTGGGCGTGTTTCCGTTCACAGAGAGCAGGTCCGTCACATGCAGGACGTAATCCATATTTTGCCGGTTCCTGTCCTCCTCCTCCTGCGCCTGCCCCAGGTCCCGTGCATTGGGCATCCACTTCGCCAGCGCCGCGGCCAGCGTGGCGTGGTCTGTCTGCGGCTCTTGCAGCACGTTGAAGCCATACCTGCCCATTACGTAAATCCCCACCGGTTCGCTGGAGGGCAGCGATTTGAGAAAACGCAGCATCTCGCTGCGCGCATAACTCAGATCGCCGAAAGCGACGTTGGCGGTGTCGATCATGAGAATGGTGACGCTCGCCTTGCTCCGCGCAACAGATGCCGTCTCGTCCATTGACCCTGCATTCGGCAGGTTCGAGTAGACCGGCGGAGCGTTCGCCGCTGCGGATTGGCTCGTCGAGGCCGCAGCAGGAGTCGCCGGCGCTTCGCTCGCCTGCGAGAAGAACCGGATCTTCTGCTTGACGCCGTTGTCGAGAACGACGAAATCCTCCGGCTTCAAATTCGTCACCGGGTTGCCCTTCTTGTCGAAGGCCGTCACGTTCACATCGACAAGCCGCGCGGTCGCGCGAAAAGTGAACTGCGTCGCCGGCGCCGGCTTCGTTGGTGGAGGGCTGGGCAATCCTGTGGCCGTGGCCACGCTGATCTCGGGAATCTCGGGAGGAGCGGCCGCGGCGGGCGCGGGCGCTGAGGCGGACGTTGTTGCCGCGGGATTGCCTGAATCGCGTGCAGCCGCGGTCTCGGCTTGCGGCGCTGCGGGGGAAGCGGCACTCTCGGCCGGTGCCGCCGGTGTTTCGTTCATGCCAGGCTTGGCCGTTTCTGCTTGCGTCGCGCCCGGCGGAGGCGGTTGGTCTCCCTCTGCCGGCACGATCCGCGTCTCGGAGCCAAAGACGTGATACTGCGTGAAGGTCACGTCGTTTAACAGTGTCTGCTCTGCGTCAGCGGGCTGGGTGCCCGTGTAGACAGCGACCGGTGCCGAAGCCACGCCGATGGGTGCGGTGGGAACCAACTGCTGTTTTTCTTCCGCAAGGCTCTGCCCCAGCGATAGTGCAATGGCGTGCACCGGACAAATATAGGTTGTGCCGCCGATGTCCACGGGGCTGTACTCGACGGCAATCTCGGCCTTTGTGATGGGTTCGCCGGCTTTGAATTCGGCCTCGATTTCAAGCCGGTAGATCGCGCCGGTATCCGGATCGACGGCCATCTCGCCCGTGTAGCCCGCCGGCGCATGGAAGACGCGGTTTTCGCCCGCGGGATCTGTGGTGCAGCAGTAATCGATCTCGAAGCGCGAGCGTTCCTTGGGGACTGAATAAGAGAAGACGGCCAGCGTTTCCGCGCCGGCCTGCTCCCAACGCAGCCACGCGAGCTTGTTTTGCGCCGCATCGAGCAAAACGGTGGACAGGATGGGGCCGAACTCGCCCCAACTCTGAAGGCCGCGTCGCGCAGCCGCATCTTTTCCGCCCTTGGCCTCGTCGTCGGCGACCTCACGTTCATCCACGTAGCTGACCTGTCCCCTATCAGTGCCCTCCAGGTGCAGCGGCTCGTACTCGGTTACGGATGAGCCCAGGCGCTGGGGCGAGTCCGCGAAGCGAACCGTTGTCCTGGTGGCCAGGAAATCCGGCAGCTTGGGAACGGTTTTCACCACATAGTTCACGACCAGCGTCATCAATCGCCGCTGCTCCGCGAGGTCGGGAGCCGCCTTCTCGGGCGTCTGCTGAGCAGGCGGGCTTAGAAACGCGGATTGATCCACGACCGCGAGCAAGGCCTGCCGGCTCTTCTGGCCGGGCAGCGTCTTTTCCAGCTCGCTCTCTTGATCGCGGGTCATCCGCTCTGTCAGCTTCAGGTCGGTAATCTGCCGTGCGGCTTCGGCGTCTCCCTTGGCGCTTAACGACTGCAACTGCTGGCGCAACTGTTCGACGGTAACCGGGCGTGCAGCGAAAACGGGAACGGCCAACGAAAGCAGGAGCAAAGTAAGACGAAGGACGCGCGTGGCCATCGGGTTCTGAGCCTTTCCGGGGAAGGCCGCCTAAATGATGATACCCCCGGGCACGGCCAGAGGAGCTCCCACTTCGCATTCGAGAGCGGGTGTTCTCCATCTGTGATGCACAATCAATCCAGCGACTCAAAACGGTAAGGTTGTCCAATGCCTGAGCCGCCGACCTTGTTCCGGGTTTCCATGGCCAGTTGACTCACTATCGCGTCCC
>Ga0224554_1002135_pt1 | contig 10781 bp, 13 predicted proteins | sample 714S22024metaG_FD_180666 | JGI IMG/M metagenome (GOLD analysis project Ga0224554, IMG submission 180666) | Peat soil microbial communities from Stordalen Mire, Sweden - 717 S2 20-24 | ecosystem: Environmental > Terrestrial > Soil > Wetlands > Peat | place: Sweden: Norrbotten County, Stordalen...
CATTTGACTTTGCGGCCGCAGCCTTGATTCTTACGGAGGCGGGCAGCAAGCGACGCGCCTCGCTCCATGTTGTGCGGGGCCACGCAGCTCTCGAGGAAATGGACCCCGGGGGCATTGAGATCTTCTCGACGAATGCGGCCGGTTTACAGTCCGCGTTATCCCTGGAAAACCGTACTCTGAAACGGGCACTGACCGATCCGCGCCTGGTGAGCGGTATTGGCAACGCGTACTCTGACGAGATTCTGCACGCAGCCCGGCTCTCGCCCATTCAATTGACACACAAACTGAAGCCCGAGGAGTGGAGTCGTCTATACACCGCGGCCCGCTCCACGTTAGCCTTCTGGATGGACCGGCTGGGGTTGGAGGCCAAAAAGGGTTTTCCTGAAAAGGTGACGGCCTTTCGCCCGGAGATGGCCGTTCACGGACGCTTCAACGAGCCTTGCCCTCGCTGCGGCGAAAAAGTTCAGAGGATTCGCTACGCCGACAATGAGACCAACTACTGCGCTCGCTGCCAGACGGGCGGCAAAGTGCTGGCGGACCGGAGCCTGTCGCGCTTGCTCGGCTCTGACTGGCCACGCACGCTGGAAGAGCTGGAAATGCTCAAGCGGAAATAGCGCTTGCGACTCCAAAATGACTCTTTGGTGGGTTGTCGAGTCTGAGCCTGCCATGCCGCAAAATTGTTGACTTTGACGTTGGGGTCCCGCAGAGTGGGGTCGCGACTCCTTTTAGCTGATTGAGTGACTACGTTCCCGCGTCACTTGATTCGCAGGCGATCTGGGGCCGGAAATCAATCAAAATGCGGAGGAATCAAAATGCACTTTCTCGGAGCCAACTTGCTGGCCGTTCTTGTTGCGGCCATCGTTCAGTGGGTCCTTGGCTGGATCTGGTACGGCATGCTCTTCAAAAAGCCCTGGCAGGAACTGGTTCCGGCGTCGGGCCAAAACAAAGGCGGCGCCGGCGGCGTGATGGCGCTGATTTTTGTTGCCAACCTCATTCTGTGCTATGCGCTGGTGAAGATCGTGGTCCTGACAGGATGGACGACCTTCCCGCGTGGATCCCTGGTTGGCGCCGTATGCGGCCTTGGCTTTGTAGCTCCGCCCATGTTTGCTCAGCACATTGCTGAAAAGCAGCCGTTCAAGCTGTTTGGGATTAACGCCCTCTACTGGCTGATCGCCATGTATTTCGCGGGCGGCATTCTCGCCGTCTGGCAGTAAACCAATTTTAGCGGTCGCTGCCGGCCCCATCGACCTCGGCAACGTGACACAACGACCAGATGAACAGATGATCCATGGATCCCAGCGGCGCGTAACCGTCGCTGGGGAATGGAAGAGCGCTGATGCCTGCCGCAGCGGCAATGCGGAATTGAGCGGGCGCTCAAGCAAAACGCCCAGCTCGCCGGCGTGACAGTGCCTCTCCCTCTGCGGATGGCGCCTCGCCGGCGCGAGCCTGCCCTGCCACCTTCCCATTACAATCGGTGCATGAGCAAAACGGTGATCGCAACCGGGAACGCGCCTGCGGCTATTGGGCCGTACTCGCAGGGCATTCGCACAGGAAACCTCATCTTCACGGCCGGGCAAATTCCTCTCGATCCCGCAACGCAGCAGGTTGTGGCCGCGGGCATTACCGAGCAGACAACGCAGGTGATGGAAAATCTGAAGGCTGTGCTTGAGGCTGGGGGAAGCAGCCTTGACCGCGTGGTGAAGGCGACAGTGTTTCTGACGGACTTTAACGACTTTGCGGCGATGAACGAAGTGTACGGCGCGTACCTGGGTAAGAACGGCGCCCCGCCGGCGCGCACGACGGTGGAAGTTTCGAAGCTGCCCCGCAATGTGCTGGTAGAGATTGAGCTGGTTGCGGAGGTCTGACGCGGCTGGAACAACCGAGCGAATCCCCGGAAACCTTTCCCTTCATGACGGCTGAGGAGGTCACAGATGAATGAGAAGCCTGAGAAGATTGTGCGCAGCGAAACAGAGTGGCGCACACTGCTGACGCAGGAGCAGTACCAGGTGCTGCGCGAAAAGGGGACGGAGCGGCCCTTTACCGGGGCACTTACCCAGAACCATGAAACTGGGAATTATCACTGTGCGGGATGCGGAGCACTGCTGTTTATGAGCGGAGCCAAGTTCGATTCAGGCTGTGGTTGGCCGAGCTTTATGCTGCCTGCCGATTCGAAAGCAGTGGAAGAACACGAAGACAAGACATTTGGGATGCGGCGGGTGGAAGTGACGTGCGCGCGATGCGGCGGACACCTGGGGCACGTGTTTCCGGATGGGCCGCAACCAACCGGGTTGCGCTATTGCATCAACTCAGCTTCGCTGACGTTTACGAGAAAGAAGCCCTGAGTGCTCAGGTGGAATGGAAGACACAACAAAACCCCGTCCGCGATGGACGGGGTTTTGTGTTGATGCGATCTGTTTTAGCTGGCTGCGGGGGCTGCAGGTCTTGGAGTCGGGCTATGTTTGGTGATTTTTCCGCTCTTGATGCAGCTTGTGCAAACGCGGATGCGCTTGGGCTGGCCGTTGACCAGGGCCTTGACTGCCTGCAAATTGACGTTCCAGCGCCGCTTGGTGACGTTGTGCGCGTGAGAAATGTTGTTACCGAACTGCGGGCCTTTGCCGCAAATGTCGCATACCTGTGCCATCGTTCAACTCCAAATCCTTGAATACCTTACGGCTGACTGAATCGGCTGATGCCCAGTACGCAGTGATCCCTGCGGGCTTGCCGAATCTTCAGTATACAGGGAACCAAGGGGTAACGCCAAGGCTGAGTGGCCAGGGCCGACGGCGCGACTGTTCCGGAGGGCCGACGGTGAGCGCGAGGTAGGATAGCTCCGGCTTTCCGGAATTACTGCGGCGGAGCTGTGTAAGTGGTTGTCGTTTTCGTCTTCTCTTCCGGGCCTGGGGTCCTTTTGACCTTCGTCTTTTCCGTTTCCTTCATTTCCTTCACGTGGTGATGGCGATTGTACTTGGTTTTGGTCTTGTCGGACTCGATGGTTCTGGTTTGCGGTTGATCTGGCGTCCGCGTTGTCGTGGTGGTGGATTGCGTGGTTTCCTGCGCAACGACTGGCAGCGACATGGCAACTGCGACGAGCGATCCAACGATAACAGCACATAGCTTCCTGGAATTCATCTAAAGCTCCTCTTAGTTTGCGGAATATGAACCTTAAGCTTGCTACGGATTCCGACCGCGGCGAACTACCTCGGTTGGGGCATATCTAGGTTCGCTCTTCGCTGGGCGCGATGCTGAGCAGAATGGCTCAAGGCCGAGGCAAAGACCGCATCATTGCGCAAGGCGAACCGCCGCCGGCCCGTCCTTTCTGAGGGCCGCGGGCAAGACAAAAGCCGCAGGAGCGCGGCTTGCGATTTGAATTTGTGAAAGGAGTGGTGGCCAGAGACGGGATTGAGCCGCCGACGCCGGCCTTTTCAGGGCCGCGGGCAAGACAAAAGCCGCAGGAGCGCGGCTTGCGATTTGAATTTGTGAAAGGAGTGGTGGCCAGAGACGGGATTGAACCGCCGACGCCGGCCTTTTCAGGGCCGCGCTCTACCACTGAGCTATCTGGCCTCAGTGCAAACTACGGTTGCATCTCTACGCGTGGAATCCGGCGCTGCCGGAAGGAGGTGGGCGGGTCCACGTACAGTGTGCTGCAACAACTGAGACAGTATATCAACTCCCATTCTTGTTGGCCAAACTGGGCTGTTGCGGGCCGGCCGCGCGGGGAGGCGGGGAATTCGCCCTTTGCTCGCCCCGCCGGTTTGCGGCGACTGCTCTACACTGGTAGGCAATCATGCGCCGAGCCGCCCGACTTCTCGCCTGCGTTGCACTGGCTGCCACAGCCTGTTCCCACGATGCCAAGGTCCGCTTGTCGCCCAGCGAGGCGCGTACTTCGCGGGCGCTGCTTTCGTACGAGGCCCAGGGACCGCTGCCGCTGCGGGCCTTTCTGGACCAGTTCCCCAAAGGCGCAGACCTGCACGTGCATCTTTCCGGAGCGGTGTACGCCGAGACATTTATTCGCGACGCCGGCGAGGACGGACTTTGCGTCGATCCCGTGGCGCTGAAGTTTGCCAAGCCGCCATGCAGGGGGAAACTGATTCCGGCTTCGCAACTGTCGGGCGACAAGACCCCTGTGAACCAGGATTTATACGACCGGCTGGTCGACGCTTTCTCCATGCGCAGTTACTTTCCTTCGACGGCATTCAGCGGGCACGATCAGTTCTTTTCCACCTTTGCGCGGTTCAGTGGGCTCGACCGGCGCCACATGCCGGAGTGGGTGGACGAGATCGCGAGCCGCTCGGCAGAGCAGAATCAGCAGTATCTGGAACTGATGGACACTCCGGCCTTCGGCCATGCGGCGCAGATTGCGCATGCGATCGGCTGGAATCGCGATTTTGCGAAGTTTCGGAAGCAATTGCTGGATCACGGCGTGGCGCAGGAGGTAGCGGCGGCGCGGCAGGATGTGCGCGACGCCGAAGCAGGCCGGCGGCAGCTGGAACATTGCGGAACGCCACAGGCGACTGGAGCCTGCCAGACGGAGATCCGCTACATTTACCAGGTGCTGCGCGGGTTTCCCCCGGAGCAGGTGTTTGCGCAGACGCTGCTTGGGTTTGAGACCGTCCGTGCCAGCATGCAGGCGCACGACGATACGTGGGTGGGCATCAATTTTGTGATGCCCGAGGACGGCTACATCTCCATGCGCGATTACACGCTGCAGATGCAGATGCTCGATTATCTGCACTGGGTTTATCCGGAGGTGCACATCAGTCTTCATGCGGGCGAACTGGCGCCGGGCATGGTGCCGCCCGAGGGGTTGCGCTTCCACATCAGGCAGGCCGTGGAACTGGGCCACGCCGAGCGCATCGGCCATGGCGTGGACGTGATGTATGAGGACAATGCGCCCGGCCTGCTGAAGGAACTGGCGCAAAACCACATCATGGTCGAGATCAACCTGAGTTCGAACGAAGGCATCCTGGGCATTGAGGGAGACGAGCACCCGTTGACGAGTTATCGCATGGCGCACGTGCCTGTGGCGCTCTCGACGGACGATGAGGGCGTGAGCCGCATCGACATCACGCACGAATACGTTCGCGCGGCTTTGGACTACCACCTGACCTACCAGGATTTGAAACAAATGGCGCGGACCGGCATGGAACACAATTTCTTGCCGGGAGCCAGCCTTTGGGAGCGGCCGGATGTGTTCACGGTAAAGGCCGGCGCATGCAAGGGGGATACGCCGGGGTCGGATAAGCCATTGGTCGGCTGCAAGGCCTTTCTCGATCAGAACGAAAAGGCCGCCGCGCAGTGGGAGCTGGAACGCCGTTTCAGCGAGTTTGAAGCCAAATGGGTGTACGTGCCGCAGACGCCGGAAAAGAATTATTGAGTAGACGGCTGACTTCGGTTTCAAGCGCGTTGGCTTTCTGCGGGGTGCCTTGGAGTCATTTTTCGGCTTAAACTGTTCAGCATGGACAACGAGCGCATTCGCGAAATTTGCCTGGTGCTGCCGCATGCGGCCGAGACCCTGAACTGGGGCCACCACCTTGTCTACTGGGCAGGCGACCGCGACATCGGCGGCAAGATGTTCGCCATGACCGACCTGGATGGAACGGGATTTGGTGTCTTGTGGTTCCACTGCGGCGCCGAGCGATTTCACGAGTTGCTGGAGCGCGAAGGCATCTCTGCGGCGCCGCACCTGGCCAGGGCATTCTGGGTGGCCGTGGAGCGATGGGATACGCTGCGGCCGCGCGAGGTTGAGGACGAGCTGGCGCGGGCGCACGCGCTGATCTACGAAAAACTGCCCAAACGGACCAAGACACTGCTGGCGTTGCCGGAGAAGGAACGCGCGAAGCTGATCAGGGAGCGCAAGAAGCCAAGGGTCGAGCGGGCAAAGGTCGGGAAGCGCTGAAATGGAACCGATTCTGGTGTTTGGACGTATCTAATGTCAGATGCGGGCCTGCTGTGCGCAGGCCGGCAGGCAAGGCGTTCTTATGACGAAGTTTCTGCTCTTTTGTGTTCTGCTTTTCTTCTGCTGGCCGCTGGCCCTGCTGGCGGTGGTGCTCTATCCGCTGGTGTGGCTGATCCTGCTGCCGTTTCGCGTGGTGGGGATTGCCGTGGACGGGGTGCTGGAGCTGGTGAAGGCCATCATCTTTCTGCCGGTGCGGCTGCTGCGCGCTGCCTGACGCCGGATAAGCCCTCCCTCTGACCTTTCTTCAGCTCCATGATCATGGGAAGCTCTGCGCCCCGGCTCGACATCTCTTCCGGCAATGCTTTAGCGTGGCCCTATGGCAGGAGTGTCCCTGGTACTTGACGGCAAGGTGGCGCTGGTGACGGGTGGGTCGCGTGGCATCGGCGCGGAAACCGTGCGCATGTTCACAGAGGCCGGGGCCCGGGTCGCCTTCAGCTACCGGCAGGCGAAGGAACGAGCGGAGGCACTGGCGGTTGAATGCGGCGGAGCGGGGAAGTGTGTGGCGTTTCAGCAGGAGCTGAGCGCGCCGGCCGACGGCCATGCGCTGGTGCGAGCCGCGGTTGCCGCCTTCGGTCGCCTGGACGTGCTGGTGGTCAATCACGGCATCTGGCCGCATGAGGATGTGTCGATCGCGCGCATGGCGGAAGCGCAGTGGCGGAAGACGATGGGCGTGAACCTCGACTCGGTGTTTGGGCTGGTGCAGGCCGCCGTGGCCCAATTGGACAAACAGATGGAAGCTAAGACAACCCGCAGCGACGGGCAGGGCGAGGCGAAAGGCCAGGAGACGGGGGGCCACATCGTTCTCATCAGCTCCACGGCAGGGCAGCGGGGCGAGGCGCATCACGCGGATTATGCCGTGACCAAAGGCGCCCTGATTAGTCTTACCAAGAGCCTGTCGAGCGAGCTGGCGCCGCGGGGTATCCGCGTGAATTGCGTGGCGCCCGGATGGGTGGCGACGGAGATGTCGGCATCGGCGGTTGGGGACCCAGCGCAGGGCGCGAGCATCCGGGCGGGGATTCCGCTTGGCCGAGTCGCCAGCACGCGTGAAGTTGCCGGACCGGTGCTGTTCCTGTGTACACCGCTGGCCGGTTTCATCAGCGGCGAGGTGCTCAACGTGAACGGCGGCGCGGTTCTGGTGGGATAAAAAAGCTCGCAGAGGATGGAATGAAGATAAATCGGGTTTTGCATGGATCGGCGGCTCACGTACTAACAGCACTGATGCTGGCATTGCCACTCGCCGCTGCAGCCGCCAGCGAGCCTGCACAGGTCGGAGCAGCGCAGAACGGCGACGATGCGGCGGCCAAGAATGCGCAGCAGGCGCGCGCCGCACTCGACCGCATGGTGCAGGCTCTTGGCGGGCAGGCGTGGCTCGACATGAAAAATCAGGAGAGGGAAGGCTTTATCGCGGCCTTCTTTCACGGCAATCCCGACGCCGGAACCACTTTGTACTATGAGTTCCACCAATGGCCCGATCACGACCGCGTGGACGTGACCAAGCACCGCGACGTGGTGGAGTTCTACCTGGGCAACGAGGGTTGGGAGGTGACCTATCGCGGCAAGAAGCCGATGGACAAGGAGCTTCTGGATGACTTTCTCCGGCGGCGCGACCACTCAATCGAGACCGCAATCAAGGTGTGGCTCAAGGATCCGAACACGATTCTTGTCTACGAGGGCCAGCACCTGGTGGAGCGCAAACTGGGCGAGCAGGTGACGCTGATCTCGGCGGATAACGAGTCGATCACTATCCTGATGGACACGCAGACGCACCTGCCGCTGGAGCGCATCTTCCAGTGGCGCGACCCGCTCTACAAGGACAAGAACACGGACGCCGAGGAATACGACGACTACCACACGATGGAGGGATTCCCGACGCCGTTTTCGATTACCCGCTTCAAGAACGGCGAGATGTGGAGGCAGTACTACATCAAGAAGGTGACCTTCAATCAGACGCTGTCCGGCGACTTCTGGAGCGTGGACGCAGCCGACCGCCGGATCAAGAAGTAAGCGCGGGAAGCAGGAGCAGGCAGCCGGGGAACGGCCAGTGCCGCAGCGCGCTTGTTTATAATCCTCAAGAGCGCAAAGCATCCCGGTTTTCCCGCTCTCTGGAGCCAGTGAATGAAGTTTGACATCCAGGAGATCATGGGTTTCCTGCCCCACCGCTACCCGTTTCTGCTGATCGACAAGATCGTCGAGTTTGAGTCGCAGAAGCGCCTGGTGGCCATCAAGAATGTGACCATCAACGAACCGTTCTTTCAGGGACATTTCCCCGGCTATCCCATCATGCCCGGCGTGCTGGTGGTGGAGGCGATGGCGCAGGCCGGCGGCATCATCATGATGGCTGAACTGCCTGACCGCGACAAAAAACTGGTTGTGTTTACCGGCATTGAACGCGCCAAGTTTCGCCGTCCAGTTGTGCCGGGCGACCAACTTCGCATCGAGGTAGACGTGCTTTCATTCAGAACGAGGGCGGGGCGGATTGAAGGCCACGCCTATGTGGATGGCAAGCTCGCCTGCCAGGCCACGCTCACCTGCGCCGTAGTGTCGCGGGAGCCAGAGGCAAAGGCTCAAGAAGCGTCAGGATCGGGCGAGTGAGCATCCATCCAAGCGCGATCGTTGCGCCCGGAGCGGTGGTTCCCGCTTCCTGCACGGTTGGCCCGTTCTGCACCATCGGCCCTGAGGTTGTGCTCGGCGAGGATTGCCGGCTGATTTCGCACGTGGTGCTCGACGGGCGGACCCGCATCGGCGCACGCAATGTGATTTATCCCTTTGCCTCAATCGGCGTGCCGCCGCAGGACCTGAAATACGGCGGCGAGCCGACCGAGACGATTATTGGCGACGACAATACGATTCGCGAGAACGTGACGATCAGCCGCGGTACAGTGGGCGGCGGTGGGGTTACGCGGCTTGGTTCGAATTGTCTGCTGATGACCTGCGCGCACATTGGGCACGACAGCCAGGTGGGCAGCCATTGCATCATGGCCAATGCGGCCACGCTGGCAGGGCACGTGGTGATTGAGGACTACGTGACGCTGGGCGCGTTCTGTCCGGTGCATCAGCATTGCATTGTGGGCAAGTACGCGTTCGTCGGCGGCGGAACGATTGTGACGCAGGACGTGCTGCCGTTTTCGCTGACCGCATCGCGGCGGGAAAACAAGGCATTCGGGATGAACAAAATTGGGCTGGCAAGGCGGGGATTTTCGCCGGAGCGTTTGCAAACGCTGCAGAGAGCCTTCCGCTTGCTGCTGGCGGCAAAGCTGAACACGACGCAGGCTCTTGAGAAGCTGCGCGCGATGGACGGCGACGACGTGGCGCTGCTGATTACGTTTGTAGAGCGCAGCGAGCGCGGGATTATCAAGTAGGGCAACTCGGCGGTCCAAGGCGATCTTTCAGATAAAGTTGTTTGACGATCAGGGAGTCGGCTGGGCATTGGAGCATCTCTATGGTCCGAACATTTAGGCAACTAGTTGTTCTAGCTGTGTGTGGGCTGGGTGCGTTACATGCGCAAGATGTTGTTCAAGTGAGCGCAAGGACGATTCAGCAGCACATCGATCGTCAAGTCTTTCCTATGTACCCTCCCATTGCCAAGGCAGCGCATGTCCAGGGCACAGTCCTCTTCGAACTCCGCATTGGAACTACAGGGCAGATCGAATCGATGAAGGTGATTAGCGGGCCACCGATGCTGCAGCAAGCGGCTATCGATTGCATGAAAAAATGGACGTTTCATCCATTTGAGAAGGATGGCGCTCCAGCTGTAGCAACGGGCCAGTACTCGATCATTTTCGCGCTCAGTGATCAAAGTAATACGACGGTTGGCCACGGCCCGCAGTCGGCAGCCCCCGTCCACACGGTGACCGTCCGTGTCCTGAGCGAAGACGCAGCTCAAGGCTCAGACACTGCGCTTAACGAAAAGTTCGACGACGCCGACAGCGCTTGCAAGAAGGAAATCCTGGCGCGCCAATTTAACGCTGCGACTGTTTCGGTGTGCGAGGAAGCGGGAATGCTAGCCGAAAAGTTGCCGGTAGATGGCAACTACGTGGCAAGACGATCTGCTTTCGTTTACGCTGCAACCGCGTGTGGAGACATTGGGGACTTCAAGGGCGCCTTAACCTGGGCTGAAAAAGCGGTCGAGGTAGTTAAGCTCGGGCATGACGGCAACTCCGGCAGCAGCGCGGCGTATGCAACGAAGGGGAGTGTGGAGGGGTATCTGGGCGATTTCCCAGCCGCGGACCGTGACCTAACGTTGGCGGAAGATTTTGACCGTAAAGCTATTGAGTCGGACCATCAATCGCAGGCCGAGCACAGCAGTTATTATGAACGAGACTTGGCCAAGAATCTACAACTCCATGCAAAGGTTCTGCAGGCCATGGGGCGCTTCGACGAGGCGCAGAAGAAGCTGGATGAAGCAGCCAAATACAACTAGACGAAGGAAAACTGCCGCGATGGCTCAGGAAGGCGCAGAACCGCCTTCTGAAGGGATGGCGCAGTGAAACTCGGCCTCATTGCCGGCAACGGGCGGTTTCCGTTTCTTCTGCTCGACGCGGCGCGGGCGCAGGGGCTGGAAGTCTGCGTTGCCGCTATCAAAGAAGAGACCGATGCGGAGATTGAGCAGCGGGCCGCCGCTGATCCGGAGATCACGGTTCACTGGCTTTCGCTGGGCGAGCTGTCGCGGCTGATTGAGACCTTTCACAAGGAAGGTGTTGAGAAGGCTGTGATGGCGGGTCAGGTAAAGCACAAGCAGATTTTTTCGAGCATCCGTCCGGATTGGCGGCTGGCCAAGCTGCTGCTGAACCTGAGCACGCGGAATACGGACATGCTGCTGGGCGCA
>Ga0224554_1002136_pt1 | contig 10781 bp, 4 predicted proteins | sample 714S22024metaG_FD_180666 | JGI IMG/M metagenome (GOLD analysis project Ga0224554, IMG submission 180666) | Peat soil microbial communities from Stordalen Mire, Sweden - 717 S2 20-24 | ecosystem: Environmental > Terrestrial > Soil > Wetlands > Peat | place: Sweden: Norrbotten County, Stordalen...
AGCAGTCTTACAACAATGCCAAGGCGGGCACGGCCTGGGGCGCCGCCGCGCCGGGTTTTGATGACTCCTCATGGAAGCCGGTGAATCTCCCGCACGACTGGGCGGTGGAGCAGCCGTTTGACCAGAAGGCGAACATCTCGCAGGGCTATCGGGCCAGAGGAATGGGCTGGTACCGAAAATACTTCCGCCTGGATCCCGCCGATCACGGCAAGCACCTGGAACTCCAACTTGACGGCGTCGCCACCCATTGCACGATCTGGGTCAACGGCGTTCTGGCGGAGCGCAACTGGTGCGGCTACACCTCCATCTATGTGGACATTACCCCTTACGTGAAGTTTGGCAACGACATGAATGTCATCGCCGTCCAGGTGGATGCCGTGGCGCAGGAAGGCTGGTGGTACGAAGGCGCGGGCCTTTACCGCCATGCCTGGCTGGTGAAGCGAAGCCCCGTCCACATTGAAACCGACGGTGTTTATGCCAACCCCGTCCGTAACCCCGACGGCCAATGGGCGATTCCGATTGAAGTCACGCTCAACAGCAGCGACAAGGCTCCGGCCAGCGTGGAGGTCGAGTCCACGCTGATGGACCCCTCGGGCAAAGTTGTGGTCAGCGCCGGCGCCCGGGCTGACATTGATCCCTTGAAGGATTCCGTCGCCAAATTCATGCTCCCAGTGGCGGCTCCTGAACTTTGGTCACTGGAAAAGCCGGCGCTCTATTCCGTGCGCACTGTCGTGAAACAGAATGGGGCTGAAGTGGATGGAGTCACAACCCAATGCGGATTCCGCACCATCCGGTTCGACCCCGATAAAGGGTTTTTTCTGAACGACCGGCATGTCGAACTGTTGGGAACGTGCAATCACCAGGACATGGCGGGTGTTGGGGTGGCGGTGCCGGATTCGATCTGGGATTTCCGTGTGCGCCGCCTGAAGGAGATGGGCGCCAACGCCAACCGCTGCGCGCATAACCCGCCAGCGGCGGAGTTTCTCGACGCGTGTGACCGCCTCGGCATGCTGGTGATGGATGAGAACCGTGATTTCGGTTCCGCACCCGAGAATTTACGGCAACTGGATTGGATGGTGCGGCGTGATCGCAACCACCCCAGCGTCATTCTCTGGTCGGTGTTTAATGAAGAACCTTCACAAGGCACCGAGATGGGCTACGAAATGGTCCGTCGCATGAGCGCGGCCGTCAAGAAACACGACACCACGCGTCCCGTCACCGCGGCCCAAAGCAATTCCGACCTGAACCCTACCAACGCCTCCCTGGCGGCGGATGTGGCGGGCTTTAATTATGTCTATTACGACTTCGACCGTTATCACGCCCTTCACCCCACAAAACCCCTCTTCAGTTCGGAAGACACCTCGACCGTGATGACCCGCGAAGAGTACGCCTCCAACCGCAGGGGGACCAATCCGGTTCTCGATTCCTACGATGATACCGCGCTGGCATGGGGGCTGACGCATCGCAACGCCTGGAAGGAAGTCGCCACCCGGCCCTTTGTCGCGGGCACCATGGTCTGGACCGGCTTCGATTACCGTGGCGAGCCGCAGCCGTTGTCGTGGCCGGCGGCAGGCTCGTCCTTTGGCTGCATGGACCTGTGCGGGTTTCCAAAGGCGGCCTATTATATTCACCAGGCTCAGTGGATTCAGGACCGCCCTGTCCTGCATCTCATTCCCCACTGGAACTGGGCCGGAAGCGAAGGCAAACCAATCAAAGTGATGGCGTTTTCCAACGCCGGAAAAGTCGCTCTCATCCTCAACGGCAAACCGCTCGAAGAAAAAGCCGTGGACAAATATCAGATGGTCGCCTTTCAGGTGCCTTATGAATCCGGAAAGCTGGAAGCGGTGGCCACCACGGACGGCAAGGAAGTCACGGCCAGCAAGATCGCGGACGACCCGAGCGTGATGCGGGCCGAGCGGCAAGGGGATTTTTGGAACTTCGGCGGCATTTACCGTCCGGTGTATCTGGAGGCGTTGCCGGCGCAGTACATTGATTGGACCGGCATTGACGCAAACGCCAAGGGCGAATTCAAGGCGGATTTGCATTTCGGTCCGGGCGTCAAGCTCGGCCCGACAGTGGTGACCGCGCAGGTGTGGGATGCCCAAAACCAGCCGGTGGGCGCGCCCTTTTCGAGCAGGCTGACCGATGGGCCAAGGGACGCCATTTTGGACAGCCTTCCACTCGTCTCTCATTTTGACGGGGTAAAATTGTGGACGGCGGAGACGCCGAATTTGTATCAAGTGCGGTTCACGCTGCTCCAAAATGGCGAGCCGGAACATGTCATCACCAACCGGTTTGGTTTTCGCACCATTGAGTTGCGCACCAACGACGGGTTTTACCTCAACGGCGTGAAAATCGTCATGAAGGGGGTGAACCGGCACAGCATGTGGGCGGATTCGGGACGCACTCTCAGCAAGGAACTGTGTAACGAAGACGCGCGGCTGATCAAGGACATGAACATGAACGCCGTGCGCATGTCCCACTACCCGCCGGACCGCGATTTCCTGGACGCCTGCGATGAGCAGGGAATTTATGTGCTGGACGAATTGACCGGCTGGGGCGGCCACTACGAAACGCCCACAGGCAAAAAACTGGTCGGCGAGATGGTGCGGCGCGATGTCAATCATCCGTCAATCCTGGTGTGGGACAACGGCAACGAAGGCGGCTGGAACAACGCCCTCAACGACGAGTACGCCAAGTGGGACATACAACAGCGCAACGTCATGCACCCGCGCTCCACGGATCGCGGCGTCAACGACCCGCACTACCCCGATTACGCCGCCATCGTCCGCCAGAGCGGCGGCCCGGCCGTTTATTTTCCGACCGAGTTTTTGCATGGCCTGTATGACGGCGGTTTGGGCAGCGGATTTCATGATTTTTGGGAGGTGCTGCGCAAAAGCCCTGTCCTGGGCGGCGCGTTTTTCTGGGTAATGATTGACGATGGCGTGGTGCGCACCGACAAAGGCGGAATCGTGGACAACGAGGGCGACCAGGGGCCGGATGGCATCATGGGACCGCGCCGCGAAAAGGAGGGCAGCTACTACACCATCAAGGAAATCTGGTCGCCTGTGGAAATCGAGGCGCCGGCGGAAGGCCTGCTCCCGGGTTTTCAAGGCGCGATAAAAGTGCGCAACAGTTATGACTTCACGGATCTGAGCCAGTGCTCCTTTTCGTGGGAATACGTGAGTTTTCCAGGGCCAAACGATGGCCAGGCCGGACACAAGGTTCTGGCCGGCGGCGAAATACCGGCTCCGTCCGTCGCGCCGCACGGCAGCGGGGAGTTGAAGCTAAAGCTCCCGGACATGCCAGGCGTCCACGCGGTTTATTTCACCGCGAAAAATCCGGCGGGTCAAAATCTGTGGACCTGGTCCTGGCCGGTGGCAACCGTCGCGAATACTCCGGTGACGACAACGGCGGATAAAGTCACGACAAAGGACGATGGCGGGCAACTCACCGTCAATGCGGGCGCGTTGGAATTGCAGTTCAGCAAAACCTCCGGTGTGCTGACCCGGGTGAGCAACGGCGGTAAAATAATTCCCCTCGCCAATGGACCGAGCTTTATCGCCTATACGCATGGCACCGCGGCAGGCAGAACCATTACCTATCAAAACTTGGCCGGGACAAATGCCACTGCCACCCTGACGACGCGCGCTGATGGCGGCGATCTGCTGGTCGAGGCAAATTACGACGGCGCATTCAAGCAGGTGAGTTGGCGCATTTCGCCGGACGGCCGGGTGAAACTCAATTACACCTATTCCTTCGCCGGCAAGGTGGATTTGCTGGGCGTCAATTTTGATTTTCCCGAGACGGACATGAAAGGCATCACCTGGCTGGGCAACGGCCCTTATCATGTCTGGCAAAATCGTCTGCAAGGCGCGCGCCTGGATGTCTGGCATAACAACTTCAACAACACCGTTCCCAGTGTGGTTTATTCGTTCGACCCTGAATTCAAAGGATATTTTCGAGACTGGCGCTGGGCCACGTTTGACACCGCCGAAGGCAAGTTCACCGTCTCCACGCCGGCGTCCGGCAGCCATTTGGGCATCTACCATCCCAATGACGGCCCGGAGGGGCCGCTGCTCGCATTGCCCGATACCGGGCTGACTTTCCTGGATGTCATTCCGGCCATGCGAACCAAGTTTCTGACCCAGGAGCGCATGGGGCCGCAGTCGGCCCAACGGCAGGTTTCCGGGGAGCACATCGGCGAAGTGACCTTTGATTTTGGCGTGAAGTGAGCCTGGTGACTCCTGAATTCGCGGAAACCGGCAAGCCGGAAACATGAAAACGATTGCCCCGGCGATTACCCTGTTTGCCCTGGCCTTTGGACTCGGCTTCGTCAAGACCGCGCAGGCGGCGGCGCCGCGCGAAACTATTTCTCTCGATGCAGGCTGGAGGTTTCATCCGGGCGACCTAACCAACGCCTTCAAGCCCGCTTCCGATGACCATGACTGGCGGCGCGTTGATGTGCCTCATGATTATGTGATCGAGGGCGCATTTGACCCCAAGGCTCAACCCGGTGTGAGCGTCGAATGGTATCAGCTCCACGGTTTCCTCCCGGTTCAGCCGGCCTGGTATCGCAGGGCCGTTTCAATTCCCGCCTCGGCAAAAGGCCTGCGGCTTTGGATCGAGTTCGATGGCGTCTTCAGCAACAGCCGCTACTGGCTCAATGGCCGGGACATTGGCAGCCAGTACAGCGGGTATTCGAGTTCCCGTTTCGACATCACCGAAGCAGCGAACTTCGGCGGTGAAAATATTCTCACCGTCCGGGTTGATCCGCGCTATGACGGCTGGTGGTATGAGGGCGGCGGCATCTACCGGCATGTCCGGTTGGTCATGCTCAACCCGGTGCATATCGCCCCCTGCGGGGTCTTCGCGGCGCCCACTGTTGCCGATCCGGGTGACGGGCTAACGGCTGACGCGACGGTCGTGGTGACCACCGATGTGACCAATGAGAGCAGCGTCGCCGTCACGGCGACGGTGTTAAGTGAAATTCTCAACACCAACGGAAAAGTCATCATCGTTGAGCGGGCCGTTCAGGCCCTTGCCGCCGGAGCCAACGCCAAAGTGGCGCAGGCGCTTTCGCTTTCCAAAGCCAGCCTGTGGTCGTTGGAGAATCCGTGTCTCTATCGGTTGCGCAGCACCCTCAGCGTGTCCGGCAAAATTGTTGACCAAGTCACCACGGCGTTTGGCGTGCGGCAGATTCGCTTCGACGCCGACCGCGGATTTTTCCTCAATGGGAAACGCGTCAAAATCCAAGGTGTCAACAATCACCAGGATCATGCGGGAGTGGGTGTGGCGCTGCCGGACCGGCTGATCGAATGGCGCCTGGAACGGCTGAAGGAGATGGGCTGCAATGCCGTCCGTTTGTCTCACAATCCTGTCGCGCCCGTCATGCTCGATTACTGCGACCGCATGGGCATCCTGGTGGTTGCGGAAAACCGCCACTTGGGTGACACCTACATGGACCAAACCACCGCCGGCGTCCCTGCTGTGGAACACCGGGACCTTTCGGGCTTGATATTGCGCGACCGCAATCATCCCAGCATCATTCTCTGGTCGCTCTGCAACGAGCAATCCAGCGTGCAGGGCATCGCCGCTGGGGCGCGGATGGTCAAGGCCATGCGAGACCGGGTCAACGAACTGGACGGCACCCGGCCGGTGACGGCGGCCATGAACGGCGGTTGGACCAGCCGGTCGGGATTCTCCAGCGTGCTTGACGTCATCGGCTTTAACTACAGTCCGGGAGCCTACAAGGAATTTCATGCGGCATTTCCCGCCAAGCCGATGATCGCCACCGAGATCGCGAGCGAAATCGGCACCCGAGGTTTTTACGATTTGAACCATTGGGAGAATTACTGGGGCGACAAGGATCGCGGCTATGTCGCCGCCTACAGCATCAACGCGGGGCCGGCAGGCCAAACCGTCGAGAATGCGTGGCCGATCATCGCGGAAAATGACTACATGGCGGGCGCCTTCGTGTGGACTGGTTTTGATTACAAAGGCGAGCCCCGGCCGTTCGGTTGGCCAGTCATCAACTCGCACTATGGTTTCATGGACATCTGCGGATTTCCCAAGGACAGCTACTATTACTACCTGGCCTGGTGGACGGACAAGCCTGTGTTGCACCTTTTCCCGCACTGGAACTGGCCGGGCCGGGAAGGCCAGGAGATTCCGGTGTGGGTGCATAGCAACTGCCAGGAAGTGGAACTGTTCCTCAACGGTGTTTCGCAGGGGAGACAAACGGTGAAACCCTATCACCATCTGGAATGGAACGTGAAGTATGCACCGGGCCAGTTGATTGCCAAGGGGGTGCGCGATGGCAAGCCAATTGAGGCCACCGTGGAAACCACCGGGGATCCTGCCACCGTGCAATTGACCGCTGACCGCACCAAGTTGGCCGCCAACAACATGGATATTGCGGTCGTGAAAGTGGCGATCCTTGACGCGCTAGGCCGGGTGGTGCCGGTGGCGGACAACAAGGTAACTTTCACGCTGACCGGTCCCGCCAAGTTGATTGGTGTTGGCAACGGTGATCCCAGCAGCCACGAACCCGACAAGGCCGGCAGCCGCTCGGCTTTCCATGGCCTGGCTCAGGCCATCGTGCAGACCACAGAGAAAGGCGGTGCGATCAAGCTGAAAGCCGAAGCTGTTGGATTGAACCCGGGCAGCGTGACCCTTGCCAGCAAATGATCCGCTTCCCAATATGTTCAAGAATTATGAAGAAGCCCATGAATGCACTCGGATGGACTTGGGTCGCGGCGTTGTTGCTGGTGTTGCCATCGGGTTGCGCATCCTTAAACCGGCCCGCCAAGGACCCCATGCCGGCCTTTTTCGACGGGGCGCGCATCCTCTTCCAGGGCGATTCCATCACCGACGGCAACCGCGGAAGAAGCACCGATCCCAACCACATCCTCGGCCACGGCTACCAGTTTATCATCTCTTGCAAGTACGGCGCGGAACTGGCCGGGCGACACCTCACCTTCATGAACCGCGCCAACAGCGGCGACCGGGTTTCCAGCCTGGCGCGCCGCTGGCAGACGGACACCATCGCTCTCAAACCCGACATTCTCAGCATTCTCATCGGCGTCAACGATCTGGGCTTTGGGGTGACGGCACAACAATATGAGCAGCAGTACGATCAACTGCTCGCTGGCACGATGGAAGCACTGCCAAAAGTGCGGCTGGTGTTGTGCGAACCGTTTGGGCTGCCGGTTGGCGGGAAAAAGGCCAACTGGGATAAGTATCGCGCCGACCTCGAAGTGCGTGTGGCCATCGTCAACCATCTGGCCGTGAAATATCACGCGCCTATCGTGCATTTCCAGAAAATGTTTGAGGACGCCACCAATCGGGCGCCGGCTGACTATTGGATCTGGGATGGCGTCCATCCAACCTACTCCGGTCATCAATTGATGGCGGATGAATGGATCCGCGCAGTCCAGGCTTACTGGCCGGAGAAAAAGTGACCCGGCAAGATAATTGATAAACAATCGAAAGACCAAACCATGAAATCCAAGTTCATTTTTCCGGCCAAGCAACTGGCCGGCAGGCCGCGTATCAGTTCTCTGGACTTCCCCGCCCAACTCGTTGGTGAAGACGGGACGATCTCGCGCGATATCGTCGGCGATGGGATCCATCCCACGGAAACCGGCCGCGCGATTGGGGGCAAGGCTCTCCCTGCCAGGGAGAATCCTGCCATGAGCCACAACTCAAGGATCCTTGCGGCGCCGGCCAAATTCCATCCGCTGCGGAGAGCATCCAGTCTCCTGGCCGCGGTGGTGCTTGGATTGGCGGCGAATGCGAATGCGGCTGATTTTGATGGCACTTGGAGGATAGATCTCGTCAGAACAGGTGGCGTCACATTGCAGACGTATCTGGTCCTGCATCAGCAAGGAACAAGTCTTGGCGGCAAGATAATCATCAACGACGCGGTGGATCTTGCCTTGCGCAGGCCTCAAGTGGATGGATCGAACGCGGTTTTCAGTTGCGATTGGAACACCGAGTACCATCTTCGACTTGATGGCGACATCCTGCGCGTCACTCTGGTCTATGGGGGATCATCAAGGGAGGAAGCGACCGCAAAACGGGTTCCTGAGGCAGAGGCGCTGCCCCCGGCCGGCCTCCCACCTCCTCCGCTTGGCGACGTTCCAGATAACGGACTGGCTAGCACACCTCCTATGGGATGGAGCAATTGGAATCACTTCGGAGGGTCCGTTGATGACAAGATCGTGCGCGAAACCGCCGATGCCATGGTGAACAGTGGCATGGCTGCCGCCGGTTACGTTTACGTCAATATTGACGACACTTGGGAGGGCGGTCGGGACGCCCAAGGCAACCTCTTCTCCAACCAGAAATTTCCCGACATGAAAGCCCTGGCCGATTACGTTCACGGGCGGGGATTGAAGCTGGGCATTTACTCGTCTCCGGGGCCGAAGACCTGCGGGGGATACGAGGGCAGTTACGGGCACGAGGAACAGGATGCGAAGACTTTCGCCGACTGGGGCATAGATTTTCTAAAACACGACTGGTGCAGCGCTGCCCGGGTTTACAAGGATGCCGATGTGCGGGCGGTTTATCAGAAGATGGGAGTCGCGCTGGCGGATTGCGGCCGCCCTATTGTTTACAGCCTTTGCGAATATGGGATGGGCAATGTCGGGACTTGGGGGACAAACGTGGGCGCCAACCTCTGGCGCACGACCGGCGATATTCAGGACAATTGGAGGTCCATGTCTGGAATCGGTTTTTATCAGGGCCGGCAGGCGCGATACGCCGGCCCCGGCCATTGGAATGACCCGGACATGCTGGAAGTGGGAAATGGAGGGATGAGCAGCACTGAATATAAAACCCATTTCAGTTTATGGTGCATGCTGGCGGCTCCGCTCATGGCTGGCAACGACCTCCGAAGCATGTCGGTCGAGACGCGCGAGATACTGACCAATCGCGAAGTCATAGCCGTTGATCAAGACGTCCTTGGAAAAGAGGGGGATCGCTTATTGAGCCGGAACAGCATCGAAGTGTGGGCAAAGCCTCTTCACGATGGAAGCCGGGCAATTGGTGTTTTCAATCGCTCCGAAGCGGCGAACGCCGCCAGGGTCTCGTGGTCTGAGTTTGGCTTGGCTGTTAAGCCCAGCGCATTGCGGGACCTCTGGGAGCACAAAGATTTAGCCCAGCATCCGATGGTTGGGAAGGCCAGATCCCTGCGCACGGCGTGACCCTACTGATTGCGAAGTAATAGTCTGTTGTCTTCCTCGGTCCCCAGCACAGGCGCAGACCACCGAGACGAGCGTACCCGGCGATACTCTGAAGATTGGCAATGGGTTGAGCGGCGGCAAGCTGTTGCCGGGTGGCACCGAAACATATCTGGGAATTCCATCCGCGGCACCTCCTGTGGGGGGAGTTGCGGTGCCGCAAGGCGAGGCCGGTCAAACCGTGGACGGAGGTCCGCACGACCGATCAATACTGAGCGTCGTGCGCACAACGAGGCACAACCAAAGTGGCTTATCTCCGCCTGAACGTCTGGGCACCAACGAGTCGGTCCGCTACGAAGCTGCACATGATCGTCTATACGGCGGCCCTTTTAACTGGAGACCTGTTCCCCGGTGACGGCCCCGTCCGAATTCGTGTGAGAGCGCCAACGGGATCGCTCACCTTCAAGACCGAATTCGAGTTGAGCGATCTGTCGGACAGAATCAGCCTCAAAGAGGTATCGCCGACGGAGATCGTGCTCCAAGCCGCCCCCGCCAAAGTCAATCTCGGCTTGAAGGGCAACCTCACTGTCAATACCCCAGCGGGATCACCGCCGTCGGCAGGAACCCAACCGCCGCCAGCGAATCGTCGGCGCCCCCCTCGGTGCGCTGCCGGCCATCCCGTATGCAATCGTGCCGCTACCACGGCACGGAGCAAGAGTAAAATGGCGTCCTCGCCAGCAAGCCAGCGGGCAAGGCCAAGCAACCTGATTGGCAGGGTGAACACCTCCCCCAAGACAGCCGACGCCAATCCCGACGCGGGATGGTGGCGTCCAAAGAGCTGCCGACAATTTGCCGACAGTAAGCGTTTCGGAATGCGCATGTATGTTCCATATCTGCCAAAGCACGGTTGCGACGCAAAGCCCTTATAGCGTTGCCTTTACAAGCGTTCATTAGGTTTTCTGTGATTGACGCATTGTGGATTCAAAAACCAAAAGCAGGTAATATTTGCCGCGTTTTGCCTCCACTTTGTGGCAGAACAAAGACGGTGGAGACGAGGGATCCGAACCCCTGACCTTCGCATCGTGAACGAGCCGTTCTGTCGAGGTCAGCGAACCTTTAGTTCAGCCTTGGCGTTAATTGTCGCTCTCATTTCCTGGCGCGCAAAGTCGGAACAATCTGGTTTTCTCTGAAGCGGTTTTGATTTAGCCTCCACATGTGATGCGCTTGCCGATCAATATTGATGATGTCCTTCACGGACAAACCGTGGAATGGGAGCGGTTGGAGTTTAAGCAAGGCTGGAATCCGGAGGCCGTCCTCCACACGATGTGCGCCTTCGCCAACGATTTCCACAATTTGGGTGGCGGCTACATTTTCATCGGCGTCGCAGAGGAGGATGGGCAGCCCGTGCTGCCGCCTGCGGGATTGCCGACCAACAAACTGGACTGCGTTCAAAAAGAGATTCTCGAAATTGGGCACCGGATGCAGCCCTACTACCACCCAGTTATTGCGCCTTACGTCGTTCAGCAAAAGCACGTTCTCGTGCTTTGGTGTCCGGGCGGCCAATCCCGGCCTTACAAGGCCCCAGTGTCATTGGCC
>Ga0224554_1002137_pt1 | contig 10780 bp, 10 predicted proteins | sample 714S22024metaG_FD_180666 | JGI IMG/M metagenome (GOLD analysis project Ga0224554, IMG submission 180666) | Peat soil microbial communities from Stordalen Mire, Sweden - 717 S2 20-24 | ecosystem: Environmental > Terrestrial > Soil > Wetlands > Peat | place: Sweden: Norrbotten County, Stordalen...
CGGCCGCCGGGGGACTTAGCGTAACCAGCGTCACTGGTGATGTGATTTCGCTGCAGGACCAGAGCGGCAACGACTTTACGTTCGACCTCGACTCTTTAACGTTCGTCTCTGCCGGAACCGCGGGGGCTGGGTCGCGTAGTGCGGGGGACATCGGGCGAGCACCCGGTCTGGGTGCGCAGAGCGTGTTGTCGCCCCGTCGGATGACTGGGTCGATTACCGGTAGTCCGTCGCGAGTCATTGCGGGCTGCAAGGCGAAAAGTATTCGGGGCAAGCATGGACCCCGTGTGTCACCGGCGAGCGGAGAGGTGGCCATGGTCGTTGCTTTCGTTAACCTCGGTGCGCCCTGTGTACTCGATGGCTATCCGACGGTTCGGTTAACGACGAGCACGGGAAGTGCACTTGATCTTCGTCAGGTGACGAAAGACCAGTACGTTACTCAGGCGAGGCCGAAGCGCGTACAACTAGAAACCGACGACGTCGCGTATGTCGAAGTCGCAAAATATCGTTGCGATCACGGAAACCTGCGTATGGCTATTGACGTCTGGATGAGATTGCCCGGCTTTCGGAGTGGGTTTGACCTGTCAGCAGAGAATGAAGGCTTTGCGGAGTGCAAAGGAGGGCCTACCGACCCGGGGAACTCATACGCGGTAACGCCAGTGGAGGCCACGGTCACCGCGCTCTTGCCCTGATGCAGTTCGTCGGTCCGGTTCGTCTCGAAGGGCTGGCCGTCAAGAGAGGTGTGGCTCCTTGGCGTAGAATCGCGGAGGCTGAAAGCGCTGGTCGGTGACGGAAGCTTACGACGGGTTCGAGAAGTGGTATTCAGGTTGTCACTCCCGAGTGCTAGCTGTTCTGACTGTCGTCTCAGGTAGCGTCGATGCCGCCAGCGAGGCTACCGATGAAGCGTTCGCGCGAGCGCTCGCGCGATGGGATCGGGTACGCGCAATGCAGTCGCCAACGGGTTGGACTTATCGAGTGGCCCTGAACGAGCTCCGGCGGCAGCTGCGGCGACAAGGAAAAGAAAGGGAGCTGCTTCAACAAGCCATTGCCGCGTTCGAGGTCGAGCAGGATTGCTATATGTGGCTCGAGGTAATGGAGGCGGTGCGACATTTGACTACGCGCCAGCGGACTGTCTTGGCCCTCCTATATATTGCCGACCTGCCGCAGAAAGAGGTCGCTCGGTTGATGCGGGTGTCGCGGGGCACCGTCGCCTCGACACTCGCAGACGCGAAGGCCGCTGTTCGGAACCACGAGAGCACGCCTCCGGGAAAAGTGGTGAGGGAGGATTGTCGTGGCGGGTATTGAAGAACAACTAAAGCGGATCGGAGCCGCGTCGTCGCTACGACAGCCGACCCCCGTGGCTGAGTTGCGCGAACGAGCGTCCCACATAAGGAAAAACCGACGCCGGTTGACCTCGGGACTTTTGATCTTCGTTGCAATCATTATCTTCCTCGTTCCTCTTCCTCAGCTACACCTTTTGCACGGCTCCACCACTAGCGGACGGAAAACTGGCAGCACGATTGGTCCCGTTGGAGCTGGGATCCCGGTGCTCGGCGAGCCGACAGGCGCCTTTGCTCAAGGCGATGGCTTTGGGGAGGTGAGACCTTCCCGGATTTACAGCGGGGGAGATAGTGGCGAATCCCTGAGCGGTGTCGTCTGGAAGTCCTGGGGCGGGGTGCGAGCTGTTGGGAGTGGTCTCGGCAAGTACAACGAGAGCGGCGGGAAGGTCGGAACCGGTTCCGAGGAACTCGCGACAATCGTGGCGTTCAAGCTCGGTACCTGCCACGGTAAGGTGATGTACCAGGCGCTCGAGTGGTTCTTTCCTCAGTATGGTCAGAGATTCAGCCCCAACCAGTACGAAAACATCTGTTCAGGGACCTACGTCGGCCGCACGTCGCAGCCGCCTGCTTGTCTGTCGAACGACCTGACCGCAAGGCGCGGACCGCAGATCTCGCCAGCGACCGGGGAAGCGGCACTGGTAGTTGATCTCACTAATGCCGGACCGGGCTCATGCGTGCTCGACGGCTACCCGCGTGTGTTCCTCCTCGCGCGAGAGGGTAACGAGCTCAGCCTCGCGCAGGTCAATCACTCTCAGTTCATAACTGCAGCGGCTCCTAGGCCCCTGACGCTCGCACCGGGAGCTACCGCTTACGTAGCAGTCGCCAAGTACCGCTGTGACCTTGGTGACCTTCAGGTGGCATCTCGCGTGCGGCTCATGCTGCCAGGATCGGGGCCGAGCACCGCTCTTACTATTTCGTTGTCGGACAGCACCGCCAGTTTGTCGTCCTGCAATGGCGGTTCCGACGACCCAGGGAACGTAGTCGCTGTGTCACCGTTCGAGCCGAGCCTTGATGCAACCAATCCGTAATGCGCGCCCAAATTGGTAGGGGCCGTTCATCGCACCGCGGCGACGATTCTTCGCATCTTGCGCTCGAGATCGTCATGCCAAAGAGGAACTGCGGTTCGAAGACCGGCCCCTGCATCAACTTGGCCGCTGTCGTCGCACCCGATCCCGAAAGCGGTCTGAATTCGTCGGCTTGGCCGGGTTGGGGATGTTCACCGCCGCAAAGGTTGGGTGGGCGCAGCGCGGGCTCGCGGCGGTTTGACAGAGGACCCGAGCGGGCAGGATCGTCGCCCTATGAAAGCCAGCAGCCACAGAGTCGAGTACTAGCGCACTGTGGCGGTTGGAACGCGCTCGAGCGGGAGGCGAGCAACCGGCCCCTCTAAGCTTGAATCTCCGTGAGTTGCGTCAGTAGCGTTGTCCATCCCGCCCAACAACGGTCAACGCATAAGCTCGTTGCACCCCAAGTGCGCCTTGCCCTTAGAGTTTGCCGCCCATTTATCGAGTGAGCGGAACGGCCCGCTGAGTAAGTTAGGGCCAAAGATCCCCATTCACTAATACGAGCCGTCGAAGCTGTCGATAGGTCCCTCCGTGCGAGCCACCACTCCACCGCCCGCGTGGAGATCCTGAGGAGCAGCCAGTGGGTGTCAACCGGCACGCTCGGGTCGTATTGAACTCCCGTACTACGCGTGGGTGCGCCGGGAAGCTCCTTGTTGCGACGGCCCTCATGTTCGCGACGAGCACACTCGACCTACATCTGTTCAGGGCGTCCGCTACTACACACTGGCCGAATGCAGAAGGGCCATGATGCTTGAACGCCATAAGGACGGCTCAAAGGGCAGGTGCGGGTCCCGGATTCCGTGAGCCGTGCACCCACTCATCATCATCATCGGCCGCTTGTGCCCTTTCGGCTTGGGCCGATCGGATCACCCTGAGGTTTTGATGACTGTCGGAGTGTCATTAGCGCCACGCAATCACCGTCGGCGGGCTACCGGCGAGGACTAGGCGGCCTTCGCGACCTCGTGGAGCATTCGCCGACTCCGGCCGGTCCACCTTGTGGTCACTTCGGTCGATGATGCCAGCGAGTTTCTCGAGGCGCGCCTGCCTAGGTAGACGCCGCCAGCTTCCCACCGAGCGACGGCAAGCCGAGCTGTTCTGCCAGCTTCCGCTGCGATAGGCCGGCGTCTTCGCGCAGTTTCTTGAATACCAGCCCGATGTCCCGCCCGTGCACTCGACCGCAGCTGCGCGCCGTCGCCTGAGCTGGCGATGGATCAGGGCACCAAGGACCTGTCGGGAGCTGATCGGGAGGCGGCGCGCGAGACTGGACCAATGGGACATAGGAATCTCTAGGCCGAGTGACCAGCCAATTTAGCCAGATTGACTACCGAGTCGCCTTGGCGGCGGTTTGTTCGACTCGCCCGGCGTCTATGCCGTCTTGGTCGGGAGCGGCATGTCATCGGACGCCGGTATCCCCACCGGGTGGAAGGTCGCCCAGGAGCTCGTTCGGCAGGTAGCTCGTAATCACAAAGTCGATATCGGTGAGGCGGGGCTCAAGCCAGAGGAGTGGTGGGCGCAGCAAGGGTACGGTGAACTTTCGTACTCGAACCTGGTCGAAGGCCTCGCTTCGACTGAACTCGCTCGGCGCGGTTTCTTCGAGCCCACTCCCGACAACGCGATCAAGCCAACCCCGGCTCACCGCTCGCTTGCACAGCTCTGTGCGATTGGTCTCGTCAAGGTGATCATCATCGCGAACTTCGATCCCCTTATCGAACGCGCACTCGCCGACGAGAATCCCAGCCCGCAAGTGATTTCGAGCGAGTCGCAAGTGCATGGAATGAGACCTCTTCATCACGCTCCGCTCACCGCGCACATTCCGCCCCAGGAGGCAAGATGGCCTCCGGTCGGAAAGACGCCCATGTCGGCTCCTATCTCAGCCAGGATGACCTCCGCCGAGCGCCGTCCCACCCCGGGGATGCTCTCAAGCAGGAGGCGTTGGGCCTCGAAAGGGGCGGTGGCCGCCTCGATGCGCTCGGTCAAGGCCGCAATGTCGGCTTCGAGGTCGTCGACGTGGGCAAGCATCCGTTCGAGCAAGAAGGCGTGGTGCTCGCGAAAGCGCCCGGTGAGAGCCTTCTCGAGCTGGGGGAGCTTGCCCCGGAGCTTGCCCCGGGCAAGCTCAGCCATGGCGAGCGGGTCGGCCACCCCCTCGATGAGCGCCCGCGTCATGTCGCGTCCCGATGCCCCCATGGCGTCGGAGGCGACCGAGGACAGCTTGATGCCGGCATCTTCGAGGGTCTTGTGGATGCGATTCACCTCCGAGGTTCGCTCTTTGGTGAGGGCCTTGCGATAGCGGGTGAGGTCACGCAGCTCACGGATGGGCTTAGGGGGCACGAAGCTTGGCCGCAGCAGTCCCCGCGACAAGAGCAGGGCCAGCCAGGCAGCGCCGATGGTGTCGGTCTTACGCCCGGGGACGTGTTTCACGTGCCGGGCGTTCACCAGCATCACCTCGAAGTCGGCTTCGAGCGCGTAGTAGATGGGCTTCCAGTAGACGCCGGTCGGCTCCATGGCAACATGGGTCACAGAGAGGCTGGAAAGCCAGTCGGAGAGGGCGAGCAGGTCGGGGGTGGTGGTCCCAAAGGTTGCCACCTGCTTGGTGTGCCCACCTGTTCTATCGGGGAAGCGGGCACAGACCACCAGCTCGGCCTGTCCCACGTCAATCCCGGCGCAGCGCTCGATCAACTCGTCGAGCTCTTCGACCGGGGGCTTGTTGGTTGCCATCACACCTCCGTTCCTCAGTTCATCGGGTGGGTGCCGCCTGCAGGGAGGCCCGCCTGACCAACGAATCTGACCGTCGCGCTCGATGGCAGCAGTACGAGGTGCCGATCGGGCCTCCGCGCCAAACTGATCTGCGGGCTCCTGGCACCAAGACGAAGCCGGCGTCGCAGCAGGCGGCCCCTCCAGCATTTCATTGTTCGGGGTGGCCCGCCTTCAAGGCGGCCATGGGTAACTGATCTGATATGCCTCCCTTCGGTTAGTGGTGCCCCTCTGTCGCCTGTGTCATACACTCGCCCAGGATGTCAAGCCGATCGCCTGAACACCTGAAAGATGGCTCAAGAACTGATATTTCCGTCCGGTGCGGAGGATGGCGGACAGGTCCGGTTGACGCACCTTCCGGGTGAAGTCGGCCGCATCTCGCTAAGAAACCTGAGACTCTGGATTCGATGTCAACTTCCCCATGGTGTAGTTCGTTTACTCTCTGATGGGTCAGAGTCCGCAGAACTTCGAGACTGCCTTCCCCGATCTCTACCGGCGTGCGTACAGCGCGGCGTTCACCATCCTCGGGAGACGGGCCGAGGCCGAAGATCTGGCCCAGGAAGCGCTTGCTCGCACGTATCTGCGCTGGGAAAAAGTGGCCAGCTACGCGACCCCCTTCGTGCTTCGAGTGACAACGAACCTCGTGATCGACAAGTTGCGCAGGCACACGATGGCAAGGCGGCTCTTTACACGGCCAGCAGCAGACGAGGAGAGCGCCGACCGGATCGATCTCCAACGCGCCCTCCTCAGACTGCCGGAACGACAGCGGAACGTCGTCGTGCTGCGCTACGTGTGCGATCTTCCGGAGTCCGAGGTCGCGATCGTCCTGGGTTGCACGATCGGCACCGTGAAGACACACGCGAGTCGGGGCCTGGCGAGCCTTCGCAGAACACTTAAGCCCGTCCAGTTCATGGCCGACCAGGAAACTGAAAAGAGGCTCTAATGAACTTCCAGCACCTGACCGATCCAGACCCGCCTGAACCGACAGAGAAGAACAGACAGGCAGTCATAAGCCGCGCTGTCAAGCTTCGCCGTCGTCGCCGGCTCGAAGGCGGGGCCGTCGTTGGATGTTGTCTTGCGGTAGTCCTAGGGGTGAGCTTGTCGCTCCAGTCGTCCGTATCGCCGTCACGCCTGTTCCGCCTCGGCCCCCCTTACAGAATCTCCGTTACCCTCTCGGCGAAACTATTCCCTCTTAGCGTCTATCCGGACGCCCTTGAGTACCCCCCGCCGGTGCTGGTGGGAGCGGCCAGCGACTGGTCCGGATGCCCCTCCCTAGTCGGAGTCGTTGCTTCGACGAGGCCCACGCCGAACCTAGTCGCCCGTCTCTTGGATCAGCTGGGCCGCAGCAAGCTATCGGCTTTTGAGGCAAGCGACCCGAGTTACTGGCCGATCATCGTCGGGAACGGCTGGGCCCGCTTTAAGGACCTGTCGCCGGGGCGCATTCTGATCATGCCGGCCGCGCAATCCGGATACGTGGGACTCCTCAGCCACTGCACCACCGCTACAGTCCGACACACTTGGGTGGCTGAGACCTGCCCTGGCCCTGACTCGGTACCAGCTCCGGAGACCTGCGATCGCGACCCCGCGTTGGCCGGGCACGTCTTCCTGATCGACAGGCAGGGCCACTGGCTGGTCGTGTTCACGTACCCATGAGTTGTCGTCGGGTTCGAAACACGGTTGCCGCAATGGATTTCGGAGGGGCAAGTCGTCGGGTCCACCGGCGTCGGGCCAGCTCCCAAAAGACACTCAATATCTAAACCACGCACGATTAGGGCCAGAAGGCCCTAGCGCGAGAGATGCCAAAGTTTAGGATCACGGACGAAGTCCTGGTTGTGGGACTCCCGAAGAGGGAGGGTCAATCTTGGACACTCTCGGGTACGGCGCGAACATCGCTCTGGCGATCGTCCTCCTTGGTTCTGGAGCATTGAAATTGGGCCGAGAGGGACGTGCAGCGTTTGCAGCTAGCGCGCCCGCCGCGCTCGTGGTCAAGCTTGCACCTCGATTCGCCAGCGCCTTCCGCGCCAGTGTTGTGATTGTCGAAGCCGGCGTGGCAATCGCGCTCCTAGCCTCATCGAGTGTTGCTGCGGAGGTCGTCGCCGCTGTGCTTTTCGTGTCGATGGCCATCGTTCTCTCCATTTCAAAGCACGTCGCTCCCACAAAACCGTGCGGCTGTGCTGGGACGCTTAGCGTCGAGGTCAACGTCTCGCGGTCGCGATCTCTCGTGCGCCTCGCCGCCCTGGTCGGTGTGTCCCTGGCAGCGGTGTGCGCGACCGCCCTCATCCCATCGACCGGCGCGGCAGAGATCCTGATCGGTTTCGCTGTTACGTGCAGCATCGTCGTTGCCGTCTCTCGTGAGCTTCGCCCTGACGTTCTCGTTCCTAGACTGACTGCCCTCGTCTGGCATGGAAGTCCTCGCGGTTCGCTCTTCTTACTACGGCGTTCCTACAGCTGGCGCTCTCTCTCGCCCTATCTTCTGGATGCGCTGCCCGAAGACCATTGGACGGACAGTGGTTGGGAGTTCTTCCAGTGGTCCGCACAGAGTGACGAGAGCGTGGGCAGCATCGTCTTCGCCCTCCGCCGGACTGCCCGGGAGGTCCGGATTCTCGGGACGTTCCTCGGACCATTCTCCGATGGGGTGCCCCCTCGGATTGTCGCTCGGGTTCACGGTTGACACGCCTTGCTAGTACTTGCGTACCGCTACTGCTGGTCCCCTAAGGAGGTCAACATCGAATGAAACGACATGACGACAGGTCTCCGGTTAGTGATCTCACGACGACCCGTCGACGATTCCTTCAGAGTGCGGCCCTTGGGATTGCCGGCGCAGCTGCTCCTGGCCTGCTGTTTTCGCCCCTCCTTGCTCCAGCGTCACAGACTGCAAGGAGGTTGCGCCGCAGTCCGGGTCCAGCGACAGGGATCAGCTCGTGGAGCACTTCCTCGATACCTACGCAGTCGAAGAATGAGCCTGGAGTTGCGCGACCCAGTGCGAACTCGAGAAGCACGGTCAGGGGTGCCGGGAACTGCTCTACGAGGTGCCTTCGCTTGATGTCAGCCGTGAATGCATGGACTTCGATGATCGTGGCGTCCGTCTGCAGGTAGAGGTCGACAGCAGTAGGAAATAGGCCGCCGGCTACGGTGATCCAACGGAGCATCTCGCCCGCCTCGTGTGGCGCGAACGGCAGGGGCCGCGACGCCAGACGGTCTCGGACATATCGTTCGATCCACCGTGCCCACTGATCCTCCGCGTAGGTGGGTGGCGCCGCATGGAGGAGCCAGCCCACGTCGCGAGCGAACGCGATCAGATTGTCGGGGTCCGTCGCATTCACGAAGGCGCGAATCGTGCCGTGCCCGTAGAGGTCGAGCGTCGTTCCGACGACTTGCACGCTGAACCACCGCGCGAGAGCAAGGGAGAGTTCTCCGGTGACGCGCGAGAAGGTCTCAGGGAGTTCTTCGAGTAGCAGGCCCAACGCGCGATCGTCCGATCGGTCTCCGGCGAAGAACGCTGACCAAGTTCGCGCAGCGAGGGCGTCGTCCTGCCAGTCGAAAAAGGGGAGGATGCTTTCCGTAGCCCAGCCCTCGTCGGCGGATATGAAGAAGTTGAAGTAGCCAGCCGCTACTGCCTTGATGTAGATGGACTTTGGTGCCTGAACCGAGAGCAGCGCGGTCAACGCCGACTTGGTCCGGTCTGGCATTCCGGACCACTCGTTGCCTTCGAGCTTCCATCTGAGACGGATGACGTCGACCCAGAATCGAATCTGTCTTCCCGTCCAATGATTGAAGCCGCGCTCGAAGACCCGCTCCGTCTCCTCGGAGATGACGCCGTCAGGCCCGCTCCAGACGACCATGGCGAGTCTTTCGCCGAGCACCTCGACTCGATCGAGAAGTTCGGTGGGGATCACAGGCTGGCGGACGATCGCCACTAGAAAGTCGCCGACGGGCGGGATCACGAGGCGTGCGGATTCGCTTGATTCGAATGTTCCGATGAGGTCGGCGACGAGGACGAGTGTGCGGCCGAGAGCATGCTCCTCAAGGCCCTCGGAATTCCCGAGGCCGTCGAAAAGGTACGACCAGAACGGGTGGTCCCACGCGCCATTCGCGAGGAGATCAGACAGTAGCCCGATTGCCCACGTCGGATTCTCTCTTGCGGCATCCGAAACCACCTGGGGCATTCTGATCGTCCACCCGAAGAACGTCTCAGGGTCGGCGGCCGCATGCGCCTGGAGGAGCGTCTCGATCTCCGCCACCGTTCGGCTTCCGTGGAGCTCCTCCGCAGAGACCGGCGACGTGGTGCCGAAGTGGGATTCCGTCCAGCGGTCGAAGCCAGGATGAGGTGACGGAGCGAGCCCTGGGTTCGCGGTCTGATACGACGCCAACGCTCCGGTCACGCGTGCGTCGTCTGGGACCGCGCGTGCGAGCCAGTCGAGCAGCTCGAAGATCATCCTCCTGTCTTTGTCCTCTCCGAGCGAAAGGATTGGATCTGGTCCGGCCAAGATCGCGGTGAGAAGGCGTGCTCGAGCCCCATCGGCAGCGGCGGAGGCCGTCGTCTCGATTAAGCGGTACACCTCGCGCCGAGTCGCGAAGGCGAAGAGTTCACCCGATTCGACCACGTGATCGATCTTCTCGTCTGCGGTTCGGTCTGCGCGTACCTGCCACCCATACATCGCTATCCGTCGGAGCAGCGGAACGTCCGTAACACCGAGGCGGGCAATGAGGGCGCCTCCCTCGTCGCTGCGATGCGCTGCGAGATACTCGACGCACTCCCGCAGCATGTCGATCAGGCAGTCGAATACTCGGGGGAACCCGTTCTGGGCGTCGGACTCGATCGCGGTTCGGACGAAGCTCTCCGCATCAAACTGTGCGTTCGCTTGTGATGCCGTCCGAAGGGTCGCGTGGGCGCTCGCGATGTGGTGCTCGAGGATGCGAACAACGGGAATGACGACCTCGTCTAAGTGTGGCTTCAGGACTTGTTCCCACGCCTGCCCCAGCTCGTGCTCCCCTCCGACTAGCGAGTCCACCTTGAACTCCGTCGGATCTTCAGCTCCGTCGTCGCCCAGGTGAAAACCACGGGTGATCGCCATGTCGACGGCGGTCAAGTGTTCGAACAGCAAGATGGCCGTGTCACGATCCTCGGGCCAGCGGTTGCGTGCGCCGATGAGGACGTAGCCAAGGAATCGGTCGACTTCGGGACCTCTGCTCTGTGTCAGCAGTACAGACCAACGGCCGAGAGCCCGGGCTTCCGGCCGACGATCGGTTTGATGGAACGAGAGAGCGATCGTCTCTGCAGTGGCCCGATTGAGATGACCGCCACGTCGCTGCACCGACCTCAGTGCCGCCTCACTGTCCGACTGAATGACGTCAGCGAACCATGCCGCAAGCGCTCGTCCCGCAGGTGAGAGCTCCCTTTCGACCCTAAACAACGACTGGAAGGGCTCACGCAGTTCGAGCCACGGCAGCCACTCAGCTCCCCGTGCGTACTTCCAGAAGAACTCGGCTCGATCGTCGTTCGTGATCGTCCGCTCGAGGTACGAGACCGCTGCCGGCGTCGAAGGCGGCCCACCGGCGACCAGCTGTCGGACCCGCTCCTCATGTTCGAGTCGACCCATGCGTGTCCAGCGCGCCCAGTCCTCGAGGCAG
>Ga0224554_1002138_pt1 | contig 10778 bp, 7 predicted proteins | sample 714S22024metaG_FD_180666 | JGI IMG/M metagenome (GOLD analysis project Ga0224554, IMG submission 180666) | Peat soil microbial communities from Stordalen Mire, Sweden - 717 S2 20-24 | ecosystem: Environmental > Terrestrial > Soil > Wetlands > Peat | place: Sweden: Norrbotten County, Stordalen...
ACGCCTTCCTGTTGAAGGGCGACGTGTTCACCAAGGACTTCCTGGACATGTGGATCTCCCACAAACGGAAGGAAGTCGATGCCTTGCGCCTGCGCCCGCATCCCTACGAATTCTTCCTCTATTACGATCTGTAATAGAGGCCTTGTGATCGTTGGCGGGGGAAAATCCCCGCAAAAAGACGGCGTGGACAGAGATGTCCACGCCGCGTCTTTTTAAAGGAAGCCTCTATTTCTTCTTTTTCCTGGCTTTGGAGGCCAGTTTGTAGGTGAGGGTCTTGTTGCGACGCACCGAACCGGAATATTTTCTGGCCCATTCCCTGTTGGCAATGGCGTGCTTCAGGCAATGCCAGGCGGTCGCCTTGGGCTCGCCGCAAATCACGCAACGCCCTTCCTTGGCGCGGCGCAACTGCCATTTCTGTTGCCGGGAAATCGGCAGACTTGTGAATTCGTCAATGATCTTTTTCCGGGTATATGTGCTCTTTTTTCGCTTTTGCTTCTTTTTCATAATTCTTTTTGATTCAAAATGTGAGATTTCGGTCCTTTCCCCAAAACGCCGCCGCGGCCACGCGTATCAACCACTCAACGCTAAACTGGAATGTTGTAAAGTCAAAGAAAAAATGCGGTTGTAGCAAATAATTTTGCCGGGGGGCCGTCCGGCCCTCCCGCCCTCTCCCGGCGGCGGGAAAGCCAATACTAAATATGTCAGGGCGCAGTCTGGCGCCCGGGCGCGTCCGCCTGAGGCAGCAGGCGGTAGCCCACTCCCGCTTCCGTAATGAGCAATTCGGGGCGGCCGGGGCTGGCTTCGATTTTTTCGCGCAGATGGGCCATGTAAACCCGCAGGTAATGTGTCTGGTCGCCATAGTTCGGGCCCCAGACTTCCTTTAGAATCTGGCGGTGGGTAACGACTTTTCCGGCGTTCCGCACCAGCAGGCGCAGGAGGGAATACTCGGTGGGGGTCAGTTTCACCTCGCGGCCGCGCACGGTGACGATGCGGCTGGCCAGGTCCACTTCCAGCGGGCCGGAATGAAAAACGGCGTTGTCGGGAATGGGCTGGGCGTGGCGTTGGGCGACGCGCAGCCGGGCCAGCAATTCCGCCGTGCCAAAAGGCTTGTTGATAAAATCATCGGCCCCATGGTCCAGGGCGGAGACTTTGTCATCCTCGCCGTCCCGCACCGAAAGTACGAGGACGGGGGCCTTGCTCCATTCCCGCAGGCGTTTCAGGACTTCGACCCCGTCCATATCGGGCAGGCCCAGATCGAGAATCACGGCGTCGGGGCGGCATTGGGCGGCTTCGACCAGGCCGTCCTGGCCGTTGGCTGCCTCGAAGACCTTGTAGCCGTTGGCTTCCAGGGTCACGCGCAGCAGGCGGCGGATTTGAACTTCGTCGTCAATGATTAAAACATTTGCATGATGTTGGGGGGTATCGCTCATGGTGTTGCCTCAAGGGCCGGCTCCGGGCTGGGCTGGAGCGGCAGATAAATGGTGAATTCCGCGCCGCCGCCGGGGCGGTTCCGGGCCTCGACACGGCCGCCGTGCGCTTCAACCAGCCCTTTGACAATGGACAAGCCCAAGCCCGTGCCGCCGGCCGGCGCGCCCGGCACGCGGTAGAATTTTTCGAAGACCTGCGGGAGAGCTTCGGGCGGGAGGCCGGGACCGCGGTCGGCCACCGAGATTGTCATCTCGTCCGGAGCCGCCGAGGCTTTGACATCGACCGGCGTGCCCGGCGGGGTGTAAGCCGCGGCGTTGAGCAGGAGATTGTTGAGGACTTGTTCGATGAGCACAAAATCCATTTTGACCAGTGGCAGCGGCTGGGCGAGAGAGAGGTTGACGGGATGGCGGGCCAATTCCCTTTCGTTGTGACGCAATGAGACGTTGACCAAATCGGCCACATCGCACCATTCCATTCGCGGCTTGACGGCGCCGGATTCCAAGCGGGTCATGTCAAGCAGGTTGCCGACGAGGCGGTTGAGACGTGAGGCGCTTTCCTGGATTTCGCCGGCCAGATTCTTTTGCAGTTCGGGGGGTTCGCTGCCTTTGAGCGAGGTCAAAGCGCTGGCGGCGGCGGTAATGGCCGAGATGGGAGTGCGCAGTTCGTGGGAAATGGAATTGAGCAGCGCTTTGCTCAGTTTTTCGGATTCGGCCACGAGCCGGGCCTGCTGGCCCTCGGCGTCCAAGCGGAGCCTGTCCAGCACCAGGGCGGATTGGCGGGCGAAGGCTTGGAGAAGGTCCCGCTGTTCAAGGGTGGGATGTTGGTCGCCGGGCCATTCCACGCCGAGCACACCGACCGGGCCGTGGTTGGTTTGCATGGGAACGTAGATCGCGCCGGCGGACGGGAGGCTGTCGGTGAAACGGCCGGCGGACTTGCCAAAGCGGAAGGCCCAGGCGGCGACGCTCTGTTCCTTTTCGGAGACGGGGAAGGTGCTGGCGGGATGGGCTTTGGCCGCCAATGCGCCGCCGGAGTCGCGCAACAAAACGGCGATCCTGACTTTGAAGGCCTGCGTCGCCTGGCGGACCAGACTTTTCGCCATCTCATCCACGTTGGCCGCGTCGGCCAGCTCGCGGGTCAGGTTGTAAAGCGCGGTGGAACGCTCTTCGCGGCGGCGTTCGGCCCGTTCCTGCCAGCGGATGCGCGAGACCAATTGGCCCAGCACCAGGCCCACCACGAAGAACATGACAAACATCATGGTGTCAGCGGCATCCATCATACTGAGGCTGTGCCGCGGCGCCGTGAAAAAATAATCCCAAACCAGCGCGCTGGCTGCCGCGGTCAGGAAGGTTGGCCCGCGTCCGACGAAGAAGGCCAGGAAAACCAAGCCGAACATATACACCAAGGCCAGCGCATGCGGTTCCACCCCCTTGCTGTCGAAAAACGCATTGAGGGCCGTGCACAGGGCGACAACGCCAAGAGCGGCGCCGTACTCCCGGAAAGGGGACTGGAAAGTCAGTGTGCGGGAGCGCGGCGGCACATCTGTTTCGAGGTGTTGGGGTCGGACGATGTGCAGTTCAATGTGCCCGCTCTCGCGCACCAGACGGCGCAGCAATCTGCCGCCGCTGAACCATTCCAGCAGGCCATCACCGCCCGGCTTGCCCACCACAATTTGTGTCACGTTCTGCTGCCGCGCCACGCGCAGAATCCCGGTGGCGAGGTCGGAATCAGCGGTGGTGATGACTTCCGCGCCCAATTCGCGGGCGAGCGCCAGATGCTGGGTCAGGCGCGCCTGGGCCGCATCGCCCAGCGGCCGGGATTGCTCGACGTAAACGGCGATCCAAGGGCAATCGAAATTATCGGCCAGCCGCCGGGTCCAGCGAATCATTTGCTGGGAGAAAGGGCTGGCGCTGACCGCGACCATGAGGCGATGGCCGGATTGCCAGGGGCCGGTGATTTGCATGGCTTGGAGATAGTCATGCACGTCCTGGCCTACGTGGTCGGCGGCAAGGCGGAGGGCCATTTCGCGCAAGGCAGTCAGGTTGCCTTCGCGGAAGAAGTTCATCATGGCCAGTTCGGCGCGCTCCGGCATATAGACTTTTCCCTCGTCGAGCCGTTTGAGCAGCTCTTCGGGCGGCAGGTCGATTAGCTCCATTTCCGCTCCATCCAACACGCTGTCAGGGACGGTTTCCTGCACGGTGGAGCCGGTGATTTGCCGGACGGTGTCCACGCGGCTTTCGGCGTGCTGCACGTTCATGGACGTGTAAACGTCGATGCCCGCGTCGAGCAATTCGATCACGTCCTGGTAACGCTTGGCGTGGCGCGAGCCGGGGACGTTGGTATGGGCCAGTTCATCCACCAGCGCCAGCTTCGGACGGCGCGCCAGCAGGGCGTCCAAGTCCATTTCCTCAAGCGTGACCCCGCGATAATCGACTTTGCGCCGCGCGATGACGGGGAGGCCGGCGAGGAGGGCATCGGTTTCCTTGCGGCCATGGGTTTCGACGTAGCCGACGACGACGTCGACGCCCTCGCGTTGGACGCGTTGGGCGGCGCGGAGCATCGCGTAAGTCTTGCCGACGCCGGCGGCCATGCCGAGAAACACCTTGAATTTGCCGCGTTTCTTCTCGGCTTCATCCTTCTGGATGGCGGCCAGCAGGGCATCAGGATCTGGACGACTGTCCTCAGCCATGAGTAAACTATATCCGTTCCCGCCGAAGAATCACCTCAAAAATGACGGGCAGGCGGGGTGATGCCAGTTTTATTTAAACGTCCAGGGGGAGGTGTCCATGTTAAGTTCCTGGAGGAGGAAGGCGTAGATGTCGGTTTGTTCGGCGATGCGGTCTTTGAGGGAGGAGCCCATGCCGTGGCCGGCGGTGGCGGTCATGCGCAACAGGATCGGACGGTCGGAACTGGTCGCGGCTTGGAGACGGGCGGTCATTTTGCGGGAATGGGCCGGATTGACACGACCGTCGTTTTCGCCGCAGGGGAACAGGACGGCGGGATAGGCGACGCCGTTTGTGACGTGATGGTACGGGGAATAGGCGTAGAGAGCCTTGAATTGGGCCTCGTCCTTGACTGAGCCGAATTCGGTCGTGTTAAAAGCGCCGTTGGGGTCGAGTTCAACGCGGAGCATGTCGTAGATGCCGACGCGGGAAACGACGGCGCGGGCCAGGTCGGGCCGCTGGGTGAGGAAGGCACCCATTAGCAGGCCGCCGTTGCTGCTGCCCATCACGGCCAGTTTGTCCGGGCTGGTGTATTTGCGATGGATGAGATGTTCGGCGCAGGCGATCATGTCGTCGAAGACATGCTGCTTTTGGGTCAGGTTGCCGGCTTTGTGCCAGTCTTCGCCGTATTCGCCGCCGCCGCGAAGGTTGGCGACGGCATAGACGCCGCCGGCATCGAACCAGATGCGACGGGTGGCGCTGAAGCCGGGGGCAAGATTGATGCCGTAACCCCCATAGCCGGTGAGCAGGGTGGGATTGAGTCCATCAAGTTGCAGGCCTTTTTTGCGCAGGATGCTGATGGGAACTTTTGTGCCGTCCTTGGAGGTGGCGAATTCACGAACGACCTCGATGTCGTCGAAGTTCGCCGGCGCCGTGCTGAGCAAGGCGGTGGGGCGCGGTTTGGCCATGCCCGGCTGCCATTCATACCAACCGGGCGGGACGAGGAAGCTGGTGTTGCCAAAAAGCAATTCGTCGCCTTTCCAGCAATGAAGCCCGGTCACGGCGGAGACCGGCAGGATGGGCACTTCGACGCGTGAGCCGTGGTTGGCGGGATAAAACCAAAGACGCGACGGCCCGCCTTCCATCATCGCGACGTAAAGCCCGTTGGCGGAGGGTTCGTAATCCCCGGCTATAACGCCCCGGTCTTGCGCGACGACGACGGTTGCTTTCGCCAAATCCGCCTCGGCCAGCGGCAGGCGCAGGATTTTTCCGCGCGGGGCGTTCATTTTGGAAAGCAAATACAAGGCGGCGTCCTTGCCGAACTTGATCGACTTGACGCCATCCTCGAACCGCGTGATTTGACGCCAGGCTCCGGCAGGGCTGCGCAGGTAATGGGCGAAGTCACCGCCATCGCCGTTGGCGACTGTGGCCAGAAGCCATTGGCCATCCTCGCTCGCGAGTAATTCAATCTCGGCGATGCGAGGGAAGTCGCGGCCCAGTTCATAGGTGTCGGCGCTGACAGGGGAGCCGAGTTTGTGAAACCAGATTTGCTGGTAAAAATGGGTGTCGGCCTCCGGCCGTTCGCCGGGCCGGGGATAGCGGGTGTAGAAAACGCCGGAGCCGTCGGCGTTCCACGCGGCGCTGCCTCCGCCGGTGGGATATTGGACGCCGGGGATGATGTCGGGCAAGGCGCGGCCTGTTTCGGTCTCGAAGCAATGCAGCGCGCCGTCTTCACTGCCTTTTTCGGAGAGGGAAATGGCCATGAGACGTCCGTCGGCGGATGGGGTTGCCCAGTCCATGGCGGTGGTGCCGCTGGTGTTCCAGGTGTTGGGATTAAAGACGACTTTGCGCAAGGCGGGCGGGAAAACCGATTTCAACCGGATGAGCACCGGCTGTTGCGCCGGGGGTTTGAAGCGGGTGGCAAAAATGATTCCACGCCGGCACTCCATCAGATTGTAGCTGGCCGACGCGTCTTCAATCAATTCTGAGAGTTGCTGCTCCACACCATCGTAGAAGGGCAATTTGCCGAAGAAAGCGCGGGTGCGTTCGTTTTGGCGGCGGGACCAGTCGCGCACGGCGGGGTTGGCGCCGTTTTCCAGCCATTGGTAATCGTCGGTCACGACCGCGCCATAATAGGCATTGGTGACGGGTTGGCGCGGGGTTGGAACGGCCGGCAACTGCCCATAGCCGGCGGACGCGGCCATCAAGGCAAGCGCCAATGCCGCCGGAAAGACGGTGGTGATATGTTTGGAAAGGCCCATGCGGGCAAAGATAAGCAGCGGACTTGCGCGGGCAAGCTTTTTTGGAGGAGGCACGGTTGGAGCGGCAGCCAAGTTTCCAGAACAATGCTGGAAACGGACCTTATTCGTCGCAGCTCAATTGGCCCGGCGGCTCAAAACCGATCAAGTTCCTGTCGAGAATCAGGGTCTGCACGGACCGGCGCCGGCTTTCTAACGATATGAAACCCCTTCTCGTCCTCGTAACCAATCGGCACATGATTTACGAACGCATCATGCAGTTTGGTTTTTAGCTCATTCCGCCGAATCCAGGAGAAGACACTTCCAAAAAGGAAGCCCTGCTTTTCGCGAGCGCGATGCCTCTGAATGATCATGGTTTCAAGTAAAACATCTGAAAGGAAGCCGGGCTAACCAGAATTTGGCATTTATATCACAGAAATTGTTGGCATCGTCCCGCATCGGGCATAAACTTTGCCCGGCTCCATTCCGTGAGAAAAGGGAACAGTTGTCCCGGATTTCAGCCGATATAAGCGCATGCTAGTGTTGGATCGCCAGGCGAAACAGCGTTGGTTTCGAGGCGCGCTGTTTGCGGGGGCGGTGTCTCTCCAGCTTTTGCTGCCGGGCATCGGATATGCCCTGGATCCGGCACGTGGCCTGCTCCAGTACAATTGCCAGACATGGGGCCGGCCGAATGGCCTGCCCGCCAACGGCATCAATGCCATCACCCAAACGACGGATGGTTATCTCTGGCTTGGCACGGCGATTGGCTTGGTGCGTTTTGACGGGATTGAATTCAAGGTGTTGGACCTGGGCCGCGTGCAACAGGCCCGGAGCAGCATCGTCAACAGTCTGTGCAGCGCCAAGGAAGGAGGGCTGTGGGTTGGCCTTGAGAACAGCAGTTTTGGGTTTTGCGACGGGGAAACCTTCTCATTCCGGCCCCGGGAAACCTGGAAGGCGGCGGACCCGAACGTCGAATATGTCAATACTGTTTTCAGAAGCAGGGACGGCACGGTCTGGATCGGGACGATAGGCGCGTTGCTGCGCCTGACACGATCGGGCAAATATGAGGAAGTTCTGGGGGCGTTCAGCAACGCCCTGACCGTGGCATCAGACATCAACGTTCTCTGTTGTTACGAACATCCCGACGGCAAAGTCTGGTTTGGAACGGTTGATAAAGGCATTTACTGCTGGCAGGCGGGGAAGCTGGCCAAACTGCCCATTCCCGACCTGGAAGGCAAGACGGTGCGCTGCATGGCCCAGGACCCGGAAGGACAACTCTGGGTCGGCACGGTATGGGGATTGTACTGTTACGACACGAACCTGGTGCGAAAGGAGATTCCCGCCTTGGCGGCGGAAGTCCGCGCCCTTTTGGTGGACCGGCATGGTGTGCCGTGGATTGGAACAACGGGACAGGGGTTGGCGTGTTATCGCAATGGGGCTTACAGCTTTCTCCGGAAAACCGACGGCCTGGCCAGCGATTATGTGAGGGCCCTGGCGGAGGACACGGAAGGCAGCCTGTGGATTGGCACCCGTGGCGGATTGAGCCAGCTCACCGACGTCAAATTCAACAATCAACCCGCGGCGGAGGATCCCGCCGAGAAGGACGCGCTGGCAGTGTGCGCCTCGCGCAAAGGCGGAATCTGGGTGGGGAGCGGCGTCGGCCTGACTTACTTCGATGGCGAGGCCAAGACTTACGGCGTCGAAGCCGGACTGGCGAACCCATACGTGAAGCGGGTGTTTGAGGCGTCGGATGGGGATGTTTATCTGGTCAGCGGGGTCAAGACCCTGGTGATTTTCTCGGGTGAAAGGGTGGTGGCGACGTATGAAGCCTCCAGCATGGTGGTGGGTTTGGCCGAAGACGCGCACGGCGTGGTGGTGTCGGTGGGAGGGAACCTCTACCGCGCGAGCCGGCACGCTTTCACGCCTTACACGTTTACCAACGGCGCGCCGGGGCTGTACTGGGTGCTCAACCTGGCTTCAGGCCGGAACGGGGAAATCTGGGTGGCCTGCATCAACGGAATTTTTCGCGTGAAGGACGGCGGTTACCAGCAATGGGCAACGGCGGCGGGGCTTTCCGACAACCGCGTGCAATGGGTTTGTCAAGATGACGACGGCGTGGTTTGGGGAGGATCGCTGAATGGGATCGTGCGGTTGAAAGACGGCCAAATCGGGTTCATCAGCAGGAAGGATGGGCTTTTTGACAACAATATTTATTCCATCGTTCCCGATGACTTGGGCCAGCTTTGGGTGGACTCGGGCCGAGGCCTTTTTGAAGTCAGCCGCAGAAGCATGAATGACTTTGCCGACGGGAAAACCAGCCAGGTCGAAAGCGTGCCTTATGACGGGCCGGAATCGCTCAAACCGTCGGACAAAACCACCCAGGAACATGTGGCCTGCAAGACGCAGGACGGCAGGATTTGGTTCCCCTCCGCCAATGGCGTGGTGGAGATTGACCCGGCGCATGTGCCGATCAACCGGATCGCCCCGCCGGTTCGGATAGAAAGCGTGCGAGCCAACGGGGTGGAGATGTTCAGGAGCAACAACCTGGTCGTGCCGCCGGGCCAGGGCGAACTGGAATTCCATTTTGCCGCGCTGAGTTATATCGCTCCGCATTATGTCAGGCTTCGTTATTTGCTGGAAGGCTACGACAAAGACTGGGTGGACAGCAAAGACCGGCGTCTGGCTTTTTACACCAATCTCAAGCCGGGACATTACAAATTCCATGTCATCGCCGCCAATGCGGACGGGGTTTGGAACAACTCCGGGGACACAATTGAGATTGAATTGCGACCGCACTATTACGAGACGGTGTGGTTTGATGCATTCTGCGGGGGCCTGATTTGCGCCGCCTTGCTGGGCATCTATGCCAGGCGGGTCCGTCACCTGCATCGCAAACAGGTGAAGTTGCAAAAAGCGCGCCAGCTTTTGGAAGCCGAAGTCCAGGCCCGGACCGCGGAACTGGCCAACAGCAATGCGTCTCTCCAGCAGGAAATCGCAGGGCACGAACACGCCGAAGTCGAGTTGAAGCAACGGACCCTGTCGCTGGAAATGGAGATTGAACGGCGCCGGCAAATGCAGTTGGAGGTGGAACGGGTGCATCGGGAATTGCTGGGGATCTCGCGCATGGCGGGGATGTCGGAGATCGCCACCAACGTTCTGCACAACGTTGGCAACGTCCTGAACAGCGTCAATGTTTCCGCCGCATTGGTGAGGGACAGCATGAAGGACTCAAAGCTTGGCAATCTGGCCAAAATCGTGACCATGCTCCATACGCACGAGCACGACTTGGGGACGTTTATGACGAGCGATCCGAAAGGGAAGCAGGTGCCTGTCTATCTGGCCAAGCTCTCGGAACATCTTCTGGCCGACCAGGAGGCGACCAGACGTGAACTGGATTTGCTGGGGAAGAATGTCGAGCACATCAAGGAAATCGTGGCGATGCAGCAGAGTTACGCCAATGTCTCCGGCGTGAAGGAAATCGTCAACGTTCATGATCTGGTCGAGGACAGCCTGCGCATGAACCTGGGCGCGTTGGACCGGCATGGGGTGAAGGTCGCCCGCGATTATCAGGAGGTTCCGCAGCTCAATGTGGAAAAGCACAAAATCCTGCAAATCCTCATCAACCTGCTTCGCAATGCCAAATACGCCTGCGATGATTCCGGACGCGCGGACAAGAAGATCACGGTGCGCGTGGCCAGGGGGGATGAATGGCTCAAGATTTCCGTGGTGGACAATGGCGTGGGCATTCCGCATGAGAATCTGATCCGCATTTTTAATCACGGTTTTACCACCCGCAGCAACGGCCATGGCTTCGGTCTGCATGGCGGGGCGCTGGCCGCCCGGGAATTGGGCGGATCGTTGACCGTGCAGAGCGATGGGCCGGGCCAGGGCGCCACCTTTACGCTGTCGTTACCCATGCCCCTTGCCGTAGGCCAGTCAGGGAACCATCAGCCGGAAGAATTGGCGGGCGCTGGCAACCGGATTGGTAAAACTGAAGTGGGTCGTGGTGCTTGAGATTTTCCCCAGTGTTGCCCAGGAAGATGACAGATTTGTCGCGCCCTGCACGGAGTAAATCACATTCGTCAGTCCGGCCCATCGGAGGGTCTGGACTTGGTTGGTCACAGTAATCGAAAGCGAAGGGGGCAGGACGTTGAAGAGCGTCCATTCCAACCGCACAACGCTGTATTGAGGAATGGTGACCGGATTGTTCGTGAATTGCGATTGGATCTGGATGGCGCTGTTCGGCGGCGGCACGTTGGTCGCGCTGGGATCGCTGCCGGAGACGAAAGTCTCCAGAAATTGATTCGTCACTGCATCGGAGTCCTGAGAGGCTGTTTAAAAACTAATGTTTGACCCATCGCGAGAGCATCAGTCGGCACATGGCCAGATAGACCATAGCCTCGGCGACTTCTGTCCGCCGCTCGTAGCTGCGGTTGAGACGGCGATAGCGTCC
>Ga0224554_1002139_pt1 | contig 10777 bp, 8 predicted proteins | sample 714S22024metaG_FD_180666 | JGI IMG/M metagenome (GOLD analysis project Ga0224554, IMG submission 180666) | Peat soil microbial communities from Stordalen Mire, Sweden - 717 S2 20-24 | ecosystem: Environmental > Terrestrial > Soil > Wetlands > Peat | place: Sweden: Norrbotten County, Stordalen...
ATGCCGTGGCCTTTTCCGGCCACGGCATGGTCGTGGGGATTGTACTGGCAGTGGTCCTGGCGGTCTGCGCATTATGGATGCTGGGTTGGCTGGTCTTCATCTTCATTACACTGATCGCGGCGACGCTGCGGCGAAATTTCGAGGCAGGCCTGCTGCTGATTCCGTTGGTGTTGAGTCTCATCGGCTGGATTGAACCCTTTCTCACCGGGGAGATGAGCGATTGGGGAGGCCATCCCTACCATTCGCCCCTCACCCTCCAGGCCGGACCCATCCCCATTCACTTTGCCTCTATCGCCGACTTCACCGGCATCTTCGTCATCGTGCTCATCATCTTCGTCCGCTTCCTGCACGTGCAGCGCGACCAGGAGCGCGCTTCCAGCGAGCTGGCCGCGGCCCGCAGCGTGCAGGAGCTGATGATTCCCCAGGAGAGGCTCGCAACCCCCGGCTTCGAGGTGGACTCCGTCTACAACCCGGCCAACGAGGTGGGCGGCGACTTCTACCACGTCCAGCCGACGGCGGACGGCGGGCTGCTGGTGGTCATCGGCGATGTGGCCGGCAAAGGCCTCAAGGCCGCCATGAACGTCTCCATGCTGATGGGCGCACTGCGCAGCACCCCGGAGCGCAGCCCGGCGAAGATTCTTGCTTCGCTGAATCGCGTGCTAGTGGACGGCGACAGCTTCACCACTTGCCAGGCCGCATGGTTCAGCGCCAATGGAGAGCTGGTGCTGGCCAACGCCGGCCACTTGCCACCCTACTTGAATAGCCAGGAGGTCGCGCTGCCCGGCGGTCTGCCGCTGGGTGTTCTGCCTGAGGTGAGCTACCCGGAGGTCCGGCTTTACCTGCACCCCGGCGACCGCATTCTGCTGATGTCGGATGGAGTCGTCGAGGCCCGTCAACCCTCCGGCGAGCTCTTCGGCTTCGACCGCGTTCACAATCTCAGCAACCAATCCGCCTTCTACATCGCCGACGCCGCCAAAGACTTCGGCCAGGAAGACGACATCACCGTGCTGACCGTCCGTAGGCTGGCGCAAGCCGTAGCCGCGTAGAGAAACGGCTCCGGCAGGGTTGATGGTGACACGGAGAAGCACATCTGGGGCCGGAGCCGATCTTCACCGTCTGACCGTCTACGACGCCACATACCTGGAACTCGCCCTGCGCCTCTCCCTCCCGCTGGCCACCTTCGACGATGACCTGCGCCGAGCCGCGCAACAGGAAGGCGTGTCGCTGCTGGGGAAATAGCCTCGATTGTGGCTGTCCGTATCCGTAATCATGAGCAATTATTTGGATTCCACAACCGAAATTATCCTGTATTCTTCCAAGAAGGGAGACTCTTGGAATGTGGGAAGTCAGAGTACAGCACGACGGACTCAAGGCCTATCGCGTTGTTCGTGGTGTTACGAGGCAAGAAGCCGAGTTGAAGGCCAGTCTTCAGCGCGCGGCTTGGAACGAGCGATGGGAGAATCGACTATTGGCGCTCAAGGCCAAGCAAGAAAAACTTCAAGTATCATGGGATATCGAAATAAATAGAAGGACGGCACGGAATCGAACGGCGGAATTGAAAGTTCAATTGAACGCACTGGAGACGATTCTGGAAGCAGGCCTCCAGCAGGATCTTTTTCGATGGTCGAACCTGACGAATACAATCATGTTTACAGAACCTCAACCGAATCGACCAGTTACTCCAATTAGGCCGGCAAAACCAAACTATCCTATTGAACCCAAAAAACCAGTCCTACCGAATGAACCAGATCCCAGCGCATATATCTTTCGATGGTCTATATCGGAAGTCCGTCGCGTTTTCAGCGGCCAGACGACGGTCTTCTTCGTCTTTGGCTCAACAATCCGCCAATTGATTGGCCGTTTTTTCCCATTCTTCAAGTCAAAAGAAATGAATTGGGCAGAACGTCCGTTCGAAGAAGCAAGAGCAAGATGGCGCGAGAAAGTTGACCAGTTTGAACGCGAGTTTGAAGAAACAAAAGCAACATGGTGTGCAGAGTGTGCTGCAATAGATGTATCACACAAGAAGCTGCTTGATGAGTTCGACGCAGCACGCCAAGCGGCTGCCAAAGACTATGCGGCTAGGGTCCATGCATGGGAACTCGCAAAAGATGAGTACAGGGAAAAGCAGAAAGACCAAAACGCACAGGTGAAGGCGCTTCGGGAGGAGTATAAAGCCGGGGATGCATCTGCTGTGGAGTATTTCTTTGCGGAAGTCCTGAATCATTCAGCGTATCCCGATAGTTTACCAAGAGGAAATATTCTCCATTTCAATCAGAGTAGCGGCGTACTGATAGTAGATTATGAGCTTCCGGATCAATCAGCGTTTCCGAGCATTCGAGAGATGAAGTACGTTGCAGCACGCAAGCAGTTTCAAGAAGTGCCAGTCTCTGAGTCATGGCTGAAAAAGACATACGATGAGACGTTATATCAGATTGCCCTCCGGACGCTTCACGAACTTTATATTGCGGACGAGTCAGAAGTGCTCAAGAGTATCGTCTTCAATGGGTGGGTTCAAAGCATAGATAGGGCCACTGGGAAAGAAACCCATGGCTGTATCCTCTCCATACAAGCGGAACGTGAGGAGTTTCTACAGATCAACCTCAGTCAAGTCGATCCGAGGGCGTGCTTTAGGAAGCTAAAAGGAGTAGCAAGTAGCAAGTTGATTGAGCTAACACCTGTACGTCCAATCCTCTCAATCAACAGAGAAGATCACCGGTTTGTTGAGGGTTACGCCGTAGCGGACACCTTGGACGACCGCACGAATCTGGCAGCGATGGACTGGCTGGACTTCGAGAATCTGATCCGTGAGCTATTCGAGAAGGAATTCAGCAAGAATGGCGGAGAGGTTAAAATTACACAGGCCAGCCGTGACGGAGGAGTTGATGCGATTGCATTTGACCCTGATCCAATTCGTGGCGGCAAAATTGTTATCCAGGCCAAGCGGTATACGAATGTTGTGGGTGTAGCCGCTGTTCGCGATCTCTACGGTACAGTCCATAATGAAGGCGCAAACAAGGGCATCCTTGTTACCACTGCTACATATGGATCAGACGCATACGAATTCGCAAAGGACAAGCCGCTCACGCTATTGAGCGGCGGCGAACTGCTTTCGTTGCTCGCCGCTCATGGTCATCGGGCAAAGATTGATCTTCAAGAGGCAAAAGCAATTATCCTATCAAAACAGAATTAGAAGGCAAACGCCCCACCCAGACGGATGAGGCGTTTTGCTTTTGCGACCAAAGGGAGCGTCTGCCCCACCGCAGGTGGTCAGTCGTAGTATTCGAGGCCGAGGTGGGTGATCAGGTCCACGCCCATGATGTGGCGCAGCGTGTTTTTGAGCTTCATCGACTGGATGAAGAGGTCGTGCTCCGGATAAAGCCCCGGCGCGCTCTGCGGCGATTTTAGATAGAAGCTCAGCCACTCCTGAATGCCGAGCGAACGCAGCTCCGGCGTGCGCTTGGCCAGGTCCAGGAACATCACCAGGTCGAGCGCGATGGGCGCGGCCAGAATCGAATCGCGGCAGAGGAAGTTCACTTTAATCTGCATCGGGTAGCCCAGCCAGCCGAAGATGTCGATGTTATCCCAGGCTTCTTTGTCATCGCCGCGCGGAGGGTAGTAGTTGATGCGAATCTTGTGGTAGAGATTCTTGTAGAGGTCGGGGTAAAGCTCCGGCTGGAAGATGTAATCGAGCGAGCCGAGCTTCGACTCCTCCTTGGTCTTGAAGGATTGCGGATCGTCCAGCACTTCGCCGTCGCGGTTGCCCAGAATGTTGGTGGAGAACCAGCCCCGGACGCCCAGCAGGCGCGCCTTCAAGGCCGGCGCCAGTACCGTCTTCATCAGCGTCTGGCCGGTCTTGAAGTCCTTGCCGCAGATGGGCGCCGCGTTGCGCTTGGAGAGCTCAACCATGGCCGGGAAGTCCACCGTCAGGTTCGGTGCGCCGTTGGCGAAGGGCACGCCCTCGCTGAGCGCCGCATACGCGTAAATCTGCGAAGGCGCAATGGCGATGTCGTTGTTCTCCAGGCCCTTCTCGAAGGCCTCAATGCTCTGATGCACCGCCGTCGGCTCGATAAAAATCTCGGTCGACGCGGCCCAGATGATCACCACTCTGTCCACGGTCTTCTTGAAGGCCTGAATGTCGGCCCTTAACTGCTCGGCCAGGTCGCGCTTGTTCTTGCCCTTCTTCACGTGCGTGCCGTTGAGGCGCTTCACGTAATACTGGTCGAAGACCGCCGGCAGCGGCTTGATCGTCTCCAGGAAAGGCTTCAGTTGCTCCAGCATCTTCTCGTCCAGCACCTTGGCGTGCGCGGCGGACTCGTAGACGTTGTCCTCGAAGATGTCCCAGCCGGTGAAGACCACGTCGTCGAGTTTGGCCAGCGGCACAAAATCCTTGATCAGCGGCGATTTGTTGTCGGTGCGCTTGCCCAGGCGAATCGTCCCCATCTGCGTCAGCGATCCGATCGGCTTGGCCAGTCCGCGGCGGATGGCCTCGACTCCGGCGATCATCGTGGTGGCGACGGCGCCCAGGCCGACCACCATCACACCCAGTTTGCCCGTGGCGGGCGCAATCGGCGCTGCTTTTTGGCCGCCTTGCTCTTCAATTCCCATTGTTTCTCCTAATCTGATTGTGATTGCTCCGGTAATCCGGGCCGTTCAAACTTTATTATGGCAACCGAAACAGTGTACGCCTTGCAGGTTGCCCTCGTCCTACCTCTGTCTCATCTGCTTCTACGCGGCCTCCGCCTGCCTGCCGCGCTTCAGGTGCGACCATACAAACCAGACGATCCCCGCCACCAGCGCCAGCTCGACGCCCAAATGGAAGCGATGGAAGGCTGCATAAAAGCGCGGGTCCGTGTGCCACGCCTGGCCCAGCCTCATGCCCGCGTATGCCAGCGCGTAGCACCACGGCCAGGAACCCAAAAAGGTGTAAATGTGAAAGCGAAGCTGCGGCATCCGTGCGATCCCCGCCGGGAAGGCAATAAACGTGCGCACCACCGGCAGCAGGCGCGCCAGCAACACCGCAATCGAGCCGTAGCGCAGGAAAAACTCCGTCATGCGGTCCAGATCGTGGTGGCTCATCAGCACCCATTTGCCGTAGCGCTCCACCAGCGGCCGTCCGCCCTTGGCGCCAATCCAGTAGGCTACAACCGAGCCAAGGTTGCAGCCGATCGCCCCGGCCGTGGCCACCAGCGCCAAGCCCATCCACTGATTGCCGCCGCCGAAGCGTCCAACGTAAACCAGCGAACCCGCAAAGGGCAGAATGATCTCGGATGGCAGCGGTATGCAGGCTGATTCGATCCCCATCAGCGCCATAATCCCGGCGTAGCCGCCCAGGTCGATCACGTGGGTTACAAAATGTACCAGAAAGGTAAGTATCTTTTCGCTCATGCGCGTTATCAGTATATCGGTCCAGGCCGGGGTCTGGCTCGGGACGCGCGCTTGCCGCTCAAATCAATCTGTCATTCTGAGCATCCCAAACCTGTCTGCCTTCTTGAACATCCAATTTTGTCTGTCATCCTGAGCGAAGCGCAGCGGAGTCGAAGGACCTGCTGTGGTTTGTTACCATGAGGTGGTATTCAAAGGAGAAACACTCCCGTGGCCGACTTCCTCCCCGTCCCGCTCACGCTTGAAGGCTCGTTCCTGCTCCACCAGTTCTTCCGCTTCGACTGGAAGGCCTGGCGCTCCCGCACGGACGGCGAACGCGACAAGATTGCCGCCGAGGCTCTCGAACTGCTGAATCGTTTGGAACGTAAAAGCGCCCACGGCGCAGTCCAGACCGCGCTCTTCTCCCAGCTCGGCCACAAAGGCGACCTGGTTCTGATCCACTTCCGCGACTCGCTCGAAGCCCTCAACCAGGTCGAACTCGATCTCGCCCAAACCAGCCTCTACGACTATCTGACCCTCAGCCACTCTTACGTCTCGGTCGTCGAACTCGGCCTCTACGAATCCACGCGCAAGACCTACGAAACCGCCGCCGGCCTGGAGCATCACTCGCCGGAATGGAAGACCGAGATCGCCGCCACGCTCGCCCGCCAATCCGCCGCCATGGCCCCGCGCCTCTACCCCGCCGTCCCCGAGGCCAGGTACCTCTGCTTCTATCCCATGGACCGCAAGCGCGGCGAGCAGGCCAACTGGTACACGGTCCCCTTCCCCGAACGCCAGCGCATGATGCATGAGCACGGCCTCATCGGCCGCCGCTACGGCGACGTGGTCAAGCAGATTATTAGCGGCTCCATCGGCATGGACGATTGGGAGTGGAGCGTGGACCTGTTCGCCGACGACCCGGTGGTCTTCAAAAAGCTCATCTACGAGATGCGCTTCGACGAAGTCAGCGCCGTCTACGCCCTCTTCGGCCAGTTCTTCATCAGCGTCCGCCTGCCCATCGACAAACTAATCAACTGGCTCAGCGGCAGCTTGTAGGTTTTCTAAAGGCTGGACTTGCCAAGGAATCCGCTAACTCGCTAACTTGCGATCACCGCGAAGCGGTGGCTAACTTGCTAAAAGGTTAAACAGTCTTCGCAAGTTTTAGAGAAAGGATAGAGAAGACCCAAGTCTCACCCAGTGCCAATTCGATCAAGCCTGCCATGAAACCAATCATGAACAAGCAGTACAAAACGCAGCATGGCGATCTCGCCCCCGACCGCATCGCCGCCATTCTCAAAGCCCTCGACGAAGCCTATCCCCGCGCCGAGTGTGCGCTCAACCACCGTTCCCCCTGGGAGCTGCTGGTAGCCACCATCCTCTCCGCGCAATGCACCGACGTGCGCGTCAACATAGTCACGCCGGAGTTATTCCGCCGCTTCCCTACCCCACAGAAGATGGCCAAGGCCACGCTGCCGCAACTCGAAGCCCTCATCCGGACGACGGGATTCTTCCGCAACAAGGCCAAGTCGATTCAGGGCGCGGCGCGCAAGATTGTCTCTGATTTCAATGGACAAGTTCCGCAAACACTAGCGGAGCTAGTCACCATTCCCGGCGCGGCCCGCAAGACGGCCAACGTCGTCCTCGGTGTAGCCTTCGGCAAAGCCGAAGGTGTAGTCGTGGACACGCACGTCTTCCGCATCGCGCGGCGTCTCGGCCTGGCCAAAGCCGAGACGCCGCAGAAAGTCGAGCAGGAGTTGATGCGCATCCTGCCCGAAATCCGCTGGATCGACTTCTCCCATCAGATCATCCACCATGGACGGCAAGTCTGCGAAGCCCGCAAACCCAAGTGCGACCGCTGCAACCTGGAGCAGCTTTGCACGGCGAAGGATAAAACTTGGAGAAGTTAATTGGGTTGCGAATTAACATCTGCAATTTCGAACTGCAACTGCTCTGACTCGGAACCAATCGCCTGTTGAAATCCGCATCCGAGTAAGACCGCAATGGAGGCTGGATTCGCCTCGGTCGTATGTGCCATGATCTTTTTCGTGCCCAGCGCCAATGCCCGGTTCACCAAAGCCTGAACGAGTTCCTTGGCCAGCCCCTGCCCTCTCCATCGTTCGCACATCGAGTAGCCAATTTCCACGCAGCTCGCCTCGTCCGGCGGACCTAGGTAGCCGCCGCATCCAACCAGAGTCGGCTCGCTACCTTCCAAAATCGCGTACCAGCCGTACCAGCCAACCGCCTCCGGCCCGCCCTCGATCATCTTTTCCAGAAAGAACTGAATCGCATCGCGGTCATACTCGCCGGGGGGCCAGTCCTGAGGGAGACGCACCCCCAGCAGAGCCGCAAATCCGGCAGGGTCGTCCAACTCCAGGCGAAGGGTCTGCTGTGTAGACGGCGTCAGCCGCAGCCGCGATGTTCGCATGTCTTCAGTGGGAGCCATGAGACGCATGATCGCCGCAATCAGCCCCGGAATGTCGGAGGGATTCGCCTCGGCTGCGGGCGGCCAGCCCAGTTCACGCAAAGTCTGGCTGGTGATCGGCCCAATCGAAACCGCCGGAACGCCCGCCAGCGGCCACGCAACCCCAGCCACGCGCGCCGCCTCGGCCAGGTGCGTTGCGCTGGAGGAGCTGGTGAAGGTGGCGGCGTCGATTCCCTTCCCTAGTGCTTGGCGAAGCTGCTCCGGCGCGGCGTCGGGCAGGACGTTGCGGTAAGCCTCGACCAAATCGACCTCAGCGCCGGTTGCTCGCAAGGCGTCGGGAATCACGTCGCGTGCAACGGCAGCCCGCGCTAACAAAATCCTTTGCCCCGCAGCGCGCGCCAGCAGTCCCTCAACCAGCTTTTCGGCCACGTAAGCCTCCGGGACAAAATCTACCTGCAATCCAATCAGCCGCGCCGCCGCCGCAGTAGCATCGCCGACCGCCGCCACCTTCAATCGCATGGGCTGCGCCAGCGCAATCTTCAACGCCGCCGCCCGCTCAGCGAGCGCCCGCACCGCATTGGCGCTGGTCAGAATCAGCCAATTGTAGCTGTCAAACCGACGCAGCGCCGCGTCCAGCGGATCAAAACTCTCCGGCGCGCGAAGCTCCAGCACCGCAACCTCGACCGGCTCCGCTCCCAGCGCGCGCAAGCCTTCGCTGAGCTTGCCGGCCTGATGCGCGGCGCGTGTGACCAGAACCCGGCGGCCCAGCAACGGCAGCGCGCTCATTACGCGCCTCCGGCAGCCGCAAGCAGCGGACCCGCGCCTGCTTCGATCAGCTTTTGCGCGATCTTTCGGCCCAGCGTCGCCGGCTCCGCGCCAACATGGAGCGCGATGTGGTGGATGCGAACAGACTCACCTGTTTCGGGAGCGGCGACGACGGCAAAGAATTCGTCCCAAAGCGCTTCATCCGCGCCGGAATTCTCCTTCAGCCACGGCCGGCAATGAATGCCGATGGGAACCTGGCAGCCTCCGCCGAGCGCCGCCAGCGCGGCCCGTTCTACGGTGACGGCAAATCGCGTCGCCGCATCGTCAAGGAAGGCAACCGCAGCCATCGTCGCCGCGTCGTCCTTGCGCGTCTCGATGCCCAGTGCTCCTTGCCCGGCCGCCGGGCAAAACTCCTTCGGCTCCAGCCGCTCGCGCACCCACTCAGTCTTCTCCAGGCGGTCGAGGCCCGCCGCGGCCAGCAGAATCGCCTCCACCTGCCCTTCAGCCAGCTTGCGCAGCCTCGTGTCCACATTGCCGCGAAACTCGACGGCCTCAATGTCGGGCCGCACGGCCTTCAACTGCGCCCGCCGCCGCTGGCTGCTGGTGCCCACGCGCGCGCCCTCGGGCAACGCGGCCAGATTCTCATACTTCACCGAAACAAAAACGTCGCGCGGGTCCACGCGCGGAGGCGTCGCCGCCAACGCAAACGGCTCCGGCAGCTCGGTAGGCAAATCCTTAAGCGAATGAACGGCCAAATCCACGCGCCCGTCGGCCAGCGCTTCCTCGATTTCTTTCGTGAACATTCCCTTGTCGCCAGTGATGGCCCCGACCTGGGCGAAGGTGACCTCTTGCAGCCGGTCGCCGGTGGTCTTGATGATCTCGATCTCGACCTCGTGCCCCTGGCCACACAGCAGTGCGGCGATGTGGTTTGCCTGCCACAGGGCCAGTTGCGAGCCGCGGCTTCCGATGCGCAGGTTCATGGGCGGCCCAACCCTGCTATAAGTACATAAATGGCAAAGACAACAAACACACCTCCGGTGATTCGAACACCAAGTTTTTCATAGTCACTCTCGGCCAGTCTCGATTTCATGCCAAAGAATGCCCAATATGAATTTATCGTTCGAGGTATTGCACGGGGAAAGAACGCCATTAAAATGCCGGCCATCCCTGGCAAACCACTAACTACTAGGATACCAAAAGCATGCTTGGTCATGTTTTTAATTCCTCCTGATCTCATTCATTGCTGCTTCCTTGGTTTCAGGATTTGTTGCTTCCGTCCGGTTCGAAGCGTCCTGTTCGGCAGCGGTGACGGGCAGCGACCAGGTCTCGCAGAGCGATTCCAGCCGCGCCGCATCGTTCTCGCGCGCGGCCTGCTTGAGCGCCTGCATCGGCGGGTGAAGGAATTTATTGACCAGCCCGCGGGTCAGCGCCTCGACCGCCGCAAGCTGCTCGGCGTTCAACGAACCCAGCCGTGCCTGCGCGCGTCGCAGCTCCGCCTGACGAATCTCCTCGGCCTGTTGTTGCAGCGCCACAATCGCCGGAGCCACGTTGACGGTGAGCAGCCGCTGGTGGAAGCGCTCGACCTCGGCGGCAATCAGCGCCTCGGCGTCGGTAGCCTCGCGGCTGCGCTCCACCATGTGCGCCGCGGCCACGGCTTGCAGGTCGTCGATGTCGTAAACAAAAATGCCCTCCAGCTTGCCCATCGCCGGGTCCACGTCGCGCGGCACGGCAATGTCGATGAAGAACATCGGCCGGTTACGCCGCCGATGCAGGAATGCCTGCCCATGCTCGCGGCGGAAGATGGGATGCGGAGCGCCAGTCGAGCTGATCACAATGTCGGCCTGGCTGGCTGCGTCGTAAAGCTGTTCGAAGGGGATCACCTGCCCCGCAAAGCTCTCCGCCATGCGCCGCGCGCGCTCCAGCGTGCGGTTGGTCACCAGAATCGCGCCGGCTCCCTGCTGCACCAGATGGCGCGCGGCCAGCTCGCTCATCTTGCCCGCGCCCACCAGGAAAACCGTGCGCCCTTGCAGCGAGCCGAAGATTTTGCGCGCCAGTTCCACGGCCACCGAGGCGATGGAAACCGAATTGGAGCCGATCTCCGTCTCCGTGCGGACCTTCTTGGCGGCGGCAAAGGTGCTCTGCAACAGGTGCTCAAGCTGCCCGCCGATTGTGCCTGCGGCGTGCGCCACGGCGAAGGCCTCTTTGACCTGGCCCAGAATCTGCGGCTCA
>Ga0224554_1002140_pt1 | contig 10776 bp, 5 predicted proteins | sample 714S22024metaG_FD_180666 | JGI IMG/M metagenome (GOLD analysis project Ga0224554, IMG submission 180666) | Peat soil microbial communities from Stordalen Mire, Sweden - 717 S2 20-24 | ecosystem: Environmental > Terrestrial > Soil > Wetlands > Peat | place: Sweden: Norrbotten County, Stordalen...
AGATGCGCGGTGAAGACTTCCGCCAGAAGACAAAGCGCGCATCCTTTGCTTAGAACAAAGGGAGTCGCCGAGCCTGATTAACCGTGAGTTTTCGGCAAGGGTGCGAAGCATTTTTGTTCGAGAGTGGGCCCGCTGCCGAGGGTGTACTGGTACGGGTCGCACTGTCGGCGGATGCGGCGCTGGATCGAACAACAGGCTGCTACCCACAGGCATCTTAACTCAGCGCGTGATCTCATGACCGGATCGGGGTAGGATAATCGGATACTGCGGCGTTTGAACTAAGCCGCTGGCGCGGCGGACGCTACGTGTGCGATACTCTGGACATTATGGGTCACTGGTACGTCCTCAATCGACCTTCGCCTCGTCTTGCTAACTCGCTATCCATCAATCTGTTGCAGGCGAGATTCAATTGAATTCCCATAGCCCGATCACATCCGCCGCAAACGCCAGCGGCTCCCTTCAAACGGCTCTATCCTAACTGCCCGACTAGCTATTCGTGCGACCGCGCGGATCTATGCCTGGGCAGTCACGATAGAGTTCTAACGTTTATGGGGACCTATCGAACGAACGCGAACAGCGGTCGAGGAAGGCATCGGCCTGATACCACCAACTGAAGACAGTCTCCGAATGCTAAATTTGGGACATATATGCGCTGCTTTTGGTGCGACATAGTGACGGAAAAGCTCACAGCGGACCACATCGTCCCGCGCGCGCTCGGCGGAACGCTTGAGTTCACAGTGCCCGCATGCCAGAGCTGCCAGTTCATTCTTTCCAAGGCAGAGTTCGAAGTCTCTCGCAAATCGTCGTTGGCAATTCCCGCGCTCGCTGCTTCTCTCTCTCCCAGACACCCGAATAGACCCAGAAGCGGACAGCTGCAGCCCACCTACCTCCTGGTGCCGCACCCGTACGGCGGGTACGGGGAGAGCCTGATGTCAGCTGGGGAGAAGATGAGCTCACTGCCCTACATCGAGATAAAGGTAATTCCCGATGAGCCCGTCGAAGCGCGCATCAGAGGAGCGGCGCCGGCAGACGTGCAGAAGCTGCTCGATACTTTTCGCGATTTTCTGAAGGTGAAGCGTGGGCCTGGCGAATTGGTGTGCGAACTGACAGTGAGTACGGATCTGGATCCGAACATATCAGCCGATCCGGGGTTCTGGCCGCGAATCATCATGCTGCCTGGAAATCGGCTGATGGTGAGAGCCCGAAATCCCGAGGAAGCGACGCGGTTTTGTAACGTCTTCATGCACATCGCCGTAAGCGAATTCCAAGTCGACTCCGGCCCTTGGGGCGAGGGCACCGTGATCACAGGCGGGACCGAACACGTGATCGCCCTTAGTTACGACCCCCAATGCGTAAGGAGAGTCGCCGCGAAGATCGGGTACGGCCTGTTCAGAGCTATATCAGGTGAATGTTTACAGGTAGACCTCGACGAGGAAATGCGCCAGTTCATTCTCGGAAATCGTGACTCGGAGGATGAGCCGGTGAAGGAAGAACCTGAGCGCGGTACTTTCACTACAAACGACGATCCTCATTGCGTAGTGATTTCGTCCGAACCGGATGGGCTGAAGGCTTTCGTGCGCCTCTACGGGCTACATCTGCGGGTCGATCTTGGGATGCAAAAGTCTGACCTTGTACCATTCGGCGTCATTTGCGAAATCGACGGCAGCGGGATGAGGCAGGCATCGGAACAAGAGCTGCATAAGGCTCTCGACGAAGTGAACGGGATGCCGTTTTCGCATCCGTGGAAGAAGAAGGCCGAGGAAGTGGTGCGGAAGTAGCCTGCTGTCACAGCGGCTCCAGACCAGTGTAAAAAGGGTCTTCCATGTTCTTGAGGACATCGATCTGCTCCGAAGATAGCTCTCCGCGAATAGCCACGAAGTCATAAGACCTGCCGCCGCCAGTTGCTTCTGTCGCGACTCCTAATGATTCCTTCGAGCCATCCTTGAACATCGCATAGCTCACTAAGAAACGCAGATACGCCACGCGCTCAGCTCGACTCGCCGAGGATGCGAAGAAGACAAAAGAGGTTTTTGCACTCGGGTGAAAGTGATGGAAGTTGTATGCCTTCCCGTCGCGCGCAAGATCAACATGCTCATATGCCAGTTTGCCGAGCTTTATGCGGCGATCTCGGGTCAGCCAACCCAGAAACGTTGAAACCCGTAAACCCGATTCGTGCGTTGTGTTCTCGTTCCACGAGAGATTGGGGTCGAAGTCGTGGGCGTGCGCAATAAGATCGTCGATGAGCAGACTGTACTGCCAATCCCTATCGAGCGCCAGTTTGCCCGTCGCCTTCCGTTCGAACATCAGCAGCGCTTTCTCTAGCAACTCCGGTTTATTGCTGACGAAATGTGGTGCCAGGACTGTTCTCGAATGCGCGATAATACGCTGTAGGTTCTGTGCTTCGTCCTGCACAAGAAGCCTATCCAGCCGAGAAACATCTGTTCGGGTTTCCAGGAAGGTGATCATGTCGCCGGCAGTATCGAACCGATCGGAAACGAGCTCAAAGTCTTTCAGCGAAAAGACATGAATAGGAAAGGCGTTGCTCAGGAGCTCCGGAACGAGGTCGGGGGCATAATACGGATCAGAATCGTGAGCCAAAACGACTATTCCGTAGACGTTGGGGTACTTTTTGGGTTCGAAGTCCAGCTCGCCGTAAAAGTCGTTTTGGAGCTTGGGAATCCGTCTCTCCTGCAACAGAGCTTGGGACTTTTTCAGCTGGCTTACGGCTTTGCTTAAACGGTCTCTCACCCAGTCATCTCGTTTGGCAGTTCCGATCTGAGCCTTTACTTCAATCAAGAACATGACATCCCCGAAGAGGACGATTCCGTCTACCAATTGGTCACCCTTCTTCTTGCCTTTGGCGTTCCGGTAAACGAAGTCTCTGAAAAACGACTTCTCCGCGACCCATTGCGCTACCTGCTCCTCATAGATGCCCGGTTCTCCGCCGGGTTGGGGCGGCGCACTCATAGCAAAGCGCATCGCGGCGAGTTCTTGAGGAGTAAGCATTCCACTGATCTCCTGGCCCTGTAAGAGTAAAACAAAACACCTAAGGTTCTCGTTAGGGACCTTCTGGATTCGTGCCAAATCGCCTATGCACTCACTGAGACACGATTCGTACCGATAATGTCGGCATCGCGACCGGAATCTCATGATCGGGTGCCGGATCGACGATCGCCGTCGCAATCGGCGTTTGCCGGGACTAGCCCAGACTGCAGAAAAATCTATCAGTTTGGGAGGCGCTGTGAGACAGAAAAAAGGCCGCGCCAGGATCTAGCCTTGCAGACCCGGGCCCGTCTTGTTCAATCCTTCACCTTCTCACAACACCATCGTCGAACTTCTGAAGCCGGGAGTATCATCAATCCTGAGAACCTCTTGCGCCAAACAGGTGGTGGAAGTTGCGCATCGTACAGGTCGAGATCAAGAATTTTCGCGGCATCAAGTCAATGCCACCGTGGAACCCCTCAGCAGGTGTGAATTGCCTAATTGGTCCAGGGGACACGACAAAGACAACGATTCTGGATGCAATCGAGCTTTGCCTGTACCCACGCGCCTATTTCCTGGCGGACGATTCTGACTTTTTCAACCTTGACGTTGAAGAACCAATCAAGATCACCGTCACCCTGACTGACCTTCCTTCCGAATTCATCGCGGATGACCGCTACGGCCTCTTCCTTAGAGGATGGGATGAGAAGAAGAAGCAAATTGAGGATGAACCCAAGAAGGCTGAGGACGAGTCGTCAAAGGACCTCAATTATGCATTGTCGATTACCCTGGAAATCGACAAGTCGCTCGAAGGGCGATGGTCAATATTCAACGAGAGAATTGCGTCCAGCGGTGGCGATCCCCCCAATATTCGCCACAAAGACGTGGAACAGTTGGCAACAAGCCGCCTTGGAAGATACGCGGACCGTCATCTTGGTTGGGGCCGAAACTCCATTTTGGCCAGGATTGCAAACAAGGGGGGAAAATTCACAGCACAGCTTGCTGATGCTCGGCGAGCAGCGAAGACAGCGTTTCAGAAAGGTGACCAGACGGCTTTCGAGGAGACGGCCAAGAAGGCGGAGAATCTAAGTAAGATATTCGCCGTTCCCGTGCAAAAAGGGTATCGTGCCGATCTTGATCTTGACGCCTCTACCATCTCTTCGGGAGGAATCGCACTTCATGATGGAGGCTTGCCCTTGCGCAGGCTTGGAACCGGATCATCGCGGCTGATCGTGGCGGCGCTGCAACATGCGGCAGGATCTCCGAACATTTCCCTCATCGACGAGCTTGAAAACGGCCTTGAGCCGCACCGAATCGCGCGACTTCTCAAATACCTGAAGACACCACATGAGGGAAATGCTGCTCCGCCCCAGGTCTTCCTGACCACGCACTCACCGATTGTAATTATGGAACTGTCCGCCATAGACATCTTTGCAGTTCGCTCAAATGCTGGCGAAACAAAAGTGCTCTCTGTTTTAGGCAAGGCAGTAATCCCCGAAGCGGCGCAGAGAAATCTGCGAGACATGCCGGAGGCATTTCTGGCGCAGCGCATCGTAGTTGGCGAAGGAAGAACAGAGCAAGGATTAATCAGAGGACTAGACGAATGGTGGTCGGAAAACGAGATGAGCTCGCTGGCATTGCAGGGAACGGTAGTGGTAGATGGCGGCGGGAACCCCAAATTTCTACCGGTCTGCGAACACCTATTGAACCTCGAATATAGCGTCTTTTTGCTACACGACACCGACAAACTTCCCGATGCAGAGTCATTGATCCGGATCAAAAAAAACGGCGGAGCAATCGAAGGCTGGCAAGGCAACTGCTCCACAGAAGAGAGAATCTTTCTCGACGTTCCCTGGAAAATTGTATGCGAATTGGTTGACTACGCCATACGATGCAAGAGACCAGACAGCGTTCTAGCGAGCATCCGCAATGCGGCAAAGGGATGTACCTCTGTTTCGATTTTATCCTTGGACTACTCAACCTGGAATGACTCGCCGTGCATCAGACAGGTTCTAGGCCGCGCAGCAAAAGGATCAGATTGGTTTAAAGGCATCACTCGCGGCGAATGTGTCGGCAGTATCATTGGCCCATGCCTAAAAGAGATTTCCCAAACTCCGCTTGCCACATCGCTGAAGCTATTACGTGACTGGATCGATGCCTAACGACGACGTGAACGCGGGGCGGATAGCCGTCAGCTCTCGCCGCGGCTCTCTCATTGCAGCCGCAGGGTGCGGGAAGACAGAACAGATCGCGCAGGCTACAGCGATCTCAGACTGCAAACGTCTCATTCTTACCCACACCCACGCAGGCGTAGACGCCATCCTCAGCAGGCTACAGAAACTTAAAGTCCCCGCTTCTAAGTTTCACCTCAGCACAATCGCCGGTTGGTGCCTACAGTTTTGCCGCTCCTATCCGAAGCGCTCAGGCTTCGATAATACTGTTCCGCTCGCGCAGATCAACTGGGATGCCGTCTATCAGGCCTGTTTCTGTCTGCTGTACTCGGGCGCGGTCGATGGGATTATTCGCGCCTCCTACGGAGGGGTCTTTGTTGACGAATATCAGGACTGCACTGTCAGACAACACGACGTAATCCGCCTCCTGGCGGAGGAACTTCCGTGCTTCGTCTTCGGCGACCCACTTCAAGGCATCTTCGACTTTTCCGGCCAAGTCTCAGTCGATTGGGAAGAAGACGTCTATGCCGTATTCCCCAAACAAGCGACCCTGATTCAACCACACCGCTGGATTAACGCGCATAACCCCAAGCTCGCCGAATGGCTCAAATATGTCCGTACTGAACTTGAACAACATAGGCCGGTTGACTTATCGACTCGCCCGTTTTGCCTTAACTATACCCGCTTGCCACAAACGTCCGAGGAGAGAAGAAAGGTCATCCAGAGCGCTTGCATAAAGGCGCTAGATACCCCTCAGAACGAGAAAATTATCGTTCTGGAAAATGCTGCGGTCCCGGAGTCACGGGCACTTTTGGCGAGGAACCTCTCAAGCAAGTGGTTCCGCAACATTGAATCGCTCGACTGCGAATGCCTAACGCGTGCAGCTAAACTCATCGATGCCAGTGCCGGACGGAGCCGCCTATTTGCTTTATTGGACTTCGCCTGCGAGTGCAAGACGGGCACACACAGGACAGCGATGGAAAATGCAGTGAAATCTCACATCCAAGGTGGGAAACAGGGGCGAAAGGCCTTCCAAGACCTATTCCCTTACACCGACCGCGTCATAGAGACTGGGTCGAGAGAGTCCATGCTTGAACTCCTTAGCGCAATTGACGCGCGAACCAAAACAAGCCTTTACCGCCCGGAGATGTTCTTCGCAATGCAGGCGGCGATGCGATTGAATGCAGACGATCCAAACAAGCCTCTTGCAGACAGGGTGTGGGAAGTTCAAAATTGTATCCGCCATATTGGAAGGAAATTCGGGAGGTCCAGCGTTGGAAGCATACTGCTTGTCAAGGGCCTCGAATTCGACCATTCGGTCATTGTCCATCAGCCAACAATGTCGAACAAGGACTGGTACGTTGCCTTGACAAGGGCCACGAAGAGCATTCGCATTCTCGCACCATCAGAATCATTGGTTCCCTTCAAACGCCCGGACCAATATCAGTCGCGTCAGCAATCCTTCAATTTTGACTAGCGAGGGGCCGCTCTGCGGCAATACGGACTCATTCGAGAATCGCCTTCATAAATGCGTCGGCCGGGTCCGCGTAAAACACGATGTTCACCTTGGTCGCCATTTCGTCCGGTAGGTCAAGAAGCTGCCTTCGAGTTGAGATCGGCATGAGAAGCTGAGCCGCGCCTTTTTCAACCGCCAACTCAGCGACAGCCGCAGGATTGGGGATCATCTCCACTGAGCCACCCAGATTGAGTGAACCGACAACAATCAGTCCGCCCTTCGTGCTTCGTTCCATGAGGCTTCCGCTGAGGGCAAGTAGCACCGGAAGCCCCAAGTCGCTGCCGGATCGGTCTGTATCCATCGCCCGCAACTGGACCGAAAACTCGTGGCTGCGAGGATCGCGGTCTCCTACCAGTTCCTTGGCTTGAGAATAGAGATTCTGCTCGCCATAGCGGACGCTCTCACGGAACGCCGGCGGTACGGGCGCGTTGAGAATCTTAACACCATTGCCCGGCCCGCTCGTCGCCTCGATGCGGTAGAGCGAAGGAGTTGCATCTTGCCCGCCAGGACTTATAGCCCATATTTGTCCGGGCGGTAGCGGGTCGGCCTCGATGGCTTCGTCGCTGTGTAATTCCGGCGTCGAAACGAACTGCTCGACGCCATCCACCCCCATGAAATAGCTGAAATGGGTGTTACGGAACTCCGTCTTGAGGCACCGTTTCTGCTGCTCCTTCACCCTCCGGCGCGCCTCCAAAGCGATCCGCAGCACCGCTTCAAGTTCCTGATCGGGAATCGGCACTTCAGGATCGGGGAACAGCAGCTTGAGCAAGCCACTGACGGTCTTGTTTACCGCTTCGATATCTCGACCGCTCAATGCTCCGCCCCAATGCGCTCGGCCTTGCAGCGCCGATATTCGCGTCCCTTCGCGTAACTTCGTCCAGCATTCGGATAGGTAATCCGTCACCAAACCGAAGTGGTCCGTGAGATGGTCGTCCGCCTTGAGCTTCGGGAACTCCCATCCAGGTGCGTAGGCATGGATGCGGTCCATAAAGGCCGTGTCGTTGCGCATCTCCGGGGGTAACGGGCTGAGCAGATGGCCAATTCTCTGTTGCTGCTCTACATCCACGTCGAAGTTGCCGACCATGACAATGCCGCCCGACGCTCGGATGCTTTCTTTGCCACGGGAGAACTCACCAGCGGCCATGTACCCTTTGAGGATGTTTACCCCATCCTTCTGGTCAAACGAGATGCCCGACACCTCATCGAAACACACCACGTCGTAGAGGCATACCAGTCCTCTCTGACCACTGGACATGTTCACGAACATCTTGGCGACCGTCGCCTTACCGCCCGATATCAGGTGTGAATACGGGGAAATCTGCTGGTACAGGTGGCTCTTACCTGTACCGCGGGGGCCGAGTTCCACGAGGTTGTAGTTCCGCTCGACGAATGGCATCATCCGAAGTAGCATCACCATCTTCGCCCGATCCGACATCGACTGCGGTTCCATGCCAACCGAGCGAAGGAGGAAATCCTTCCATTCCGATGTGGTAAACCGCTCTCGTCCCTTCGTGAGTGTTACCAACACATCCGATTTGGAGAGCTGGATCGCCCGCAGGCTCTCGATAGCAAATGGCCGACCGTGTTTTTCCTCCACGATGGTCGCATCGTAAGTCAGCGTCACCTCGGCGTAGAAACCGTCGCTGAGCATTCGCTCGTGCTCATGGACAAGGGTGTCGACAATCCGTACGTCCTTCAGCCCAAGGCTCGAAAGTTCCACAAGGAACGAGTCGGTCTTAGGGTCCAAGCGGGCTTTCACCAAGTCAATGAGCTTCACCGAGCCTTTCTTGCGGGCGGTGGCTTTGAAAAGCTCCTGGTCGTTTGTGCGGACGGTCCGGTCCTGTAACTGCCGCTCGACGATCTTCAAGCCTTCTTCGATCTCCTGTTCGTTTACCGTCGCGCAGTACCGCCCGAGTAGAAATTCGACGACGTACGTGGGCACGGGATACTGTCGGCTGTATCGCCGCACGAGGTCTTTGCGAACGAGGTAGCCGTCGAAGGCCGATGCGGCGAGTTGGTCCAGATGGTCGAGTTCCATGTTAGTCGTCACCTCCAACGGTGGTAGCTTCCTTGCAGACCACACGCCCGGACGCATCGACAATCACGAGGCTGGCCATGGTCCCCTGAAGGGAATCGTCAGCAACCAAGAGCGCGGCCCTCCCTTCGGCGTCCAGAGCCTTGGGTTCGGTAATGCTTGAGTTCGAGACATTGGCCTTTGTTCGCATATCTGCCAACAGCCCTTCGGCCGCTGGCTGCACAGTCACCCGGCAGCGCAGACCCACCCACCGGACCTCGGTGATGGCGACCACCACGCCTGCCAGCGCACCCGTTGAAGCAAACGCCAGCACCGGAATCACGCACTCCTGCAAGCTCACTCCGCCGTGGGCATACTCATGTCCGACCACGAAGCAATGAACCCCCGGCGGGTAGGCGAACCGCTCCTGCGGGTTCCACGACCAGCCTGCGACGGGCACCTCCACGTGGGAGCTGTCCTTAATTGACGCGCACCGAGACCAGCTGCTCTCGGCCAGGTACTTTGGCAATTGGACCTTCGACATCCCACCCGGTACAAGCAGCCATCCGTGGTCGGTCACGACGCGCACGCGCTTCCAGCCAGCTTCAAGCAAGCCTTGTACACGCTCCAGTAGAAGTTCCAACTGATCTTCGATCCGTGCCGCCAGCTTCCCCTGGAGCTTGTGCCCGAGTTTGTCGAACTCACCGTACTCCGTCCAGCCACGGGCGTTCTTGGCCCGCGCGTCGCCCGTCTCTGCCGGCCCTATCACCTGGAAGCCCTCCGCGGAAAGCAGCTTGCGGAAGCGGTCTATGGTCAGCGATACGCCGGAGTCGACTGTCTCCGGGCAGAAGTCGGACTCCAAGCGACTGCCGCGCAGCTTCCCGGCAACTGGCGACGCCGCCGGCTTGGCCGTCGCCGTCACTGTGGGCAGCGCGGCCCACCGCCAACCAGAGGACACCTCTATGTGCCGCTCGCCGGCCATTGCTACGAGTCGTTGGCCGACGTCGAACCGCAGCCCGTCGGCTAACAGGATGCATACGCCCTCCTCGGCGGCGATGCCCTCCTGTTGCGCCACAGTGGGCAGGTCCTTAGTCAACAGGCAGTTCTGGAAATGCCTTGCGGTGTCTTCCAACCACGGCAGGTACACACATCGCACTGCTGCCTGGACGGCCGTGGTGTCTTCTGCGGCCTTCGCGCAGGCCGCCGCCCGCATGGCCCCGTCGTCGGCCAGATACGCACCCTCGGTGTAGAGCTTGGCCATCACGTCTGCGGAATCCCCGCCCAGCGTCGTCGCGGTTCGCTTGGCAAGCATCGCCAGATGCTCCAGAGCGTTCGCCAGCGGGCATTTGCCCAGCCGCGCCCATACCCATTTACGCCTCGGACCGTGCTCGGTTTCCAACTGCTCCAGACGCTGCCTCGCTTCGGCCGGCTTCATCGAGCCGATCTCCACCAGCGCTGCCCGCAGCACGTTTTCCATCAAGTCGTTTTCATCCGGCCAAGGCTCTTTCTCGAAGATCAGCGTTCCCCTCGGCTTGGCGCGGCGCAAAAGGTCGGGTATGCCGGGATACAGCGTCGGCGACTCGGCGAACCGCTCCCACGCGCCGTACCAGATGTCCTTGCGCTGCCCGAGCTTCTCGCCGCCGACGATTTCACCGTCGGTCTCCGGGTCGAAGCCATAGTCCTGCCGGCAGCGGTTACGGAATGCCGACCACTTTCCTTCGTCCCACTGTCCGCGGGTTCCGTCCGGATCACCCAGCCACAGCAGCAGGTCGCGTGGCGGGTCGCCGATCATCAGCCGGTCGAAGTCTTCGGCTTCCAGACGCTTCATGTTAAGCCGAGCCACCGGCGTCACGGCCAGTTGTGACAGTGCCCCCAGGATCGCCTGTAGCGTGAGATTGTCTTCGGCCACGTCCAGGCCCAACCCACCGTCGTTGCTCACCAGGAGTGCGCGGATGGTCCAGTCCTTACCGTTCTTCTGCATCCAGACTGTCCCGCGGTACTGAAGCTCGACCAACGGCTTGAGCGAGTCCGGACATTCCTCGACCGCTCGCAGTGTCTGTCGACTAACGCCTGGCATATAGATCACTGGCACC
>Ga0224554_1002141_pt1 | contig 10767 bp, 7 predicted proteins | sample 714S22024metaG_FD_180666 | JGI IMG/M metagenome (GOLD analysis project Ga0224554, IMG submission 180666) | Peat soil microbial communities from Stordalen Mire, Sweden - 717 S2 20-24 | ecosystem: Environmental > Terrestrial > Soil > Wetlands > Peat | place: Sweden: Norrbotten County, Stordalen...
AATCCTCTTGCCGCTCACGATCCTTGCGCGTTCCCATTGCCATGACTTGATTCTACAAATAACTCCTGTGGAAACCTCTCAATTCTTTCGTGCAGGTATCGGGACTTTCACCACAGGCTGTTAGGGGTGTTCTGTTGGCTTGCACGGGGAAGAGCAGCCCTTTTGTCCACGAAGGCTATCACTGCCAAGCGTGAATGGCGAGTGGAATTCGATGTTGCTCTCCGGCTTTAGGTAACCCCTGGCTGGTAAGCCCACTCCTCCATGAACGCAAGCCGCGGCGGGATGAACAACTGGTTCTGCGCGCCGGCGTTCAGGACCGCCGCAACTGAAGATGCAGTCAGCCAAAAAGCCACCGGGAGATTTCTGCGCCAATCGGCAGGATTGGCAGCTCAGGGTGAGTGATACGAGCGGCGCAATGAACTATTTCGCGCTCGCCGGGGGCACAATCCCATTCATCCTCAGATACTCAACCAACTGCCCGTAGTGATCGAATCCATGCGCGATGCCGAACGCCGCAAGCGTCGCCCGCGTCTGGAAACCCGGCTCCGGCGATTTCACCACCTCAAACGCATTGGCCGCCGTCAGAGTCGCAATCGCCTTGTGCGCGAAAGCAAACGAACCCCCCAGCGCGGCCACCACGTCTTCCTTCTTCGTCAGCTTTTCAACTCCCTTTACATCCACATCCGGCTTCAGACCGCTGACGATGCTGTAGAAGAAGTAGTTGGCCTCCGCCACATGCGTCGCCTGCTGCGCAAACGTCCGTACCGTTGCGAACTCGGTCCCCTGTCCCGGCACAAAGATCGCCGCGCTCGGAGCAAATCCATATTTCTCTGCCGGCATCGCCTTCACCGCGCCCATCATCTCTTCTTCAATCAGGCTCAACTGCGAATCGAATGCCGCCGCTGGCGTGGCGATGCTTCCCACCGCGGGCGCCTGCGCCGTCCCGCTCGTTCCCATCTGCGCCGTCGCCGCCAGCGCACCCATTCCCAACACACAACAAGCTGTCATTCTCCACAAGCGCATCGCAAAACCTCCTCAAAGTGTCTTCCAAAAATCGCTACCAGCTTACCAGAACCAGCGAAAGATTGACCGCTGTCACACGGGGAGCCATTGTTGAGCCGCGGGAGTGCGGCCCCGGGCGCATACCGTCTCGCGTCTGAGGAAAGAGTCCGATCACCATGTCCTGCTCTATTCACGGCCGAACCGGAAGCCGATTCTCAATCGACGACGACGACCGTTGCATTCACTGAGGACAAGGGGGCGGCAATTGACCGCGCTATTCCTGACTCAACTTCCATGCAGCCGGTCAAACACCCGGACCCGGCATTCACCCGACCTTCAGGTTGCAGGTGTATGCTCGATTTCGAGAAGAAGCGGAATCCCATCCTCGACTCAAACAGTCCGGACCGCTGCATGGCCCGGAAATTCCCCCGCTGGAGATACCACCATGACCTGCAAGCCGCTTATCGTTGCAACCGTCGCCGTTCTGCTTTCGTTTGCGGGCCTGGCCCACGCTCAGGCGGGTGGCCCCTACAAGGTCCTCAAGATTCAACTGATTGGAGGCGATGGCGGATTCGATTATGTGACTGCCGACCCTGACGGCCGCAACCTGTATGTTGCTCGGTCTGGCCCGGCCGGGCACATCGGCGTCTTTAACCTCGACACGCTGGCCCAGGTGGGAGATATCCCGGGCGTAAGCGCGCACGGCGGAGCGGTCGACACCGCGACCGCGCACGGATTCGCAACCTCAAAGCCGGTCACGATGTTCGATTCGAAGACCTTTGCGATTCTCAAGAAGATCGACGTGCAGGGCAATCCGGACGGCTACCTCAACGATGCTTACAATCACCACTTCTACGTCCTCAGCCACTCGGCGCCGAATATTACCGTCCTCGACGATAAGGATGGCTCGATCCTCGGCACAATCGACATCGGCGGCGCACCCGAACAGGCCGCCACCGACGGCCACGGCAAGATCTATGTCGACATCGAAGACAAGGCCGCCATCGCAGTCATCGACGCGAACACCATGAAGATGATCGGCAGGTACGACGTTTCGAGCAAGGGCGGAGGATGCGCCGGCCTGGCGCTGGACGCTAAGAACAGTATCCTCTTCGCCACATGCCGCGACAAGATGAACATGATCATCCTCTCGGCTGCGGATGGCCATATCATCACCGATCTGCCCATTGGCAACGGGTCGGACGGCGCTACCTTCAACCCGGCGACGATGGAGGCCTTCAGTTCGCAGGGCGATGGCACTCTTACGGTGGTGCTGGAGAATTCGCCCACCTGCTTCTCCGTTGAGCAGACGGTTGCCACGCCGGCCCGGGCCAAGGTGCTGACCCTGGATACAAAGACCAACCAGATCCTGACGATCACTGCCGAGTTCGGCCCGGTTCCTGCTGCACCGGCCGCTCCGACCCAGGCCTCAGGCGCCGCTCCGCCTGCCGGCGGTCCGCCGTCTGGCGCTCCACCCTGGATGCGCGGCCCTCGCGCGCCAATGATCCCGAACTCTTTCCAGATACTAGTGATCGGCAAGTAATCAACTGAAACTTCACAGCTAAGGCACGCACCCTTCAACATACTGCTGACTATTTCAGAATGAGGGGAGTTTTTTATCGGCGTGATGCTGCCGCCAGGCGGTCTGGAACAATTCCGGGGCGTGTTCTGACGGGTGCCCTTACCGGTCGAACCAAGTGCTGCCTGAAGCACTGGCTGGAGGGTGAAACGTCTCCCCAAAACGGGAGATGCATCCGGGGAGTATCTCCGTGGTAAACGTGCTCGTGAGCCACAGGACCGCCCATCATGGTATTTGTTCGCACGTAGCGCCTCGATGACGGACAATTCCCAAGCTGACTGCCAGTGGATGCAAACAGCCCATCGCATGAGCTGAGAAGCGGAGTTTCTCCAAAACGGCACTTGCAGCAGCGTGCAACAACCCGAGCGCGGTTTCGCAGGCAAGTTCCAACCCAACCCTCACGCAACGCGCCCCAACCGCCCCTTCATCTACCATCAAAGCAGCCCATGCCCGCCAACCCAAGGCTCGGACAGAACTTCCTCAACGACGCGCAGGCCATTGAGCGCATCGCCGCCTCGCTCGGCGACCTCTCCACCCGCACCGTCGTCGAAATCGGTCCCGGCGCCGGCGCCATCACCTCGGCCCTCGTCGCCCGCGCCGCCCACGTCCTCGCCGTCGAGCTCGACCCCGGCCTCGCCGCCCATCTCCGCACCCGGTTCCCACCCGGCCTCCTCACCGTCCTCCAGCAAAACGTCCTCACCTTCGACTTCGCCGCCGCCTCCGCCGCCGCCGGCCAGCCCCTGCTCGTCTTCGGCAATCTCCCCTACTACATCACCTCGCAAATCCTCCTCAAACTCGCCGCCAGCCACGCCGCCCCCGAAAGCCCAGTCCTGGGCCGCGCCGTCCTCGACCGGGCCGTATTGATGGTCCAGCGCGAAGTCGCCGATCGCATCACCGCCCTTCCCGGCTCGCGCGACTATGGCCTGCTCTCCGTCACCGTCCAGATGTACGGCCCCGCCGAATCCCTCTTCACCCTCCCGCCCTCATCCTTTTCGCCCCCGCCCGATGTCCATTCCACCGTCTTCCGCTGGCGTTTTGCCCCGCGCTTCGCGGAACTCTCGCTCCACGAGTCCACCTTTCTCCCCTTCGTCCGCAAAGTCTTTGCCCAAAAACGCAAGACCCTCGCGAACAACCTCCGCGCCGCCGGCATTCCCCCCGCCGCCATCGCCGCCGCACTTGCCAGCGCCGTCATCCACCCCCAGGCCCGCGCCGAAGCCCTGCCCATCGAGGCTCTTGCCCGTCTCTGGCACGCTCTTCAAGCTACTTACTCCGCTGCATAACTCCCCGCCCTACTCTCAACCTTAAGATGTATCTCGAAAAGGACCCGCGCAACACTTATGGCAGCTTTGTGTCTTTATGAATGTGAGCGCGGATCGGCACATAGCAACAAACCGCCGCCTCCCACGGAGATACACCATGAAAGTTTCTTTGCTTGGCGTCGGACTTCTCGCACTTACCTCCGCCATTGGCTTTGGCCAGGCCGCTCCTGCTCCTGTCCAACGCCATGCCGCCACCATCAACCAGCGCCGCGAACACCAGCAGCAGCACATCGCGCAAGGCATCCGCACCGGCCGCCTCAACGCGCGCCAGGCCAGCCGCCTGGAGCGCCGCGAAGCCTCCATCGGCCGCCACGAAAGAAACATGCGCGCCACCCATAACGGCCGCCTCACCCGCGCCGACCGCATCGCGCTCAATCGTCGCCTCAACCGCACCTCGCGCGCCATCTACCGCGACAAACACAACGCCGCGAGGCGGTAGGTAACTTCCCGCCCGTGACGCCAATGGCCGTCCGCCGCGGCGGACGGCCATTGCTGTTTCCCGCATAACTTACCTGATAATTCTTTCTTGATAGCTCCTTGCCAAACAAACTGGCCGCGGGAAGTGAACTTCTTCAAGAAGTTACTGCCCCGCGGCCATTGCTACGATCGATCGTTCAAGCAAACAGGATTGGAAGCCGTAGCTCTAGTGGTGACCGCCACCGCCACCGCCACCACCGCCGCCACCGCCACCGCCGCTGTGGGCAGCACCGCCACCGCCCCCGCCGCTGAAGCCGCCACCACCACCCGAGGTATGGCTCGCGGAGGTCCCCCCGCCCGAGGAATGGCTCGCGGAGGTCCCGCCACCGGAGGAACTATGTTGGCTGCTGCCCGGGCTTCTTGCTCCAGACCCGGACGAACTCCCCGCCTTGCTGCCGCCAAAGCTCGGCCCCGTAGCCCGTGCCTGCCCGCCCCCCGACCCCGCTCCCAAACTCGATCCAGGAAAGACCGACACCGTGCGATTCACATACGCCGAGGCCGAGTGGTCATACTGTGCCCGCGCGCCCAGTGGGCGCAGTGGCTGCACCGTTTGCCCGGCAATCGTCACCGGAGCCGCCCTGTCCCGCGCCGGCAGTGCGGTACTCCCGCCCACAGGACGCCGGTTCACGGCAATCAGCGTATTCGCCCTCTGCGCTCTGCCGCCCAGCGGACGGCGTGGTGGATGCGGACGCAACGGTGGTCGATAACCGCCAAAACCATTGCCGATGTTGGGGCCAAAGTAACCACCCATTCCCCACCACGGAGAGCACCCCTCCATCCCCGGCGCCCAGCCCCAGCCAAAGGCGTCGTACCAGTTCCACATTCCGCACTGGTACGGCAAATAGCCCCACGGATACCCCGATGCCCATATGTAGCCATACCCCGGCGTATTCATCCAGTACCCGTTCCCATAGGGGTCCCACCCCGCGCCCGACGCCTCATACGGCGACCAGATGTTGCCCTGCCCCGGCACGTTGTACCAGTTCCCGCTCGCATCCAGGTCGTTCCACGCCGGGTTGCTGTTGTCGCCGTAGTTCTTCGTCGCCCCGGTCTTGGCCGCGGCCTCCGACGTCAGCACCTGGTCCCGGTCCGAGTTCCACGTATCCCACGAATCCGGCTCGATCGATTCTGCCAGCGTGTAGCGGCTCGGATCGCTGCCAATCAGCGCCACACTCTCCCCGCCGTGCAGGTCAACCGTCATCGCGCCGCCGCGTTCCAGGTGCGCGTTCCCTGAGAAAACCGCCAGCTCCCCCGGAGGGCTGTCCAGGTTGATCCGCATCACCGTAAAGCCGCCCGCCGTCACCACGCTGTCGGAAAATTTCACGCGAATCGTCCCGCTCTGCCCCGTGCCCTGCAGCTCAAAGTAGCCCAGGCCGCTTTCCAGCGCGATCTCCGCCTCGCCGTTCCCGTCCTGCCCGCGCAGCATCGTCAGCGTCAGCGAGCTGTTCGGCGAAAGCCGCGCCACGCTCCCGTCTTCAAACTGAATCTCCGCCCGGCCGTCATCACCGGTCGTCACCCGCGTGCCCGCAAACAGCGGCGTATTCGCCACCGCCTCGTCGGCAAGCACCTGGTTGCCTTGCGCAAGCTGCACCTGCCCGTCCACGCTGCTCAGCCGCACCGCCCGCGCCGCCGGCGTCGCATCTCCGGCCTGCAAAACCGGCGCCAGCCAAACAGCTCCCAGCGCCAGCGCTGCCAACCCCAGCCGTCCGGCGCCCAACCCGCGTCCAATCAGCCTTCCGCGATCTCCTACGCTCTGCATGGAACCCCGCCTTTCCAGCCACTTGCCCGCTTCGCCTGCAACCGCCGCCACCCCCTGCCGCAGCCAGCCCGTCATAGATTGGACTCGCCGTCGCAGGAAATAGTTGCCCAAAAACCCGCGCGGGACGCGCTTCGACACGGTTTATCCCTTTCCCTGCGCCAACAGAACCCTGGCCCGCTTCCTCACCCGCTCCATCACCTCCGGGTCCTCTGCCAGCCGCTCCAGAATCCCCCGAATCGTGCCAATCTGCTGCACCCGCCCATCCCCGGCGGCCTCCATCAGGTACTCTGTCTCCTTGTCCAGCCCCAGCCGGTCGTGCTGCAACAGTGTCTCCAGCCGCGCACCCTCCACGATCGCGCTCGCCACCGCCACCAGCGAGTCCCCCAGCGCTTGAATCTCCTTGTCCTTCGAGTAATTGAACGCGCAGCCCCCGGCGCCATCCGGCCCGCTGTAACTCAGCTTCTTCCATCCCTGGAAGGCCACCTTCAGGTGGCTCTCGCATCCTGAGTTGAACAGTTGGTGCTGGCGGGTTGTCTCAAAGACGCGTCCCGCAAATTCCGCGCTCACCCTGATATCCCGATCCACATTGGGCGCCTCAATCCCCTGCGCCACATCTTGCCCCGCGCCTTGCCCCGCTCCCCGCGCCGCATCGCCGGCCACGCTGCCCCGCTCCGACCAGAAATGCCCGCTCCCGTCCGGATAAAGCGTCAGAACCCAGTGCGACGGCGAAAGCCCTGGATTGGAATAATCCACCTCGAACACCGGCCCCGCCGCGGCCCCAGCCTCGCCCCGCGCCGGCATCGCCATAGCCGCCCAAGCCAAGGCCAGCCACACCCCCCTCATCGCCCCACCCCTTGCAGCGCCAGCGTCTGCGCCGTATGAATGTGGCAGATCGCCAGCGCCAGCGCATCCGCCGCGTCCGGCGGCTCCGGCGTCTCCTTCAACTCCAGCAGCCGCGCCACCATGAACTGCACCTGCTCCTTCTTCGCCAGCCCGTACCCCACCACGCTCGACTTGATCTTCAGCGGCGCATACTCGGCCACCGGCAGCCTCTGCGTCGCCGCCGCCAGCAGAGCCACGCCCCGCACCTGTCCCAGCTTCAGCGCGCTCTTCGCATTCACTGAGTAGAAAACCTCCTCGATCGCCACGGAGTCCGGCTGCCACCGCTCCAGCTCCTTACTCAGCTCCCGGAACACCTGCTCCAGCCGCTCCGCCGTCGAAAGCGCCTTCTTCAGCCGGATCGCCCCCATCGCCTTCAACACCAGCTTGGGCTCCCGTCCGGTGTCGCACGACTCCACGACCCCGAACCCCGTTACCTCTGTCCCGCAATCAATCCCGAATACCCGCATCGCGTCCAAGTCTACCGCAACCACATCGCCCTCGGGGGAACCACCTCCACAAACCGTCCCCAAATCTTTCACCCCCTCGCAGGTTTTCAGATTGCCGGAGGTGCGAAGGCCTTGAGCCTGCTGAATGCCAGGCGTAGAATAGCTGCCGCGGAGCAGATGCAGCGGTTGCATAAGCCGGCGTCATCCCATTTTGTTGTCTGTCCCCGCTTCTCGACAATGGGAGGGGTTTTATGCCTTCACTTGCGCGTGATGCTTGTCCGCGGCCGTCCCTTCGGGGATGGTTTTGTGCGTCTCTGCCGTCTTTCTTCGCTTTCCCGCTTTCTGCCGTGGCCCCCATCGAGAGAGCCTTCGCCAGCGCCATTGCGGCGGGCAGGCGATGCCGCAATGGCCGCTTGAAAGGTTGTTTTCAGGCGCTGTTCGGCATTTTGCTGCTGGCTGGGCTTCCGGCTGGGGCAACCGGCACAGCCACCACCACCACGCTGGCGGTCACCTCGGGAGGCAGCGCGGTCACTACGGTCACCTCGGGGAGCGTGGTCACGCTGACGGCTACGGTGATGGCCGGGACCACCCCTGTGACGACCGGCCAGGTGAAGTTCTGCGACGCGAAGGCGGCCCACTGCGAAGACATTCATATCGTGGGCACGGCGCAACTTACGAAAGCCGGGACGGCAACATTCAAGTTCAGGCCTGGCGTTGGCAGCCACAGCTACAAGGCCGTCTTTGTCGGGACAAGGAGCGATGCGGGCAGCGCCTCCGCCACGGCGGCGCTGACGGTGACGCTCACCGGGCTCTATCCGACGGTAACAACGATTGCGCAGAGCGGCAGTGTGGGCAACTACACGCTGACGGCGACGGTGGAGGGCGTAGGCCCTCTGGCGCCCACGGGGACGGTCTCGTTCCTCGACACCAGCAACGGCAATTCCCTGTTAGGCTCGGCAACGCTGGGTGCGGGGGCAGGGCTCGGCTTTCTGAACTTTTCGAACTCTGCGACAGGCAGCTATCCCGCTTCCATCGCGGTGGGTGATTTCAACGGGGACGGCATCCCGGACCTGGCGGTGGCGAACACGGGCGGCGATACGGTGACGGTGCTGCTGGGCAACGGGGACGGGACTTTTACAGCTACGGCGACAAGCCCGGCTACGGGCCTCAGCCCCTTGTCCATAGCGGTGGGTGATTTCAACGGGGACGGCATCTTGGACCTGGCGGTGGCAAACGAGGAATACCCTGTATCGTCGGTGACGATTCTGCTGGGCAACGGGGACGGAACCTTCACGCCAGCGGCGAGCCCGACGACAGGTAACACTTCCACGTCCATCGCGGTGGGGGATTTCAACGGGGACGGCATCCCGGACTTGGCGGTGGCAAACGCAAGCCGCTCGGTGACGGTGTTGTTGGGCAAAGGGGACGGAACTTTTGCAGCTACGGCGACGAGCCCGTCGACAGGCATCGCGCCCGAGGCCATAGCGGTGGGTGACTTCAATGGGGACGGCATCCCAGACCTGGCCGTAGTGAACGTGTGCGGCAGCGATATCGCCTGCAACTCCGATGGTACGGTGACGATTCTGCTGGGCAACGGAGACGGAACCTTTACAGCTACGGCGACGAGCCCGACTACGGGCAGCTATCCCTGGGCCATCGCGTTGGGGGATTTCAACGGGGACGGCATCCCGGACCTGGCTGCTGTGAACAGTGACAACACGTTGACGATTCTGCTGGGCAACGGGGACGGAACGTTCACGGCGACGGCAAGCCCGGCAACGGGCAGCGCCCCCGATGCCATAGCAGTGGGTGATTTCAACGGGGACGGCATCCCGGATCTGGCCGTGGCGAACTATTACAGCAACACGGTGACGGTGCTGCTGGGCAACGGGGACGGAACATTTACGCCGGCGGCGAGCCCGGCAACGGGCGGCATCCCCGTGTCCATCGCGGTGGGGGATTTCAACGGGGACGGCATCCTTGACCTGGCCGTCGGCGACGGAGCCAATAGCACCGTCGCCGGCAATGGCGCAGTCGCGGTGCTGCTGACGGAAACCCAAACCGCAACTGCATCGGCCAGCGGGGTTGCGGTGGCGTTGGGCTCGGGCGCACACCAGGTTGTGGCAAGCTACCCCGGCGACAGCGACTATGACGCCAGTACCTCCATTCCAACAGCCCTGACCGGGGGGGCGACTGGGGCTACGCTCACCTCTCCCCAACCCGGCAGTATGCTGTTAGGTTCCAGCGTGACCTTCGCGTGGACGGCCGGGACCGGGCCCACGGCGTACCAACTCTGGCTGGGCACCACCGGAGTGGGCTCGTCCAACCTGTATAATTCGGGTTCAACGACGGCCACCTCGGAGACCGTGACCGGCCTGCCAGCCAACGGGCAGACGGTCTACGCCACGCTCGGGTCGCTGATCGGCGGGGTCTGGCAATATGCCTACTACACCTACATCGAGGAAAGTACGCCGGCCGCGCTCACCTCTCCCCAGCCGGGCAGTGTGCTGACAGGTTCCAGCGTGACCTTCACGTGGTCGGCCGGGGGTGGGTCCACGGCGTACCAACTCTGGCTGGGCACCACCGGCGGCTCGTCCAACCTGTATAACTCGGGTTCAACGGCGGCCACTTCCGCCAGCGTGACCGGCCTGCCGACCAACGGGCAGACGATCTACGCCCAGCTCCTGTCGCTATTCAGCGGGGGCTGGCAGTCTGCCTACTACACCTACACCGAGGCCGGAACGCCGCCCCTTGCGGCGCTCACCTCTCCCACACCGGGGAGTGTCCTGCCAGGTTCCAGCGTGGTCTTCACGTGGACGGCCGGGAATGGGCCCACGGCGTACGAACTCTGGCTGGGCGCTACCGGAATCGGCTCGCAAAACCTGTATAACTCGGGTTCAACGACGGCCACTTCCGCCAGCGTGACCGGCCTGCCGACCAACGGGCAGACGGTCTACGCCACGCTCGGGTCGCTGATCGGCGGGGTCTGGCAGTATGCCAACTACACCTACACCGAAGCCGGTACGCCGGTGCCGGCGCCGCTCACTTCCCCCACGCCGGGCAGTGTGCTGCCAGGCTCCAGCGTGACCTTCACGTGGACGGCCGGGGGTGGGCCCACGGCGTACCAACTTTGGCTGGGCACTGCCGGAGTGGGCTCGCAAAACCTGTATAACTCGGGTTCAACGACGGCCACTTCCGCCAGCGTGACCGGTCTGCCGACCTACGGGCAGACGGTCTACGCTACGCTCGGGTCGCTGATCGGCGGGGTCTGGCAGTATGCCTACTACACCTACACCGAGGCCG
>Ga0224554_1002145_pt1 | contig 10756 bp, 3 predicted proteins | sample 714S22024metaG_FD_180666 | JGI IMG/M metagenome (GOLD analysis project Ga0224554, IMG submission 180666) | Peat soil microbial communities from Stordalen Mire, Sweden - 717 S2 20-24 | ecosystem: Environmental > Terrestrial > Soil > Wetlands > Peat | place: Sweden: Norrbotten County, Stordalen...
GCGGACTGGGCGTGGACGTTGTCGCGGGCGACGATGAGGACGACCTGATTGCTGGATTGCTGGCTGCCGGCGAGTTGGTAAACGAGGAGGGTCCTGGCGGTCAGCGTGTCTTGCAGGGTTTCGCCGTCAAACAGGCGGGCCTGGGCATCGCCGCGAAAGGTGACGAGATTGGTTTGGGGACCGGCGGGCTGGCTAAGAATGTCGTCGGCCGAAACGGAAAGCCATTGATGGATGGAACTGGATGAATTGCCGGCGGCGCCGGAGAGTCGGAGGGTGAGCCGGGCATGGCCCTGGGCATGGTAAATCTGATTGCTGGACTGCACGGAAAGGGTGTCGCCGCGGACTTCCATGCGGTCGTTGCGCCAGACGGGGTTTCCTGTCAAGGTGAATAAATCGCCGGGGCGGTCGTAGTCGGCATGGCCGGCGGCGGCGGAACTGAGATCGGCCTGGTTGGTGATGAGGACGTTGCCGGCGGCGATCATGCGCTGGGCCTCGGCGCCGTTGGTGGTCATCTCGACGACCGCATGATCGGTGGAGAGGAGTTGGAAGGTTGGCACGGCGGCGTTGGTGGGTTGGTTGGGCCAGCGGACGCGGACATGATCATCGGCGGACAGAACATGGCGGTTGGGATCGTAGGTGAATTTTGCGGCGGTGGCTTCCTGCAGGCCGTTTTGCCAGCGGGCGTCGGCGCCCGGTTCGCCGGCCAGGTCCAAAATCGGGTTTTCGTTGCTGGCGAAGTAATGGGCGGTCGCGCCGGTGGCGACTCCCTTGCCGGGGAGGGTGAGGGTAACGGCGGGGCGGGCGAACATGGTTTGGACAGTCTGGTTGCTGGCCAATTGAATGGAGAGGAGGGGGGAATCCACTTCGTATTGCGGGTCAATGAGACGGACGTTGCCGGCGTAATCCACCAGGTTGGAGGGAAAACTGAACTGGCCGCGATCGGAAAAGATTTTGACGATCTGGGCAAGGTCGTCCGGGGTGTTGCTGGCACCGGCGAACAGCGGGGAGGATCGGAACATGGATTTGACAACGCGGGTCTCGACCTGGTTGGAGATAAGAAGCAACTGGTTGGAATCGGCGCAGAAAAATCCGACGCCCTGCACGAACAGGTTGGTGACGGGGGTGTAAATCTGGATCGGCCCCGGATCACCGGCGATTTTGCGGTCGTAATCTATGCGGCACTCGGGGGCCTGGGCGGTGAAGGTGATATTGGTGATCTGGCCGTCGCGCACGCCGATCATTTTGAATTGCTGGACCTGCACGCCGCCGGCCGGGAACGGCACGGCACCCCACCCGGTAAAGATGGCGTCGAGCACCCGGCCGGCCGGATTGTCCTTGTAATGAGGAAATTCGACGTGGCCGGGTTTGGGGTCCTGGGACGCGGCCGGCTGGGACCACGAGGGCGCCGCGCCGAGCAGGAGCGAGGCGGCGAGCGTCAGTAATAATTTCCGGGTGTAAAACATTTTGCGGGGGATCAGGAAAGGGCATCCCGAATTTTGCGGAGGCCGGCCAGGAGCCTGGACATTTGCGCCAGGGGAATCATGTTCGGGCCGTCGCTCAGGGCGTGATCGGGGTCGGGATGAGTCTCGATGAAGAGGCCGTCCGCCCCGGCGGCGACGGCGGCGCGGGCCAGGACGGGGGCAAACTGGCGCTGGCCGCCGGAGCGGTCGCCGCCCGCGCCGGGAAGCTGGACGGAGTGGGTGGCGTCGAAAATGACGGGAAAACCGAAGTCGCGGAGGATGGGGATGGAACGCATGTCCACGACGAGGTTGTTATAGCCGAAGGTGCTGCCGCGCTCGGTGAGAAGGAGTTTCTTTCCGCCGGCAGCGGCGGCTTTTTGGACGACCTGGCCCATTTCGGACGGGGAGAGAAACTGGCCTTTTTTCACATTGACAATCTTGCCGGTGGCGACGGCGGCGAGGAGGAGATCGGTCTGGCGGCAGAGGAAGGCCGGGATTTGCAGGATGTCCACCACGTCGGCGGCGGCGCGGGCCTGCTCGACGGTATGGACGTCGGTCAGGACAGGCACGTCGAGTTCACGGCGAATTTTGGCCAGGACGGGCAGGCCGGCTTCCAACCCCGGCCCGCGGAAGGTGGCGGAGGAGGAGCGGTTGGCCTTGTCGTAACTGGCCTTGAAGACGTAGGGGATGTCGAGCTTCCGGCAGGTGGCGCGGAGGGAGGAAGCCACCTGCCAGCAGAGCCGTTCATTCTCGATGACGCACGGCCCGGCGATCAAAAAGAGGGACCGGGCGTGTCGCAAGGATTTCCAGATGAGGGCATCGTTCAGCACGTCTTCGTTGTAGCAGCGATGAGCCGGAAAGTAAATGCGGGAGCGGGGAAATGCAAAAGGCAGAATGAAGAATTGTTTCTTTGGTTCCGCAATCCGCAATTCCTTCATCTCTCAAACTCCGGCTTTCAAATCCCCGGCTCTGATGCTACTCTTCGCGCCGTGAAGACCATTCAACCCGGACTTTTGGAAGAAGCGGTTGAACGGCTGAAATCCGAATTTCAGCCGGAGCAAATCTGGCTTTTCGGCTCGCACGCCTGGGGCACGCCCACCGAAGACAGCGATGTGGATTTGATGGTCATCGTGCCAAGCAGCGACGAGCGCCCCATCCGCCGGATGCAGCGCGCCCAACGATGCCTGCGCGGAATCGGTTTTGCCAAGGACGTGCTGGTCAACACCCGGCCAGAATTTGATTGGTTCTTCGCTGTTTTCGGTGGAATAGAAATGGCTCGTTCAGCAATGTGTGACAAGAACTCCTTCGTCAATCCCGTTGGGATTGAAAAACCAATGGCATCGCCCCAAACATCTTTCGGTACTCCGCCGAAAACAGCGAAGAACCATTTTATAGAATGTAACCAGCTTTTGTGCAATGACTTACAAATAAATATAAAATTTATTATATAAATCTATATAAAAGCAGTTGACATTCTAATGTATTCGCGTAATCTGTCTGCGGATGACTGACCAGCCCACTGGAAGTGACCATGAGATTCAAGACAGAATATGTGGAACGGTTTGCCAGTGGCACCAAATCAGGTTGTCCAGCTTCCCCAGCGGAAGCAGGGCCGCTGGACGCATTTTGGATCGAAGGGGCGGTTGTCTCCATGGCGTTTTGATCTGAATTCCGCCGCCGTTTGGATCCGGCGTTTCTCCCGAATTGCCTTTGCATCACAGGGCGAAGTTTCATGGCTCCTCTCCCGGTCGCCTGCTGTGGCCATCCGTCCCAAATCCAACATTAGAAAAGTCATCAAAGCATGAATAATTCAAAATTTGTCAAGTTCTTGGGCGCCGGCTTGTTTGCCGCAGTCAGCGCCGCTTCCGCCGCCAATATCTACAAGGCGAATAATGGCGCCGCCCTGGATACGGCCCCGGCGTGGACAAACAATGCCGTCCTCGGCCCGGCGGACATTGCCACTTGGGACAACAACGTAACCACGGCAATCACCAATGCGCTCGGCGCCAATCTGTCCTGGGGCGGAATTCAGATTTTGAATCCTGGCGGTCCGGTGCAAATTGATCCCGGCAACAATCTGACCAATGGGATTGCGGGCATAGATCTTTCTGAGGCCGGCCAGGACCTGACCTTGAGCAACAACCTCGTTCTCGGCGCGCCGCAATACTGGACTCTGGCCTCCGGTCGAACGCTGACACTGGGAGGCGGTCTGGGCCGGATTGCCGGAGGCGTGGTCCGGTTTGAATTGCCCGACAGCAGCGCGAATGTGATTGTGACCAGCCCGCCGAACACATTGCTGCTCAATGGCGCCATCCCCTATGGAACAGTCAACGACATTGATTTTGCCGGCGTGAACGGCAGCCAGCAGGTGACCGGCGGTTCCACGCTGGGGCTTTATCTTTCAAATCCTTCCGGGACCACTCCGAACATTTCCGGGACCGCCATAAATCAGGTTTATGATCTGAACACCAGTGCCGGCGGCTCTTTCGGCATTCGCGTCAGCGGCAACGCCGTGATTTACGGCGTGCGCGTCAACCAGTCCAACGCGAATAACATTTCATGGCAGCTCAATACTACAACCAAGACGCTGACCTTGAACAGCATTCTTGTGACCACCAACGCCGGGAGCCTGCCCGTGCTGGTCAACGGCACGGGATTTCTGCGCATCGGCAGCACCGGCAATCAAGAGCTGCTTTTGTTCCAAAACAACCCGGCGGCGCCACTTGTCTTTGTCAGCGGCTTGTCGGCGATCAATCAGCAAGGAACCGGCAGCCTGACCAAACTGGGCGCGGGCACGGTGGAAATCCAGGCGCCGGGCGCTTACACCGGCGGCACCAGAGTTTACGAAGGATCCCTTCTGATTGACGGGGGGGGAAATGTCGGCTCCAGCCCGCTGACTGTTTTTGGGGGCAACTTCACCGGGGCGAGTGGCGCAACGAATTTTGCGCCAACCACCATTCTCAGCAGTGCGACCAACGTCATCGCGGTGAACAGCGCCGGCGGGCACTTTTTCCAGGCAACCAATCTCGCCCTCGGTTCCGGTTCGCGATTGCTGTTCAGTTACAATGAAGGCGTGGCGTTGAGCGCGTCGGTCGCGCCGCTTCTCATCACCAATTCCGCCACCACCCTTTCGGCGACAAACATGGTGAGCATAGACATCGCCGGCAGTTTGTCTGTCGGACAATTCCCGTTGATCCGATACGCCGCGCTCGGCGGAAATGGCTTCGCCGCGTTCACCCTCGGCAATTTGCAGCCGCACGTTTCCGCTTATCTGTCGAACTACACCGCCAACAACTCGATTGACCTCGTCGTCACGGCGAACAATGATCCGCTGAAATGGGCGGCCGGCAACGGTGTTTGGGACCTGAACACCACCGCCAACTGGCGGGATGCCGGCGGCGCCGCCGCAACGTATCAGCAGTCTGGAATTTTCGCCGATTCGGTTTTATTTGAAGATTCCGCCAGCGGCGCTTCCCCAATCACCGTCACGCTGAATGCCTTCCTGGACCCGGCATCGGTGACGGTGAACTCCGCAAAGAATTTCACAATTTCCGGCGCCGGCGGCATCGGCGGTCCGGGTCCGTTGACCAAATCCGGATCCGGCACACTGACGCTGGGCGCCATCAACAGCTTTTCGGGTGGACTGTACTTGAATGGCGGCGTGTTGAGTTTCTCCACCGTGGCCAATCTCGGCGGCGGCGCGGTCAATTTTTCCGGCGGCACGCTGCAATTCGCCCCGGGCAACACCGGCGACATTTCCGTCGGCACGGTCACCTTCGATGCCGGCGGCGCCACGATTGACGACGGCGGCAATGCCATTACCCTGGCCAATCCCATTGGCAATGACGGCCCGGGCGGCCTGACCAAAATTGGCAACGGCATCCTCAGCTTGAATGGAAAGAACCGCTTTTTCGGCAACACGGTCGTGGGCGCGGGAACGCTCGCGCTCGCCACTGCCAGTTACATCACCAACAGTCCGGCGTTCATTGTCAGCAATTCCGCGACCCTGGATGTTTCCGCTTCCAGCCCGCTGCTGTTGCAGAATCAAATTCTGGCCGGCGGCGGCGCGATCAACGGCGGCGTTTCCGTTGGGAACGGGGCGGTTGTTTCCCCCGGCGGCAATGGCCTCGCCGGCACGCTGACCATTAACAATGGCGATCTCACGGTGAATGGCGGCGCGCTCGCGTTCGACGTCTCGGCTTCGTCGGAGGATTCGCTCGTGGTGAACGGGAATTTAAACCTCACCAGCGGCACGTTGCAGTTGAATGTGAGCGGTTCGCTCCCCAACGGCGCCTACAAATTGATTCAATACTCCGGTTCACTCGGCGGGGCGGCGGACAATCTCTCCATCGCCGGTTTTTCGCAATCCGGGAGTGTCGCGGCGATAAGCAGCGCCCACAGCGGCGAAATTGACCTAGTCCTCAGCGCCGCCGGCGGCGCGAATCTGGTCTGGCAGGGCGACGGCGGCAATAATTATTGGGATGTGGGCGTCTCGGCCGATTGGACCGGCGGCAGCGGCGGGGCGGTCACCTTTGCCAACGCGGACAGTGTCACCTTCAATGACAGCAGCCCGAACCAAATCGTCAATCTCACCACGGCGCTGCAACCCGGCTCGGTGACAGTGAACACAACGGCCGGTTACATCTTCGAGGATGGCTCCGGCAGCGGCGCGGGAAAAATCAGCGGCGGCGCCGGACTGACCAAGGAAGGCGGCGGGACGTTGACGGTATTGACCATCAACAATAATTCCGGCGCGACGCTGATCAGCGCCGGCACGATCCAGGTTGGCAACGGCGGCACGAGCGGCGACCTGGGCGCCGGCAACATCACGAACAACGGCGCCCTCATCTTTGCGCAAACCGACAATCGCGGCGTCTCCGGGCAAATCAGCGGCGCGGGAACTTTAACGCAGCAGGGCGGGGCCACGTTGACGTTGCTGGCCAACAACAGCTACGGCGGCACAACGACCATCAATTCCGGCGCATTGCAGGTCGGCGCGGCCGGTTCCACCGGCACGCTCGGTCTTGGCCCGGTCGTGGACAACACCGCGCTGGTGGTGGACCGTTCCGGCGCTTACACGCTGGCCAACGACGTGTCCGGCTCCGGTTCGTTTGCGAACATTGGCGCGGGCACGCTGACGCTCACGGGCCACAACACTTATCAAGGCGGCACAGCCATCAGCAACGGCGTGGTGAAACTCGGCGGCCCGGAGGAGATTCCCGGCTCCGGCCCGTTCTACCTCGACGGCGCCTTGGATTTAAACGGCTATAATGAGACGGTCCCCACGCTCAACGGCAACACCGGCGTCGTGACCAACAGCGCCACCGCCGGCACCAACACATTCGTCACTGGCGACGATGCGGACAACAGCACATTCAACGGCGTGATCGCGGAAAATCCGTCGGGCGCGAAAATTGCGCTGGTCAAACAAGGCGCGGCCACCCTGCAACTCAATGGGGCCAGCAGTTACAGCGGCGGCACGCTCGTGCTCGGCGGCACGCTCAACATCGGCCCCGGCGCGGTCATCGGCGGCGGCACGGCCGCCATCACGCTGACCAACGGCACGACGCTTTATCTGGCCAATGCGGGCAGCCAGCATCCGTCCGTGACCAATAACGTGATCATCCTCGATAATTCCACCACCTCGCTCAATTCGGGCAATCTGGCGAACCTCTTCTACGGCAACATCACGGGCGGGGCGTCCAGCAGCAACGTGATCAACAGCTCGATTACCTTCGGACAGCTCGCCGTCAAACAGTTTGAATCTTTCCTGGGAACGGTGGTCATTCAATCCTTGGGCACCGTTCGCTTCTCCTCGTCCGGCGCGGTGGCGGCCAACGGCGGCGACAACACCACGTTTGATCTCGAAGGTTTTCTCTACACCAAGGCGGGCGGCTCCATCGCGTTCGGCGCGTTGGAAGGCTCCGGCAGCGTGAGCAGTCCGACGGGCGGTTCACAAACCATCATCGTCGGCGGCAAGGGAATTGATTCCACCTTTTCGGGAACCATCAACCCCGGCAACAGTCTGGTCAAAGTCGGCGCGGGCACGCAGACATTGAACGGCGGCTTGAGTTACGACGGCCCGACCACCGTGAGCAACGGCGTTCTGGCGCTGGCTTCGGATTCCACTTCGCTTGATTCCAGCCCAAGGATTGTTCTTGGCTCGACCACGGCGGCCATTGACGTTTCCGGCCGCGGCGACGATACACTGTTCCTTGGCAACTCGGCGGCCCAAACACTTTCCGGCGTCGGAACGGTCAGGGGCAATTTGTCCCAATCGGCCAGCTCGACGCTCAACGCGGGCCTCGGCCTGCTGAACGTGACCAACTCGGCGGCCTTCAGCGGCGCGGTCAATCTGGTCCTCAACCGCACCAATGCCGTCAACGCCAGCGAAATCACCGCGGCGGCCTTCACCGTCAATTCAACCGCGACGCTGACGGTGACCAACCTGGGTCCGGCATTGCAAGGGGGCGAGGTGTTTCAGTTGTTCAGCCAGCCGGTGAGCGGGTTCGCCTCCGTCACGCTCCCGGCAATTTCCAGTCCGCTTTTGTGGACAAACAAACTGGCGGTTGACGGCACCCTCGCCGTGCTTGGCATACTTGTCAACACGAACGCCACCAACATCGCCGTCGTGGTTTCGCCGGGAAACACGCTGGCGTTATCGTGGCCCGCCGACCACACCGGCTGGCAGTTGCAGGCGCAGACCAATGCGCCGGGCGCCGGACTCGGCCCCACCTGGGTGGACGTGGCGAACAGTTCCGGCACCAATCAAGTGAGCCTTCCCATTGATCCAGCCAACGGCTCCGTGTTTTTCCGATTGATTTACCCGCAGCCCTGAACCGCTCTGGCGGCGCGGTGGGGAGCCATCCCGCCGCGCGGCCGCAACCTCATTCTGACCCATGAAAAACATCTTAAAATTTGTTCCGAAATTTCCGCGCGGGAGGAAGGCGTTCACCTTGATTGAACTGCTGGTGGTCATTGCCATCATCGCCATTCTGGCGGCGATGCTGTTGCCGACGCTGGCGCGGGCAAAGCAAAGGGCGCAATTGACCCAGTGTCAGAACAATTATCACCAGGTCTATGTCGCCTGCCTGGTTTATGCGGCTGACTTCAAGGATTATTTGCCCATCACCACCGTGGGCAATGCCAACGACAACGGCCAGTTCAACCATCTTGGGGGCGAACATTACACCCGCTACGTTTACATTGGCGACAACCACGCGCCCGTGCCCAAGTTATATGATGCGGGAGTTCAAAACCTCGGCTATTTGTACGCCGGAGGTTATGTGGGCAGCGCCAAGGTTTTGTGGTGCCCCAGTTATCCCTCCGTGTCCGCGCTGGCCATTGGGAATTATTCCGAGCCGGCCTTCATGAGCACCGATTCCGACGGCGTGACCCGTTCGACCATCCTGTTCAACCCCCGCATGGTCAATCCGACCAACAACATCGCCCGCGCCTATCAAAAAACCACCCAGTTCCCCGGACACAAACTCTTCGCCACCGACTATTTGCCCGACAGCGGGGCCGCCACCGCCTTCAGCCCGGATACGTTTGCCCATTATCCGTCCAAGGGCTTTGACGTGCTCTTCACCGACGGCTCCATCAAATATGTCGTCAGCCAACCGGCCTTTCTTTTTCTGGTGACCGCTCCGGGACTCATCACCGACGAGTCCATTCCATCCCATATCCAATACGATGAGCTGTTCAATTGGCTTGAAAACTAATAGATTTTCCTAACTATTTAGGTAGGGACGCCTCGCCGAGGCGTCCAAGGTAGGACTCTAAACGCCCCCCGGACGCCTCGGCGAGGCGTCCCTACCTGAGATGCTGAATAGTTACAGATTTTCATCAGGTAAAACGCCTAACATCCGCTCAACTTGCCATGAAAAGAACGAATCAAATCACCCGTCGAAAATTCCTCGCCCAAGCGGCCGCCACGACCGCCACGGTTTCGCTGCCCACCCTGCTGCTCGCCCAAAAATCGCGGTCGGACGCCCGGAAGCCCAATGTGCTGTTTCTGATGTCCGATGACATGCGGGTGGAACTGGGTTGTTATGCCAGCATGTTTGGCGCGAAAACGCCCCATCTCGACGCTCTGGCCAAAGCCGGCGTCCGTTTTGACCGCAATTATTGCCAGTTTCCCTTGTGCAATCCGTCCCGCTCCTCCTTGCTGACCGGCCGGCCGCCGACCAAAACCGGCGTGCTCGGCAATCGCACGGCGTTCCGCGACCTTCACCCCAATTGGACCAGCCTGCCGCAACTGTTCAAACAAAACGGTTACGTCTCGGTGCGCAGCGGCAAGATTTATCACGGGGGCATTGACGATCCCCAGGCGTGGGAACACACCGACGGCACGATTGGCGAAGGCGAAGCCGGCAGCGGCGGCGCCGGCGGCAGGAACATGGTGCTTGCTTCCACCAATGCCCCGCCCAAACCGGGGAACGCGGCCCCCACCCTGCCGCAGGACTTGAGCCGCGCCGCTTATTCCGACCGCATCGTGATTCTGGACGGCAACGGCGAAGGCAATGGCGACTATCATACGGCGGACCGGACCATTGAGAACTTGCGCCGATACAAGGACCGGCCGTTTTTCATCGGCTGCGGTTTCGTCAAGCCGCACAGCCCGCCTTCCGCGCCCCAGCGGTTTTTCGACCTGTACGACGTCAACAAAATCAAGCTGACGCCCGACTTTGCCTCGTGGCCGACGGTGCCGCCCGGATTTCCGGACGCCGCCATCCGCAAGCGCAACGCGGATTTGTTCATCGGCCGCACCGCGAGCGAAGCGGAAGCCAGACAGGTGATTCGCGCTTACCTTGCGTCCATCTCGTGGGTGGATTGGAATATCGGCCGCGTCCTCGCCGAGCTGGACCGGCTTGGGTTGCGCGAAAACACCATTGTCACCTTTGTCGCCGACCACGGTTACCAGCTTGGTGAAAAAGGAAAATGGTCCAAGGCCGGCTCGCTTTTCGAGATGGGTACGCGCGTGCCGCTGCTGCTGTCGGTTCCGGGAGCCAAAGGCAACGGTTCCTCCTCCCTGCGCATCGTGGAATCACTGGACATTTATCCGACGCTGGTGGAATTATGCGGCCTGCCCAGGCCGGAAGGGGTGGAAGGCCAAAGCCTGGTCCCGCTCTTAAATGATCCTCAAGCGCCGTGGGACCGGCCAGCCTACAGCGTGTGGAGCGAGGACGGCACGAGCCTGCACGGCACGGCGGTGCGGACGGAAAAATGGCGCTATGCGGAATTTGGCGCGGAGGGGAAGAATGGGGCGATGCTGTTCGATCCGAAAACCGATA
>Ga0224554_1002151_pt1 | contig 10733 bp, 9 predicted proteins | sample 714S22024metaG_FD_180666 | JGI IMG/M metagenome (GOLD analysis project Ga0224554, IMG submission 180666) | Peat soil microbial communities from Stordalen Mire, Sweden - 717 S2 20-24 | ecosystem: Environmental > Terrestrial > Soil > Wetlands > Peat | place: Sweden: Norrbotten County, Stordalen...
AACTGGAGATCTCCTGCACCTGCCCGATCTTGCCATCGCGGATCATCTTGATCGTCCGCAGGTGCAATGGCTCGTAATGGCAGCGGTACGCAATCATCAACTTCACATTGGCTGCTTTGCAGGCCGCGATCATGGCTTCGGCATCGGCGACCGAAGTGCACATCGGCTTTTCGCACAGCACGTGCTTGCCTGCCTTGGCCGCGCGAATCGTATACTCCGCGTGCATCGAGTTGGGCAGCGCTACGTAAACCGCGTCGATGTTCGGGTTGTGCGCAATCTCGTCGAAATTCTCGTAGCTGTAAATGGAGTCCGCAGGCACACCGTATTGCGCCGCGACCTTGTCCGCCTTGTCGCGATGGCCGCTCACCAGGCCCGTGACGCTGGAGTTCGTGGTGTTCTGTATGCCGGCCATAAAGTGGTAGGCGATGGTGCCGATGCCGATGATCGCGTAGCCGGTTTTACGAGTCGGATTCTGGGCGTTGAGCGCAGGCGCGAAGCGGGCCGCGAGGCCCAGCGCGCCAAATCGGGCGAAATCTCTTCGTGTCAGCTGCATGGCTTTGGGTTCCTCTGCGGTGGCTGGAGTCCGGTAAATCGAGTGCGGTGGCCTGAGCGCCTGGCTTGTGCGCGGGGGATCGACCACCGTTGCCCGGGTCTGTTGAACCGGTTTTACCCGCCGGTTGGAAATCTAACACACGCGGCCCAGTGCGCGTTTCACGCCGCGCCCCTCACTCCACGCTGATGTCGCCGTCCGCCTCCACCACCAGCTTGTCGCCCACAATTTGAATCGAAAGAATCTTCAGCCGCCCCAGGCTCACCTTGTATCCCGAAGTCGCCGTCGATCCCGCCAGCGCGGCACGCAACAAATCCGCTGCATTCACCTTCATGCTCTTTGGCACCTGCCCCCGCAAAAACGGCGCCAGCACAAAATTGATCTCCTTACGGTCCGACACCTTGTCCAGCTCCGCGTCGCGGAACCCGATCGTCTCGCCCTCCGCATCCGGCTCCATCGACACTTCCGCCGGCAGCGTCACCGTCACTCCCAGGCACGCGCCGCCTACTCCCAGCCGCGCCCTCGTCTTCACCCGCACCACGATCCGGTCCTGCTCGAATCGCAGCTGCGGGTCCTCGGTCGAAATGAAGCACGCCGAGTGCGCATTCCCCTTCAGGTAGTACCGGCCGTCCGGCCCGCTGAAGAGCTGCTGCTTCAGCGTCCTCTCCAGGGCGTCGCGACTCACCGTCAACTCCACCCCGTGGCTCACCGCAACCCCTCCAAAAAGCACCAAACTCGCTGCAATTACCCGCCGCCACCGGTTCTCCAGCCGCCATGAGACGAAGCCGCCACCGCGAAGTGGCTTTTTCCACAATCCCGGGGCCCCCAGCGGCAGGTCTTCGCCGTTGGGGTGGAAGTAAAAGCCATCCCGTATAGCACTGGAAACGCCACATACGAGCTGGAGAACCGCGTTGAATGTCCCAATAAGAATATCGTGCCACTTGCCTCCCCATCGTCGCCAGCGTTACCCGTCACGTCAAACTACGCTCCACTTGTGGGAATCGAGGCAAGATTCATCTAACTTATTGATTTGTAATGGAATATGAGCAAATCTCCCCGCGTTTTATCCCCCGCCAAAAAGCTCTTTCCTATTGATTTTTCAACGAAAAACCCCTAGAATGAGAATGTACGTCCCTCGGGTCCTTTCGCATCCCCAGCCGCGTCCGAGGTTGAACCACCAAAAACACTCCTTTCCAAGGATAAGGACAAACAAATCAATGGCAAAGCGTCGTGGAAATCCGAATTGGGGCAAGCCGGAGCCCATTGGGCCGGTTGTGCCCACGGTTACCTCCTTCGAGCAGATCACCAAGGAGTTCAAGCTGCCCCCGGACCAGTACATCCGGTCTACCCGCCTCCGCGAGTGGGCGCGCCGTAACAAGAATTCCAAATACATCCCTGAGGCCCTTCTCGAGGCCTGGGGATTTGAGATCGAATCGACGTTGTAACACTTTCGCCAGCTCAAACAAAAACGCCGCCTTCGGGCGGCGTTTTTGCTGGGCGCGAACCAGAAGTGGTGCAGTTTCCGAATCGGAGACGAAACAGCCAGAAACAAAGATAGATCGCCGATCGCACCGTTTCCCGCCCATTATTGGCTGCTATGCTTGGGCTCGGAGAAAGTTGAATGACAAACCCGTCGCGGCTCCTCCTTGTCGCTCTAATTGCTGGCTCCCAAATCGGAGTCGCCCAGCCTCCTTCGACGGTCACAACCAGCGAGCCCGGAATCTATCCGCTTGCCGATCTCTTCACGCGCTCCGACAAGGTCGCACTGGTGAAAGTTGTATCAGGAGACACGGAAGCTTATGACGTCGCGATCTACAAAGCTCAAGTAGTTAAGGGTTTCAAAGGCTTGTCTGCGGGAGATACCGTCTACTTCGGACCATACATCGGGACGGAACTTGGATCGGAATACATCCTGTTCTTGCGGGACAGACAAAAAACCATCGAGCCAAAGGCAAGAACAGATGGCGGATATGGAGTGGTAAATTATTCGGAAGTATTTGATGAGGGGTATTCATCAATGCTGACCTCGTATGAATGCGTATTTAGCGGAGCGTCCATTAACCAACAATGTGACTACGGTGTAAGAGTCTGTACTGATTACATCAAGCTTCCGAAATCGCTTCCCGCATTTCCTGCCGACGAAAATGCCGCGCCGTTCGGCTGTCGGTGGGTGAGGAAGGCTGCCTTCATTTCGGTTCTTGAGGATCTCGGCGGCAAGAAGAATTAGACGTCTCTTTCTCCTAACATTCGAGCTCCGACGCATCCCAACCCAACCATAAACCGCCCCTCCACCATCCCCCTTTCTGGCGTTCCCTCCCTGAATCAGCGAGAATAAGGCAGCACATGCCCCAGCCCTCCCGCACACCCGAGTCGCCCTTCATCGACGCTCCCGGCGCAGCATTCCGCCATTGCTAATCGCTCCGATTTGAGCGAAAGTAATATGAACAAGCCCAATCTCAAGCGCAGAGCCCGCCCATTGCTCCTCGTGGTACACGGCTGGCCATGCCAAACTTGACATCACAATTTGTGATCTCAAGTTCGGGAGCGAACATGACGCGCAAGAACGCCCTGGTTCCGAGTACCGTCACAAGAATTGAAAATCGAATCTTTCTGGTTCGCGGCCTGAAGGTTTTGCTCGACGATGACTTGGCTGCCCTATATAACGTCGAGGTCCGCGCTCTTAATCAGGCCGTCAAACGGAACAAAAAGCGTTTCCCGCCGGATTTCGTCTTTCGACTTTCCGCGAAAGAGAACCGCAACTTGAAATCACAATCTGTGATCTCAAGTGGCAGCCACGGCGGCCGCCGCACCGTGCCCTATGCCTTCACTGAGCACGGGGCCATCATGGCTGCCAGCGTACTCAACTCTCCGCGTGCAATCGAGATGAGCATTTTCGTCGTGCGCGCTTTCCTGCGCCTCCGCGAAGCACTTGCCTCGCACAAGGCCCTCGCCGCCAAATTTACCGAGCTCGAACAGCGGCTGGAGACACACGACAAGACAATCGGAGAAATCATCGACGCAATCCGGGCGCTTATGGCGCCACCCGAGAAGCCCCCGCGGCAAATCGGCTTCCGGCTCGACGCGTCCTCGAAGTCGAGAGTATTGGCGGCGGCAAGTTCACGCGGTTGACCTCGGACCTCGAACCATTTACCCGCGCCATCGTCTCGCTCCTTTCTGGCATTCCCTCCCCGAATCAGCGAAAATAAGGCAGCACATGCCCCAGCCCTCCCGCACCCCCGAGCCGCCCTTTACCGACGTACCCGGCGCCGTGGCCGAAATTCAGGCCGGCCGCATGGTCGTTGTGGTCGACGACGAGGACCGCGAGAACGAGGGCGATCTCACCCTGGCCGCCGACCACGTCACCCCCGAAGCCATCAACTTCATGGCCCGCTACGGCCGCGGCCTCATCTGCCTCTCGCTGACCGAGGAGCGCGCCGACCACCTGCGCCTGCCGCCGATGACCGAGCAGAACTCCTCTCGCTTCGGGACTGCGTTCACGGAGTCGATCGAGGCCCGCGAGGGCGTGACGACAGGGATTTCGGCCGCCGACCGCGCCCGCACCATCCGCGTCGCCATCGATCCTGGCGCTACCTCCTCCGATCTCGTCCGCCCCGGTCACGTCTTCCCGCTCCGCGCCCGCCGCGGCGGCGTCCTCGTTCGCGCCGGCCAAACCGAGGCCTCCGTAGACCTCGCCCGTCTCGCCGGCCTCACCCCCGCTGGCGTCATCTGCGAAATCATGCGCGACGACGGCGCCATGGCCCGCATCCCCGACCTCATCCCCTTCTGCCGCGAGCACGTCCTCCGGATGATCACCGTCGCCGAGCTCATTCGCTACCGCCTGCGTAACGAGCGCTACATCGTCCGCGCCGGCGAATCCCGCGTCCAAACCCGCTACGGCGAATTCCGCATGATCGCCTATGAGAGCCAGGTTCAGGGCGGCGAAAGCCACATCGCCCTCATCCGTGGCGACCTCTGCCCCGACTGCCCCGCCTTCCACGCCGGCCCTGCGCCCGCGCCGTTCGCCAACGGACTGCACGACGCCTCAGCGGTCGTCTCAACCGCGCCGTCCGCCGACCCGCGCCCCATCTGCCCGCATCCCGTCCTCGTCCGCGTCCACACCCGTTGCACCGCCGGTGACGTCTTCTCCGCCGACTGCCACTGCCGCGAGATCCTCGATCAGTCCATGCGCATCATCGCCGAAGAAGGCTGCGGCGTCATCCTTTATCTCCACAACACCTCGCGCGGCTTCGCGATTGACCACACTCCGGCCGCCCCGTTCAACTCAGAAGGCGCGGCTGTTCTTGCAGCTGCCGTCCCCGCAACTGCCGCCCCGCAGGAGACTGGCCGCCTCATCCTCCATCAGGAGCTGCGCGCCCGCGAAGGCTCTCAGGCCCGCTCCGGCCGCATCCTCCGCGCCATCGGCTTGGGCGGCCAAATCCTCTCAGACCTCGGCATCCAGCGCATCCGCCTCCTTTCAAACACCCCCATGTACATCCCCGCCCTCGAAGGCTTCGGCCTCGAAATCGTCGAGCAGGTCCCTATTCCCGTCGAAGAGTGCTCCCGTGTCGGCTAAGCCCCCGCCAGCACTTAATTCCTTTGCTTTTCCTTTAAGTTTGGTTCATTCCCGGCAAAAAGTGGTCAATATTGACCACATTGTCCCCCCAAAAACCTGTACGATGAGCGAAACGTGTTAGGAAAACTAATTCTCCGAGAAAGATCCTGCCGTGCCAGCAATGGTGGCAGGGATCTTTTCGGTCGTTTCACCCGATTCGAGAGACGTACGCTCGATTGCAGAGTAGTTTTGACGTAGTCCCACTTCTGCGTGGCATCTTCTTTGTTCAGATGCCGCTTCCCATCACCGCCCCCGCATTTCGGCAACCCCGCAATCGCAGTGAGGCCAACCGCATCAGTACGGCGAAAGGTTTGCCCCGATTGCGCGTCCATCTCGTGAATCCCAGCGACAATTCCTTTGGTACAGCGGTCATCACGCCGCGTTGGCTATTCGTCCTTGCAGCCGCCACACCGAGTTCTGTCGGAGATCCCATTCTCGTTGACGAATCTCTAGATCAAATTGTGCCCGAGTCGATCGAGCCCGGCGACATCGTCGGCATCAGCGTACACACCGGCAATGCGCTGCGCGGATATGCGGTCGGCCGTATGGCCCGCGGCCGTGGCGCGTGGGTGGTCTACGGCGGCATTCACGCCACACTCTTTCCTGAAGAGGCGGTCGAGCGCGGCCAAGCTCACGCGGTCGTAAAAGGCGACGGCGATCTTGCCTGGGGCAAGGTCGTCACCGATTGCATCGCCGGCAAGCCCGAAAAAATCTACGAAGGCGGCCGCATCGAAGGCGGCGAATTCCTCTCTGCGCGCTGGGACCTCATGGATCCCCAAAAGTATATGTGGGCCTCGGTGCAAACCATCCGCGGCTGCCCCAAGCACTGCTCCTTCTGCAGCGTCTGGCGCACCGACGGACAAAAGCCACGCCAACGGAAGTTCCAAAATGTCGTCGACGAAATCATCGCCCTGCGCCGGCTCGGATTCCGTTTCATCGCCTTGGCCGACGACAACTTCTACCCCGTCACGTTTACCGATTTGCGGCTCGCCCGCGAGCAGGGCAACACCGCCAAGTTCGATGAGCTCACCGCCATTCGCAACGAGCGCCTGCAGCTCATGGAAGAGCTGGCCAAGCTCCCCAAGGACATGGTGTTTTTTACGCAAATGACCATGGAGGCGGGCGAAGATGGCAGCTATCTCGACGCCATGCGCAAGGCCAACATCAAGGGTGCGCTCGTGGGCGTCGAAGCGGTCACCCCGGAGGGATTGAAGGCCGTCTATAAGGACTGGAACTACTCAGGCGAGGCTCTCGCCAAACAACTCCAGACCTTCAAGCAACACGGCGTTCACGTCCTCGGTTCGTTCATCTTCGGCCTGCCCACTGACAGGCCCTCCACCTTCGACGCCACTGTGGAGATGGCGATCAAGGCAGGCGTGACCTTTGCGCAGTTTGTCATGATGACGCCGTTTCCCGGCACCGTGGATTTCGTCCGCTGGGAGAAAGAACAGGCCATCGATCCCATGATGGTGGCTGGCGAGCCCATTACGCGCTACTGGATGATCCCCACTGAAGTGCGCCCCAAAATGTTTACGCCGCATCCCACCATGAGCTCCGACGAAATTCGCGAGCGCACGCAAAAAGTCTGGGACCGCTTCTACACGTGGGGAGCCATCTGGGAACGGTCCGCATGCACACCGACTCTGCGCGCCCGGCTCGGATTCATCTTCCTCTCCAAGCTCTACCGGCAGATGTATGCGGGCACCGGTATCTCCACTGACAGCGCTCGCCGGAAGAAGTCGAAACGGTGGGCTCGCTGGACCGCCCGTCAGTGCAAGAAGCTCTTCCAGGCGCGGCCTATGCCGGAGCTCGAGGGGCCAAAGTGGGAGATCGGTTTGCCCCGATTGGCTCAGCCTGCGTTTGAAGGCGTCGGCGGGCACGAGATCAACGGCCCCTTCGCGGTCCTGCCCGACAACTAGGCTTGAAGGATTTCGCTCGTTGACAAATCCAAGTCCGAATTCCGCAGCCGGAGAATCTCGCTCTTTAGTGGGAAACCACCATTGTTCGCTCAGCCCGACGAGCTAATGGCGAAGAGCTAATAGCTAAGGGCTCCAGGCTACTGGCAATTGGCTATTGGCTATTGGCTACAGGCTATCTCGAATACGCAAACGTCCCGCACAGCGCCGTCGACTTCGAGATCGCATCGAATGTGAACACCGGCATATCGTCCCCTGAGAAAAACGCCACCCTGAGCGAGTGTCCCGTAACGTACGTCGCCATCCACTGCGTGTCCTGGTCCCCGCATAAAGAGCTTTTGTGCAGAAACCGCGTGTTCGCCGGGATCTTCAGCCGGTAAAGCATCCCGCTGATCCCGGCGTTCACATCCGCGTCAAACACCGCGCTCACTTCCACTGGTTTCAAGGTGCGAATCGGCGCCAGCGGAAACGTCAAATAGTCGATCGACAGTCTGTCTTTTGAAATCGCAATGTTGTTTGTGATCGACGTTGCATTCGTGCTCGCCGCGACCCACGCTCCCCCGTCCTGAGCGGCGGCTGCAACCGCAACCGCCAGCAGCACTCCCGCCACGGCGCCCAGCGCCGTCCACTTCCCCATCCCGATCTCTGATCTCTGTTCTCTGATCTCTCGCTCCCTATGTCCCTACGTCACTACGTCCCTGGTCCCTGTCTTTTTCACCATCCTAAAACATACGCAAACACCAGCGGCGCCACAATGCTCGCGTCGCTCTCGATAATGAACTTCGGCGTACCAGCGCCCAGCTTACCCCAGGTAATCTTCTCGTTCGGCACCGCGCCCGAGTACGATCCGTAGCTCGTCGTCGAATCCGAAATCTGGCAGAAGTACGCCCACAGCGGCACGTGCTCGCGTTGCAAATCCTGGTGCAGCATCGGCACCACGCAAATCGGAAAGTCGCCCGCGATCCCGCCGCCAATCTGGAAGAACCCCAGCGGCGTCTTCTTTGTCGTCTCCGTGTACCACTCCGCCAGCTCCATCATGTACTCAATGCCCGTCCGCACCGTGTGTACCTTCTTCACGTCGCCCGTGATGCAATGTCCTGCGTACATATTGCCCAGCGTCGCGTCTTCCCACCCCGGCACGAACATTGGCAGATTCTTTTCGGCCGCCGCCAGCAGCCAGCTATCTTTCGGGTCGATCTGGTAGCTCTTCTTGAGCACCCCCGACAACAGAATCTTGTACATGAACTGGTGCGGGAACCACCGTTCCCCGGCCTTGTCCGCCTTCACCCACTCCGCCAGCACCTCGTTCTCAATCCGCCGCATCGCCTCCATCTCGGGAATGCATGTATCCGTCACGCGGTTCATGTGCCGCGCCAGCAGCGCTGCTTCATCGGCCGGCGTCAAATCACGGTAGCCAGGCACGCGCTCATAAAAGTTGTGCGCCACCAGGTTGAATACGTCCTCTTCGAGATTCGCGCCTGTGCAGCAAATCCCGTGAATCTTGTCCTGGCGGATCATTTCGGCCAACGACAATCCCAGCTCCGCCGTGCTCATCGCTCCGGCGATCGTCACAAACATCTTGCCGCCCTCGGCCAGCAGCTTGTTGTAGGCCTCAGCTGCATCCACCAGCGCGGCGGCATTGAAATGACGATAGTGATGCTTGATGAAGTCCGAAATTGACGCCATATCTCTCTATTTCACTCCAAATTTCCAACCTAACACAGAGAAACCGGGAAACTTCGAAATCGCGCGGAAAGGCTCGCAGATTGCTGATTCTCGCTGGTTTGTCCGTTTGCCGCGGCGGGAGCGAGCAGCGCGAGAAACGACGAAAAAACCCTGTGAAACTGTGAAACTGTGGAACGAACGGCTGCAACCTGTTGATTCGGAACGCTCCACAGTTTCACAGTTTCACAGTTTCACAAAACGGCATGGGGGGGTGGGGTGAAGACAGGGACCAGGGATTAGGGACCAGGGACCAGAAGAACATGGAACGGAGAAGCAGGGAGCGAGGGAGCGGTGGGCAGCATGTAAGCAGTAGCTGGCAGCGAGTCTGGACGAGTGCCTCGATCATGTGACTATTGTGCGCCAAACCTGGAAATAATCGGCAAACTTGGCAGGTACAATTAGCGACGTGTTTTCAGGAGTTTGGAAGATTTTTGCGGCAACGAGGGCTTGCGCTTTCAAAACCAGAAGCTAGGAGCTGGAAGTTGCTTTTTCCAGCAGCTCATTGACCTTCGCCATCACTTTGAACGCATCCGCCACATAAACCACGTCGGCTTTCCCGCGCGTCCATCCGCAATTCGGATCGAGCGACACAGCTCTCCGCTCGCCGACGAATCGCCAGCCTACGACATGCGGCTCTTCGCCGTGGCAGCAGGTCGAAAGACCCTTCGCATGTCGTGGCGTCGAACCCGTCTGCCCGACTTGATTGAGATGTGTAAGAAACGGCAGCACGGAGTTCCCTTCACCGCCCTGATCGACTAATGATTTAGAACTACCCAGCGACGCGCCGGACACCGCGAGGAACTTCAGAATCAGCTCGCCCGCCTGCTCAACGTGGACCTGCCCGTCCGGTTGCTTCTTTGTCCAGCCTGCCCCCGCCACAAAAAGTAGCTTCGCATCCGGATGAATCGTTTGCTGATCGGTCTTCGGCGAGCGAAATCCCGTCACCTGCGTCCGCATCGCCGGCAACTCAACCGCAATCGCAATCTCCTCCACCTGGGCCTGCGCCGCATCGCTCGCAAGGGCCGCATTTGTTCCTGCCCCGGCAAAAGCCGGATGAGTTCCGGACCCGGCGTAAGGCGCGTGCGTACCAGGATCGACCAGCAGAAACCACGGCCGCTTCTCCCGGCTCACGACTGCCTCGATCCGCTGCCGGTAGAACCACCGCGTCGCTTCGACATTCGCCGCGCCGCCGATGGACGTGATGTGAGTGTCGATCACGCCGCCCAAGCGGTGCGCAACCGCGGCCATCACCCGCGTAAACCGCGAGCTCTCGGGCGCCAGCACAATCGTCGCCTGCGCCGCGCGGCACAACGCCTCGCACGCCGCCGCATCGCTCGCAAACCGCGCCTGCGCGAAAGCCTCGCCTTGCACCGCTAGTATTCTTGGCGCTGCGCCCGCCACTTGCGCCGCCGCGCTGGCCGCGTGCTTCGCGACGATGCCAATCGTCAACTCCGCGCCCAGCCGCGCCGCCAATTCCCTGCCCGCAGTCACAGATTCCAGCGACCCCTTGCTCAGCGCCGCTCCGCTTTCATCCTCATGCGTGAGTACGAGAATGGATTCCATCTTCTCTCCCGAGCTCTCAGCCTTCAGCCCTCAGCCTTCAGCTCTTGTCTTGCGGGTCTTCAGTTGACGGCTGACGGCTGATAGCTATCAGTGATCTTTCCCGATCCACTCGACGATCTCTGCCGCGATTTCGTCAGGACTCATGCTCTTCTCCACGCGCGTCTCGCGCTGCTGCTTCGGCAGACTCACCGAAACGTAGTGCAAGCCATTCGCTTCGAGCGCGGCTGTCTTTGCCTTCTGCAGCGCCGGCATAATCGTCCGCATATTCGCCATACCCACTTGCGGATTATTGCGCGGCTCCGCCAGATTGCCCGTCGCCCAGCCCAGCACCGCAGGCGCGCCCACACACACTCTCACCTGGTGCTTG
>Ga0224554_1002152_pt1 | contig 10728 bp, 7 predicted proteins | sample 714S22024metaG_FD_180666 | JGI IMG/M metagenome (GOLD analysis project Ga0224554, IMG submission 180666) | Peat soil microbial communities from Stordalen Mire, Sweden - 717 S2 20-24 | ecosystem: Environmental > Terrestrial > Soil > Wetlands > Peat | place: Sweden: Norrbotten County, Stordalen...
GCCCCATACCCCAACGCTCCGGAAATCGACGCTTCCGGCGAAACCGACGCCCAAGAGAGCACGACCCCGTTTATCTCTTCACATATCGACCGCACCGTTAAGCAGTACATTGCTGGCAAACAGGCCCGGCCCGACTCCGGCTACTCATTCCCGGTTTACGGCCGCGCGGGTGAATTGCTCGGCGAAGCTCCGCTCGGAAACCGCAAAGACATTCGCAACGCAGTTGAAGCCGCGCGCAATGCCTCAGGCTGGGCGAAAACTTCAGCGCACAACCGCGCGCAGGTCCTCTACTTCCTCGCCGAAAACATGATCCAACGCCGCGACGAAATCGCGCATAGACTTTCGCGCGCCGCCGGGCCAAAACCGAGTACTGCCCTACGCCCGAGTAATGTCCCCAGCGAAGTCCAGGCCGGCCCCGAACAGGCGGGCATTGTCCAGGCAAGCATGGAAATTGACCTCTCTATCCGGCGCATCTTCACCTATGCCGCCTGGGCCGACAAGTACGATGGCCAGGTCCACAATCCCCCGGGCCGTAACATCGCCATCGCCATGAACGAGGCCGTCGGCGCAATCGGAATTCTCGCGCCGTCCGAGGCTCCGCTGCTCGGCCTGCTCTCGCTGGTGCTCCCGGCCATCGCCGTCGGCAACACCGTGGTCGCTGTGCCTTCTGATCGCTATCCGCTCATCATCGGCGACTTATATCAACTGCTTGACACGAGCGACGTGCCCGCCGGTGTTGTGAATCTTGTCGCCGGCCATCCCGCGGAGCTGGCAAAGACCCTCGCCGAGCACGACGGCATCGAGGCCATCTGGTGCTTCCGCAGCAATGAGGAAGCCGACGCTGTGCGCGCCGCCTCTATCGGCAATATGAAGCAGGTGTGGACCAACGACGGGCACGAATACGACTGGTTCAATCCCGTGCAGGCCGAAGGCCGCTGGTTCCTGCAGCACGCCACGCAGGTAAAGAACATCTGGGTGCCCTACGGTGAATAATCCGCGAGCCTGTCTATTTTCCGATGCATAAAGTGGAGAAAATCAGGTTCAGGATGTCGTCCGACGTAGTTTGGCCGGTAAGCGAGTCGAGGGCCCACAGCCCGCGGTAGAGGTCAATCAGAATCATCTCGTGTGGAATGCCGCTGGCGTTGGCTTTCGCTGCGTCGGCGAGCGCCGAAAGCGCGGTAGTGACAGCCTGGTGTTGGCGAAGATTTGTCAGCATGCCTGGTTCGGCTGCGGCGCCGCCGGTCGCAAGCGCCAGAATGCGTTCGCGCAGCGCGGCGATTCCTTCACCGGTGAGCGCTGAAGTCGCGAGCGAGGCCAGCCCTGCAAGTGCGGGCTGTGACGCAGAAGCAAACTCCGATTCGCCCGTCAGTAGATCGCTCTTGTTGAGCGCAACAATTGCCGGCCTTCCCTCGACCGCGGCGAACAGCCGTTGGTCCTCATCGTTGAGCGGCTGCGTGGCGTCGAGAACGACGAGCACCAGAGCTGCATCGGCCAGCGCTTCGTGGCTGCGGCGGATGCCGAGCTGCTCCGCTTCCTCGAGCAGATCGCGGGCGCCTTCGCGGAAACCTGCCGTGTCCACCAATTCAATGGGAATGCCGTCGAGAGAAATGCGCTCGGTGACCAGGTCGCGCGTGGTGCCGGGCGATGCGGTGACGATGGCGCGGTCGCGTTCAACCAACCTATTGAACAGCGAGCTCTTGCCCACGTTGGGGCGGCCCACGATGGCCAGTGTCAATCCGTCGTGCACGATGCGGCCGCGCGCAAACGACGCTTCGAGCCCGGCGAGCGTGGGAGTGATCCGGTCAATGCGACGCGCAATTTCGGTCTGCGGCGTCACGTCGATGTCGTCTTCCGCAAAGTCGATGCCGGCCTCGAGCAGAGCAATCAGCTCCACCAGTGATTGCTTCGCGGGCACTGCGCGGCGGCTGAGCGCGCCGCCCATTTGGCTGGCGGCCTGGCGCGCCTGCGTCAGCGTCTGCGCATCGATCAGGTCGCGAACCGCTTCAGCTTGCGTCAGATCGAGCCGCCCGGCCAGAAAAGCGCGCTGGGTGAACTCTCCCGGCTCGGCCAGGCGCGCGCCGAGCTCGAGTGCGCGGCGCAACAGAAGCTCAAGCACAACGGGCGAGCCGTGCGCGGCAATCTCGACAAGATCTTCCGATGTATAAGAATTGGGCGCGGCGAAAAACGTAACAAGCGCCTCGTCGATGCTCGTGGAACGGGCGCGCGCACCTTCAGAATCTGGCGCCTCCTCCATGGCGCCTGCAGCCTCCCGTATATCGATCACGTCGGCCAGTCGGGCATGGGCGTGCTCAAGGGGTTGATGAGGCCTCACGAGCAGTGCGGCAATCGACGCGGCCTGCGGCCCACTCAGGCGCACGATTCCGATGCCGCCCCGCCCTGGCGGTGTGGAGATAGCGGCGATGGTGTCAGTTGCGGTGCCAGCTTCGAGATTTGGCGCGGTCATCGTTTGCACTCAGTGTAGTGTCTCGTCCCCGTAAGCCTCATCGCAACACTCGTCGAATCGCGCGATGCAGCGTCCGATTCGCGATCCCCTACAACGCGATCCTCTACAATAAGCCGATGCCGGAACTGCCTGAAGTGGAGACGATCGCTCGCGGCGTCGATAAACGCACTCGCGGCGATCGCATCATCCAGGTCTGGTTTGACCATCATCCACAACCGTTCAAGACGCCTCGCGCGCGGCAGGCCAAGGGGCTTGCAGGCCGCACCATCCTCGCCGTTCACCGCACCGGCAAACACATCGTCTTCGAACTGAGCTCGTCCGGCGTTGCGCGCAAAGTAAAGGAAGAAAAAGCAGCGCCGCGCGCCGAAGGCCCAGTCTCCCCAGACGCGAACACGCCAGACGCACACACGCCAGACGCACAATGGATCGTTCATCTGGGTATGACCGGTCGGCTCCTCGTGACCACGTCAGAGAGTCCCGTTGCTCCTCACACACATGCGCGACTGGCGCTGGAAAGCGGTCGAGAGTTACGGTTCGTCGATCCGCGGCGATTTGGCCGGCTTGAGTTTCGCAATCTCCGTCGCGGCGCTGCATTCGGTGCACCGGGCGAAGAACCGCTCACCATCGGTCCGCATGAATTCGCAGCACTTTTTCACGGCCGGCGCCTATGCATCAAGGCCGCTTTGCTGAACCAGACACTGCTGGCCGGCGTGGGCAATATCTACGCGGACGAAAGCCTCTTTCATGCCGGCATTCGCCCGTTGCGGCGCGCCAACCGCGTCACTCGCGCCGAGCTCGACCGCCTGCGGGCCGCGTTGCGCGAGATCCTGACGCATGCTATTCGGCTGGGCGGCTCGTCGGTCTCCGATTACGTCGACGCCGATGGCGAGCGCGGGTTTTTTCAGCTTGAGCACTGCGTCTACCTGCGCACCGGCGAGCCATGCCGCCGCTGCAAAACGCCGATTCGCCGGGTCGTGGTAGCCGGGCGCGGAACCCACTATTGCCCCAAATGCCAGCGTTGATCGTCCCGGAGCGCCCCTTGCGGGAGATGCCCCTATGCATTTTTGAATAATTTTCGCCCTACAACTTCCAGAATTCAGACAATCGGTGTCTACCGGCCGCATAAGTGATTGCAAATAAACAATGTTGTGAACGGAGCACAGATTGCTACCTTATAAGCGCCAGTGATGTTAGGCCGTTTGGGGAACGCCCAGCGAGCCTGTGCAGAACCGGGTACCCGGCAGAGCAACCGCCAACGAGCGGCCCTCAAAAAGGGATAAGCCAGCCGGGAAGCCTGCAATCGGAGCGAACCAGACAAGCCGCTCTTCAACTCACTGGGAGGCCAGTGACCAGCGCAGGGCCCAGACGTCGCTTTTGAATCGCCACTCTGAGAGTGGCGTTTTGCGCATTTAGGGATCTTTCTCGGCGCACTCACTGTCATCGCCTGGGCGACCCCGGAGTTTACCGGGCTTATTACCAAAGGCGGTACCGCCTGAAACCCTCGCTTGCCAGAGGTGGACCTTCCCTGTACTATCGGAGTTGCCTATCAAGCGGCTGACGCAGGCCACCCAGTATGGGTTAGAGCATGCTCGCCGCAGAGCAAGCACATATCATCGTCAGGCAGTCTGATTCCGATCATGCTGTGCGTGGCGAAGGCTCACATAGGAAAGGGCATTCTCCGAGAAAAGCAGGGGCTGCGCCGGGAAAACTCTGGCGGCCGGATGGAGTTGATTGACGACTCCCGCGGATGAAGCGGCAATCGCATTCTCTAGTAGGCTCAAGGGTTGGAACAAGAAGTTAAAGCGCGGCGGCCGGTTTGAAATCCGTGCGCGCTCGACTTCCTCGCAGAATAGGAAAACGGTCTGCGCAAGTTTGGCAACAAAGCTGTTGATGGTTTCGTCTGCTTCACTTTCCGGAGCGATCCGGGGAGTTTCTGCGCGGGGTCATCGAACGGCTTAACCAGGGGTAAAACGCGCATTTCAATACACCAAAAAGCAAAGTACCAGGAAGTATACGCGTCATGACAACAGAACCGACTCAGCCCCAGCCTGAACAGGGGCCAGCACCTGACAACGGTCAGGCGCAGTCGCATGGGCATCGGCGCCGCCGCCGGCGCCGCAAGAACAAGTCCAGCCAACAGGCCGGGATGCAGCCTCAGCAGCCGCAGGCACAGATGCAGGAGCAGCCGCATACGCAGGCGTCGCATCCGTCGCAACCCGCACAGCACAAGCCTGTCCACCAGCACCAGAGCCGCAAGAAGAAGAAATTCTTCCAGAAGAGCTCGGCTCCTCCATTGCAGCCCGGGAACAGCATCGGCGGGCCGCCGCAGAACAAGCGCAGAGGGCGCCAGAAGGGTCCGCGCGCTTTTGTCGGCCCCATGGACCACAGCTACCGCGTGGCTAACGGCAATGTCGCCGACGGTCCGCCCTCAACAATCCCCACGGCGGGCAACGGTCATAGCAGCGGGTACTATCCCGACGTTTATGCGGGGCAACCCCCCGCTCCCATTCGCGAAGACGCTCCCACTCGCATCTTCTGCTTCATTGAGGATCTCTTTTTCCTGGCCAAGATTCAGGAGACGGCACGGAAGCTCGGCGTGAAAGTAGAGTTCGTGAAGGGCGAGAACAAGGATGCGATCACGCGCATCTACGAGGCGCCGGAAAACGAGAAGCCCGCGCTTCTGGTCTTCGACCTGAATAACCTCAACGCCAAGCCAATGACTTTGATTCCAAAATTCAAGTCCAAATTCAAGAAGGCCGTCTCCATCATCGGCTTCCTGAATCATCTGCAAGGGGACCTGAAGTTGAAGGCCGTCGAGGCGGGATGCGACTCGGTGATGCCGCGCTCGGCCTTCTCGCAGAGCCTGCCCGTTCTTCTCCGCCGCTACGGGGTGGAAGAGGAAGAGGAAGTCTCGCAGCAACCCATGTAGCTAAGTCACTGAAAGACTGAAGGGCGCTCCGCAACTGGGGCGCCCTTTTTCTTTACATCTGCGCGCAAATGCAGTTCAAATCACAACATGCCGCGTGCATTCGTCATTGCGCAAATACGAACCCGCGCCCGCGATGAACTGAACCCTGACCCCTGAAACCTGCTCTTATCCCGGCGGCCAGGTCATCTGCCGGCCCCCCATCAGGTGCAGATGCAGGTGGTCCACGGTCCGGCCGCCCTCATCGCCTGTGTTCACCACCACGCGGTAGCCTTTCGCGAGGCCTTTCTTGCGAGCGATCTCCGCCGCAGCCCGCATCAGATGACCGAGGAGAGTTCGATGTCCGACGCCAGCCTCGGCGAGCGATCCAATGTGTTCGCGCGGAATGATGATGATGTGCACCGGCGCCTGGGGGTGGATATCGGCGAATGCGTACGCGAGCTCGTCCTGGTACACGGCCGTTGACGGAATCTCTCTGGCGGCAATTTTGCAAAAGACGCAATCCATGGCGTGTCCAGTGTACACGGACCTTGCGCGATCGAAGTCCGAGTTCAGCTTACAATGACGCCATGGCAACTTCTGCGCCGTTCCGCATCGTTCACACCGTCTGCTCGCACGATTGCCCGGATTCGTGCGCGGTGCTGGTCACGGTGAACGAGCAAGGCCGCGCGGTGAAAGTCGAGGGCGACCCTTCGCAGCCGGTCACGCAGGGCTTCCTGTGCGGCAAAGTGGCCAAGTATCTCGACCGCGTTTATGCCCCGGACCGAATTCTATACCCGCTGCGCCGCAAAGCCGGCGTGGCGAAAGGTCCGCTGCCACGCGGGCGCGAGCACGACGCCTTCGAGCGTGTGAGCTGGGACGATGCGCTGGACGCAATCGCCGCGCGCCTTAAAGAGATCGGCGACCGGCACGGGCCCGAATCCATTTTGCCCTACAGCTACGCCGGCACCATCGGCGTGCTTGGCTACGGATCGATGGATCGCCGCTTCTTCCATCGACTCGGCGCGAGCCAGCTCGACCGCACGATTTGTTCTGAGGCCGGCGGGCAGGCGTGGAATCTGGTCTACGGCAAGAAGTACGGTACGCCCACTGAAGATGTGCGGCTGGCGAAGCTCATCCTGGCGTGGGGCGCGAACATCCACGGGAACAACATTCATCTGTGGCCGTTCGTCGAGGAGGCGCGGCGCAACGGAGCGCGTCTGATCGTCATCGATCCGTATCGCACGCGGACGGCAGCCGTCGCGGACTGGCACATCGCCATTCGTCCCGGCACTGACGCGGCGCTGGCGCTGGGCATGATGCGCGTAATTCTGAACGAGGGCCTCGAAGACCGCGCCTACATAGCAGAAATGACGCACGGCTTCGAGCGGCTGGCGGAACTCGTGTACCTGTACACGCCGGAGCGCGTCGCCGCCTGGACTGGCGTGACCGCGGCTGAGATCGAGCAGCTCGCGCGCGAATATGCCACCACTCATCCCGCGTTTCTGCGCCTGAACTACGGTGTGCAACGAAGCGAGAACGGCGGCACGGCGGTGCGCGCCATCGCCATGCTGCCTGCGCTGACCGGCGCGTGGAAGTTTCGCGGAGGCGGCGGACAGCTTTCGACCTCGGGCGCGTTTCAGTGGAACAAGCAGGCCCTCGAGCGGCCCGATCTGGCGCTGGCTTCGCCGTTGGGCCGATTGGCGCGCGTTGTCAATATGAGCCAACTGGGCCACGCGCTCACCGAACTCGGACAAGGCAGGGAAGGAGGGAACGAGGGAGCGAGGGAGCAAGACGGTCCTGCGGTTCACGCGCTGTTTGTGTACAACTCGAACCCCGGCGCGGTTGCGCCCAATCACAACGCGGTTTGCCGCGGCATGGCGCGCGACGATCTGTTCACTGTCGTCCATGAGCAGTTCTTTACAGACACAACCGACTACGCCGATTACATTCTGCCGGCGACAACATTCCTCGAACACACCGACGTGCAGGGCGCATACGGCCATTACTTTGTGCAGCTTTCGAAACAAGCCATCGACCCGCCCGGCGAAGCTCGCCCTAACGTGTGGCTCTTCGGCCTGCTTGCGCAGCGCATGGGATTCACCGAGGCCTGCTTTCGCGACACGCCGGAAGAAATGATCCGCCAGGCGCTTTCGATCGGCGCCGACGGCCATTCGAAGAATGCGAACATGGAGCACATTACCTTTGAAGATTTAGAACGCGAAGGCCACATTCCACTCGCGTTCCATTCCGATCCTGAGTCGCGGCCGTTTCTGCCCTACACTTCCGGCCCGGTGCCAACGCCCTCCGGCAAGATCGAATTCTTCTCGGAGACACTGGCTGCCGCGGGCGCCGACGGACTTCCAGCATTCATTCCGCCCACCGAGTCGCGTTGGGGCGAATCGGCGAAGAAATATCCGCTCGAGCTGCTGGGCCGCAAGAGCGACAACTACATGAACTCGACGTTCGCGAATCTCCCAGGGCATCGCAAAATGGAATCGCGGACGAACCAGCGAATCGAAATGCATCCTACCGACGCGCAATCGCGCGGCGTTGTAGACGGCGAGCGCGTGCGCGTCTTCAACGACCGGGGCTCGCTCGAGCTGACGGCGATGCTGAACGCCACTCTACCCGCCGGCGTGGTTGCGGCGCGGCTCGATTGGGCCAAGCTGCACGCGGACGGGACGAACATCAACGCGCTGACCAGCGAGCGCCTCACCGACATCGGCGGCGGAGCCACGTTCTACTCGACTCTTGTGGAAGTCGCGAAGGCGTAGCGGAACGCTGAAGCAGCGAGTCGGCAGGTCAGCAAACCCACAAGGGCCAATTTTCAGCGATTTTCAGAAATCGGTTGTTTTTGGCGATTTTCAGCAATCGTTTTTCAGCGATCAATTCTCCGATATCCGTTTCCTTTTGAGTAATTTGAGCCTCGGTTGCGCATCTTTTCGTCGCAACAAAAAAAGTTCACAGTTTCTGTGAAACTGTGTGACAAGCGGCTGTAAGACCTTCATTCCAAAGGCTCCACAGTTTCACAGTTTCACAGTTTCACAAAACGGCATGGGGGGTGGGGTCTGCGGAGTATGGGGGGTGGGTAAAAAGCAGGGAACAAGGGACCAAGGGAACGAGGGAACAAGTAGACGGTACGGACCGGGAGCATACCTGACAGATTGAACCGGGCACATTCCTGATATTGCGACGAGGATGGGGTACGGAGGCCGTTTTTGTATGCTTGCCAATCATGGAACCATTGTGCAATAAGCGCCGGTAATAATCGGCAAACTTGACAGAGATCAGAGATCAGGGGTCAGGGATCAGAAAAGGAACGGCTTAGGGAGTGGTGAGCGCCCGGATTTCGCGCCGAGGAGGCTTGACATCTCTAAAGACTGCTGCGGCGGCCAGGTCTTTCGCCCGCAAAAGCGGGCTCGGGGGTGTTACGCGTGTTTAACCCCAGGCTTGCGCCTGGGGCTAACCTATTTCTCCAGCCTAAGCGGGCTCTGGTTTGCCCGGTTAAAAGCGGTTCGGGAGGAGGGCACTGGCGCCGTCCCTACGGGACTTGCGATTCATTTAGATTCCGCGTTCCCCACGCTGAAGCGCGGGGCTAACAAACGCTGCGCCTACGGCGCGAGAGATGCGGTGTTCCGTGTCCCAGAGTCGGGACATGGTGCACCCAAAGTAATTGCCGACGGCGCGGTCGAAACAGGAAACCAACTATTTCAAGAAATCGATTCGTCCATTCGCTTTGAGGCTCAGCGATGAGCGGCGCGCTCGCGCTGGAGCTCGCGATAGACTTCGCTCTTTGACTGGCCCAGTTCGCGGGCGAGGCGCTTGAGTGCCTCTTTTTCGTCGATGCCGCCTTCCGCCGTCATGCGGGCAACGCGGGCGGTGATCGATTCGTGCGCGTTGGCCGCGCCTGGCGCGCCAACCGACGAAGAAGTTTGCGCGGGGACTTCGATGAGCAAGGTGATCTCGCCGCGAATGCGGTCGCGGGCGGCGAGTTCGCTGCGCACATCGGCGACCGTTCCGCGCAGAAACTCTTCGTGAATCTTTGTCAACTCGCGGGCCACGACGATGCGAAGCTGCGGCCCAAAAATCGATTCCAAATCGGCGAGTGTGTCGAGCAGGCGGTGCGGCGCTTCGTAGAAGATCAGGGTGCGCGGAGTCTCATGCGGCTGTGCAGTGAGCGAGGCGCTTTTGGCCAGATCTTCGAGGCGCGTGCGGCGCGCACCGGCTTTCTCCGGCAAGAAACCTAGAAACTGAAATTCATCGGCAGGCAGGCCCGAGGCGATCAGCGCGCTGATGGCGGCATTTGCGCCGGGAATGGGAAAGACAGGCACACCTGCGGCGATGGCCTCGCGAACCAGCCACGAGCCGGGATCGCTCACGCCGGGCGTTCCCGCGTCGGAGACCAGCGCGATGGCGCTCCGCGCTTTCAGGTCTTGGATTAATTCTGTGGCTCGCGACCGCTCGTTGTGCTCGTGGCAACTGACGGTTTTTTTCTCGATTTGGAAGTGATTGAGAAGTTTTTGGGTTTGGCGCGTGTCTTCGCAGGCGATGCGGTCGACGTTGCGCAGAACTTCAAGCGCGCGCAAAGTGATGTCGCCAAGGTTGCCGATGGGAGTGGCGACGAGGTAGAGGCCGGGAGCGAGCGGGGCGGCCTGGGCGGTGGGTGATTCCATGCTGAGAGTAAGTTTACGTCGTGCTTTCCCACCCTTGCCGCAAAGAACGCGTCAAGGATGGGGCACCCGCACTTGCGGCAAGTTGGAGGGTGAGCCGCCTGCGGTGATGCGACCGTGGTGAATTAGGGTCGCGAAGAGCAACCACAGGTCCTTCGACTTCGCCCGCTCACGCGTGCTTTGCTCAGGATGACAGGTCATTATGTAACGCGAACTTCAAGCTCGTCGTGCGGACTTCCAACTTTTCATGCGAACTTCGAGCTCAGGACCTAGACGGTCATTGTTCGTTGGCTTCCTGGCGTTCGATGCGCCGCTGCTCGGCGAGCAACGACATGGAGCTCATGAGGTTTTGTACGCTCACGATTCCCACGACGCGGCCGCTCTCAGTGATGGGAATGAGCGCGAGGCCGTGGCCCGCGGTGAGGCGGCGAATGGTGGTGCCGAGCGTGTCCTCTGGCCGCGCCACCTGGAAGGCGCGCGACATGACGGATTGCACGTAGCCGTTGCCTTCGCTGCGCAAGGCCTCGAGAATGCGTTGGCGCGAGACGATTCCCACCAGTTGCGGACCGCGCACCACGGGGAAGTCCTCCTGCAGCGAGTGCACGCAGCGATAGAGCGCGTCGGCAAGCGTGTCAGAAGGCGAGAGCGTGGCAAAGTCCGTGAGCATCACTTCGCGCATGCGCACG
>Ga0224554_1002153_pt1 | contig 10727 bp, 9 predicted proteins | sample 714S22024metaG_FD_180666 | JGI IMG/M metagenome (GOLD analysis project Ga0224554, IMG submission 180666) | Peat soil microbial communities from Stordalen Mire, Sweden - 717 S2 20-24 | ecosystem: Environmental > Terrestrial > Soil > Wetlands > Peat | place: Sweden: Norrbotten County, Stordalen...
GAAAGGAAGATCTATTGTGGAAGAGCTAGAAGCTCCGGCAACTGATGTATCGTTGAAATAGCATACTAAGAGATTTGAGGCGGAAAGAGAGGAGAAATTTGTCATCCCTGAAAATGACGAGGCATAACTGTACCCATACTGATAATCACTACCCGAATCCCCATTAAGATTGAGCTTGATAAACGCTCCGCCGCTGTTCGATTCTTGACCTACAATATAGAGGCGAAGATGGTTATACGTTCCCGGTATGGAACTCAAGGTGATCGTAGTACCCGGAGTTCCAACCACACACACCCCGCTCGTCACCGTGCAGCCTGAGACGGTCACAGCTCCAGTGATGTTGGTCATGGCCCCGCTGCCACCGCCGCCGCTCGGCGCATTTCCAATGGTTGTCGTCTCCCAGTTCGTACCGTCGTAGGTCATCAGAACTTGCTTGTTGGCCGCAATGTCTCCCGCCGCCAGCGTGGTCGTGCTTTGCCACTTTGCCACACTCTTCGCGCCAAGTGAGTTCACGTTCAGCGTCAGGCCGGCTCCGCTGTTGGATGTGGTGGTGCTGTAGACAATGGCGCTACCCACTACCGGTGTAAAGGTGGGCGATGTGGTGCAACTCTGTGCCGTGCCGCTTCCAGATGTGTCCGAGCAGGTAGGGATCGAAGCCGATCCGGTGGCCGCAGGTGCCCACTTCAACCCGAGCGCCTGAGTAGAGTCCGCAGTCAAAACGTAGGTATTCGTGCCGACCGGGATGCGGGCATTGGTAGTGCTGTATCCATAGAGATCGCCCTTCGTAGTTAGCGGTGAAGAACCGCTCGACGATCCCACCGAAACATTGCCCGCCGTGTCCACCACCAAAGGCTGCGTTCCGCTGGATGCCAATAACTGCGGAAACACCAGGCCGCCATACGTGAGCACCTCAATCCCTTTCCGCCAAGTAGAACCTGTCCAGCCTTCAATCGAATAAAAATTGTTCACGCCAGAACCGTTATCCACATAATTTGCACATACCCTGAACGATTGATTCGCTTGTCGTGGAGCTATATCTAACTCGCTGCATCCAGACTGTCCTAATCCAGGATTTAGAGTTTGATCTAAACCATCATTTCCTCCGTAACTAGTGAGGACCATTCTGGTACTGTTGTTAGGGGTTCCCTCATAATTTAGGTCGGTCTGAATCTGGATAGCTGGCGCAGGCCCGCCGGGCGCTAACGGGTCGATCATCGTCAACTGCCCCGGTATCCAGTATGCTCCCGTTTCATTTGCCCATGCCTGCCACGACCCGTTTCCATCCCAACTGCTCGACTGAGTTGAAAATGCCTCGTTTACATGAGAGGCGAAGATGATTGATCCGTTTGCATTAACTCCGACCATACCGGACGTAGACCCGTTGAATCCGACATATCTATCCCAATACTGACCAGCAGAAAGTCCCGCGTCCGTGATTCCCTGTCCAACTATCCATTGATCGATCTGCCCTATTGTTATCCAAAATGAAGCATCGTCATAGATTCCAAGGTGCGTGTTGAGGATGGGCATTTCAACCACAATGCAGCCCGCCGCGTGGGCCTGCTGCCAGATAGATTGCAGGTAACCTTCAACCGTAGCGGCAGAAGCTCCATTCGAGATCACATCGTTTGCGCCCACTTGAAGAATCAAGTATGAGGGCGTTCCAGCCGAGCAGGTCACTTCACTGGAAAAATTGGTAGCAAGATTCTGCGCCGTGCTGAAAAAGCTGATGAAGGTTCCGTGTCCTTTGAAATATGGCTGGTCAGCGGTCTGGTACGCGCCCCAGTACGTTGCCAGATACGATGTCCCTCCCGATCCGCCGAACGTGCTGGTTGTGCTGGTCGTAACAGTAAATTGCGTTGTGCCGGTCACGGTCACTTGAAAGATGTCAACGTTGGTACGCCACTGCCTGCCGGATTCAAAATCCGGTATCCATCCCGTAACTTGACTTACATCCACATAGTCTCCCGTGGTGTAGCCATGAGCCGATGTGGTATTGAACGTGCATGTTGTTCCACTGCAAGACCACGTTCCGACCGTGGCGCCTGGGCTAAAACTGTAGCCATCGTCCATCAGAATTGACGAGCTCGCCATGTAGTAGACGGTCGTCGATGGGTTGTACTGCACGCCGCTCCCGCCGCCGCCCGTCGAGCTGATCGTCACTGGACCCGTGCCGCCGCTCGGTGAGATGGTCACGTTCGTGCCAGCAATGATCTGGGAGACGCCACCCAGGTTAGCCAGCGCCTGTGCTGCTGTGGTTGCGCCGGTGCCGCCATTGGCGGTTGGAACGATACCTGCTGCGACAGCCAGTGAGGGTGTAGTCGTTGGATTTGTCACGGTAGGCACTAGCCATGAAGGCCATGAGCCGGAGGGTGCAGAGACATTAGTCACACCGCTTTCTGCGCCTCCAATAGCGTCCGGCACACCGCTCACGCACACATACATCTGCGTATTCGGCCATCCTGCCAAAAATACCGGCAATGATCCTGAGCAAGTTGTAGGCACCGTCGGATACGACACCAGTCCGCCATAGCTCGGATTCACGACCCACTGCCATGCCAGATTGTAGTAGCTGCACGTGTAGACCGTCGCGGGGCTGGTGCCTGTATTCGTGTAGAGAGCGCCTGCATTGGTAGAGCCGCACACAGGAGGAGGCGGAGGCGTGTTCCCGCTCGTCTGCGAGAATGCGCAGCGAGCACAAAGCAGCATTACTGCGATGATGATGCAGATTCCGAGAACTCGTTCTAAAGTTTTCATCGTTTCTCCTACAAAGCAAAGGATACTTCAGTCCACTGACTTATAGTCTCTCCTGTGTGCCCGTTCGGACTTGAGACAGTCGCAGAAAAGGTTCCTCCTGCTGGAACCCAGAATCCTACATGGGCGTACCCCCAAGAGTCGTTTGTGATTCCCGCCGAAGGCCCCTGCGCCCCGTTGATCGTAGAACTCAACAAGAAATCCTCACCAGATGCGCCTTCACCCGGTCCGGCCATCGTGACTTCTTCAAACACAGCAGCCCCGGTGCTGTTCGTGTAGGTAGTACCTGTTACGTATGTTCCAGTCTTCGAGGTGCGAACGCAGTTGAATCCGCTTCCACCGTTCGCCGCCGCCGTTACCTGCCCTGCCGCGTTCACTGTGATATTGGCCCCGGTGTAGCTTCCCGCCGTGACCCCCGTTGGTGTGATCGTAGCGGCAGCACTGCCCGGTCCTGTCGCCGTTACCGGCCCGGTGAGCGCCGTGATCGCGTTCTCATCTGCGCTGGCCCATCCCGCGCCGCCTGTATCCGGGTCGGTCACGTTGTTATCTGTCGTGCTTACCCAGTAGCCGTTGCCACTAGCCATGAGAACACGAGCGCCCTTTGGATAGCCTCCGATAGCTGTTTGGAAAGCAGAGTTGTACGGGAAACTACCACCCGCGCACATCCAAACGTCCACGGCTGACATCTGATACAACGCGCCATTCGTATCCTGCATTGAAGGCGGGATGCCGCCCGATACAAGCGGGGTGTCGCAAAGCGGAGGGAACCCGTCAGTCCACGAGGCCGCGCCGGGGGTAATTCCCACTTGAGACGGAACGGGGATCGGGTTTGTCTTGCTCCCCGACGTTGCCCAGGCCTCAACAATTTGTACTGGTACTTGGCTCAGTTGCATTGTTCCCTCACGCTACAGCAAATGGATTTCCATCGCCCATGAACGGCGCTTGCCCAAACGGTGCCGCTCCGTCCGTCATCCCCTTGAACCCGAAAACCGGGAGAGCGGTGTTAACCATCCATCCGCCCACGCCCGCTGGTCGCAAGAAAATACCGCTCTGAGTAATAATATCAATCTCGAACGGCGCTAGAACAAACTCAAACATATACCGGATTTCCATGTTTCCTAAGTCGTTGACGTATGCCCGTCCGCGCCCTGCCATCCAATCCATGAGCAAGGTGTTGATGGAATAGGAGCTTGCCCGCGAAATGTTGCTCAGAGCTTTGAGCAGAATCAACTCCAAATACTGCGCATCGGTCAGAACCGTTGCGGGATTCGTTGGGATGATTCTTGAAACGCCAACCACGCGCCCCCATATATCAAGCCCAAAACCTTGGGCTGTATCTACCTGCCAAACGTGAGTAAGGAAGTTGTCAATGTCAGCAGAGGGATCGACCGCCGCGTTAAAAGATTCGATGAGCGCAAGGATGGTTGGGCTATTCCCCCATTGCGACACAACGGTTTGGAGAACATTTTCCAAAGCTACACGCTCCCCACCATGATATTCGACACGTCAAGAGTGGGAGCCTGGTCAATCCCCATTGTCACATCGTTAAGCGTAGCGGGGCCAGAGAGGCCCACAAGGATGCTGACAAGAGACACGCCGGGAACCGCTGCAAATATGGCTCCCGTGTAACTCAGCGCCAGAATCATTGAAGCAATTCCGGCAGGCGTGTTGCCGTTCTCTCCGTTAAACTGAGCGACAATCGCGTTCTTAATCAGCGTCGCATAGTCTGACGGCAACGATGCGGCATTGGTGACGGTGACTGCGAAATATACAGGCGTGCCCGTTGGGATGTTGAACGTCACCGGGTAGGCTGGCTGCGGGGCTGCGTATCGGGTATCGTAGACGGTTTCTGTCGTGTTCCCGTTGTAGTTGCAGCCGCCGTCTTTTGCGTTCCAGATTGCTTGTGCGATTGCGCTGGCCGAGCCGCCAACGACCGCAACATAAATCGAGTGCGGGGCAAGGGGGTAATTTGTCGATCCATAGTCCACCGTGTTCCCTGAAGGGTTGTCAATCACATAGCAGTCGAGAACGCCCGCGACGGCATAGACGTTGGCGAAAATGGCATCTGTCGTCCCATGGCTATTGAGCGCGACGGAGTTTTGACGGCGAAGTTCAAACGCTTGCGAACTCTCCACGTCTGAGCCGATGATCCCCGCTCCCGCGTTCGTTACCGTATCCCATCCCGGCACAGTCTGGTAAAGCTGTGTGAGGCTCTCCGCTGAGCATGGGATCGGCCCTGTTGCAACGTTTGCGAATTCTGCGGGTATCGTTCCGCTCAAGCCAATTGTGACCGCCCCTAGAAGCTGATAGACGTTCTGTGAGGTATCCAGCGCAAGAACTCCAGCGGGGATATAGGTTCCCGGCAAGCCGCCGATTGTCGCAATGACAACGGTCGAGCTGGCCGGGTTCCGCGTCATAAAGTAGATACGCCCTATCGCGTCTTGGAAACGCCCCTCAGCATATTGCGGGTCCACCTGGTTTGCAACGTAGGCAATGGCGCTGTTCTTGTCTGCGATGATCGCCGCATTGCTAGATGCAATCTGGCCCTGTGGAGTAGAGAGAGAGGGATTGACGCCACCGCCAAAGGCTGTGTCTATGTCCGCCTGCTCCCCCGCAAGGATCGCCGCATCAGTGGGGAGTACGACGCCGGTCGTGAGCCATTGAATCGGAGGTACGCTTGTGCTCATGATAAGTTTACCGTTGTGCTAGTTCCGTCGCTGGTTGAAAACTGAATCTGTCCGCTGACCTCACGGCCCGCAATTGAGGTAATGACAGTGTTTGCTGTGACTACGCCGGGGACCTTGAGAGCCGCCGCGTTGAATGCCGACGCGATCTGCGAAGTGGTTGGATTCTGGCCTAAAAACTGTTGCCAATATGGAACGCCCTGTGTCGTGTCGTACCAAAGCTCGCCCTGGAATAGACGGCACGCACTCGCCACATCCTGCGCGACGGCGTAGGGCGGGGCGGCAAGCGCAATCGACCCATTGGAGTCGAGAACTAAATCCCAGGCTGAATTGTCCAAAAGCAGCGTATTGGCTGGCGAACTCATGCGATTGGTCCTCCAGTATTTGAACTACCTGATGTTACCCCTATGTGTTTGTGCGTTGCAAACGGGATTCCATCAAATGTGCTGCCTGTGAGATCAGCCACAACGTCACCGCCCACTGTCAGATCTTCCGCCATGGTCACATTGCCCCCGCTTTGGGCCACAGCGCCCTGTAGAACGATGTTTGGAGCTTGGAGGGTGATAGTGTCAGGGGAGACGATTGTGACGCCTCCTGAGCCAAACTGGACGTACTGCGTGGGTACCCCGTTGAGCAGACCGCCCAGATACATCCCGTCCGCGAAGTCGTGCATCCTGAAACTTCCGGGGTTCGCCTGTGCCTTGGTACTCTTGACATTCGTGAGGTCCCGGCTGGCGAAAACTGCGATTCCAATGTCTCCCGGCTGTGGGTCAATAATTACCGCATTCACTCCGCCCTGGATGCGTAGGTAGGGAAGTCCGTACATTGTTACGTGAGGAGTGGCGACCTTTTGCCCGCTGATCTGGTTCACTAGAATCTGCACATCGACCGTGCCAACAGGGGACACACCGCCGTCATTTGAGCAGGCAATGACCTTGACGACCGTTGCCGTCTGCACCTTAGAGAGTGCCTGTTGAATGATGAAAGCGAGATTATTGTGTACTCCCCATAGCGTCGAGGGTTGCAACATTCCCGCCGGATTGGTGACTGATCCCATCATGCCCCCACTTGCGGCGCGCCGGTCGTCGGCGATACAGCATTAACAGTTGTCTTCCATGAACCGCCAGGCGTCTGGCTTGAAAGCTGATGCGACATCGAAACCACGATCCAAGTCCCGTTCGCCTTGGGAATTGCTGACACCATTTGAATCTCTCCTCCAAAGACAATAGCCGGGTTGAATAACGTCTCAAAATTGACTCCAGTGCTGTTGAATATCGGGTAGCCTTCCAACCCGGTCTGCGGAGAAATGAGAGGAACCGCCGTATTGCGAGCTTGCCCGTAAGGAGAAATCGCTAGCGTATTAGGCTTTGTGCTGTCGAGATACATCCAAAATTTGTATGCTTGCATGAGTGAGCGGGCCTGTTCCATTAGAGTGTTTCCCCAGTATGAACCTTTGGCCACCGCGATATTCACACCGTTATTCTCAAACTGGTATCCCATGCCAGAAGCGATCTGCTGCATGACTGTTGCCACGTCAGTATTCGCTGCGATGCTGAGAGGAGCTACGGGCTGCACAAGTGCGGAGTAACCGATCTGCGCTTCGACGTAGAGATACGCGTTTGGCATCGAGGTATAGACGCCCCAACAATTCAGGATGTCTCCGTTATAGACAAGAGTTTGCTGAGTCCCGTCGATAGCAAATACCTGAATTGAGTTAAACGCAAACGACGATCCCGAAGAACTCACAACCAAGTCGTCCCATAGCATGCTGGTCAGCGTGTTCATGTTGCTTGCCGTCACGCCGAATATTTGCGCCCGAAGCGTCCCCATCATCGCTCCGCCCGCATTGTCGATGTAAACTGAGGCGCGAAATCCTTCAAGAGTAATCGTGTTTCCCGTTTGCCCGCCAGAGGAAAACAGTGATCCGTTCGCCAGTGTGAAAATAAACCTTAATGCTTTCGTGTTTTGGAAAGAACTAGGACCCGATCCCATTGAACGCCTCCAAGTCTGCCGAGTCGAGATAGAGCAATACCCAGCGCGTACTGAGTCCAGTGTAAACGGGATCATTCGTTCCCTGCGTATCGTAGAATACCATCCAGCCTGAGAACCCAAGGTAGGATGTAGGCACAAGCGATACGAGATTCTTGCACTGCACTGCATAAGCGATCTGCGTTCCATTCACAGCCAAGTCAAGGAACATACATTGGTTTTTCACATACACAGAAATAGAGCATGACTGTGCATCAAGCACAACCTGTGTCTGCTGCGAAGGAACGGATTGAAGGACGATCTGCTGCATTACTTGACTCCCACCGTGCCATCCCCGAATATCTTTGCCAGCCATGAAGTCGGAGGCGTAGAAGGCTGCGTGATTCCGTTGCTCACTTGAGACGTGGCGCTTGGGGATTGCGGCGAGGTAATTCCTGTCGTTCCAATCGGAACGTTGCTCAACGCCGCCGTGACCTGCAAAACCTGCTTGAGTGATACTTCTACAATCAGCATCGTAGCTCCATGCGTGGCCGTGCGCTGGTAGCTGTACCTCTCTATCGTGCAAGCCCCATTCGATCCGCTATACGAGGCGTCTGGGGTGTAGACATTGTAGAGAGAAGTTGACTGGCAGGCCGCGTCAATGGCAGCAAGAAAGGCTATTTTCTCGCCCTCAGTTCCGCTGAGAGCTAAAATGACAACTGGATTTGATGGAACGAAAACTTTATTGAAACTCGCAAAGGATGCTCCCTGACTTACATTGTTCGCTTCAATCGGGAAATCGCTCACTTGCATCGAGCGCGTAAACCCGAACGATAGAACGGAAAGTGTTCCGCCATCAGTTGGCGTATAGATGGGCTCATTTGCTAAAGTGAAGATTCCCCACGGCAATTCTCCCGGCGCTTGATTTACCCACTCCTGCTGCTGTGGCGCGATGCTGATATTAATACTCGGCGATCCGGGCGCGGTTCTGGGAATCGCTGGCACGCCAGGATAGTTCGGGACCGACGGAAAGGGTATCAGTGGCATCAGTAAAGTCCAAAGTTCTGTTGCGTTAAAAGCGTGTTCCAATCCATCCCGCGAACCATCGAAGGCGTCATGGCAGAGCTTCCGGCAGGATTGCTCATATTGATCGTTCCGATGTGCGTTACCTTGCTATTGTCTGTGCTGCTTGTACTATTTGAGTTGCTTGTTCCGGCGAGCGCTGCCGTACCTGACGCTCCTCCAACCCCCCTTAAAAGCGAGACAGCGTAATCTCCCCGCCGCGCGGATTCCCCTGCCCTGTCTTTTGGACTTTCAAGCCTTCGCGAGACAATGGAGGCAGCGTAGCGCGGTCCTACAGTTGCGCTTGTATCAATCCCCATAGCCTTCATCTCGACATACGCGAAATCGAGTTGCTCTGCGGCATTCGCTTGTGAAATGTCATGCCCATATAACTTCTTGAAAGCCGCCTTTCTTGCTTCGTCGTGCCATTGGAAAAGCCCGAAAGAAGTACCCTTGTCTCCTACGGCTTTTGGATTCCCGCTACTCTCTGAATTGACATTAGAAGCCATCGCAGCGGCCCACTCCTTGCTATAGCCCCGATTCATGTAATAATCTTCCACATCTTTCCCCGTCAGTGTAGACTTGGCGTTTAATCCTCGTTCGTCCGAAGGATTGACTTTTATTCCAAGTAAACCAGGCAACGTCAGGTGATTCCAATACCATGAAGCGGCCTTACCTGCTGCGTTTTCAGGAAGTTTCACTCCGTGCGCCGCTAGCCACTTCCCGAAGGCTCCTGTTGCTTTTTCGATCTTGTCTCCAAGCCAGTCGAAGGCATCTCCCGCCTTGCGGATATTTTTCTCGAATCCTGTCCAATCGAATAGGCTTGTTCCGCCTTCGGACCATGTTTTGTAATCATCCCAAAGCAGCAAGATCGCCGCTCCAAGGGCCGCGACAATCCCCACCACGGCGAGAGCGGGAGCAGCAGCCACAATAGCGCCCGTCAAGGCCGTCCACGCCATACCGACGACGCCAAGGGCTGTTCCCAGCGCGGCAACGCCAGCAAGGGCCGCTGCAACCCCGACAATGATAGCTACAATCTTCTCGTGACGCTGCGCCCAAACTCCGATCTTCTGGAGAATGTCGAGAAACTTCTCAAGGTGCGGCGTCACCTTGTAGAGCAGGTCATAGCCGATCTTGACAATCAGCAATTCCAGATCGGTAAAGCGGAGTTTCAACTGTGCCGCCGACTCGGCCTCTTTCCCCGTAGGCCCGAATCCCTTTGTTCTCGCCAGTGCCCCCTGCACGGCTCCCGGCCCTTGCAGTATCAGATTCATCACGTCTTCGGGGATTCCGCTTGCCATGCCGAAGCTGAAAGCAACCTTGCGGTCCATGCCTGCGAATCGTTTCGACAGATCCACCATGATCTGATCGAACGGCTCACGAAAGTTTATGCCCAGGCGCGCAAAGAGCGGAAGTAGTTGAGGCATCTTCCCAATCAGCAGTTCTCCAGGCATTCCCGCTATCGTCCGCATGAAGTTCTGAATCGAACCCTTGCTGCCGCCAATCTCTTGTGCCGCCGCTCCCCACGCAAAGAGCTTTTGCGTGTTCATCTCTAGATTGCGAGAGAGAAAGTAAAGCTGCGTATTCGTTTCAATGGTGTCTTTGACGAAGGCGCGAACAGCTACAGTTCCGCCGAGAACAGCGAGGAATGAACCGAGTTTTGCGGAAAGGACCGTTAATTCTGATGCAGTCCCTTTGGAGGCTGTACCGATTCCCTTTACACCATGCTCGGTCTTCGATGCGGATTTTTCCAGATCGGCTAGCTTGCTGCGAACACCGGGAGCCTTTGCGTCAACGTCTTTTGAGTCGAGCGAAAGTGATACTATGAGGCTGTCAATTAATGTGGGCAAATTGAGCCTCTTTTCTCATCTGCGCATATTGCCTATTTTTGCCCGCAGATATGCGAGCTTTCCATTCATCTGAAAACGCGGGGCGCTTTCTTCCCTTTAGAGAAGCAGCTCTCTTCTCTCTTGTCTCTACCGATTGCGTTTTTCCTAAATGAGACAAAGATAGATTCTTTCTAGTCTCAATAGAACGCTTCTGACCTCGATTAGAGGCTGACAGTTGTGCTCTTGTTTTCGCAGATACAATGTGACCCTTGAGAGATTCTGATCTCTTGGCTATTGTCTCTTTAGATTGAGGCCCACACTTCTTTCCTTTCTTGGCAGATGGCTGGCCCCGTCTCGACTCAGACATTTTGGCAACGCTTTCTGCACTGTGCTTTTTCCCCTTCATGGGATGGCCGTTTTTCGCAAGTTG
>Ga0224554_1002154_pt1 | contig 10726 bp, 11 predicted proteins | sample 714S22024metaG_FD_180666 | JGI IMG/M metagenome (GOLD analysis project Ga0224554, IMG submission 180666) | Peat soil microbial communities from Stordalen Mire, Sweden - 717 S2 20-24 | ecosystem: Environmental > Terrestrial > Soil > Wetlands > Peat | place: Sweden: Norrbotten County, Stordalen...
CTGCGCTGCAACGGCCCCGAGGCCTCCGTAAGCTTCGGCGACCGCGCGCAATGCAAGAAGTCCGGCCGCGCGCTCTTCAGGGTCGTCGAGGGAACCCAAAGCAATCTTGAGATATTCAACTGCGAAGCCGCGATCTGCGCGAAGCTCTTCCACTTCCCGCTCGTGATGAGAAACCACACCGACAATTTTGCTCATGGCTGCCTCCGCCTCCACTCCATCCAGAATTTTTTTGCTCGCGCAATATCTTTCGATTGACTAGCCTTGTCTCCGCCGCAGAGCAGGATCACCAACAACGCGCCGTGCATTCCGTAATAGACTCGATAGCCGGGCCCCGTGGTTATACGGAGTTCACTAACTCCCTCGCCCACCGGTTTCGAATCCCCAAAATTCCCCGCCTCGATCCTGCGCAGTCGCATCGCTATGTTGGCCTTGGCTGCTGTATCCCGGATGGTCTTCAGCCATTGGGTGAACGGCTCAGTTCCGTCTTCGCGAACATAACGGACGATCTCGATCACTTCCAAAGTGTAACATAAAAGCTACAACCAAGGGAATGAATCCGCTTTGGCTGGTTTGGCCTGGAAACATGAAGTTGGGTTCTTTGCGCACCCGCTCCGGCGAGCCTAGTTCAAGAACATCGTCCGATACAGCGTGTCCCGCTGCACAGGCTTGAATCCGGCATCGCGAATAATGCGCCGCAGCTCTTCTTCTGTCGTGCAGTTGCTGGTGCCCGCGGCCTTCACCACGTTCTCTTCCAGCATCACCGAGCCCACATCGTTGCCGCCGAAATGCAGGCCCAGCTCCAGCACCTTCAATCCCTGCGTCACCCAGCTCGCCTGCACGTTTTCAATGTTGTCCAGGTACAGTCGCGAGATGGCCAGCGTCTTCAAGTACTCCACGCTTGTCGCCTCGTCCCAGCCGCGGCCGCCCAGCGCCGTGTGCTTGGGCTGAAAGCTCCACGGGATAAACGCCGTGAATCCGCCTGTCTCTTCCTGCAACCGCCGCACCACTTCAAAGTGATTCACGCGCTGGTCGAATGTCTCGCCCACGCCAAACATCATCGTCGCCGTGGTGCGCATGCCCAGCTGGTGCGCTGTGCGATGCACGCTCACCCAGTCTTCGGTGTTGCATTTCAACCGTGCGATCCGGTGCCGCACTTCGTCGTCCAGAATCTCCGCGCCACCGCCCGGTATCGAATCCAGGCCCGCGTCGCGTAACCGCGCAATCGTCGTGCGCAAATCCAATCCCGAGTACTCCGCAATCGCCAGCACTTCCGACGCTGAAAGGCAGTGCAGCCAGATCGACGGAAACTTCTGCTTGATCCCCGTGAACAACCGCTCAAACCAGTCGATCTTCAGATCGGGATGAATCCCCCCCTGCATCAGCACGCCCGTTCCGCCCATCTCCAGCGTCTCGGCAATCTTGTCGTAGATCGTCTCGAACTCCAGAATGTAACCCTCGTCCGAGCGCGGGTCCGTCTTGCCATTCTTCGGCAGTGGCCGGTAAAACGCGCAGAACGTGCAGTACTCCGTGCAGAAGTTTGTATAGTTGATGTTGCGATCGATGATGTAGGTGACCACGCCTTCCGGGTGCAGCCGGCGCCGCACAGCGTCCGCCTCAAACCCAAGACCAATCAGGTCGGGCGAGTTGAAGTATTCAAGAGCCTGTTGGCGGGTCAGCGGCATAGCTCAATTCTATCAAGTATTCGGCGATGGTCGCGGTGGGACCACTGATCGCTAATCATCCGTTGATTGCCGGCTTGATATCCTTCGAACTGAACACTTATGTTTGGTTTTTCTGAATTCGCGGAAAACATCTGGATCGTCGATGGCCCGAATGTCCGCGACATGGGTTTCATGTTCACCACCCGCATGACAGTCGTGAGGCTCTGCGACGGCTCACTGTGGGTGGATTCTCCGGTCACTGTACCCTCTGAAACGCTCAGCCGCATCACCGAATTGGGACCTGTAAGGTATCTCGTTGCGGCGACACCGAGACATGTCTGGCGACTGTCAGCAGGTCACACGCTGTTTCCCGACGCGCAGCTTTGGGCGCCGCGTCCCACCCTGTTTACCTTGAACAAAGATTCCTTGCCCTTCACCCGGATGCTGGGGGACGAGCCGCCTCAAGCCTGGAAGAATGACTTTGACCAGCTCACCTTCAAAGGCAACCCGCTCATTGAAGAAGTCCTCTTCTTTCATAAATCATCGCGCACGGTCATCCTGGATGACCTGATCCAAATCCACCCACGAGTGAAGGGTAAGCACTTTCGAAATGCTCTGTTCAAACTGGAGGGTGTTGAATCTCCCCATGGTGGCGTTGGACTCGACATCAGGCTAACCTTCATCCGTCGAAACCTCGCGCGCCAATCGCTCGAAAGGCTGCTGTCATGGGAGTTTGACAAGCTGATCATCGCCCATGGCCCTTGCATTCAAAAGGACGCAAAGGCATTCGTCGAAAGAGCATTCCGCTGGCTCGTGCGCTGAGGGAGGACCCGGAATCCGCACAATCTATGCTTATTTGCCCTCAGGCTTGCGGAAGAGAAACAGTCCGCGGGTGAGCAATGGACGGCCCTGTGTGCGCGCAAGATTGGAGGCGGTCGAGACTCCGCTAAAGAGAATAAAGAAATCGAGGAATGCGCGGAAGAAGCCCTTTTTGCCGCCTGCAGCTGTCAAAGGAATGTACCTCATGCTTCAGAACTGGTCGACCTGCCAAGCACCACTACTTAGATGGCGCAGCTGGCGACACGGGATGCAATTTCCGCGCAGAATTTCCCGCATTGATTGCACTACCCAGCGTAGCGCTTTTGATGCCAGATCCACGCCGTGCGGATAATATCGTCCAGCTCCGTATAGCGCGGTTTCCAGCCCAATTCGCGAATCGCCTTCTCCGAACTGGCCACCAGCACAGCGGGATCGCCCGCGCGCCGCGGCTCGTTCTCCACAGGAATCGCATGCCCGGTCACGCGGCGCGCCGACTCAATCACCTCGCGCACGCTGAAACCCTTCCCATTACCAAGGTTGTAGACCAGCGGACGAAAGTTGTAGGCCCCGTTTGATGCCATTTCCGGCGGGTTTTCCAGAGCCTCGAGCGCCAGCAAATGCGCGTCTGCAAGGTCCGACACATGGATGTAATCGCGAATGCAGGTACCGTCCGGAGTGGGGTAATCCTCGCCGAAAATCTTGATGAATTTGCGCCGTCCCAGGGCCACATCCAGCACCAGCGGAATCAGGTGCGTCTCTGGCTCATGCGCTTCGCCGCGCGTAATCGCGCCCCCTGCTCCCTCCGGCGCGCCGGCCACATTAAAGTACCTGAGCGCTGCGTAGCGGAATCCGTAAATGCGATTCAGCCAGGCCAGCATCTGCTCCACCAGCAGCTTCGACTCACCATATGGGTTCGTCGGCCTCAACTTCGCATCTTCTTGAATCGGAACAACTTCAGGCTCTCCATACACTGCGGCCGTCGAAGAGAAAACCAGCCGTTTCGGCCCCTCGGCCAGCATCGCTTCAAGCAGCGAAAGCGTCGCGGCCGTGTTGTTCCTGAAAAAAATCTCCGGCCGCACCATCGATTCGCCGGCCTCAATCAGCGCCGCAAAATGCAGAACGCCGTCAAAAGGCGCCCCCTGCTCCTTGGCATCGATAAAGATTTTCTCCAGCCCTATCCGGTCCGCGACCTCGCCTTCCACAAACGGGACGCCTGCCGGCAAAAACTCCTGCCGGCCGTGGCTCAGGTTGTCAAAAATGACCGCCTTGTGTCCCTTTTCGGCAAGCAGACCCGCAACTGTACCACCTATGTACCCGGCACCTCCGGTAACTAAGATCTTCACAAAAAAGACTGTCCTTTCCTGAGCAGTTTGGGTAACCTTGAGTCTATTACAATAGGGCATGGCAGGAATCCCTCATACCCTCCCGCCAGTAGACCCTCGGGCCGTTCATTCAGTGCCCCAAGAGTTTGGTTCAATTCCTGGTTCTAGCCGGGTTAGTTTCATTTCCGGCTCCCAATTTCGAAAAGCGGGCAGCGAATTGGCTGCTGGAACGCAAGAAAGCGCGTGGTGTTCGGATGCCTTGGATGGAAAGTGGAGTGTCGAAATGTCCGAGGTCTATGCGACAATCAATTCGAAATGCATCACAAGCTCTGATTCACGGTTGCGCAATCATAACGTTCCTTCCCCCGCGCCATTCGCCATCAGTATTAGAAGCATAGGGTCCTTATTGCCCATCGGTGGTATTTCCCGGAACTTTGGTCCGGCACATACTGTCGTTGGCGGCGCATTAGGCCACGGCCTCGCAAGCGCGCGTTTCAATCGCTCGCTCGGGTCCCGTTCTCCTCAAGGCGCTCTTGCCGGGGTTGGAATGTCGTTATTCCACCGCCGGACGTTGAAGGCTCTGCGTTGTGCTGACACCAGGTTGGCGATGGAGTGGCTTGCGGGTAAGGCGATGATCGTCGATATGCCGGCGCCCTTCTGCTCTTCCCGGCTAAACCAATACTGTGCGGCCCCTGTGGCCGCGGACGAGGTCTGATTACATGTCGACGACGAGTTACACTCCGGGGCGTACGAATTTTGGCCCGCTTCCCGACCCTGAGAGGAGCCCTGCCTCGTTTTTCACGAGCGCATTGGTAAACTTGGCGATTCTCGGGCTGGCCATTTATATCGGCGCCACCGCCAAGCATATGATCGAGCAGCACAAGTACGAGTTGACTGAGCTGATCGTGCCCACCACTCCGCCGCCTCCACCCAAGGTCAAGGTCACTCCGCCGCCCAAGTTGCCGCCTCCGCCCGAGCCGCCCAAGGTCAAGCTGGACGCTCCAAAGATCGAGGTGCCCAAGCCCAAGCCGGAGCCCAAGCCCATCCAGATGGAAGCCAAGATTGCGCTGCCGGTCCTCAAGCCCGCGGCCAAGCCGGCTGTCGTCCTCACACCGCAGCCCAAGCCCGCCATGACCGCTGCCATGCCCGCGCAGGATAACAAGGTCAAGCCTTCCACGGCGCCTGTGCATCTCGGCCAAACCTTCGGCGTCACTCCCAATCCAAACGCCACCCGTCCGGCCACCATCGCCGCCATCGGCAACCCCTACGGCGGCATGAACGGCCCGGCTGTCGCGCCTCACGGCGTGGTCGGTTCCACCGGCATTGGCAACGGCCTCAAGTCAGGCTCAAACGCCGGCATGGTGGGCAGGGTAGCCTCGGCCGGCATCCCCGGAGCCACCGGCTCGGCAAACACCGGCGGCAGTTACGGCAAGGTCGCCTCGGCCGGCATTCCCGCCGTCACCCAGGCCGCGGTCCAGCAGCGCGTGGTCTCCACTCCCACCACCACTGACCTCGAGGTCCTTTCAAAACCACCTGTGCAGTACACCAGCGAAGCCCGCCAGCTCAAGGTCCAGGGTGACGTTGTGCTGCGCGTAACCTTCCTGGCAAACGGCCAGGTCGTCGTACAGGGCATCGTGCGCGGCCTTGGTCACGGACTCGACGAAGAAGCTCGCCGCGTCGCCCAGCAGATCCGCTTTCGCCCGGCCACTCGCGACGGAAGACCGGTCGATCTCACCACCACGATTACCATCTCGTTTCAATTGGCGTAACATCATCCTTAAGTATGCTGAAATGCATCACAATGTTGGAACGCAGCCGGATTCAGTCGCCACACGTCAAACCAGACGCAAGCGACTGAAGAAAGCACTGGACGAAGCCATCTAGGAGCATGACATGACTTTTCGGAAGATTTCCCTCAACTTCCTGATCCTTACTATGGGAGTGACCTGCGCGTATGCTCGACATCAACCAAAGTACGAACAGGCCCGCCTGCTGACGGTTGAACAGTCAGCCCTGGTGGATAAAGCCGTCGCCCAGGAGAAGGTCCTCATCAAGGACATCAAGATGCGTACCCCCCTGGTCGAGACCTACATCCAGGACACGCATCCTGACGTGAAACTTTACGAGGTTCCTGTCGACGATCAGTTCATCCTCAGCCGCGTCGACTTCGGCAAAGCCTTCTTTGACAAAGGCTATGTTCCCCGCCAGGACGAGCACAAGGGCTTCTTCAAAGGCTCGCTCGGAGCCATGACCGGGCTCACCAAAATGCTGGGACTGGAAAAGTTCACCTATTCAGACACCGGCTTCATGCAAATGATGTTCATAGACCCCACTGGGTTCGACCAGCAGCATTACGTGTTCAGCTTTGTCCGCAAGGAGTTTGTCGGCTCCATCAGAACATGGGTCTTTGACGTCCATCCCCGCGTCGCCGGCATGGGCCGCTTCTACGGCCGTATATGGATTGAGGATCAGGACAACAACGTTGTCCGCTTCAACGGTACCTACACCGGCCCCGCTACTGAGGATTCCTCAAAGTACTACTTCCACTTCGACAGCTGGCGCATGAACGTGCAGCCCGGCATCTGGCTTCCGGTCGAAGTCTACGTTGAAGAATCGCAGCGCATTGAAGGCACCAAGAGTGTCGGCCTCAAGGCCCAGACTCACTTCTGGGGCTACTCCCTCAAGCTGCCCACTCGCGACAGCGAAAACGTCAGCGTCAAGGTCGACGACGCCGTTGACCGCAGCAACGACTCCCAGGACGTGGGCCCGCTGCAGGCCTCGCGCATGTGGGTCACCCAGGCTGAAAACAACGTCATCGACCGCCTCGTCGAGGCCGGACTCGTCGCCCCGCTCAACAACGGCGGATACGAAAACAAGGTCCTCGACCAGATCGTCGTCAACCTCGTCGTCCCAAACAACCTCGCCTTCACTGACCAGATTCATACCCGCGTCATGCTCACCGACACGGTTGAAGCCACCACGGTCGGCAACACCATCCTGCTCAGCCGAGGACTCATTGACTCGCTGCCCAGTGAAGAAGCCATCGCCTCCATCATCGCAATGGAACTGGCGCACATCGCCATGGGCCATCACATCGACACCCGCTACGCCTTCAATGACCGTCTGCTCTTCCCTGACGAGTCCGCCTTCGTCCGCATCAACATGTACCACAACGATCACGACAACGACGAAGCTGCCAAGAAGGCAATGGAGTACCTCCAGGCTTCCATGTACAAGGACAGGCTTGCCAATGCCGGTCTCTACTACGCGCAGCTCGTCGATCGCTCCAAGGTGCTCAAGGCGCTCAACACGCCCAAGCTCGGCGACTCGCTCCTCAGGCCCGACGGAACCCCCTGGATGGGTGATCTGGCAAAGATGGCTCCCAAGATTGACTGGGACGATCTAACCCAGACCGCCGCCCTTCCGCTGGGAAGCTGGCTCAAGGTCGATCCGTGGGACGACACTGTACACATGCTCGACGCCAAGCGTTACGCGCCCATGAACGCCCGCGACAAGATGCCGTTTGAAGTCACGCCCATCTTCTTCAAGCTGCAGCGCTATGAGTCGGCACAAGCTGCTCCCGCCGCGGTAAACCCGGCCGCGAACCAGCCTTCGGCCAGCCCGACGGCCTCGGTTTCCGCACCTCCAGCCGTCGCACCTCCAGCCGTCGCGCCTCCAGCCGGCTCACCTCCGCCTGCCGCGCAAGATAACAGCGGACAGCCTGCCACGCCACCTGCTCAACCGCAGGCTGCCGACCAGGCAAATACGCCACCTGCTCAACCGCAGGGCGCCGACCAGACAAATACGCAGGCGCAGCCCGCTCCTGCGCCGCAGAACCCGCAGTGATTTACTCCGCGGCAAGTCCCCGGCTGACGCACCATGTGCTCCTCGTCAGTACCGGGGACTTTCCGCTTGACCGGCCTGTTCTCCACCTCAGGAGCTAAGTCTAACCAGAACTGGGTGTGCACGCGGCTATGAGAACTTCAATTCGAGTCTTCTTTTCGTTTTTCCTCGCTTCCCTGGCCCTCTGCGCACAAGCACAAGTGCTTCCCGCAGGGTACGAACACGAGGCCAGGATCCGCGTTGGTGGTTTCGGCTCCATGTTCCAGACCGATTATGCCGGCAACGGCATCGCCCAGCTTGTCCCGCAGCCAACGTTTGGCGTCGGCGCCTACATTGACATCAGAGCGGACCGCTGGCTGACGATCGAGAGCGAGGGCCGCTGGAACCGCTTCAACGAGTATGTGGCTTACACCACCCCCATCGGCGAAGACACCTATCTCATCGGCCCCAAGGTTCCCATCAAAACCTTTGGACGCGCCACCCCGTACGGCAAGTTCCTCGTCGGCTTTGGCAGCGGCACCTTCATTAACGGCCACTCCACGGTCCTCGCCTATGGCGGAGGACTTGATTACCACCTGAGCCGGAGATTCACGCTGCGCGCCTTCGACTTTGAGTACCAGCAATGGCTGCTTCAGCCGCACCTCTACCCCTTCGGCGGCAGCGTCGGCATCGCCTACAAAATCTTCTAGCACCCAGCGTGTGCTTTTCGCTCATCCCAGCAAAACGTACCGTGCCCCATCCATTCTGCGGCCTCATCGCAGAATGGATGGGGCAACAAGCACCCAACCAGAAAGTCTTTTCTAATCCCTATTCCCTATTCCCTATTCTGGTTTTCGGCGCTCTTCCCGAGCGAGGCCTGCAGCTCAAGAACCTGCAACTGAACCTGCTTGATTTCTTTTAAGGTGGCGACCTGGCTGCCATAGACCTTGTATTGCACCCCGGAGATCGCGCCGATGAAGAAAAACAGGGCGCTGCCGAATTGAAAGCTATGCGCCCCCAATGCGCCCAGGCGACCGGGGTAGACGCTCCACCAGAACAGAACGGCAGCGATAAATACAAAAGTGTTTGCCGTGATTTTCTCCCACCGAAGCGCTTTCGCGTGCTTTGCCAGCAACGCAGCGGTCTGTTCACGATAGGCGGCGACGTTTTCCGGTTGCGGCAGAGCCGCCAGCAGACCTTCGCGCAGGTTACTCGTTTGCTGTGCCATATTTCACTCCCTCAAGAATCTGTTTCATTTGCCGTTTGCCATAGTGGATTCGCGACTTGACCGTGCCCTCGGAGCAGCCAACGACTTTTGCAATCTCCTTGAGCGACAGATCCTCAAGAAAATGCAGCACCAGAACCTCGCGATGATGGAGGCCGATTTGATTCAACGCCGCATGAACCTGAGCGGCGTCCTCTTCCGCGAACGACGGTTCCTCGGCCTCCTGAAAATCCTCGTACTGAACCTTCTCCGCTTGCTCGCGTGAGTAGCTTTTTCGGATGCGGTCCACAGCGATTCCGTGCGTCACCGTGTATAACCATGGGCGCAGAGAGCCGGGATCTTTCAGCTTTCGAATGCCGCCGAATGCCTTGATCCAAACCTCTTGGAGAACGTCGAGCGCGCTATCCATGCTCCCGGTCAAACTGGCCGCGTAATAGAGCAAAGGCCGCTCCATGACGCCAATCAGGTCCTCAAATGCGCCCGCTTCGCCCGACTGGCAACGGAGCGCCAGCCATTCGTACTGCGTTCTACTCTCGCTGTCCATCTGCGTTCATTGATTATGTCGGATCAAAAGCGAGCAAGGTTCAATCTACGCTGAGGGAATTCCACCAAACGCAAAAAGGGCCGCTCCAAAGAGCAGCCCTTCTCGTTCCCTTGTTCCCTCGTTCCCTGCCTTTACGCCGGCGAAGGCGAACCCTCCGGGAAGCCCGGGCCGCCGCGAGTTTCCGGCTTCAGCACTTGTTGCGAGCTGCCGTCGGGATCGCTCGGCGATGCAAGTATCGAACGCAGCGGAGGCAATTCCTTGCCTTCAATCAGCATCCGAACCTCTTCCGCATCGATCGTCTCGCGCTCCAGCAGCGCCGCCGCCAGCCGGTGCATCGGGTCCTTGTTTGAATCCACAATCGAGTGAGCGGTCTGGTAGGCCTCGTCGATCAGCCTGCGCACTTCCAGGTCGATCTGCCGCGCCGTCTCTTCGCTGAAGTCGCGATGCTGCGCAATCTCGCGCCCCAGGAAGATCTGCTCCTCTTTCTTGCCGAAAGTCAGCGGACCCAGCCGGCTCATGCCGTACTCGCAAACCATGCGCCGTGCCAGGTCGGTGGCCACTTCAATATCGCTGCCCGCACCGGTCGACATCTGGTTTAGGAAAATCTCCTCAGCCACACGCCCGCCGTACGACATGGCCAGCTTGGCCTCAAGATATTCACGCGTGTAGTTGTGCCGGTCGCCCGGCAAAAATACCGTTACGCCCAGAGCCATCCCGCGCGGAATAATCGTCACCTTGTGAATCGGATCGGAGTGGTCGCGGAAGAACGAAACCAGAGCATGGCCGGCCTCGTGATACGCGGTCACCTTCTTCTCCTCGTCGGTCAACAGCATTGACTTGCGCTCGGCGCCCATCAATACCTTGTCCTTGGCCAGCTCAAAGTCGTACATGGTCACTTGCTTGCGATTCACGCGCGCCGCGTTCAACGCAGCCTCGTTCACCATGTTGGCCAAATCCGCGCCGCTGAAGCCCGGTGTTCCACGCGCCAGCACGTTCAGATTCGTATCGTCCGAAACTGGAACCTTCTTCACATGCACGCGCAGAATCTCTTCGCGCCCGCGCACATCGGGCAGGCCCACCACCACGCGCCGGTCAAAGCGCCCGGGCCTGAGCAGTGCGGGATCCAGTACGTCCGGCCTGTTCGTCGCCGCCACCAGGATCACGCCGTCATTCGATTCAAAACCGTCCATCTCCACAAGCAACTGGTTGAGTGTCTGCTCGCGCTCATCGTGTCCGCCGCCCAGGCCTGCGCCACGATGACGGCCCACAGCGTCGATTTCATCGATGAAGATGATGCAAGGCGCGTTCTTCTTGCCCTGCTCAAACAGGTCGC
>Ga0224554_1002157_pt1 | contig 10716 bp, 8 predicted proteins | sample 714S22024metaG_FD_180666 | JGI IMG/M metagenome (GOLD analysis project Ga0224554, IMG submission 180666) | Peat soil microbial communities from Stordalen Mire, Sweden - 717 S2 20-24 | ecosystem: Environmental > Terrestrial > Soil > Wetlands > Peat | place: Sweden: Norrbotten County, Stordalen...
AGCGGCGATGCGCCAGGCTTCTTCAGAACCTGGATCGTCTTCTTCGTCGCACGTGAGCAGGCGTTGTCCGTCTCCCGCACCTTCTCGATGGTTTCAAGCACACCGTACTGTTGCTGAAAGTCGCGCCGTCCCTGGCCGCCATACGCGAATCCCTCGCCGGCCATCGTGCGCGGCTCCATGCGGTAGAAGATATTGAACAGATCGTCTGCATAGCCGCCCATCAAAGTTCCAGTTAGAGCGATCAGCCTCTTTGCCGCGCGTCCCAATACACCGAGTCCGTTACCCTGTGCTGTGTCGCCGGCCAACTGGTGCAATTCATCCGCGATTGCAAAGTCGAACCAACCGCCCATATACCGCCCGATGTACTCAATCGGCGCCATACGCTGAATGCGTTCGCGGTCCGCCTGCCACAGTGCTGAATAACGCGTCGTTCCCCCTTGTGGCAGAGTCAGCGATTCAAAGAGCTTGATCTTATCGATGAAGTCGAGGTGGGTGAGCTTCTGCCGCTCCGAGTCCAGGATCGCAGCGCCGGTGTCGGGATTGATGACGCCTCCGAGATTCGGCCCAGACTTTGCTTTGAGGAAGACGTGCTCCCAGTAATAGCCCAACTTCCCTTTGTCCTTGCCGGTGATGAAGAAGGCTGGGCCGGAGCAACGCCTCTGCCACTCCTTGCGGCCCATGCGCCGCAACTCGGCGAGCGACAGGCGGAGCCCCTCGTACACAATCTTGCCTTTGCGCAGCTTGACTTCACAGATGCCGTGTGGCTTCTTGGGATCGCCGCCGTTGCGTATATCCTCGATCAGAAAGGTTCTGGCGCGCGGCACAGTCAGCAGAGCTTCACGCGCCCACTTGTGCGTAATGTGCGAAGGGCACATCACCAGCGTAGTACTGGGCCGCCCATCCGCAAGAACATGGATAGCGCCCAGCGCAATATAGGTCTTACCTGCTCCGCACTCCGCGACGATCCGTGCGGCCTTGGCATTGCGGAGATACTTTGCGGTCCCGGTGATAGCGAGTGCCTGGGCCGGGAGCGCTCTGCGCAAAAGCTTTGCAATGGGCGGTGCGACAGGGTCTTTCGTGCTCTGAAGTGGAGGATAGGTTTCAAGAATTCTGGACCCAAGTTCCGTGGCGTGAGTACGGAGGTAGGAATACACATCGGTATCCATCGGGAGACCTCGCGGAATCAGAATTGTCGGTCATTTAATAGGCATTGCAGAGAAAGCAGTGGACGAAAGAGCAGGCTCCGGCAGCGACTAAGTCCCTGGTTCGCCCAAACGCTCAGAACTGCGAAGCGAAGACCGACAGATATCTCTCTGAGCGCAATGGGCTGTTGGCATAAATCCAGGGTAATACTCAGGCAGAACAGAGAATTGCTTCCCATGTTCTCGATTCGACACTTTTGTTAAACCTGCGACACATCTCGTCGCATACGTGTGGCACAGTTGAGACATTAACCCACGCGTTGGGGGTGTCATTGTGAATCGTCGCCAACTTCTCCTTTGCCTGTCTTCCCTTCCTGCTGCCAGTCTGGCTGTGCCACGGGTATTCTCGCTGGAGCCAAGCCAAGAAGACCGAACTGAGCGCGCCGAGTCAGACGCGCAGCCACCTTCGGATAGACAACTCCGCGTCGGGATAGTGGGTGTTATGGGTGTAGGTTTATACCACCTGGATCGGGTTGCTCAGAACTTGAATTTCCCGTGCAAAACAATTGCGATTGCAACCAACATGGCTCGTCTTCGCTGGAGTCACGCCGAAGATGCTTTATTGATTAGTGACCACGGTTTTAAGCCAGCAACGATCAGAGATGCTCAACTCATGGCACGTGACCGGAAATCCGATATTTCACGATTGGTTTTTGGCTTGGATGTGGCATTCATCTTGACCGGCCTACATGGGATAACAGGAAAGGGAGTTACTTCCGTTGTTGCAGAAGCACTCGGTGAATTGGGCGTCTTCACCATTGCAATTACACCTGGCCTCAGATATTTCGAATTCTCCAGATCACTCCAACGTTTGGTAGATGTTGTATTTGAGGTGCCCTACGAGGTGCTTATGGACGAGGCTCGTACGACTCGAAAGTGTTGCTGGACAGAACTTATCCCTGCAGCAGTTGCACAAATATGCCGTGTCATCACGTTTTCACTCGCGAAGTCAGGATCTATCGGGATTGATGCAGATGAACTGAGGTCGGTCCTGAGAGGAGACAATGCTGCAATGGCGGGTTATGGCAATGGAGATGGCGTCCAGGGTTGCCATGCTGCCTTCCAAGCGGCATGTACAAGCGCCCTTTTGGGCCCAGACGGAGTTGGATCATCCCGCGGCTTAATGGTTTCTGTGGAGACCAGGCCGGGCGTTCTCAAGGAAATGGACACCCAAATCGTAAGGAGTAGAATGAGGGAAATCGCCGGAGATAGAGCGAAGATCCTTGTCAGCGCCTTTGAGGATGAGAGTCTCCGCTCTGACTACAGGATCACGATCCTAGCGCGTGGTAATTCTGGGTAACAGAAGTCCGAAATTGGATTAATTCTCGGAAGGAGTGTGTATGGCCATCAATCATCGATCATTGTATGAACGAAATATTGCCACCGTCGTCCAACAGGCGGAGGCGTCCTTGGGGCCAATTCTCAATGAGTTGGGCACGATACTCTACAGCTCATGCGAAACCCTCAAGCGTGGCAAATATTATTTTCTTGGTTTAAATCCTGGCGGCGGATCGGAGAGAACAATTCGCGAATCTTTGAACGAGCTGGCTCTCGGCAAAGCGACGGAGAATGCCTACCTCGACCAAGATTGGAGCAGCCCCCCTAAGCGTACGTATGCCCGGGGTGAACACCCATACCAGCAGGATTTCAGGTGTCTTTTTGCAGGGCTGATAGATGATCCCCGCAAGGTCTGCGGAACGAATCTAATCTTCAAAGGAAGCCCTGATGCGCGAGAGCTCCGAATACAAGAACTGGCGAGACTGTGCTGGCCAGTTCACGAGGCCATCATAGAGATTGTCCAACCGGAGGCGATCATTACATTTGGCGTGCAGGCTTTCGAATTTATCGCGCAAAAGCGCGGTGGCCAGCCTGTCCAATTTGCTTACTCTAGGCCTGGTTACTGGAGTTGGCAACATTCGATCCTTGCGGATGGTACAAGGCTCATTGGGACTCGCCATCCAAGAGGATCTGCGCGCATAAATAATCAGGTCGTTGACGAAATCAAACAGTATCTTGGATTGGTCTAGGTCCAATTGTCTGATGCCATGCCCAAACGTCCAAATTCGCTGGAGACTTTGCAGATTGGCTTGGAGCTGCTTCGTCGAATTCCCAAAGGACGAACTGTTACGGCTCAGCAACTGAAACGGCAGCTCGCCGAGGCTGGTATCGATCGCGACATCCGTACCATCGAGCGGCAATTGGAGACACTCTCCGGCCATTTTGGCATCAACCGCGACGAAAGCAGCAAACCCTATCGCTATTGCTGGGACGAGCGTGCCAAGGGAATCTCCCTGCCCACCCTGACGGCGCAAGAATGCCTTTTGCTAACTTTGGCCGAACAACAGCTTGGGCATTTGCTGCCGCCGCGCCTGATGAAATCTATGTCGGCCTTCTTTTCTCAAGCGAAGAGCCAACTCGGCGAACAGCCTGCGGCCAGGCAAGAACGCGAGTGGCTAAAGAAGGTTCGGGTTGTTAGCACTAGCCAGCCGCTGCTCCCGCCCAAAGTGGACAACCAAGTCTTTGAACAAGTCTGTAGCGCGCTCTATGGCGACCAGTGGCTGACGGTCGAGTATCACAACGCCGCAGGCGAGGATATCAAAAGCCGGGTCATGCCTTTGGGGCTGGTACAGCAAGGGCCACGTATGTATCTCGTCTGCCGCTTCGAGGGCTATGAAAATGAACGCAACCTGGCGCTGCACCGCATCAAGTCCGCCAAGGCATCCTCCTTTACCTTCAAGCGGCCGCCGGAATTCGATCTCAAGCAGTACGACGATGACGGCCGGTTCGGCTATGGCAATGGCGACCTCATCAAACTCACTTTTCGGATCGAAAAAGGCCATGGGTTCCATCTGCTCGAATCGCCTCTATCCGAAGATCAGCAGGTTTGTGAAGAGCGAGAACACTACGAAATCAGCGCTACGGTCGTCGATTCAGAGATGCTGGATTGGTGGCTTCGGGGTTTTGGAAAAGCGGTGAGCAGGATTTCGAAAATCAAGGCATATCCCGCGCGTCCGTTCTCAACGAGCGCATAATCGCCTTCCCACTCAGGGAGCGGCTATGGAGTTGTCGTTGATGAGACCGCAGTTTTTCGAGTTGCGGTCAGGTGATGGGCCATTTCGAGGTGACATGCACCCAAGACTCCGATGCAAGGAGCACTGGAAATGGGTTCAATGAAGCCGTCAGGGGCATTTAGGCCAGGCGATCGGGCCATTCTTCTCGGGAAAGGCCAGTTCCTTGGACTTCAAGCCATCTCCAATCCACTCAAGCATTTCCTCCGTCGTCGCCGAGATCAGCACTGGCTGGCATCCAATGCCGTCGAGCGGCTTGATGCGCTCTTCCGTTTCGACGACGCCGAGAACGTGCTCGGCCCATGATGGTTCGGCAGGCAGCCCAAGAAAGCTAACCAGCGTTGCCCAGGCCTGATCCCGCTGGTATCCCAGCAGAATCGTCCGTCCCACGCCTCCGTTGGTATACAGTTGTTCCGAAACAGCCACCAGGTGCCGAACGGGATGCTTCCGGTCCGGCAAGCTCACGGCTCCCTTGTAACAGGATGCGTGTTCGCCGAGCGACACCTCCTTTACTTCGCCGTCCGGGAAGGTCAGCGTGAACGTGGCTTTCTCATGCACAGCCGCCGTGATCGCGCCAACATCGGAGTCATTGCCAAATACGCTGATGAGATGCGCCTGCTCATCTTCGCCCACATAGCGATCCACCCGCAGTCGAATCCGCGTCGAGGTCTTCTCCGTCATGCGGTGATACTCAAGCAACCCGAGCCTCAGGTGCGCATTCTGCATCATCCTCTCCTTCCGGCTTCGCCAGCGTTTCGGTCAGTTTCAAAGTCCTTCCGTCGGCATAGACCAATCGCAACTCATTCGCCCACCGTTCCCGATGATGGATGATCTGCTCATCGCCGTCCTCTTCGACGAAGGTGGTTACATGCTTGACCGACCGCCATCGCGCAATGTGCCGGTCATCGCCTTGGCCGAAGACGCCATTCAGCAGGCCTGTCGTGCAGAGCAGTCCCACATGGCCTCCATGCAGCGGCGTGATCGGACGGCCCGTGGCCACGTCCTCGCGCGGCATCAGAAAGGGCAATGTCTGTTTCCATGCGCCCGACAGCGGCAGCAAGTCTTCCAGCAGGTCATATGGCAGCCCACGATAACTCAGCGCTGCTTCGCCTGTTGGAGGCACGGGATATGGTTCACACGCGCCCGGCGCCAACTCCGGCAACGCCTGAAAACTGCCATACGGGCTGATGCGTTGAAGTTGTCGCCGTGTATCCTCGACCGCCACGCCCCGCACATTGCGGCGTACTCCAAGCACAGCGATCTGCCGGAAGCGGACCGATTCATCGTCGGTCATGCGAAAGATATTCAATCTGGCGAAATGCGAACTGAGCACCCCGGCGCACTCGTGCAGGCGCTCGAACGGGATGACCAGCACCAGCACGCCCTCCATCACCAGCCAGCGAAAGGTGTGTTCCATAAACAGGCGTTCCATGCGACTGTTTCCAATCGAGCCGATCTCGGAATCGTAGGGAGGATTCAGGTACAACAGCGAAAAGGACTCCGGCTTGGCCACTGCGTCAAACGTATTACCCTGGATCGTCTCGATCCCCTTGGCGCTCGCAGCCATTGCCCGCTCGGCATCGAGTTCCACACCATAGCGGCGCACATCGGCGCCGTGGGTAATCAGGTTAAGAGCCACGCCTTGCCCCACGCATGGATCGACCACCGATGCCGGTCCTGTGAAGCTGAGAAGCTGACGAAGTTTGGCGCCTTCACTCACTGGGAGCGGGTAGAAGCCCATCTTAAGTTTCGCGACACTCCTGGCCATCGAGCCTCCTTTCTATAGGGTCTTGATTGAAATGACAGGTAAATGCGAAGCGCCAGATGACACCGCATGGCAAGGTTAGGTGCCAACCAGTCGGTCTATCGCTTATCCTGCTTGGGGAGGTGCTGACCGCACCATGACGAAATCCATTCTTGTCGAGATCGATGCCCAGATTGCTCTACTCAATCAAGCCAAGGCACTTTTGAGTTCCGCAGGAACGACCGCAATCAAGCGCAAGCCGGGAAGGCCGTCCAAGACAGCAGCCATCGTCGTTCCGGTTGTCCAAAAGGCGAAGAAGCGCAAGAAGATGAGTGCAGAGGGCCGCGAGCGCGTCCGCCAAGCACAGATCAAGCGCTGGGCCGCAGTGAAGCAGGCCGCCAAGACCACCGCCGCTCCATTGTCGAAGTCGAAGAAGAAAGCCGCGAAGGTCGCCGCCTGACAGGCAGCGATGGTATGGTGACTAGACTCAACACTGTCACAAGTGGCGATTTGATGGAATAGCGAGCCTCCGCTCGGAAGCTCACAGTAACTAGTTCGCGCTTTGTACAGCGCGATTTCAAGAATGAAGGTGGAAGAACATGGCCCGCATAGAAGACCACAAATACAGCATTGCGCAGGCATTCCGAGAGTGCATCTATATCGTTCCGGACTATCAGCGCGAGTACGTCTGGAAGGATAAAGAGGTGAACCAACTGCTCGAAGACATCAACGAGCAGATCGATGTAGGTTCGATGCGGGAATACTTTATCGGCACCGTGCTGGTTTCGCGGACAGACCAGACGGATCAAATTCACTACGAGGTGATCGATGGCCAGCAACGCCTAACCACGTTTTTTCTTATGCTTTGTGCCTTGAAACATATGTTTAAGGGCGAGTCGGAACGGCGGACCGTCAGCGACTTGATCTCGACCAGCTATATAGACCACGACGGTGAGATGCACACCAGTCTGAAACTGGAGCCGTGCTACGAGAACGCTCTCGAAGTCATGGCCAAGCTGGTAGAACTCGATGCTGACCCGCAGGTCGTGCGGGCAGGCATTCAGGCGGCGGGAATCGCCAGTTTCGGGTCGCTGGAGAACTTAGTCAATGCCTACAGTACGCTCTACCGCTATCTAAAAGACAACTACGACGACGTACCCAAGCTGAAGAAGTATTGGGGCTATCTGGCAAACAACGTGGTGTTCATCCAGATCTGTACGGACGTGAGCAGTGCGCTGAAAATCTTCGAGACTATCAACGAGCGCGGTGTTGGTCTTAACCCGATGGACTTGCTGAAGAACCTGCTGTTTACGCAGGTCAAACAGACTCAGTTCACCCTGCTCAAAGACGAGTGGAAGAAGATCACAAAGCCGCTGGAGAAGGGAAAGCAGAAGTCACTGCGATTTCTGCGCTACTTTCTGATGGCAAACTATGTCATCAAGAACGAACGTGGCGAAAAGAACGACCGTAGCGATGCCGTGGTCCGGGAAGATGAGATCTACGACTGGTTGGTAGACAAGAAAAACGCCGCACTGTGTGACTACGCCAGCAAGCCTTTTGAGTTTGTGCGGAAGGTTGTTCGGAACGTCGAGCACTATCTGGCATTCGCGGATGGGCGAGGCAACGACGGTAAGACCAATCTGGCTATGGATAGCCTCAAGCAGTTAGCTGGCGGCGCATTTAGTCTGCACTACGTATTGCTCTTGGCCGCAGCCAATTTTCCGAAGCCGCTGTTCGATCATTTCGTATCGCAACTGGAAAGTTTTCTCTTCTACTACATCTTCACCAAGACGCCGACGAAGGAGCTGGAGCGCAATTTTTCCCTATGGGCAGATGAGTTGCGCGCGATTGCCGAAAGCTCCGACACGGTGAAGCAGAAGGAGCAACTCAACGCATTTGTTGCCGACCGCTTCGAGAATAACATGGCCGGAAAGTCCCAGCAGTTGGCCGATGCGCTCAAGCGCTTAGAGCTAAATACGATGCAGCAATACCGGACACGCTATCTACTGGCACGGCTGACGCAGTACGTTGATATGGCGTTCAGTGGCCTGAAGACACCAAACAGCCTGGAGCCCTTTACCAAGTTGGAAATCGAACACATCCTGCCAGACAACCCCACGCCTGAACTGCGCGCCACTTGGATCGCCGCCAATCCCAATGCTGGTTACAATGACTACAAGAACCGGCTCGGCAACCTGACTCTGCTGGAGAAACCAATCAATATCGTCGCGGGCAACGATTTCTACACTGCGAAACAAGACGAATACCGAAAAAGCAGCAACTACTTGACACGCAGCTTGGTTGAACTGACGAAGGTTGGGCAGAACACATCCATATCCAGGATCAATGAGAAGTTGGAGGCTTTCCCTGTCTGGGATGCCGCATCGATCGAGAAGCGGCACGGTATGCTCATCGCACTAGCGCAAGATGTATGGCGAACAGTTCCAATTGCTGTCTGACGAAGGAGTTCGACCACGAGTCGTTGCCAAAGTTGCGGACGGTCAATTGACGAGAACTGTCCGACGCACTCATAGATGCTGAAACTGTCCCCCAAAGTCCTCCAGCCCAATGGCGAAATTCTCCGGGCCACCATCCCGCAAAGCCCGGAGCAGTGCCTTTTGTTCTGCAGCTTGGACCCAGCCTTCGAGGTCGCGCCCGCTCAATGCCTGATCCTTGGTTTGGTCCGCCAGTAGAACGGTGCCTTCGTTCAACGGAAAACCGATCTTCTTCCCGGCCAACAGATTCGCAAGCAGACGGATGCGAGCATTCCGGTCTGGCAACGGAATGATCAGCCTCTCCTGAAACCGGCTGCGAACGGCAGCGTCGATTCGCTCAAGATGATTGCTGGCGGCCACAAGGAAGACATGGCTGTCGCGGGCGCTGATGCCGTCCATCTCCTGGAGCAGTTGGCCGACGATCTCATCGGTTAACTGGTCATTGCCGCCCGCCGCCGCGCGATCAGGCACGATAACGTCCAACTCATCCAGAAACAGAATCGCTGGCGCACAGGACCGCGCGCGCTCGAAGAGCAGTTTTACCCTGTTGCCGCTCTGGCCGAGATAGTTGGCCTTCACATCGGCTGTGGTGGCGGCAATAAAGGTCAACCCACTTTCGTTGGCGAGCGTGCGGGCAACCTGCGTCTTACCCACGCCGGATGGACCGGCCAACAAAAGGCTCCGGGGAATCGAAACTCCTTGCGCTTGCCACTTCTCCGTGTCGCGGAGCAGCACGCAGACCAACTTGAGCCGGTCGAGAATCGCATCGTCGAGCACCAGCGTCTCCCAGCCGGCCTTGCGGTCCACTTTGGTATTGTGCGACTTTCTCGCCGCGCCGATGGCGTTCAGAAAATGCTCCTGCGTGGGTTCCGCGGGATACGCAACCGAACGCACGGACTGCGCGAGTTGCTTGAGATCCCGGCCGCTCATTCCCTGCGTCAGTGCCGCAGCTTCCTGGGGCACATCAACCGAGAGGCCCAATGCTTTGACTTCCTGCGAAAGTATCTGGCGGCGATCTTCCGCTCCGGGGAGTTGCAATTCGACCTCCCAGCCAAACCGGGAGAGAATGGCGTCATCGAGCATGTCGCGCCGGTTGGTAGCTCCAATCACCCAGACCTGCGCGCTCCCACGGATGCCATCCCACTCGGCTAGAAATGCGTGAACGATGTCGGTGGCGAACGCATCAGTTTCGGCCGCTCCCCGGCGGCCAAGAATCCCCTCGCACTCGTCGATGAAGATGATTGCCGGCTGACGCTTTCGTGCCCGATCCCAAACCTCGCGAACACGTTTGCCGCTTGCCCCGACAGTCTGCTGCTTCAGGTCGGCCAGCGAAAGCATCTGAAAGTCGCAGCCCATCATCTCTCGAAGCGCGCGGGCGACGAAAGTCTTGCCAGTGCCCGGAGGCCCAGTCAACAGCAGACCGCGTGGCGCTGCTGCGTCATTCCGCTCGAATAGTTCCGCCCTGCGCAGGATGTCGAGCTTCTGACGTTCGGGGATATGAACCAGGCTCCACGACTCTGCAGCCTGTTCGATCCGCCGTGAACTCGCGGTGGCGCGCGTCAACTGATTCTTCTTGTCCCAGCTTGCACGAAGCGCCGCGAATCTTTCCTCCGCAAACTGCAACTCAGGTTGAAAGCCAGTAAGCTGCCGGACAAAGGCTTTGGGCAGCGCCTCCTGCATATTCCAAGTGACACCGTTCTTGGTGTAGGCGAAGGTTTTGAAATTCACGTATGCCCCCGATGGAAGAATCATGAAGAAAGCATCGCTGCCCCAGTGAACAGCAACGATGGGCTTGCCCAGTCCATATTGCTTTCCGTCATCGTCCGGCCACTCGACCTCATCGTACTTGCCGGTCTTGCCTGGGACACGAACCGCAGTCAAAGGGCTGTACGCAAACGGTATCCACAGCTCGACTCTCGCGTTTCTCAAGAAAGCGCGTCTGGCTTCGCGAATGAGTCCGAAGTGCCACCCCCACAATCGGCGCAAGGGCGCGCCCAGATCGTTCACGCTGCGCTTCAAATACTCGCGCAGAAATGGTGTGTGATGGGTGCAGAAATAGTCCCAGGTGCGCTCGGCATCGACATCCGTGGAGGACTGTTGCAACTGGCCAACAGTCTCATCACAGATTCGCTTGCGCTCTGCCCAGTATTGTTCCAATGCCGTGGTCATGGGGGAAGTCTCCACAACAATACCGTCATTGTAAGACG
>Ga0224554_1002158_pt1 | contig 10716 bp, 8 predicted proteins | sample 714S22024metaG_FD_180666 | JGI IMG/M metagenome (GOLD analysis project Ga0224554, IMG submission 180666) | Peat soil microbial communities from Stordalen Mire, Sweden - 717 S2 20-24 | ecosystem: Environmental > Terrestrial > Soil > Wetlands > Peat | place: Sweden: Norrbotten County, Stordalen...
CGTTAGGAAAGAATGTGGGTCCATCGATGGGCGCCTCATGCGAAGGAAGCTTCGCGACGTGGTGGAAGACTTGAAAAGGACAAAGGGGCCGATTTCCAAGGGGGGATTCGCGGCGGTACGAGAAAAGATTGAGCGCGCGTTTAAAGCCAGGCCAACATTACCGTTGGTCCGCCGAGCGTAATTCTATACTTGCGTTTTCCTGATTTTCGGTAAGGAAATGCCCACGGTCCGCGCAAACACGCTCACCGATATCTCTTGAAGAATTTGTCAAAAATATTGCTCGCCCAGCCCCCGTTCAGAGCGAAGCGGGCCAATTTCATTTTTCTGACTCCATTTTTCTGACATCGCTTTGTTTTGGAGCAAGATTAGGAGGAGGTCGGAACCTCACCTCACTCTGATTCGCTCCCCTCCCTGAGCAAGGAGGAGCGTTCGGCGGGACGCCGAAGGCGGTAACCAGAACAGTCGCGCTCCCCAAAACAGCGGCGTTTTGACGGGCAAGATGAGGCGTATTGTTTACAGCGAAGCGGCCGGCGAGGGCGCCAGCCGCGACATGCGAGGCGCATGTTCTCCCCGGAACAGAGCCGGGACGGCTCTGCCACTTTGGGCCGGGTGCGCTCCCCAAGCCATTCAATAGGCGGCTTTGACAAGGGCGCGGGCGCGCTCGATGAGGGGGGCGTCGGCGGCCAGGTCGCCGAAACGAAAGTGCGGCGCGCCGCTTTGTTGGCGGCCAAGCAGGTCGCCGGCACCGCGCAGCTTCAGATCGGCTTCGGCGATGCGAAAGCCGTCCGTGGTTTCGGCCATGGTTTTCAGGCGCTCCCGCGATTCGGGAGATTTGTCTTGCGCGATGAGAATGCAATAGGATTCTTCCGCGCCGCGCCCGATGCGCCCGCGAAGTTGATGCAGTTGGGCCAGTCCGAATTGTTCGGCGTTTTCGATGACCATCAGGGTGGCGTTGGGCACGTCCACGCCCACTTCCACGACGGAGGTGGCGAGCAGGACCTGGGTTTGGTTGGCGCGAAACGTGGCCATTACTTTTTCTTTTTCCTCGCTCTTGAGCCGGCCGTGGAGAAGGGCCGCTTTCCACGGGGCAAAAGTCTTTTCCATAAGATGCCATTCCCGGGTCGCAGCCTTGACGCGGGCGCTGGTGTCGGCGTCCTCGACGCGGGAATAAATCACGTAGGCCTGGCGGCCCTGCGCGATTTTTTCCAGCAGAAAGGCCCAGACCTTGGGCAGGCTTTCTTGCGGGCGCAAAAAAGTCTTGACGCGCCCCCGTCCGGGCGGTCCTTGCTCGATGACGGAAATATCGAGGTCGCCGTAGAAGGTCAGGCCGAGGGTGCGCGGAATGGGCGTGGCGGTCATGACCAGGAGATGGGGGTAGCTGCCCTTGCGCACGAGTTGTTCGCGCTGGGCCACGCCAAATTTGTGTTGTTCGTCAATAATAACCAATCCCAGCCGCGCCGGGGCGAAGCACTCTTCCAGCAGGGCGTGCGTGCCGATATAGACTTTCGCCGCCGCGGGCGGGCCGGCGCCGGGCGCAACGGTTTTGCGGCTACCTGTGAGGATTTCCACGCGGACGCCGAGCGGTTCCAGCCAGCGGCGGAAATTTTGGGCGTGCTGTTCGGCCAGGATTTCCGTTGGCGCCATGAGGGCGGCGTCGGCGCCGCATTCCAAGGCCATGAGCATGGCGCAGGCGGCCACGACGGTTTTGCCGGAGCCGACGTCGCCCTGGAGCAGGCGACGCATGGGGGCCGGGCCGGCCATGTCGCGCCGGATTTCGCGCAGGACCTTGGTTTGCGAAGCTGTCAATTGAAATCCCAGGCCCGCGAGAAAGGGTTTGATCAGGCGGTTGCGGTCGCCGGCGCAGGGGAGGGGACGGGCGCGGGCCTCCAATTTTTTGCGGCGCAGGCGGAGGGCGCGTTGCAGTTCGATATATTCGTCGAAGGCCAGGCGTTGGCGGGCGATCTCCACGTCGCTCATTTCGTTTGGGAAATGAAGCATTTCGAGGGCGTGGGCGCGGGAAGGGCAGGGGATGGATTGGGGATTGGGGAGAGTGGCAGGGCCGTCCCGGCCCTGGTTCAGCGGCGAGACGCCGCTGCCACTTTGGGTTGCAGATTGCGGATAGTGGCAGGGCCGTCCCGGCCCTGAGTCAGCGGCGAGACGCCGCTGCCACATCAGATTGACGGAGTCCGCGGCGGGCAACAGGAGGCGCTCGTTGGCCAGGGGAATTTCAGGGTACGGTTCGGGGACGCCGGGGGCAAATTGGGTGACAGTGCGCCACAGGAGCGAGCGCAGCCAGCGTTGGGGCAATCCCTCGGTCAGCGGATAAATCGGGACGATGCGATTGAGATGGATGGAGTTTTCCACGCCTTCTTCCGGCACCACTTCGGTTTCCGGGTGGTCCATTGTGCGCGGCTTGAGCGAATTAGGTTTGCCATAGACCACGACGTTGTCGCCGATGCTGAAATATTTTTCCATGAACGGCAAATTCCACCACCGGCAATGCAGCCGCGCGGTGCCGTCGTCGAGAATAAATTCATAGACGGAGCGCGCGCCGCGGCCATAGCGGTTCAGGCCGGCGGCGACAATTTTGCCGCGGGTCAAGGCCGGCTCCTCCAGCTTCAACCCGGCAATGGCGTGGAAATGGCGGCGGTCTTCGTAGCGGCGGGGGCGGTGCAACAAGAGGTCGCCCACGCAACGCAGTTCCAGCCGTTGCAACTGCGCGGCGCGTTCCGGCCCGATGCCGCGCAAGGCGGCCAGCGGCGTCTGCCATGTATTGGGCGGACTGGACACGGGGAATTTATAAAGGATTGGGCGGCAGAAAGGGAAGGGAAAGGTGAATTTCAACGGGAAGATTTGCTGGACAATCGGCGTCTTTCCGCATTATTAAAGCAACAGAAATAATCAATGCCCACGGAGGGCGCTAAAAAAACATGAAAACATTGATTGCCGACTCTTTTCCGAAAACTCATCTTCAAAAATTGAAACAACTTGGCTGCGAAGTGGATTACCAGCCCACGGCCAAGGCCGAAGCACTGCCCGCATTGGCGGCCTCGGCCAAAATCCTGGTGGTGCGCAGCAAACAGGTGACAGGCGAGACGCTGCAAGCCGCGCCCCAACTGGCGCTGGTGTTGCGCGCCGGCGCCGGTGTCAATACGATTGATGTCAAGACGGCCAGCAGCCGCGGCATTTTTGTCAGCAATTGTCCCGGCAAAAATTCCGTCGCGGTGGCCGAGCTGGTCTATGCGCTGCTTTTGTCCATGGACCGGCGCGTGCCGGAGAACGTCGCCGCCCTGCGCGCCGGCCAATGGAACAAAAAGGAATTTTCCAAGGCCGACGGCATTTACGGCAAGACGCTGGGCGTGGTGGGTGTGGGCAGCATCGGCCGCGAGGTGATCCACCGGGCGCACGCCTTTGGATTGCGCGTGGTGGCGTGGTCCCGTTCGCTGACGGCCGAACAGGCCGGCGAACTGGGCGTGCAATGGCGGGAAAATGTGGATGATATTTTTCGCGAAAGCGACATCGTGACGCTGCATCTGGCCTTGAAGCCGGAGACGCGCAAGCTGGTCAACGCCTCCCGCCTCTGGTTGTTGAAGCCGGGGGCCATCCTGATCAATACTTCCCGCGGTGAAGTGGTGGACCAGGCGGCCTTGCGCGAGGCGCTGGAAGCCAAACGCATTCGCGCCTGTCTGGATGTGTATGATCCCGAGCCGGCCGGCGGCACGGGCGATTTTAACGATCCGATTTTGAAACTGCCAAACTTTTACGGCACGCATCACATCGGGGCCTCGACCGAACAGGCGCAAAATGCCATTGCGGACGAGGCGCTGCGGGTGATCGAGACTTTTATGAAAACGGGCGTGGTCTTGAACTGCGTCAACCTGGCCCGGCGCACGCCGGCCAAGTGGCAATTGGTCGTGCGCCATCTGGACCGGGTGGGCGTTCTGGCCTTTGTCATGGACCACATCCGCCGCGCCGGCCTGAACATCGAGGAAGTGGAGAACGTGGTGTTTGACGGCGCCCAGGCGGCCAGTTGCCGCATCCAGTTGGGCGGCGACCCGCCGGATACGCTGCTGTCGAGCATCCAGGAAGGCAACCAGGACATCATCGGACTGGAGTTGTTGCAGATTGGCTAAAATTCCACTTTCGAGCCATAGGCTTGACGTTACAACGAAAATGAAAAGACAAATCACGCTGGCTTTGCTTTTGTTTTCATTGTGCGGCGCGCAGGCGGAACTGCGGGTGCCGGGCTTCACCGCCTACTTCGATCCTGATCCCGATCCTCGCGGAGTGCGTCTTTCGGCGCGCGCGGGAATCTCCGGCTGGTCGGATCCGACAGTCAAAGTGCTTTGGTTTGGCGAAATCAAAACGCCAGGCCAGCTTGACTGCTCGGTTGCGGTGCGGCTGCCAGTGGACGCGGAAAGCAAGCTGCGTCTGACGGTTGCCGGAAAATCCCGTGAGGCCACGGCCAAAGGAATCAGCAACGATGTGGTGAAGATGGATTTTGGGTCGTTTGATGTCCCGGCGGCGGGTTATCAGCGGTTCACGCTGGAGTCGTTGAACGCGGCGGGCCAGGCGGCGGGCAACGTGGAGGCGCTGGTGCTGGACGGTCCGGCGGCGGTTGGGGCGCATTTTAATTTGGAATCGCGCCGCAACGCCGCCTCGGTGCATTTGTCCTATCCCATCCCCGGTTTTACGAACGTTGACGAATTTTACTGCGAAGTGACCGGGGTGGAAGCGCCGCTTTGGACTTACTTCATGGCCTGCGGCTGGCATCGCGGCTATTTCGGAATGCAGGTCAACAGTCCCACCGAGCGGCGCATAATTTTCAGCGTGTGGGACAGCGGCAGCGAGGCCGTGGATCGAAACCGCGTCGGCGACCCGGATCGCGTGACGCTGGTGGCCAAGGGCGAAGGCGTTTTCAGCGACGACTTTGGCAACGAAGGCACCGGCGGCCACAGCCACCTGGTTTATAATTGGAAGATGGGCGAGAAGCAGCGGTTCCTCGTCACGGCCACGCCGACCAACGGGACGCAAACGATTTATGCCGGCTACTGGTTTCATCCCGAACAGAAAAAATGGATGCTGATTTCCTGTTGGAAAGCGCCGAAGGACGGCTCGTATATGCGCGGCCTTTACAGCTTCAACGAGAATTTTGGCGGCAGCAACGGACAACTCCGCCGCAAGGCGCTGTTCGGCAACCAGTGGTTTCACACCGCCGACGGCCAGTGGCATGAACAGACGGTGGCGGCTTTCAGCCACGACCCGACCGGCCAGACGGACCGCTTGGATCGTTTCATGGGTGTGGAGGACGGAGAGTTCTTCCTCTCCAATGGCGGCTTCATTCCTGGCTTCACGGAGGCGCGGACGCGGTTTACGCGGCCGGCCACCGGTCATCCGCCGACCGATTTCGTGCCGCAACAATTTTTGGCAAAGTGAACCCGCCAACTCTGCTTATTCTAGCCGCCGGGATGGGCAGCCGCTACGGCGGGCTGAAACAAATCGAGGCCGTTGGGCCGGGTGGCGAGACGATCATGGATTACTCGGTCTTTGATGCGTTGCGGGCCGGGTTTGGAAAACTGGTTTTTGTCATCCGCCGCGAAATGGAGCAGCCGTTCCGCGAAATCATCGGAGCGCGATTCGAGAAGCGCGTGGCGGTGGAATATGTTTTCCAGGAATTGGACCGATTGCCGGCGGGATTTTCCGTTTCGCCGGGGCGTACGAAGCCGTGGGGGACGGCCCATGCCATTCTGATGGCCGAAGAGGCGATCCGCGAGCCGTTCGCCGCGATCAATGCGGATGATTTTTACGGCGCGCAATCTTATCGCCTGCTGGCGGAGCATTTTCGATCCGGCAGCGCGGATTACGCGATGGTGGGATTTGTCCTGCGTAACACGCTTTCTGAATTTGGCAGCGTGGCGCGCGGAGTTTGTCAAGTGGATGAAAATCACTTTCTTTGTTCCGTCACGGAGCTGACCGGGATCGAGCGCGACGGCGCGGGCGCGAAAAACACGGCGGCCGGCCGGACCACGCGGCTGACGGGCGATGAATCCGTTTCGATGAATTTCTGGGGCTTCACCCCCGCGCTCTTCGCCCAATTGAAAGAGCATTTTACGCAATTTTTGAAAAAGAAGGCCGGAGATTTGAAAGCCGAATGTTACATCCCCAGTGTGGTGAACGACATGGTGGCGTCGGGCCGGGCGCGGGTGAAAGTGCTGCGGAGCAACGATTCCTGGTTTGGCGTGACTTACCGCGAAGACCGCCCGCGCGTCCTGGAAAGCATCCGCCACCTGATCGCGCAAGGCGCCTATCCTGAAAAATTGTAGCGTCGAGCCTATGGCTCGAAATCGGCGCGTAGCGCCGATACTGCAACCGAAACCAGACAGGCCGGTTATCCGCGGGCAAATGTTTTTCTCTGGGAAAGCGGCAGAATCATGGCGGGACAGAATCATAAGTCAGAATTGTAGAAATTCCATCAACTAATACATGATTCTGTCCCGCCATGATTCTGCCTTCGGTTCCTTTTCACCATTCAACTGTGCCGGCATTGGCAACTTTTTCCGGGTCTGTCGAGTGACCATTGATTATTCTGTTGTGGCAATCGAAATTATCAATTCGTGTCACTAAGCGGCGTGGTTTATACTCGGAACCAGGAAAATGAAATGCAATTCACTCAGCGGGATGAAGCACGCTCCAGAGGGGCGGTGCAAAAAGTTCGGGCAAAGACTGATTACACTGAGAACAGAAAAAGAAGAATCAAATCTGTCACGTTGCTACAACCCCTCTCATTTATGAAAACTTGCCATTGGACGCTCCTTTTTCGGGTAATGCTGCCACTTGTCGCGGCCATTGCCTTGCCCGGATGTATTTTCCTCTCTAGTAATGGACGCACCTATGACGTGTCATCTAATCCAGCGTGGTGGGGTGAAATGCATCGCGGCGAAATTGTGGCCTTAAATGAAGACACACTCCTAGATGGAAGCAAACTTACACTCGGCGCGTTTAAGGATAATGGCACTTATGATTCTCAACGGCTGTTTGGTGGCCCGATCACGGTTGAAATGTTCAAAGCCAATCCGGGGAAATACTGGGAAGACCTTCACTCGCTTCCAAAGGCAACAAGATTTCGCTGCATAAAGCTTGCACGCTGGTATTCATATACCTCAAGCGGTTATAATATCAGCGCCGAGATTCTTGATGGAGAATTTAAGGGCAAAATCGTTTGCATTTATCCCTATGGTGGCGAGCCGGACAAGAAAGGAAGTTTTAAATTGAAGCCGGCTTCGTTGGTGCATCCAGTAGAGCAGGGAGCGGAGCGTTGACGTGTTGAGGATTCCAACACCGTCGGGCCTTCCGTTTTCTTTAAAGCCAGGGCGGACAAGGCAGCGGACAGGCCAGCTTGGCCTTCGTGGCTTTGGCAAACGTAACGAATTGGAGAAATGTTGGCGCGGCGCAAAGAGAAGAAGGCTCGTCCTCACCCCGGCCCTCTCCTTCGAGGAGAGGGAGAATGGTTCGTCGTCTCACGGAATGCTGGGGCAAGGGATTTTGTTTTGGTTGGGGGCGATTTTTGGAAAGAGCCGGGACGGCTCTGCCACTCTGGAGAAAGATCGGGGGAAAGGCTCGCCTTTGGCCCTTTTCGGGTGGTGTTTTTTGACGGGCAGTTCTAATCTCAGGGACAGATGAGAAAAAACCCATTCACAAATCACGGTGGAATCGCGGCGCTGTTAGCGGCGGCGGTTTTGGCGGGCTGCCAGACGGCGGGTACGCACAAGGGGGAATTTACGCTGGATAACGGGCTGGTGAGTGTTACCTGCACGACGAAAGACGGGGCGCTTCTGCCCGGAATGTTGCTTGACAAAAAGACGGGGCAGACGGTGGATCTGGGCGCGAACTTGTTCGATCTGACGCTCACCAACGGGGCCGTTTTGCAATCCGGCCAGTTCAAGCTGGCGGGCGAACCGCGCGTCGGGCGGTTGCCGGTCAATGCGAACGCGTCGCGTTTGGCGGAACGGCTGCCGGGCCGGGAATTGGTGGCGGACCTGATCGGGCCGGACGGCAATTTGCAGGCGCAGTGGCATGTGATTTTGCGCGACGGGTCGCGGTATCTGCGCGAGGAGTTGGTGATCAAGGCGGGCACCAGCGCGTTGCCGCTGAAGAGCGTGGGTATGCTGGAGACGACGAACGCCGCCGCGCACGTCACCGGCACGGTGGATGGCTCGCCGGTGGCAGACGAGACGATGTTCTACGGCGTAGAACATCCGCTTTCGATCAACCGCGCGACCAACGGCCTGGTGCGCTGTATCCTGCCGCGCGGGGCGGCAATTGCGCCTGGCGAAAGTTTTGCCTGTTCGCAGGTGATCGGCTTTGTGCGGCCCGGTCAATTGCGGCGCGATTTTCTGGCCTACCTGGAGCGTGAGCGCGCGCATCCCTACCGCCCGTTTCTCCATTACAATTCGTGGTACGACATCGCTTATTTCGGCAAGTATGACGAGGCGGCGGCCTTGAATGTCATCAACGCCTTTGGCCAGGAACTGGCAGTCAAGCGCGGGGTAAAACTGGATTCGTATTTGTTTGACGACGGCTGGGATGACAACAAGACGCTGTGGCAGTTTCATTCCGGTTTTCCCAACGGTTTTGCCCCGCTGCAAGCGGCGGCGGCGAAATACGGCGCGGCCCCGGGTATCTGGCTCTCGCCGTGGGGCGGCTACGGCCAGCCGCATACCGAGCGCATTCAATATGGCCGGGAGCAGGGCTTTGAAATTCGCGGCAATAATTTTTCCCTGGCCGGCCCGAAGTATTACGAGCGTTTTCGCGAACGCTGCGTGGAGGTGGTGAAGCAGTACGGCATCAACCAGTTCAAGTTCGACGGCATCGGGGTGAGCGGCCGGGATGAAACGGGCGCGGGCCTGCGCGATTTTGAGGCGATGCTCAAGCTGATTGCCGAACTGCGCTCGCTCAAGCCGGACATTTACATCAACCAGACCACCGGCACCTGGCCGTCGCCGTTCTGGCTGCTGCACGCGGATTCGATCTGGCGCGGCGGGGAGGATCATTCGTTTGTCAACGGTCCCGAGCCGCGACGCGAGCGTTGGATCACCTACAAGGACAATGACGTTCATTCCCGGATCGTGGGCCACAGCGAACTGTATCCGCTCAATTCCCTGATGTTGCACGGCATCATTTACGCGAAGCAGGCGAACGGGTTGAACAATGACACGAACAACATCCTCAAGTCGGAAATCCGCGCTTATTTCGGCAACGGCACGCAGTTGCAGGAAATGTACATCACGCCGGCCCTGTTGACGCCGGAGAACTGGGACGCGCTGGCCGAGGCCGCCAAGTGGTCGCGGCAGAATGCCGAGACGCTCGTGGACACTCATTGGGTCGGCGGTTCGCCGGCGGCGCGGCAGGTTTATGGTTGGGCTTCGTGGTCGCCCAAGAAGGGCATTTTGACATTGCGCAATCCATCGGCGGAGGCCGGGGAAATCAAAATTGACCCGGCGAAAGTTTTCGAGCTGCCGGAAGAGGCGGCGAAGAATTACACCATCGCCAATCCGTTCAAAGACCAGAAGGTGGAAGTGACACAGCTTCGCGCCGGGGAGGAAACCACATTCAAACTACAGCCGTTTGAAGTGCTGGTGGTCGAGGCATTGCCGACCGCGCGTTGATGGTTCACTGCTTACAGGTTGTGAATTTTGGGGGTAATTCATGAGCAATCGTCACTGCCGGGCAAATCGAGCCGCCGGTCCAATTCAGCCAAAGTGGCGAATTCAGCGGCGGGCTTTTCAATTTTGGTCACAAAATCACCCCCCCGCAATGACCTTCTGCATTTTGCATTTTGCATTCTGCATTTTACCCGTTACTTGTTGGTGACATGCCTGAAATGCCAGATCGTCTTTGGAAGGAATACAGCGAGGTCTTCGCGGATTTCGACGACTTGACGCTGGCCCGCTGGCTGGCCCAAACGCTCTCCCAGTTTAAGGGGCGGGTGCTGCGCTTTTCCCATCCGCTGGCGGGGGCCTACCGGTTGGCGGCCGAACAAGCCCATCGCCGCCAAATCTGGCTCAAGCGGATGGTGACGCCGCCGGCGGGCTTTGCCGAGGCCGCCTGCTGCCGCGCCCCGGCCCTGCCGCTCTTTTCGCGCGATGTGTTGGACACCGGCCTGCTCTGCCAGCATTGCTCGGAAACGCTGGTCGCGCCGGAGGACTTGCCGGAAGATTTGCAGGACGCGGTGAGACGATGGGCCACCGAGTACGCGCCCGTCCACGCCGTGGCGCATTGGGAGGAGGACCAGCGCAAATCGGAGGCGGCTTACGATCAGGCGTGCGAGGAGGCGGCGGAACGCGCCGAACAACTGCTGGCCGAGGCCGGTTTTGAACTGATGCCCCGTTTTTTGGAGCATTACCCGGCCATCATCTGGGAAGACCATGACGAATGTTTGGAAGTCCGGCCGGATGATATCAATCCGTAGGCAAATGAATGTTTAAATTGATCAGACGATTGTTCCGGTGGGCGCTTTACTTGTTCATCGTCGTGGTGGTGCTGGCCGTGGCGGCGGTTTTGTTGCTCAACACGATTGTCAAACAAGTGGCGCAAAGCCGGCTCCGCTCCGCCACCGGCATGGATGTGAGGATCGGGAAAGTGGACGTCGGCCTGGGCGCGCCGACCATCGCGATTGACGATTTCAAGGTCTATTATCCGCCCGAGGCCGGCGGATCG
>Ga0224554_1002159_pt1 | contig 10713 bp, 8 predicted proteins | sample 714S22024metaG_FD_180666 | JGI IMG/M metagenome (GOLD analysis project Ga0224554, IMG submission 180666) | Peat soil microbial communities from Stordalen Mire, Sweden - 717 S2 20-24 | ecosystem: Environmental > Terrestrial > Soil > Wetlands > Peat | place: Sweden: Norrbotten County, Stordalen...
CCACCAGGTCGACCGTCGTTTGCGCAGCCACCTCGGCCGCCCGGCGGTAACTGCGGATCCTGAAGCTGTCCCCGCCGTCGATTTCCAGCAGGTCGGCCGTCTCTTCAAGCAGGCGCGCCATTGTGGCATTGTCCATCGCGTGGTCTCCCCAGCACTCTTCCAGCTCAGTATCCCGCAAAACCCTCCTCGATCCCCCAGAAATCCTCGCATCGTCCGCAAATCCCGGAACTTCGCCCGTTCCCTCCTCGTATTCGTTTCCATGCAGCTTCCCCTCCCGGCCCGCATCTGCGCTACCCTCCGCATCGCCTTCGCACTTCTGGCTTTGGCGGCCATTCCCTTCTTCCCTGCACCGGCCGCGGCGCAAAAGCCGGCCTTCGCCGTCGCAACCATCCGCCCCGCCAGGCAGTCCGTCCAGTTCGAGCACGATGGCAATACAGAACTCGTCGGCAACACCCTTCGCATGCAGGACGTTACCGTCGCCACCTGCCTCAAGCTCGCCTACCACATCCAGGATCGCCAGATCGCCGGCCCCGATTGGCTCCAGACAGATCGCTTCGACATCACTGCCAAGGCCGACGACTCCATTGACGAAGACACCATGAAGCAGATGCTCCAATCACTGCCTGCCGACCGGTTCAACCTCAGCTTTCATCGTGAGCCACGGCAGATGAAGGTAATCGTCCTGACCTACATCAGCGGCCACTCCGGCCTCACGCCCACGATTGCGCCAGACGCCAAGCCCTTCCGCCAGAACTCCGCCAACGGCACCGTCGCCAAATCCATGCCCATCGGCGAGTTTGCCGACTTCCTCTCCGGCCCGCTCCAGATCCCGGTCGTCGATCGCACCGGCCTCACCGGGAAATACGACTTCGTTCTCGACTTCACGCCCTATCTACCCGACCCGGCAAAAAATATGGACGGCACCAGGCCGGACACGACGGCCCTCGTCAAGGCCGCCTTGCAGGATGAACTCGGTCTCAAGATGACAGGGACCACCGCACCCGTCGAGGTCCTCGTGATCGACCACGTAGAAAAACCCACACAAAACTAATCAGAACCCAGCCAGGTGCCCCATCCTCGCCACGCCCCTGTTTTTGTGGCTAGGGTGGGCTCGCAGTTCACTCAACCCCGCGCCTTTCTATTCCCTATTCCCTCGTTCTCCGCATTCCCCACCAAAGCAAAACGCCGCACTCAAAAGCGCGGCGTTTCTCCAATTAAACTCGAATGTTCATCGCGCCCCGAATGCGCCCGCAAACAGCCCCTGCGGCATCAGGCCTGGCAACCGGGCCTTCAAGGCAAACCTCACACACGGCAATCCAGCCCCGGTTGCCGTTGTGATCAAAAGCTCCGGTCCGGGCACAACCCTACCCCGCCGCTTTTTGAGCGGCCTGAGGGTTCGCCCAGCCGAACGCGCTGAACTACGCTGCTGTATGAGCAGCAGCGCTGGCGTCTCTGAAGCGAATTACGGCATCGGCTTGCGGGCCCTTCTGGCCCTCAACAATGTCGAACTCGACTTCATCGCCTTCCTTGAGCGTTTTGTATCCGTCCAGCTGAATCGCAGAATAATGGACGAATACATCCGGCCCGTCTTCGCGTCCGATGAATCCGTAGCCCTTGGCGTTGTTAAACCACTTGACCTTCCCTTTGTACTGAGCCACAGGCTCCTGCCTTCCTTGGGTTGTGCGAGAATCCGGGGTGAGCCAGGGGGGAAACGCCCACTCCGATACTCTCTAAGACGACAAAAGCGCGAGAAAGGTTTTTTCGTTGCGCAGGAATCTTGTTCATAAAGTGAGACGGGCCGGCTCTTCAGCCAGCCCGCACCTGCAACATCCTGTTCTCACAAGGATACGGCTACTTCTTTCCCTTCCGCCGTGTTTTCCGTGAGTACAAAAGCACGCTGGTCAGCGTCTTGCCGTCCTTGATCTCGCCTTTGTCGATCATCTTCAACACTTCATTCAGCTTAACCAGACGGAACTCGATCTTCTCGTCCTCCTCCGGCCGCGCGTCGCCCGCTACCAGCCCCTCGGCCTGAAACACAATCATCGACTCGCCCAGAAACCCTGGGCTGGCGTAGTAGGTCACCAGAGGCTTCCATTTCTTCGCGCTGTAGCCGGTCTCTTCGGCCAGTTCACGCTTGGCTCCCGCCAGAGACTCTTCACCCGCATCCAGCTTCCCCGCCGGCAGCTCCCAAAGGTACTGGTTGGCCGCGTGCCGGTACTGCCGCTCGATCACGATCCATGGATTCTTTTTGCTCTTCGACGTGTCCATCGCCAGGATCACGACACTGCCATTGTGGCGGATTACGTCGCGCTCGCTCTTCAGTCCGTCCGGCTCAATAAGCTTGTCGTGCTGGATGCGAAACAGCGGCCCCTGGTAAACCGTCACTGAGCTGATCAGCTGTGCCTTCTCAACCACGGCCGGAGGGAACGCCGCGCCCTTCTTCTTTTCAGCCTTCTTTGGCTTCGCGGCCTTCGCCTTTTCAGCCTTGGGCGCTTTCACCTTTTTCGCCGTCACAGGCTTCGTTGGCTTCGCGGCGGTTGCCGCCTTGGCTTTTGCCTTGTCTTTCCTGGCCATGATCCTATTCTCCTCAAACCGGTATCGATTCCACTTGAATCCCTTGACCACGATTCAAGTCGAGTATACGCACGGCACCGCCCCAAAAGTGTGCAGTTCAGCCCAGTCCCGGCAGATGATGAAGACGCTGTGCCCCATCCATCGCGCGCCCGGGGTCCCCACGGACAGGTCTTCGTCCGTGGGGTGGTTGGGCGATGGGTGGGCTCGCATGCACTCAACGCAGAAGTTTTTCCTATTCCCTATTCCCTGCCGGGGTCCCCGGCGAGCGCTCCTTGCTCGCTGGGGTGGCTGTTCCCTGTTCTTCTGCATCGATGCCCCCAGCCGTGGCATCCTAAGTGAGTTGAGTTTCTTGGCTATGCCCGCCCGGAGGTCGTCCCCGCCGGCCAAACGGGCCCAATCGGACCAAACCAGAAACGCCAGCGAACCTGAACCACCGATTCTGGACCACCGAAAGCGATCGAGTTGCCTACAGCAGATTGTTACCCGATGACCGTCATGCCGGGATTGAGCCGGCTGTTTCTCGACTTCTGTTCCGGGGAGCTCGGTTCTTTTCTCCCTTCCGCCTCCGATGCCGGTAATTGGCAGCAGCGCCCACCGCTTCCTGCCCACTGGCCGGAGCTGGTCCAGTTGGTCGCGAAGCAAAATCCCTCGCCCGCGACCGCCAACGCACTCGCCGCTCTGTCCAACGGAGCCGGCACCGTCCTCACCGGTCAGCAGGTAGGTCTGTTCGGCGGACCGCTGTTTACGCCGTTCAAAGCTGCCACGGCCATCGCCCGCGCCCGCCAAGCCACAGCAGCGGACCATCCCCACCAGGCCATCTTCTGGCTAGCCACTGAAGACCACGACTTCGACGAAATCAACCACGTCACCTTCCCAGCAGGCCGCACCCTCGAAAATCTCGAATACGTCCTGGCCGGCGAACCGTCCGCCGCCCGCCCAGTCGGCGGCCTTGTCCTGGACGACCGCATCACCCCAATCGTCGAACGCGCAGCCGAGTTGCTCGGCCCATCGGACGCAACCGACGCGCTCATCGCCGCCTACCAGCCCGGCCGCACCCTGGCCCAGGCCTTCGCCGATTTTTATTCGAAGATCTTCGCCGCTCAGGGCCTTCTCGTTCTCGACGCCAGCAGCCGCGACTTCCACCGCCTCGGCGCTCCCGTCCTGCGCGCGGCCATCGAACGCGCCGACGAGCTCCATGCCGCGCTCCTCGACCGCAAAAGTCAGCTTGAAGCCGCCGGCTATCACGCCCAGGTCGCCGTCACCGAGCAATCGAGCGTGCTCTTCTTGATCGACGCCCAAACCGGCGCACGCCAGGCCCTCAAACGAATCGCGCCCACCCCGGCGGAAACCGACGGCCTATGGCAGGCTGGCAAGCAAAGCTATTCCACCGCCGACCTGGTCGCCATTCTCGCCTCGGAGCCCGAACGCATCTCCCCCTCAGCCCTTCTGCGCCCCGTCTTTCAGGATTTCCTGCTCTCCAGCTCGCTCTTCATCGGAGGACCCGCCGAGATCGCCTACCTCGCCCAATCCGCAGTCCTCTACGAGCGCATTCTCGGCCGCCAAACCACGCCCGCCCCGCGCTTCTTCGGCACTCTCATCGAGCCGGCGATTGCCAAGCTACTCGATAGGCACGAACTCACTCTCGAACAGATCTTCACCGAGACTCCTGAATCCCTCGCCCAGCGCCTCGCCGCGCGCTCCATGCCCATCGAGACCAAGCAGAAGCTCGCAGCCGCCGGCAATGCCCTCGACACCGAGCTCACCACCCTCGTCGAATGGATGCAATCGCAGGACAAGGGCCTGGGCCAGTCGGCCGAAACCGCCGAGGGCAAAATCCGCTACCAGATGAACCGCCTGCGCACCCTCGCCGCCAACTTCCAGTTGCAGAAAGAGTCCACGCTCACCAAGCATGCGGAGTCCCTCTGTAACGCCCTCTGTCCCGGCGGCATCCCGCAGGAGCGCGTTCACGGCGCAGCCTACTATCTAGCCAAATACGGCCCCGAATTAGCCGAAACCCTGAGCAAACAGGCAGAAAACGCCTGCCCCGGCCACACCGCCATCCGGCTGTAAATCAGGGGGCAGTGATCAGAAAGGTGCGTGGGTGCCCCCGGTCCCTGGCATTTGGGGACCGGGGAAGATAACGATCAAAGTCACAAAGCCTTTCTGTTCCCTATTCCCTATTCCCTATTCCCTGTCTCTATAATTCTCCCGAACCCGCGGAGGCCTTCCATGAAGTTCCTTCTCGCAGCCCTCGCTGCCGCCCTGCTCGCCAGCACCGCCAACGCCCAACCATCCACCTGCGCCACAGCGGGCAATGACAACGCCTTCCTGAACATTCAAACCATCCGCCTCTGGCCCGGCGATGCCCCGCAGGCCACCGGGGCGACCTGCGACGACATCCCCACCCTCACCATCCTCAGCCCCCGCCCCGGCACCACCAACGGCTCGGCGGTCATCGTGCTGCCGGGAGGCGCCTATCTCGGCCTGGCCAGCGACCTCGAAGGCCGTGAAGTAGCCGACTGGTTCGCGGCTCACGGGTTCCGAGCCTTCATCCTCAGCTATCGCCTCTCCTCGCACGGCTACCTGCTTCCCGTCCCGCTGCTCGACGCGCGACGCGCCGTGCAATTAGTGCGGGCCCGCGCACGCGACTACCAGATCAATCCCAACCGCATCGTGATGATCGGCTTCTCCGCCGGTGGCCATCTGGCCGCGCTTGCCGGAACCCAATTTGTCCCCGGCAAACCAGACGCCGACGACCCACTCGATCGCGAATCCAGCCGCCCCGACTACCTCGTCCTCGGCTACGCCTGGCTCGGCGCCGTCTCCATGGACACCTCGCACCTCAACTACTGCAAGCTCTTCAAGGTCATGGACAAGTGCGAAGCCCTCACCGCCGCCTATACGCCCGCGCTCTTCGTCACCAAAGACACGCCACCGACCTTCATGTACCACACCTTCAACGACCACACGGTCCCCATCGAGCAGGCGCTCACCTTCTACGACGCCCTCGTCAAGGCAGGCGTGCCGTCGGAGATGCACGTCTTCGCCAACGGCTCGCACGGCTCAGGCCTCGGCAAGGGCGACCCGTCGCTCGACCACTGGCCGGAGTTGCTCGAGAATTGGCTCCGCGCGCAAGGGCTGCTGACCGCGGACAAAGACGCCGCCACGAAGCCCTGAACACAACCCTCTCGCAGGGAGGAATCGAGAATAGCCCAGGGTGAAGTCCGCCGCAGCGGACGCAACCCTGCTGATAGAAATTCATTCAGCTCGGAGAAGCTTTGAAAGGGCGTGGCTTCAGCTACGCCACAAAGCACGCCACTAACACCCGGGGCTTTAGCCCCCGAGGCAACTCTCCATAAAACTAAAAGCCCCGTGCCCCGTCCTTTCGCCTTCTTTCTGGCGAAAGGGCGGGACGGATGAAACTCAACGTGAAAACTCCGCATCCATTGATCACTGTTCCCTATTCCCTGTCCCCGATTCCCCACGAGTCACAGCAAAAAAATTGCGCCCGGCCTACACCACCCGCTATCCTCGACTCATTCGCCCGCCGATTCGGCACACCCCAAGAGGTACCCCGATGAAAAAAACCTTCGCCCTCCTTGCCCTGGCCTTCTTGTCGCTCTTGCCCATCGCCCGCTCACAAGAAACCCCAACACCTCCCGCCACCGACGCCAGCAAGCCCGCTGAACACCGCGACGCCGCCAAGGATGCTGACAAGGACGCAGCACCCATCCCTCCTGAGAAATCCTCGGTTACCCACCACGAACTCGCCATAGGCGGCAAAACGCTCAAGTACACGGCCACAGCCGGCACGCTGCTCATCCGCGACACCGACGACAAGCCCTACGGCAGCATGTTTTACGTGGCCTACGCGCTTGACGGAACTGAACCGGGAACCCGCCCCGTGAGCTTCCTCTATAATGGCGGTCCGGGTTCAGCCACCATCTGGCTGCACATGGGCTCGTTCTCGCCCGTGCGCGTCTCAACCGACAGCCCCAACCCCACCTCCGGCCCGCCCTTCAAGCTCGTGCCCAACCAGTACTCCCTGCTCGACAAAACCGATCTCGTCTTTGTAGACGCGCCCCTCACCGGCCTTTCCCGCGCCGTGGGCAAGGGCCTGCCCAAGGACCTCATCGGCACCGATCCTGACCTGCGCGCCTTCGACCGCTTCATCATCCGCTACCTTACCGTGAACCAGCGTTGGAACTCGCCCAAGTTCCTCATCGGCGAGTCCTACGGCACCACGCGCTCCGCCGCCCTGGCTGACATGCTCGGCAACGACGGCGTGCAGCTCAACGGCGTCGTCCTCATCTCCTCCATCCTCAACTACAACATCCGCGCCGGCGGGTACGACTTTATCTACATCGCCAACCTGCCCAGCTACGCCGCCGCGGCCTGGTACTTTGACAAGGTTCCCAACAAGCCCGCCAACGTGGCCGACTGGGTGCAGCAGGCGCGCGTGTTCGCAGCCACCACCTATGCGAGCGCGCTCTTCAAGGGCGACAACCTCCCTACCGAAGAACTCAATAACGTTGCCGAAAACGTGAGCCACTTTACCGGACTCAGCGTGGACTACATCAAGGAAGCCAACCTGCGCATCTCGCCCACCCGCTTCCGCAAGGAGGTGTTGCGGACCGACCGCCGTACCCTGGGCCGCTATGACATGCGCTTTGAGGGTGAAGACGTGGACGCCGCCGGAGAAGCACCCGGCTACGACGCCTCCGACACCGGCATCAGCGGGGCCTTTGTTGGAGCGTTCCACGAGTATCTTGAAACCGAGCTCAAGTACCAGACCACGGATGCCTACCGGCCCACCGCCTACGACATCGTTTCAGAAGGATGGGACTTCAAACACCGTCCCACCAGCGCCGCTCCCGGTGGCGGAGCCGGCCCCGGAGCCGTCCAGTCGCAGCCCTACGTGGCCGCCGACCTGGCCAGCGCCATCCGCAAGAATCCGCATCTCCACGTCTTCTCGGCCAATGGTTACTTCGACCTCGCCACACCCTTCTTTGCCACCGAGTACGACATCTCCCACATGTACCTTGAGCCGGAGCTGCGCGGCAACATCCAGTTCGGCTACTACCCTTCCGGCCACATGATTTACCTCAACGTGGACGCACTGCACCAGCTCAAGGACGACCTCGCCGCCTTCATCGACAAGGCGCAGAAGTAGAAAAGGCAGCTTTCAGCTTTCAGCTTCTAGCTGCTAGCTCCTAGCTCGTTTGCCGCAAGATTAGTCGGGGATCTGAAACGGGAGCCTCGTGCGCTTCTAAGGTGTTGCCGGTTGCATACACCGGGCTTTGAAAGGGCGCGGTTTTAACCGCGCCACTCGACGACCAGAATGAAGCTGGGCTTCAGCCCCCCGAGGGAATGCGTCCACCCTCGCCGGTGCCCCCGGTCCCTCGCACTTGGGGACCGGGGATAGAACACACCCCACCATCGTGCCTGGTCCCAGCTTTTTGGCGCACTCTGCGAAAAGGGTGGGCTCGCATGCAGCCTCCCGCGCACGCCGACAAAAAATAAACTGAAATACGGGACCAACCTCAAATCCGGGAACCGGATTTTGCCCCAAAAACTAAGAGGCGGGCCGACGGCTCCGGGAGTGGAAGGACTTCCCGAAACCGCCTGCCCGCTGGACCCTGGTCCGGGTCTAGGTGGTATCGTTAGTTTAGGCCTGTTTTCACCGAAAGCAAGTCCTATTTTTGAACAAATTCCCCAAATGGTGATAGCAGTCACAGGTCCCCGCTCATTCGGCCTCTCCACGTTGACTTGAGGGGCTGCAATTGATACAAAAGTTGTGTTCCACTCGTAAAAATCTCCGCATACGAAAGCCTCTTTCAGACGCCGGAGTCGACCGGTATAACCATGCAACTGATCGTTCAACAACTCGAAGCCATGTTCCTCGGCGCCATACCCACAACACTACTTTTCATCGTGTTGGTCGCCGCTTATTCCGTACTCGTGCAGGGTCCGCTTACGGCCGTTCTCAAGAAGCGCCGCGCCCTCACCGAAGGCGCCATGGAAGATGCGCAAAAAGCTATTGCCGAAGCTGAGTCCCGCACCGCCGACTATGGTGAAAAGCTGCGCCAGGCGCGCTCTGAAGTGTACAAGGTGCGCGAGCAGCGCATGAAGCAGTGGAACGCCGAGCGTGACGCCGCTTTGGACGCCGCCCGCAAGGCAGCCGCCCTCAAAGTGAGCCAGGCCAGGGCCGAGCTTGATACCGAAGCCGCCGCGGCAAAACAGACCATCCTTGGCTCCACCGGCGAGTTGGCCGGCCAGGTCGTCCGCGCCGTACTGCCAGCGGCCGCCGGGGGTTCCCGCTCATGAAGTTCCCGATGTTGATCAACAGTGCCCTCCAGCCAGCAAGTCGTCGCCGACCTATTTTGAGCCGCCTAGTTCCGGGCTCCTTCGTATCTGGTCTCGTGTTCTGCTCGCTGCTTTTGGCCCTCCCTGCCGTTGCGCCCCTCCGCCTCCATGCGCAGCAGACGGCGCCTGAGGCAACCACGTCCGCAGCCGCTTCCGAACAGTCCAACGCAGCTGCGCCCAAGTCCCAGGAGGAGCAGAACAACGTCTTCCGGCTTGAGGGCCCCATCGTCAAGTGGACGGCTAAGACCTTCAACCTTGAAGCCGAGACCGCAGCGCGCATCTTTGAGTTCTTCAACTTCGCCATCATCGTCCTGCTGGTGGGCGTTCCCATCCTGCGCATCATGCCCAAAATCTTTCACAAGCGCACGCAAACGCTGGGGGCAAGCCTCAAGACCGCGCGCGAAGCCACCGCAGACGCCAACGCCCGCCTCAGGGCGGTCGAAGCCAAGCTCGCGGGCCTCGACGACGAGATCAAGAAGTTCCGAGCCGAGGTTGAGCGCGAAAGCCTTGACGACGAAGCTCGCATCAAGGCCGCGATTGCCGACGAAAGCGCGCGCATTGTGCAGGCCGCCGAGCAGGAGCTCAGCGTGGCCGCGGCCCATGCCCAGCGCTCGCTGCGCAACTTTGCCGCCGACCTCGCCATTGAGCAGGCCGCCCGCCAACTGGATCTTACGCCCGAGGCTGACAAGGCCCTGATCGCCGAGTTCATCTCAAGCGCGGGCAAGGGAGGGCAGAACTAGATGGCCGCCTTCGTTTCACGCTACGCCCAGGCCTTTGCCGATGTGGTTACGGACGCCAAACTAGACACCGCCGCCCTTGACGCCCAGTTCAGCGACTTTCTGGCCACATGGGAAGGCAGTGCGGCGCTCCGCGACTTCTTTGAGAACCCCGCCGTCCCCGCGCACGAGAAGATCGCCATCCTCGACAAGCTCAACGAAAAGCTCAAGCTCCAGAAAGAGCTGCGCAACCTCATCGCCGTCCTCATTTCCAACGACCGCATCGCGCAGGTGGGCGAAGTGGCCCAGGCATGGCGCAGCCTCTTGCAGCAGCAGCAGGGAATTCGCCCCGCGGAGATCGTCACCGCCCGCGCCCTCGACGAAAACGACCGGGCGGCCCTGATCGCCGAAATCACAAAGCTGGCCGGCTCCAAAATTGATCCCAGCTTCAAGCTGGACGCAACCATCCTGGGCGGCGCCGTAGTCCGCATCGGGTCCACAGTCTACGACGGCTCAGTCCGCGGCCGCCTCGAACGTTTGAAAGCAGTGCTCAGTGAACAGTGATCAGTGAACAGTGGTCAGTGATCAGTGAACAGTGGTCAGTGATCAGTGAACAGTGGTCAGCAGAAAGTGATTGGAACTGGTCGCATAAAACGGGTTTTGAAAGGGCACGGCTTCAGCCGTGCCGAATGCTTCGAGGTTTGTATCAGGGCACGACTTTAGTCGTGCCGAAAACGGGCTCAATGAATCAGCGGGGCTTTAGCCCCTGCAAGATTGGGCCTCGAAACGGGTTTTGGAAGGGTATGGCTTCAGCCGTGCCGAATGCTTCGAGGTTTGTATCAGGGCACGACTTTAGTCGTGCCGAAAACGGGCTCAATGAATCAGCGGGGCTTTAGCCCCTGCAAGATTGGGCCTCGAAACGGGTTTTGAAAGGGTATGGCTTCAGCCGTGCCGAATGCTTCGAGGTTTGTATCAGGGCACGACTTTAGTCGTGCCGAAAACGGGCTCAATGAATCAGCGGGGCTTTAGCCCCTGCAAGATTGGGCCTCGAAACGGG
>Ga0224554_1002161_pt1 | contig 10710 bp, 8 predicted proteins | sample 714S22024metaG_FD_180666 | JGI IMG/M metagenome (GOLD analysis project Ga0224554, IMG submission 180666) | Peat soil microbial communities from Stordalen Mire, Sweden - 717 S2 20-24 | ecosystem: Environmental > Terrestrial > Soil > Wetlands > Peat | place: Sweden: Norrbotten County, Stordalen...
GTATTACGCCGTGACCGGCTCTGCGGCTTTCACGTTGACCGGGGTGAGCCATCCAAAGCGGTCGGGCTTGAGGCCGTTGGCGATGCCGAAGAATTCCTCGGCGATCATCTTTGTGATTTCGCCGGGCTTCCCATCTCCGACAACGATGCGGTCGATGGAGCGGATGGGCGACACTTCCGCCGCCGTGCCGGTGAAGAAGACTTCGTCGGCAATGTAGAGCAGCTCGCGCGGCAGGGCCTGCTCGGTAACCGGCATGCCCAGGTGGCGGGCGATGGTCAGCACCGAGTCGCGGGTGATGCCGCTCAGCGCCGAGTTGGCCAGCGGCGGCGTGTAGATCACTCCGTTGCGGACCACAAAAATATTCTCGCCGGACCCCTCGCTGACCAGCCCGTTGACGTCGAGCCCGATGCCCTCCTCGTAGCCGTTGGCCTCGGCTTCCATGCGGATCAGCTGCGAGTTCATGTAGTTGGCCCCGGCCTTGGCCAGCGCGGGCATGGTGTTGGGCGCAAGACGGTTCCAGCTGGAGATGCAAACGTCGGCTCCGCCGTGGCTGCCGATGTATTTGCCCCACGGGAAGTTGGCGATGTAGACCTGGATCGGTGACCCCTTGGGGCTGACCCCGATTTCGCCGTAGCCGCGCAGCGCGATGGGCCGGATGTAGCAGGGCGTGATGCCGTTGGCCTCGATGAGCTCGACCACGCCGGCGCAGAGCTCCTCAAGCGTGAAGGGCAGATCCATGCGGTAGATTTTGGCCGAGTCAAGCAGCCGCTGCATGTGCTCGGGAAGCCGGAAGACGGCCGAGCCCTGCGGCTGGCCGTAGCAGCGGATGCCTTCAAAGACGCTGGAGCCGTAGTGGACAACATGGCTCATGACATGGAGTGTGGCCTTCTCCCAGGGAATGAGAGTGCCGTTGTGCCAGATGTTGGTGGTGGTTTGGATGGGCATGGCGGGGTTAAGTTGCTCCTTCAACTGCGTTCAGCGCGCATATAGGAGGGTACCGCGAATCTTGGGTGCGTGTCACGGAATTCGGGGAATAGCGATGAGGGGGCACGGTGTATGCTCGATTGCGAGTGAAGGCTGGGCCGGGCCCAGCGAAGACCCGCTCATCGCGATAAAACCTGCGATGAACGGGGCACAGCTTCCTGGTTGTTTGGGGTGAAAGCCTCGGGAAATGGAGCGAACGATATGGTTCTGAAAGCAGTGGCATTGGCGGTGATTGCAACAGGAATTGGGATTGGGTGCGCGGCTGTGGCTGCGGGGCAGGATGGTCCATACCAGGTGACGAAGATTCAACTGGTGGGCGGCGATGGCGGATTCGATTACGTGACAGCCGATTCCGACGGGCGCAACCTGTACGTGGCGCGGAGTGGACCGCAGGGGCACATTGGCGTATTCAACCTGGATACGCTGGCGCAGGTAGGCGATATTCCGGGCACCAGCGCGCACGGTGGAGCGGTGGACACCGCGACGGGACACGGATTTGCGACATCGAAGCCGGTGACGATGTTTGATGGGAAGACGTTCGCGATTTTGAAGAAGATCGATGTCCAGGGAAATCCGGATGGGTATTTGAACGATGCCTACAATCACCGGTTCTATGTGCTGAGCCACTCGGCGCCGAATATTACGGTTCTTGACGACAAGGACGGAACGATTCTGGGGACGATCGATATTGGCGGCGCGCCGGAGCAGGCGGCTACGGATGGGCATGGCCGAATCTATGTGGACATCGAAGACAAGGCGGCCATTGCAGTGATCGACGCGGACAAGATGACGATGGTGGGCAAGTACGACCTTTCGAGCAGGGGCTCGGGCTGCGCGGGGCTGGCGCTGGATGCGAAGAACGGGATTCTATTCTCTGCGTGCCGCGACAAGAAGAACATGGTGATTCTGTCGGCGAGCGACGGGCACATCATTACCGATTTGCCGATTGGGATGGGATGCGATGGTGTGACCTTCAATCCGGCGACGATGGAGACATTCAGTTCGCAGGGCGATGGGACGCTGACGGTGATCAAGGAGAATTCGCCGACGGACTTTGTGGTGGAGCAGACGGTGGCCACACCGGCGCGCGCCAAGACGCTGACGCTCGACACGAAGACGAACAACATTCTGCTGATCACGGCTGAGTATGGACCGACGCCAGCGGCGCCGCCTGCGGCTGCCGGGGCGCCAGCAGCGGGAACGCCAACGCCGGGAGGGCCGGGGCCGGGAGGACCGGCTGGGATGCCCGCGTATATGCGGGGACCTCGGGCACCGATGATTCCGCATTCGTTCCAGATCCTGGTGGTTGGGAAGTAAGCCTGGTTTTGTCCCGGGATCGGGAGACTGTGCGTGTGCGGCAGAGGATCAGGCTGGCGGGGATTTGAACCAGCGATCCACGATCTCGCGCACAGGGGTGGAGTGCGAGTAGAACATGATTTTCACGTGCGGGACGAGTTCGTGAGCGGTGTTGACGATCTGCTCCAGGAAAAATGTTAGTTCTGGGTTGCCGACAACGCCGCCACCAACGAGTACTCCATCGCAGGGCTCGGTCTTCAATCGATGCGTGAATTCGTCGAGCCCCTTTTCAGGAGAGCAGTGGATGAATTCGTAGTTGAAGCCGTCGGCCTTCATCCCCTGGCGCAGGTTGGCTAACCGCATGGTGAGCTCCGGGCGGTCTTCTACCGGGATGGACGGATGGTCGAGGGGAAGTCCGACGTGGAAGATAGAGATGGGCATGGCAAGGCCTCTTGAAATTTCAGGAGCGATTTGGCGGCCGACAGAAAAAGAGATTACCACGTGAAACGGGATTTGAAGGGCGAGGGCGCGGGTGAAAGGCCGTAAAAGAGGAAAGAAGCCGCGGTTGCTGCCGGGACTGGCCGTGAAAGATGGATTCATGCGGCATCCGTTCGACCTGGAGTTTGGGGTGCGCACCAGCGGGCTGGTGGCGGGGCGCAATCTGAAGAGCGGCCACACGTCAGACCGGCACAACACGGCCTATTTTGGGGTGGCTCCCTCTGTGTTTCGGGAGATGATTGTGCGCTGGCGCCGATTAAAGCCGGCAGCGGCAATCGACGAGTTTACGTTTGTGGACGTGGGTGCGGGAATGGGGCGTGCGATGCTGCTGGCCGCCGAGTTCCCTTTTCGCGCCGTGCTGGGCGTGGAGTTGAATCCTACGCTGGCGCGGATCGGCAGAAGGAACATGGCTTTGTGGCGCGCTGCTGGCCGCGCCAATGCGCCGATGCGGATGATGTGCCGGGATGCCGTTGAGTTCGAGCTGCCGGCTGGGCCTAAGGTGGTGTTTCTCTTCAATCCCTTTGGAGCGCCGGTGCTGCGCAGGCTGCTGCGCAAGTGGAGCGCGGCGTTCGCGCAACGCGCAGGGCAATTGGACATTCTCTACGTCAACAACGAGCAGGGCGCGGTGCTCGATGCGCAGGCTGGCTTTACGCGGTTGTTCAAGGGCGAGGTGCGGCGGTCGCGGGCGGATGCGATTGCCGACCACAGGATTCTGGCCAACCAGCCGGACGGCGAATACGCCGTGACGAACTGGGAGGACTGCGCGATTTACCGCTGGGTGGGAAAAAACAGCTTCTAGCTGCTAGCTTCTAGCTCCTAGCTCTTCCTGCGAGTTTTCAGCCTTCAGCTATCAGCTCTCAGTCTCGCTCCGGCGCTCTGGGCTGCGTATCGGCTGTTTTCGGTCAATCGCTCACGCTTGGGGATGCGTTTACCGCGGGGCCCGTCCTTTTTCAGGGTGGACTGTGAGCCGCAGGTCGGGGCGCATGAGTAAACGTTGTCCAGATTGTCACGCTTGGCGACTGGAGATTAGTATGGCGTAGCTATGAAGAAAACTCATTTCTCGCTCGCAATTCTTGTTGCGCTTGTGTTGCCGGTAGGGCTGGCCGCGCAAAAGCCCACACTCACGATTGATGTGAACCACCCCACGGCCAAAGTCAGCAAGATGCTGTACGGGTTGATGACCGAAGAGATCAACTACTCGTACGACGGCGGGATCTACGGCGAGCTGGTGCGCGATCGCGCAGTAGGCCGCGAATGGGGCTCGTTGTCGCACTGGCCGATGGTGGCGAGGGGCAATTCTGAGGTGCACGTATCGCTGGACGAGACGACAGGCCCAAGCACTGCTCAGCCGCGCAGCATCAAGTTGAACGTGGTGACGGCGAGCGAAGCGGCACCTGCCGGAATTGAGAACGACGGCTGGTGGGGAATCCCAGTGCGGCCGAATTCGACCTACAGCGGTGTCTTCTATGCGAAGACCGACGGTGACGGTGTTGCGGTGACGGTGAGCCTGGTCAACGATCAGACCGGCGAGGTCGCAGCGAAGACAACCGTGGCTGGATTGACGGGAGCGTGGGGCATGCATTCCTTCAAGCTCAAGACCGCCAACGTTCCCGTAACCAGCAACAATCACCTGGTCCTGACGATTGCGAAGCCGGCGACGATTTGGCTTGACATGGTTTCGCTCTTTCCTCCTACGTACAAGGGCCGGTCAGAGGGAAACCGGATTGACCTGATGGAAAAGCTCGCCGCAATGCATCCGACGTTTCTGCGCCTGCCCGGCGGAAACTATCTTGAAGGCGACCACATTGCGGACCGGTTTGACTGGAAGAAGACGCTTGGATGGTGGGTTGACCGACCGACGCACCCGAGCCCCTGGCGCTATCGCTCGTCCGACGGCATGGGGCTGCTCGAATTCCTCGAGTGGTGTGAGGATTTGAAGATGGAGCCCGTGCTCGCTGTGTATGCCGGCTACTCGCTGGCGCAAGAGCATGTGGACCCCGGACCGGCGCTTGAGCCGTACGTGCAGGATGCGCTGGATGAGATTGAATATGTAACCGGTGGCGCCGACACGAAATGGGGCGCAGAGCGCGTCAAAAACGGGCACAAGGCTCCCTTCCCGCTGCATTACATCGAAGTCGGCAACGAGGACGAGTTCGATCGCTCGGGCTCATACGACGGCCGCTACGCGCAGTTCTATCGGGCGATCAAGGCGAAGTATCAAAATTTGCAAATCATCGCGACTGCACCGATCAAGAGCGTGAAGCCGGACTTGCTCGATGAGCACTTTTATATGTCGGCCGAGAAGGCATTCTCAGATGCGGCGCACTATGACAACTACGATCGCTCAGGGCCGAAGATCTTTGTGGGCGAATGGGCCACGCGCGAGGGCGATCCTACGCCGAATCTGCAGGCGGCACTTTCAGATGCGGCGTGGCTGACGGGCCTGGAACGCAACAGCGACCTTGTCGTCATGTCGAGCTATGCGCCGCTGTTTGTAAACGTGAATGCAGGCGGCATGCAGTGGGCGCCGGACCTGATCGGCTACAACGCGCTGACGAGTTACGGCTCGCCGAGCTACTGGGTACAGGTGCTGTTTGCAGGCCACGTGGGCACTGAAGTGGTGGAGAGCACACTGACCAATAGCGGCCCGCGGATCTATTCGGTGGTGACGCGGGACGAGAAGAATCGCAAGCTGATTGTGAAGATCGTGAACGGAACTTCGAATGCGGAGCCGTTGACCATCAAGCTGGATCATGCAGGCAAAGTGGGCGCGCAGGCAAAGCTGATTACGCTCAGCGGCAAGACGCCGAATGCGACCAACAGCATTACGAATCCCAATGTCGTGGTGCCCGTGGAGAGCACGGTCGCGATTGCGGGACCGAGTTTTGTGCACAGCTTTGCGCCTTACTCCGTCAACGTGCTGGAGCTGAGCTACTAAGCAAAGAACAGAGATAAAACGGAGGCAAACCGGACCGCCATCCCGGCACTACGCCGGGGCGGCGGTTGTTTTTTGGGAACGACTCGATTTCACGCCGCTGAGTGACGCGCGGCAACCAGAGCAGCAATGAACTCCGGCGTTGATCCGCAACAACTGCCGACGAAGGACGCTCCTGCCGCAGCGAGTGCCGCGAAATGCGAAGCAAAGTACTCGGCAGACGTGGCGTAATGAATGGCGCCCTCCTGAATGGTGGGCAGGCCCGCATTGGGCTTGATCCAGATGGGCAGGCTGCAAGCCGCGTGAAGCCGGCTGCAGATGGGAACGGAAAGTTCAACGCCAACACCGCAGTTTGCGCCCACAGCGTCTGCCCCGGCCTCGGCCATCGCCGCAGCAACGGTCTCGGGCGTGGCGCCCATCATGGTGCGGTCCTTGTTTTTGCCGGAGTCGAAGGCGAAGGAGACAAGGACGGGCAGTCCGGTGGGCAATGCCGCATCAACGGCGAGGCGGGCCTCGTCGATTTCGCTCATGGTCTCGATGAGCAAGGCATCCGCTCCCGCCGCTGCCAGCGATTGAGCCTGCGCGGCAAAGGCGGCACTGACCTGGGCGGGAGCAACTTCGCCGGACATGAGGATTTTTCCCGTGGGGCCGATGGAAGCGAAGACAAGAGCGCGCTTGCCTGCTGCGCGTTTTGAGATTTCTACGCCGGCACGATTGAGGTCGTCGAGCTCGGCCACCGTGGAACTATGCATGGCGACGGCATTGGCGCGGAAGGTGTTTGTGAGGATGACCTGGCTGCCGGCTTCAACGTAAGCGCGAGCTACAGCTTCAACCTGATCGGCGTGGGCAAGGTTCCAGGTGTCGGGCGTGGTGCCGGAGGCGAGGCCGCGCAGCTGCAACTGCGTTCCCCACGCGCCATCGGAGATCATGAGGCCGTTAGCCAACCATTTGTCGAGGCGGCTCATTGTTGGCCTCCGACGAGGGACGTAAGTTTCGCTCGAGAGTTGAATGCGCTGACGGATTTGTCTCTTTGATCCAGGTCTTTCATGGATAACTCACTTTCATTGGCCGCTGATTAAAAGGAGCAGATCATGCGTGGGCAGCACTGCTGCGCTCGGGCACTGCTGCGCGCAGAGGAACCGAGCGGGTGCCCCTGGTCCCTCGTCCGCCGCGGCGGAGGGACCAGGGACCGGATGAAACCAACCGAAAACTGAAGGCGGCCCGGCTCCCACAACCGGGAACGAACCATCCACACCGTTCAGTCCTACATCTCGTCGGCGGAAGGTCCAAACGTTCCCGGAATGGGCTTGCCTAGAAGCCGCAGATATACGCCCAGCTGCGCCCTGTGGTGAACCATGTGATTCAGCACTGACTCGCGAAAGACTTCGTGCCGCGGCTGATCGATCCATGCGTGCCCGCCAAAGATGAACTGCCATTGCTGGTCCCATTTCTCCAGGGGCAAGGCCGCCAGCTCAGCCCGAACGGTGGGCAACTGCTGATCAAACCGCGCCAGAAGCTCCGCTTTGCTTTTAGGCGCGTACGCTTCCCATTTGTGGTCAGCCGCGAACTCCAGTTTGTCCTTGGTGACGGTGTGGAGCGCCCAGTCTCCGGCAAAGTCGGTCAGATGCCCGGCCAGGCGGCCAAGGGCCATGGATTTCGGGTGCGGCTTGTATCCGAAATCCACGTCTTCCGGTATCGCCTCCAGCATCTTCCGCGTCTTGGCTGTTTCGCGATCGAATTCAGCCAGTAAGTCTTTTTGAAAGTCCATTCAGGCACCTCCCTGGTGCGAAGCCAGCATAGCCCATCCAGGCTCAAAGAGGCGAACAAAAATCGAATAAAGTCCAGTAAAAACTCTCGCTCTCACCCAAAGCCTATAATTCTGTCGAGCTATCTCCGATCATGACCCGTTTTCCTCCCAGCCTCAAATCCCACCTGCAATCTCTTTCCCTGCTTGCGCTTGCATCACTAACGCTCGTTGCCGCCGCACAGCGCCCCGGTCCCTCCCCCCGTTTCGACGCCTGGACCATCATCGGTCCCGGAGGCGGCGGAACCACGGTCGACCCAACCATCAGCCCCACCGATCCCAATCTTGTCCTCCTGCGTTGCGACATGACCGGCAACTACATCACCCACGACGGAGGCCAGTCCTGGCGTATGTTCAACCTGCGGGCCGGCGTCTCCGCCTTCGCCTTCGATCCCGCCAATCCCAACCGTATCTACGCTGGCGGCGCGGCTCTCTGGCGCACCGACAACCATGGCCGCACCTGGCGCATGATCTTCCCCAACCCCGCTCATAACACCGTCGAGCATCAAAATGGCGACCACAGCGACTACTCCCTCACCTCCAGCGACCGAAACTACGTCTCCGGCCTCAACATCCGCCAAATCGTCGTCGACTCCGCCAATTCCAGCATCCTCCACATCGCTTTCACTGGTCCCCAATCCCCCGACACAACCCTCCTCGTCTCCACCGACGCCGGAGCCTCATTCCACCCTGAGCTCGAGTTCCCCGGCGATCAAATCCTCCTCCTCAAGTCCACGCCCAACGGCCTGCTGGCCATAGGCTCCCGCGGCGTCTACACCAGCCCCCACGCCGGGCTCGCCAAATCCCCAAAGCCCATCGACCAGCGCAGCGGCCAGCTCGTCCATGCCAGCGCCGGCGTCGCAGGCGGAGTCACCTATGTCTATGCAACCACCAGCAAGGGAGAACTCTTCGTCTCAGAAGACAGCGGCCTCACCTGGCAAACGCGCACCCCATCGCTCGGCCAGCAATCCGGTGATTTCGCCGCCATAGCAGCCTCAGCCAACAACGGCCTGACCGCCTACATAGGCTTCCGCGACCTCAAGCTCGGCAATCGCCCACAGGACATCTACAACGGAATCGCCAGCACTCAGGACGCAGGCAGAACCTGGTCCATTGTGTTCCGCGAATCCACCCAGCCTGCCGCCAATCTCGATCCCTCATGGATCGAACAGCGCGCCATCGCCAGCGGCACAAACCAGCGCAGTTCCATCTTCTTCGACAGCCCCTATAGCCTCGCCGTCGCTCCCAACAACCCCGCGATCTGCTACGCCACTGACCTCTTCCGCACTTATCGCACCCTCGACGCCGGCAAAACCTGGGCCCAGGTCAACTCCGTCAAAACCGCGCAAGGCCATTGGACAACCCGCGGCCTAGATGTCACCACCGCCTATGGCGTGCAGTTCGACCCCTTCGATCCCAGGCGCATCTTCATCGACTACACCGACATCGGTCTCTTCGCCAGCAACGACGGCGGCGCGTCCTGGGAGTCGGCAACCAACGGCGTCCCTGAAACCTGGCGCAACACAACCTACTGGCTCGCCTTCGACCCCAAGGTCAAAGGCCTTCTCTGGGCAGCATTCAGTGGCGTGCACGATCTGCCCCGGCCCAAGATGTGGCGCAGCGGCGCATTTCCGCAATCGGCTCACGGCGGTGTCGGCGTCTCAACCGACGGCGGCCGCTCCTGGCTCCCATCCAACTCCGGCATGAAGCAGGCCGCCATCACGCATGTGCTTCTCGATCCCGCCAGTCCCGCCAGCCAGCGCACTCTCTATGCCTGCGCATTTGGCGTCGGCGTCTACAAATCCACTGATAACGCCCGCACCTGGACCTTGAAGAACAACGGCATCGCTGAAAGCAATCCCTACGCCTGGCGCATCGTCCGCTCGAGCGACGGCACGCTCTACCTGATCGTCGCCCGCAGTAATGAAGGCAGCTTCTTGACGGCCTTCGGAAGCGGCGCTCTCTACAAATCCACCGATGGCGCAGAGCACTGGACCAGAATGAATCTCCCCGCCGGCATCAACGCACCCAACGGCCTCGCTCTCGACCCCAGAGACAATCGCCGCATGTATCTCGCTGCCTGGGGCCAGGAACGCCCCGGCGTCGACTCCGGAGGGGGCGTCTTTCTTTCAACCAACGCCGGCCAAACCTGGAAAAGCGTCTTCACGCAGGCGCAGCACGTCTACGATGTCACCATCGACCCCAAGGCGCCAGACACCCTCTACATCTGCGGATTCGATGCTGCTGCCTACCGCTCCACCGACGCCGGTCACCATTGGGCGCGCATTCGCGGATACAACTTCAAGTGGGGACACCGCGTCCTCACCGACCCCAATCACCCGTCCACGATCTACATCGCAACCTACGGCGGCAGCGTCTGGCACGGCCCCGGAGCCGGAGACCCCAAAGCGGCCGAAGACATCGAGACACCCGTTCCCGTCGCGCACTAGCGGCGTCCGCTACAAAGAGGTTCGATTATGTTTTGAAACGGTACGACCTGACAGCTTGCTGAAAAACCCAAGCCGGAGGGAGGCGGGGGTTTTAACCCCCGCATAAGGCTAACAGGATCTATAAGAGCTTCAGCCCCGGAGGTTTTCTCCCTTCGGCATCGCTCGAAATCCTGACTTTTTCCGCAAGCTGTTAGGTCGCTCCGAAAAATCCCCCAAAATTGACTCTGGCCTCCAGCCCGCGCGAGACGTGAAACATGCAGTAAATGCCGGGCTGCCGACCGGAACGAGGCTCAGTCAGCGCTATCATCCCATAAGCCGGCTTTTGAGGAGTCATCGGTATCCGTGAATGCTTTGGCGATTGAGCTTGAATCCAGATTCCTCGCGGCTACATGTATGTTTCCCGATACCGGAGCGCGAACGCCTGGAGCAACCTGCGTGCAGATCGCGGGAGAAATGAGGATTGAATACCATGAAGGCCATGATGATAACGGCCGTTCTAGCGGCATCGATTTCCGGGCTGGCATTGCAGGCGCAGGGGACGGCGCACCCCATCCCGCGCATCGTTCAGCAGAACGGCCGCTATGCCCTGATGGTCGATGGTGCGCCATTTCTGATGCTGGGTGCGCAGGCCAACAACTCTAGCGACTGGCCGGCGACGCTCCCAAAAGTGTGGTCCGCGATCGAGTATCTGCACGCCAATACACTCGAAATTCCAATCTACTGGGAGCAATTCGAGCCCAGCA
>Ga0224554_1002164_pt1 | contig 10705 bp, 7 predicted proteins | sample 714S22024metaG_FD_180666 | JGI IMG/M metagenome (GOLD analysis project Ga0224554, IMG submission 180666) | Peat soil microbial communities from Stordalen Mire, Sweden - 717 S2 20-24 | ecosystem: Environmental > Terrestrial > Soil > Wetlands > Peat | place: Sweden: Norrbotten County, Stordalen...
GTAGACGCTCTTGTTGCCCAGCCATGTGCTCTTGAACTCCTGCGGATCGAGGAAGACCACGGCCTTCTTGATCTCGCGGTCCATCATCAGGAAGTTCACCTTCAAACTCAGCTCCGCCGCGCGCTCGAAGCATTCCGCATCGTCGCCAATGAAGAGCCCGTTGAGAACCAGCTTGCCCGCCGCGTTCTTCGATACGACGGTCTGGACGTACACGATCTGCGGCAGCAGATGGCCAAAGTGCTCGCTGGCGTAGTTCAGCACGCGCCGCACCGGAGTGTCCGCCCGCCCCATCATCCGCTCCATGCCATACACCGCGCCCAGGAAGTGGCTGCGATGAATCCCCATCACGCCGCCCGTGCCCACGAAGACGTTCTTGTTGTAGTTGGCAAAACCGATGACCTCGTGCGGCACCACCTGCCCGATCGACAGAATCAGATCGTGCCCGCCATCCCGCAGTAACTTATTCACCTGCGCCGGCCACGAGTAGTCCAGCTTTCCCTCGCTCACCTCTTGCATGAACTCGCTCGGCACCTCGCCCAGCGTGACGATGTCGTTGCGCCAGTCATGCACGCGGAACAGGTCGCGCGGCGTCGGCCCAAACATCGTCTGGATCTCGTGGTCGGTCATCCCTTTGTGCGTGCCCAGGGCGGGCAGCACATCCACCAGCGCGTCGCCGTAGTAGTTCCACGCGTACTCGGTCAGCTTGCCCGCCATGGAGTGCATCCGAGTGAAGTCCGGCGGAACGGCAAGCACTTTTTTGCGTGCGCCCAGCTTGTCGAACGCGCTGGCGAGGGCCGCTTTGATCTCGGCGGAGGTGAACTCGGCGGTCGGCGATCCGGCGGCAAAGTAGAGGCTCACGCCACCAATTCTACTCGTGCCGCGCCCCGCTGACAGGCGTCTTTGCTACGGGTTCACACTCCGGCGGTTCTCGGTTCAAAGGAGCGTGTAACGGCTTTGGTTTGACTGAAGGGGCCGTAATTCCGTGCGAAATGGTTCTGCGCAAAGTGGTGGGCCTGTAACTGGTGGGCGAGGCGGGAATCGAACCCACAACCACCAGCTTAGAAGGCTGGTGCTCTATCCAGTTGAGCTACTCGCCCGCGTTCGGGAGGTCGGAAGGCACAACCGCTCGCGCCCTCGATAGTATTGTATCTGCAACTACAAAATTCCATCTCGACCTGTAGGCAGATTCGCGACCTGTAGGTAGATTCGCAAGGAGTGGCAACAGAGGAGGCGCACGCAATTAAGAATTGCGCCGGACGAAGCCAAGCCCCACAATGGATTACGCACGCGCCCCTCGCAAGGAGCACCATGGACGCATTAAGTCTCCACCGGATCCACTTCGCCTTCACCATCACCTATCACTACCTCTTCCCTCAACTCACCATGGGCCTTGCCCTGCTCCTCGTCGTGCTGAAGTCGCTGGCCATGAAGACGCGAGAAGCGAAGTACGATGTCGCGGCCCGCTTCTGGGCCAGAATCTTCGCCGTCAACTTCCTGCTCGGCGTGGTCACCGGAATCCCCATGGAGTTTCAGTTCGGCACCAACTGGGCCGAGTTCTCCCGCCGCACCGGTGGCGTCATCGGAATGCCGCTGGCCATGGAGGGCATCTTCTCCTTCTTCCTCGAATCCGCCTTCCTCGGGCTCTTCCTCTTCGGCGAGAAGCGTCTCTCGCGCTGGATGCACTGGACCTCCGCCTTTCTGGTCTTTCTCGGCTCGTGGATCTCCGGCTTTTTCATCATCGTCACCGACGCCTGGATGCAGCACCCCGTCGCCTATCGCATTCTGCCCGGCGGCGTATTTGAGGTCGGCAGCTTCTGGGGCCTCATGCTGAACCCCTGGGCCTGGCTGCAGTACGCGCACAATATGTGCGGATCGGTGGTCACGGCCTCCTTCGTCATGGCTTCGGTCGGCGCGCTCTATCTGCTGCTCCGCCGCGACGAGGTCTACGGGCGGATGTTCATCAAACTGGGCGTCGTCGCCGGCGTCATCGCCTGCATCCTGCAAATCTTCCCCACCGGAGACCTGCACGGTAAGTACATGGCAAAGCACCAGCCCGCTGCCGTCGCCGGCATGGAGGGTCTCTTCAACTCCGAGCGGGGAGCGCCGCTGGTCCTGATGGGCCAGCCCGACATCGAGACGCAGAAGATCGACAACCCGATCGTCGTCAACAAGATTCTCAGCTTCCTCATCTACGGAACGACTGCCGCCGAGGTCGAGGGCCTCGACCAGATTCCCCGCGACCAGTGGCCCACTGCGCTTCCTCTGCTCTACTACAGCTACCACATCATGGCGGGCCTCGGAACTTACTTTGTGCTGCTGATGGGTATCAGTGCATTCCTCCTCTGGCGCGGCAAGCTCTTCACCGCGCGCTGGATTCTCTGGCCCATCCTGCTCAGCTTCCCTCTGCCCTATATCGCCAACACCGCCGGTTGGATGACCGCCGAGATCGGCCGCCAACCCTGGTTGGTCTACGGCCTCATCCGCACCTCGCAGGGCTACTCAACCCACATCGACGCGAGCACCAGCCTGTTTTCGCTGCTTGGCTTCCTCGGCATGTACGCGGTGCTCTCCATCCTTTGGATTGTGCTGGTCTACAACTTCATTCAGGACGGCCCGCAGGCTGCGTCTGAGAACGCATTGGCAAGCAGCAAGACTGCATAGGAGAGATCGATGGGCACTCTTTGGTTCTGGATTGTAGCCGTCATGCTGGTCGCCTACGTCGTCCTCGACGGCTTCGACATCGGCGCCGGTATCGTCTATCTCTTCGTCGCGCGCACGGAAGAAGAACGCCAGCAGGCCATACGCTCCATCGGCCCCTTCTGGGACGGCAACGAGGTCTGGCTGCTCGCCGCCGGGGGCACGCTCTTCTTCGCCTTCCCCCTGCTCTACGCCTCGGCCTTCAGCGGCTTTTATCTGCCTCTGATGATCGTCCTCTGGCTCTTGATCCTGCGCGCCCTCAGCATCGAGCTGCGCGGCCACTCCGCGGAGCCGCTCTGGAGGACCTTCTTCGACGCGCTCTTCACCTTCTCCAGCTCGCTGCTCGCCATCTTCTTCGGAGCCGCCCTGGCCAACGTCGTGCGCGGCGTCCCCATCGGCCCCGACGACTACTTCTTCCTTCCGCTCTGGACCAACTGGAAACCAGGCCCGCATCCCGGAATCCTCGACTGGTACACCGTCACCGGAGGAGTCCTCGCCCTGGTCGCGCTCTCCGTTCATGGATCGCTCTATCTCGCCCTGAAGACGGAGGGCGATCTGGAACAGCGCGCGCGCAACTTCGCCCGCAATGCCACCCCCGTGCTGCTCGTCCTCACCCTGGCCGGACTGCCGCTCACCGTTCTGGCGCGTCCTCACTCTCTGGACAGCTACATCGCTCACCCCATCCTGTTTGTAATTCCCTGCGCGGTTCTGGCCAGCCTCGCGGTCGTCTTCCGCGCCACTCTGCGACGCACTTCATTGACCGCCTTTCTCGGCTCCTCGGCCTACCTCGCCACCATGATGGTTGGCGCTGTTGTCGGACTCTTCCCCGTGCTGCTTCCCACGGTCGGCACGGCGGGCCGCGACATCACCATCTCCCTCGCCTTGGCCGGCTCCCATACGCTGCACGTCGGTCTGGTCTGGTGGACCCTGGGAATCCTGCTGGCCATAATGTACTTCGTCATCATCCACTGGCTCTTCCGCGGCAAGGTCCCGCGCCACGCCGACGGCTACGGCCACTGATACGCGCCAGCCGCGAACGCGGCCCCATATCACATAATTAAATTTCATGCAGGAAGATGCACACGAGAAATCCTTTGAATACAATAGTGTCTGTGACGCTGGGCACAGACAACCGTATGCTCGCGGCGCGATTTTCAATATGAGTCATAATTTGTCGCGAAACGCAGCTTAGCTGCATGGATGACCCGCACGGTGGCCGGACGATCAGACGGACCGCACGCACTCAGTCCCTTGAACAAACTGTTTTACTCAAGGACTGAGTCTGCCTGCCGCCATCTTCTCCAGGCCCCGCCCCGCGAATTTCATGCCCTATGGAGGATTTACTGATGAAGCAAGGCGTAACGGAAGCACCGCTTGTGAAAAAAGATGCAGCCACACCCTCGACCCCAACCAAGTACACCTACTTCTTCGGCGGCGGCAAGGCTGAGGGCAATGGCAAAATGAAGGACACGCTGGGCGGCAAGGGTGCTGGCCTGGCCGAGATGACCAACGCCGGCCTGCCCGTGCCTCCGGGTTTCACCATCCAGACCGAGGCCTGTCGCGAGTACATGCGCGGTTCCCTCACCCCCAGTGTCAACACCGAGATGCTCGAAGCCCTCAAGCGCCTGGAGAAGCTGCAGGGTCAGGACCTCGGCGCGCCAGAGAACCCGCTGCTGGTCTCCGTCCGCTCCGGCGCAAAGTTCTCCATGCCCGGCATGATGGACACCATCCTCAACCTCGGCCTCAACGACCGTTCGGTCGAGGGGCTCGCCCGCGGCAGCAACGATCCGCGTTTCGCATACGACTCCTATCGCCGCCTCATCCAGATGTTCGGCTCCGTCGTCCTCGACATCAGCAAGAAGAAGTTTGAGCACATCTTCGACGCCGCCAAGGCCCGCGAGCGCGTCAAGCTGGACTACCTGCTCAGCGCCAAGGCCCTCAAAGAGGTCATCGTCGAGTACAAGAAGCTCATCAAGAAGGAGAGCGGCAAGGACTTCCCCCAGGCCCCGCTGGAGCAGTTGGTGGCCACCCGCGACGCCGTCTTCCGCAGTTGGAACAGCGAGCGCGCCAAGACCTATCGCCGCATCAACCGCATCGACGACTGGCTGGGCACCGCCGTCAACGTGCAGTGCATGGTCTTCGGCAACATGGGCGAGAGCTCGGGCACAGGCGTTGGATTCACACGCAACCCGGCCACCGGCGAGCACGCCTTCTTCGGCGAGTACCTGATGAACGCGCAGGGCGAGGACGTCGTCAGCGGCATCCGCACTCCCATGCCCATCAGCGAGCTCGAACGCGCCATGCCCAAGGTCTACGAACAGTTGCGCACATGCACCTGGCGCATGGAAAAGCACTACCGCGACATGCAGGACTTCGAGTTCACCATCCAGGACGGAAAGCTCTACATGCTGCAGACCCGCAACGGCAAGCGCACCGGACTGGCCGCCGTACGCGTCGCCATCGACATGGTGAAGGAGGGCCTCATCACCAAGGAAGAGGCCGTCATGCGCGTCGAGCCTGACCAGATCTACGACTTCCTCGTCCCCCGCCTGGTGGAGAAGGGCGAGAAGATTGAAGTCCTCGCCACCGGCCTTCCCGCCTCGCCCGGCGCAGCCGTCGGACAGATGGTCTTCACCGCCGAGGATGCAGTCAAGGCGCGCGCCGCCGGAGTATTCAAGGACATCATTCTCGTCCGCGGCGAGACCACCCCGGAAGACATCGCCGGCATGGAAGTCGCATCCGGAATTCTCACCTCGCGCGGCGGCATGACATCGCACGCCGCCGTCGTCACCCGCGGCATGGGCAAGTGCTGCGTGGCCGGAGCTGGTGATTGCGTCGTCGACGAGGCGCACAAGGAGCTGCGCGTCAAGGGTCACACCTATCGCCACGGCGACTGGATCTCCCTCGACGGCACCACCGGCCGCGTCATCGCTGGCCGGCTGAAGACCCTCCCCGTGCAGCCCAACGACGCAGACCTGGTCACCTTCATGAGCTGGGCAGACCCCCTGCGCAGGCTGAAGATCCGAGCCAACGCCGACATCCCCCGCGACGCCAAGCAGGCACTTCTCTTCGGCGCCGAAGGCATCGGCCTCTGCCGCACCGAGCACATGTTCTTCGCCGAAGACCGCATCGAACACATGCGCGCCATGATCCTCGCCACCGACGAGAAGGACCGCCGCGCACCGCTCAAGAAGCTCCTGCCCATGCAGCGCGCCGACTTCGTCGGTCTCTTCAAGGCCATGGGGCCGCTGCCCGTCACCATCCGCCTGCTCGATCCTCCGCTGCACGAGTTCCTGCCCAAGCGCGAGGACCTGCTGGTCGAGATCGCGCACCTGGAAGACACCAAACCCCGCTCGCCCAAGCTCAAGACGCTGCGCCCGCTGCTGGCGCGCGTCCAGGAGCTGCACGAGACCAACCCCATGCTTGGCCTGCGCGGCTGCCGCCTCGGTATCGCCTTCCCGGAGATCACCGAGATGCAGGCGCGCGCCATCTTCGAGGCCGCCATCATCATCAAGAAGAAGGGTGGCGAACCGCACCTCGAGATCATGGTCCCGCTCATCGGCTCCATCGAGGAGATGCGCAACCAGTCCGCCATCATCCGCCGCGTCGCCGCCGAGGTCTTCAAGGAGAAGGACGCCAAGGTGGACTACATGGTGGGAACCATGATCGAACTCCCACGCGCAGCCCTCACCGCAGACAAGATCGCCGAGGAGGCCGAGTTCTTCAGCTTCGGCACCAACGATCTTACCCAGACCACCTTCGGCATCAGCCGCGACGACATCAACAACTTCCTGCCTGCCTACATGAAGGCCGGAATCTTCAAGCAGGACCCATTCGCCACGCTCGACCAGGCGGGTGTGGGTCAGCTCATCGAGATGGCCACCGACCGCGGTCGCGCCACAAGGCCCAACCTCAAGGTCGGCGTCTGCGGTGAACATGGTGGAGATCCCGAATCCATCAAGTTCTGCCACCGCGTCGGTCTCAACTACGTCTCCTGCTCGCCCTACCGGTTGCTGGTTGCCCGTCTCGCGGCGGCCCAGGCAGCGATCGAGGAGAAGCAGGCCGGCGGCGAGATGAAAGACCTGCTGCGCAACTCCGGCTCCAGCACTCAATAATCGCTGCACGCCGCTCCCTCAATGCCGCCGTTGACCGCAACCTCATGGTCAACGGCGGCCTCGTCTTGCTGTAGGATTTTGTATTGCCTCACTCCTCCCATCCCATGACCGACAAACCGATCCCCCACTCCAAATCCGCCCCCTCCCTTCGCATCCGCCTGGCGACCATCGCCGACATTCCGCGCCTCGTCCCCAGCATCAACGCCGCCTTCATCGTCGAGACGTTTCTCGAAGGCACGCGCACAGACATTGACCGCCTCTCCGCCTACATGCTCAAAGGCGAGTTCCTGCTTGCCGAGGACGCCTCCGGCCAGCTCATCGGCAGCATCTACACCGAGCTGCGCGGCGAGCGAGGCTATCTCGGAATGCTCGCCGTCGCTCCCGCGCATCAGCGCGCCGGCCACGGTCGCGCCCTCATGCTCGCCGGCGAAGACTACCTGCGCGGCAAGGGCTGCAACGCCGTCGACATCTGCGTCATCGCATGGCGCACCGAGCTGCCCCCCATCTACCGCCGCTTCGGCTACGTCGAGACCGCCATCCAGGACTTCCAACCCTCCCAAAAGCTCAAGCCCGGCACCCCTCCCTGCCAATCCATCATCATGTCCAAGCCCCTCTAACCTGCCGCCGAGATGTTGCCGAAAGAGGTATACTGGACTCAGTTCTTTGAGTGCCAACAGCAAGTTTCAGCCATCCCCACATGGGGGCGTCACGGCTTCGACGGGATTGCTAGCGGCAGAGAGGCATGCCGGGGTGTGGACACCCGTAATCGCTCACAAAATCATAAGTGCCGAACCTCAGTTCGCTCTTGCTGCCTAATTAATTAGACAGCCGATCGCCTCCGCTTCGCCTATGGGCGGAGTCCGATCGTCGCACAGTAGGCTGGCCTGAACTGCTCCGTCTGAGCGGAACAGGCGAGATCGATCAGACTGGTCGTCGCCGCATCTTTGCCCATTCTAAGCGCCGCCGACGAGAAAAAAATGAACCGGGAAAAGCATGAACGCTCTCTGTTGAAGGTAGTTTCGGACGCGGGTTCGACTCCCGCCGCCTCCACCAAGTCCAACTTATTGGAAACAACTAGTTATATTCGATATAGATATTATTTGTGCTAATTTTGCGCTGCCATTCTTCAGTGTTTAACCGACTGAGAGACGCAAGATGTGCACAACTATGGCTTAGGTTGTAACAAGCAAGGTCACAAACAGGGTGACAGAAAGCAAGCTGAGAAGCTCTGCTAAGGACTGCGAAGAGCTACTGGAATACTGTGCTGCGATGACATGCTGGGAACCAGAGTCGAGAGGGAGAGGCTGGGTCCGGCTGTTCCACAAGGTGTGGGTTCAGGAACAGGGATCAAGAGAAGTCCAAGACTCAACTATCACGATGTACTTCCGCAACGACGGCCGGAGTTGTAGTCGATGGTGACAATTTCTACCTGCAAAAGGTGATCTCTTGCCTTAAGTGCGACAGAACCGCCAAATTCCCATGGCCTGTCGAAAAGCCTTCGGTTTTTCCCGCCTAAGCTAGTCAACTGCCTAATATACAGCGCAATTAGCTTGACATACATAAAAACGCCTCATATATTAGGCATAATGTTGTCTATATCCTCCATTGCGGAGCAGATCAAGATCCGGCGCAAGATGCTGGGCTGGACTCAGTCGGCACTCGCCGAAAAGGCGCACGTCAGCCGCGCGACGCTCGACGCGCTGCAGAACGGCCGCCGAGGTGAACTCGGCTACTCAAAGATCACAAGGATACTCGCAGCGCTAGGACTTGAACTGAAACTGCAGGAGGCGAGCACACGCCGGCCGACGCTCGAAGAACTGATGAACGAGGAACGCAATGATCAAGGTCTGGACCGACGCCGCTGAAGCAGGACTGCTCGACCGCTTCGGCGCTCGGGGTAGCACATTCGTGTATCTGCCCGGCGCACCACCGGTGCAAGCGGTGTCTGTGACCATGCCCGTGCGTCTGCCCTCCTGGAACATCCAGTATGGCCTTCCCCCGATCTTCGAGATGAACTTGCCCGAGGGAGTGTTGCGTGAACGCCTCCGCCTTGCCTTCGCAAAAGCAACTGGCACATTCGACGAATTCGACCTGTTGGGCATTGTCGGTCGCTCCCAGCTCGGTCGTATCCGCTATACCGGTCAGAAGGAGCAATTGCAGGAGGACGTACCCTTTCAGTCGGTCGATGAGATACTGGAGAAGCGACGTGGTGGGGACCTGTTCCGCTACCTCATTGATAAATTTGCTCCCTTTTCCGGAATCAGCGGCGTGCAACCGAAGATACTGGTGCGCGACGAAACCGCGTTCGTTCCTCTCAGTAAGACGAAACAGCGGCTCTCTCAGAGCTACAGGGGGGCAACCCACATCGTGAAGTTTTGGGAGCAGAACGAATACCCTCAGCTTGCTGCGAATGAATACTTCTGTCTCAAGATTGCCGAGCAATGTGGCCTCGACGTGCCAACTTACCGGTTGGCCGAGGATGGACTCGCGCTGGTCGTCGACCGTTTCGATCTACGTCCGGACGGGACGTATCGAGGCTTCGAAGACTTCTGCGTGCTCAACGCCTGCCGCACGGATGAAAAGTATCGTGGCAGCTATGAAACCTCGATTATGAAGCGCTTCGCCGAGTTTGCGAATTCATCGCATGTCGGCGAAGATATGGAGCGCCTCTTTACCCTCATCGTGATCAACTGCGCACTGCGTAACGGCGACGCACACCTGAAGAATTTCGGCATCGTCTACGATGACGTGCAGGGAGAAGCGAGGCTTGCCCCGGTCTACGATCTTGTGACAACCTCCGTCTACCTGCCCAAAGACAGCTTAGCCCTGACACTCAACGGCACGACCAGATGGCCGAGCACGAAGGAACTGCAGCGAATGGGTGAGACCCGAATGAGCGGTTCTCCTGCCCGGGTCAAGGGAATCCTTGAACGAGTCGCCGATGCAATGGCAACTACCTCAACTTCATTGCGCACCTATATCGACGATCATCAGGAGTTTGAGGAGATCGGTAAACGCATGCTCCAGCAATGGGAACAAGGCATTGCAATTTCCCTTAATCAGTGACAGCGAATCGTGTCAGTGGCATCCAGGTCTCCTTGGGCCTTACCCCGCGAAAGAAATTTCTCTCAAAAACCCCAGCAAATCCGCATGTCAAGCCCCTCGCACCAAAAAAATTCCCATAACCAACACCATATCAACCACTTCTCCCCGAAAAATACTTGGCATAGTAGTTATGCTCAAACGCGTAGAATTAAAACAGTGGAAAAGAAATCCAGCCCGACGATCTGCTTCCGACGCAACCTCCGGGAGCATCCAATTTGTTTTGAATACCTTAGCATCAACTCATCTATTTTGACTACTTTGGCGGCACATCAACCCGCCAGTTCATTCAAAATAAATTAGTTACACCCAAAATACCCCCGGGAGGGGGAGGGGGGGAGGGGGGCGAACAACTGAAGAACAAATGGCGAACAATCGTCAACGATGATGAAATGCCAGCAAGCCGTTTTCGCAATCAGGTAATCTGATTCAGTCGCATTGATCGCTCTGAAAATCATGCCCAATCCGAATCCCAAAACCGCAATCCTCCTCATCGATTGTCCCGACCGCAAGGGAATCGTCGTCACCATCATCAACTTCCTCGTCGAGCGTTACGACATCAACATCCTCAACGCCGACCAGCATCAGGATGTCGAGCTTGGCCTCTTCTTCATGCGCGTCGAGTTCGTCACCGAAGCCGCCAGCTTCACCGAACCCGCATTCCGCGCGGCCTTCGAGCCCATCGCCCGCGAGTTCCAGATGAACTGGCGCATCGAGTTCGCCGACGCCCAGCAGAACGTCGCCCTCTTCGTCTCGCAATATCACCACTGCCTCGTCGATCTGCTGCATCG
>Ga0224554_1002167_pt1 | contig 10700 bp, 9 predicted proteins | sample 714S22024metaG_FD_180666 | JGI IMG/M metagenome (GOLD analysis project Ga0224554, IMG submission 180666) | Peat soil microbial communities from Stordalen Mire, Sweden - 717 S2 20-24 | ecosystem: Environmental > Terrestrial > Soil > Wetlands > Peat | place: Sweden: Norrbotten County, Stordalen...
GCACAGCGCGGCCGCACCCAGGGCCGCGAACACGCCAAGGCCGCTCGCGCCCCCGAACCCCTCGCCCTGTGGCAACCCGCGCGACCCTGGCAACTCGGGCTCCGCACCGACGACTACATCATTGGCACCGCCGACGGCTTGTTCTGGACTTGAATGGTCGGTGATGAGTCGTCCGGTCAAGTGGCTCCTTCCCGTCTTGACGCTAGCCGTAGTCATCGCGACGGAAGCGGTTCATTCACACTTCGTAGCTCGGCATGTCTACTCGCTGACTGAAGAGCCGCGTTTTCGATGGATCTTGGTTTTTGTCGCGCTCATCTGGGCGACCAGCTACGCGGCCGGCCTTCCGGACTGGGGTGGTCATCTGTCGCGTCGGTTCGCCAGAGCGGTCACCGCTCTCGTGACTGCCGACCTCATCATCTCGGTGCTACAGCTCTTCACCGGTGCCCAACTTCTTCCGCGCTTTGTCGTATTCGTCAGCTCCGCTGCCCTCGTGCCGGTCTTCGTGCTCGTATCCGGACTGTCCGGTGCGACCCAGCGCAGGCGCGCGAACCTCGATCGAGTGATCGCGATCGTCGCGGGAGAGGAATCGGAGCGTCTAGCGCGGGACGCCCAGGGACTCACCGAACGGCCAGCCCAGCTGGTCGCTATGGCCCGACCAGACGACGTGATGCCCACGACTGACCAGCCTGGGCCACTGGCACAGCTAGTGAAGAGTTCCAACGCGAATCTCCTAGTCCTCGATCGAGAATCGCAGCAGCGCGAGGAGATCGTCGCCCAAGCGGCAGAGCTCCACTCGAAGGGCGTGCGCATACGGACTCTTTCGCTTTTCTACGACGTCTGGCTAGGCAAACTTCCGATCTCAGAACTCGAGCGCATATCGCTCCTGTTCGACATCAACGAGATACACCGACCCGCGTACGCGCGCGGCAAGAGGGCCTTGGACCTCGCTGTCGCATCGGGCGGGATACTCGCCCTTGCTCTAGCCGTGCCGATCGTCGCCGCCGTCGACCTGTTCGGCAATCGCGGTCCCCTCTTCTACAGCCAACCCCGAGTGGGCAAGGATGGCGTCGTGTTCACCATTCTCAAGTTTCGGACTATGCGACCTGGGGGCTCGACTTCAACTTGGACCGAAGCGGATGACCCGCGGCTTGGCAAGGTCGGTCGGATGCTCCGACGTCTCCACGTCGATGAGCTTCCACAGATGTGGAATGTCCTTCGCCACGACCTGTCGATCGTTGGGCCGCGTCCTGAACAACCGCATTACGTAGAGCTTCTCGCCAAGTCCATCCCTTTCTACGAACTGCGTCATCTGGTCCGTCCCGGTATCACGGGCTGGGCACAGATCAACTACGACTACGGGTCAAGCGATGTCGACGCTCTCGAGAAGCTGCAGTACGAGTTCTTCTACCTCCGCCACCAGAGCCTGACCCTGGACCTGCGGATCATCGGCCGGACGTTGCGAACCGTCTTTGAGGACAAGGCCCGCTAGCGGTTCCTCCCATATCGATCGCGACCGAGTTGAGCCAAGACGCGGCGAAGGAACACGGCCACACAGCGAAGCGCGATCCCCACCGCCACGAGAGGCAGAAAGATTCGATCCGAACCGTAAGTGGTCCGACGGGCGAAGCGCCACAGCGACAAGTGATGCGAGACGATCATCCGGTAGGGAACCGCGGCCGTCGAGACGCCGGCGAGGTGGAGGACGCGTGCCGATGCCTCGTAGCCGGTTCGCCATCCCGCCCTCGCGAGCCGCCAGCAAAGATCCACTTCTTCCACGTACATGAAGTACCGGTCGTCGAATCCCCCGACCGCCGAGAACGCCTGGCGGCGAACGAGAAAGCACGCGCCGGTCACCCAGTCAACAATCCCGGTTTCGGCCCGCGCCTGGTTTGCCTCTCGATATCGCCGGCTGAAGGAGTTCTTCGGGAACAACACACCAAGCGCCGCCTGGACACTCGAACGACGAAGAGTCGGAAAGTCCCGCCCCGACGGATGCAGGGCTCCCGCGGGAGTGACGAGCGCCGGACCGACAAGCCCGAGCGACGGATCTTGCACAAGGCGTTCAGTCATCGCGCCCAGGGCCCCTGGTTGCAGCACGAGATCAGGGTTACAGACGAGAAGAAGCTCGCAGGCGGTCTGCTTGGCACCGTAGTTCACCCCGCCTCCGTACCCGAGGTTTCGGCCGGTGCGTAGCACCCTAAGGTCTGGGTTTGCAGCCCCGAGACCCTCCAGCGAGTCATCAGTTGATCCATTGTCCACGACCACGATCTCCCTGACGGCCTCGCGCTCCAGGCTCGCGACGCACTCACTGAGGGCTGACCCGGCGTTGTAGTTCACTACGACGGCGGCGACCTCATGGGTCGGCAGTTCGCTGGTCATCGGTGAAGCGAAACGCTAGTCACCGTCACCGCCAGTGTCCCAGCTATCGTCTATCGCGTGCGATCGGGAGTCCGCCTGAACTGTTGCGGACCAGTAGCCCCAAGCCGTATCGCAGCGTCTCGCGCATCGGAGCCGCTCGTGGTGAGCAGTTCGTGAGCAGCGCACCAGGTACTCGGCTCCGGGTGGCCCTCTTCCATGGGTTACCGCCGGGCGGAGCGCTGCGCGCGCTCTACGAGACAGTAAAGCGCTTCCCACCAGAGCTTCAGGTAGATCTGTTCACGGCGGATCTCGCGCCAGCCGACCGTTTTGCCGATCTCGCAGCTGGTACGTACCGTCTCGACCTTTCCCGCGCGGTCGTCTCCACGAGGAGCTACGAACTCCCCGGCGCGGTCCGTGCGCTAACGCCTCGCCTCGGACGCATCGGTGCCTTCGTCGTGGCGGGGGAAGGAATGCGTCGTGTCCAAAGACAGATGGCGAGCGACATCAACCGGGGTGGCTACGACGTCGCGTACCTCCACGCGTGCCGTTTCAGCCTGTCGGTGCCCATCGCCGAGTGGTTGACCGTCCCATGCGTGTTCTATGCGCAGGAGACACGACGTGTCGGCTTCGAGGCTCAGCAACATCGCGTTTCAGAACACAGCAATCGTCAGGCGCTCCTTCGAGTCTTGCGGCGTCCTTACGAGTCCGTCTGCCGGCGCCGCGATCGGCGTGCGGTCGCCGCTGTCGACCACGTGTTGTGCAACTCACATTTCAGCTCAGACATGCTCACGGCTGCGTACGGAATCGACCCGGTCGTGTGTTATCTAGGAGTGGATAGCAACGTGTTCCGGCCGTCTGATGAGTTTCCGGTCGGGTCGAACGTCGTGCCACTGAGGGTGCTGTCGGTCGGCGCCCTGCATCCGGTGAAAGGCCACGATCTGGCTGCCGCGGCAACTGCTCATGCCGCCAACGCCAGCTCGGCTCGAGGCGAGCTCCATGTCGTTTACGAACGCGAGCGAACCGGCTACGCGTCTGAGCTCGGCAGGCTAGCGCGATCGCTCGGAATCGATCTCCACCTGCACAGGGGCATCACCGATGAAGGTCTCGTGGACCTCTACCGCAGTGCGCGAGTCACAATTTGCGCCGCGCGTTTGGAGCCGTTCGGCCTCACTGCCCTGGAGTCGACCAGTTGTGGCACTCCCGTCGTCGCGATCAACCAGGGTGGCTATCGCGAGACCATCATCGACGGTGTGAACGGCTATCTCGCGGAACGCAATGCGACTTCGCTCGGCGAAGGCATCGTTCGAATCGTGCGTGGTGATCTGAGGACCACACCAGCCACCTTGCACGCCCAGGTCAGCCGTGACTGGAGCTGGGACGCCGCTGCCGAGAGGATCGCCAACCAGCTGCGCCTCGCCGCCTCGAAGCCGAAGGCGCGACCGCCCGACATCGAATCCGCCGACCCGTCCGTAACGACCGAGTTCGCAGGGGCGGCACCGGCGAACGCCGTATCGCATTTCGAGGAGCAGGAAATTCAGTGAACACCAACACATGCCGTTCGTGCGGAGCGGTCCTCGGTCGTACCGTGTTCGACCTCGGGCTGGTCCCGCTTGCAAACGAATACCCCGCGTCCGAGCAGGAGTGTGAGACCGAGCAGCGATTCCCCCTGAAGGTTCGACTTTGCGAACAGTGCTGGCTGCTTCAACTCGAGGAGGCGGTACCTCCAAGCCGACTCTTCTCCGACTACGCCTACTTCTCCTCCTACTCCGACACCTGGATGAGTCACGCGAAGCAATTCGTCCACGACTCTCGAGAGAGGTGGCACCTGGACGAACGGAGCCTCGTGGTCGAGGTAGCTTCCAACGACGGATACCTTCTGCGTCACTTCGTTGCTCTGGGCATCCCGGTGCTCGGCATCGACCCAGCGGAGAACGTAGTCCCGACCGCCCTGGCAGCCGGTGTGCCGACCGAAGTCGGTTTCTTCGGATTGGACCTTGCCGAGCGACTCTCCGAACAGGGGGTGCAGGCCGATCTGGTGGTCGCAAACAACGTCTTCGCTCATGTCCCGGATACGAACGACTTCGCAGACGGCTTCGCTCGGGTGCTTGCACCCGAGGGGGTGCTCAGCATCGAGTTCCCTGAGCTCACCACGATGCTGCTCGGCACTCAGTTCGATCAGATCTACCACGAGCACGTGTTCTACTTCTCGCTCTTGTCGTGCGAGACCATTCTTCGTCGTAAGGGGCTGCGTGTGATCGATGTCGAGCGCCTGACGACTCACGGAGGGAGCCTTCGTCTCATCGCGTGCCACGACTCAGCCGGACACCGAGAGGAGGTATCGGTCAACCTCAAGCGCGAGGAAGAGCTGCGGCTGGGCCTAGCGGGCACAGACGCGTACGACGCGTTCGCGTCCGCGGCCAATCGACGCGCCGCCTCTGTGAGCTCATTCTTGGAACGCGCCGCGACCGACGGCAAGAGGGTCGTAGGCTACGGTGCCGCCGCCAAAGGCAACACGCTGCTCAATTACTGCGGTGTCTCCACGCGAGAAGTCGCCTACGTGGTCGACCGAAGCCCGCACAAGCAGGGGCACTTCCTTCCGGGCACCCACCTTCCCGTCGTTACTCTCGAGAGACTCCTCTCAGATCGTCCCGACTACGTAATCGTGTTGGCCTGGAACCTTCTCGACGAGGTGCAGGCCTCGCTCCCCCAGGTGCGGGAATGGGGAGGTTCATTTGTCACCACGATGCCGAGCCTCACGGTACTGGCATGACCATCGCCAAGACGGACCTGCCCGGCGTGTTCCTGATCAAGCCGGATCTCGTCACGGACCGGCGCGGGTTCTTTGCACGGCTGTACGACGAGGAGGAGCTTGCGGGTCTCGGCGTCGACACCCGAGTGGCGCAGTACTCCATCGCCTTCAACGACGCAATGGCCACAATCCGGGGCTTGCACTATCAGCAGGCGCCTTATGGTGAGACAAAAGTAGTCAGGTGCACGGCAGGTGTGGTCTTCGACGTAGTCGTCGACCTTCGACCGGATTCGCCGATGCGGCACCGTTGGGTCGACTTCGAACTCAGCGCGTCGAATCGAAATACCCTCGTCATCCCGCCGGGATGCGCGCATGGCTACTTGACCCTGACCGCTGCGACCGAGGTCACCTACCTCATCTCGGTGCCCTACGTGAAGACAGCCCAGCGCGGGGTCCGATGGGACGACCCAGTGCTGAAGATCTCGTGGCCACACGCTCCGCTCGTGATCGGCGAACGCGACGCTGCCCTACCGTTCCTCCAGCTGTGATCTCCAGTACTGGACGACGTCGTCGAGCATTTGACTTCGCGACCTAGAGGGTCGCCACCCTGACTCATTGACAAGTCTCGCGTTATCGCCGACAACTATGTCAGGGTCCCCTGACGAGCGCGTGAGCGTCCCGAAATGTAGGAGCTTGAGCGATCCGCAACGCGATGCCATATCCGAAACCATGTCCTTCAATCTGACTCCCTCGCCCGAGCACACGTTGACCGGACAACTCAGGCGGGCTCGCGAAACAGCAACTAGCGCGGCAGCCACATCGCGGACATCCAGGAAGTCACGCACCTGGTTCCCGTCGGTCAGATCGATAGGCAATCCCCTTAGAAGCGCCCGCGTGACCAGAGGCACAAACCGATCGGGATGCTCGCCCGGACCGGTCACGTTGAAGATCCTGCACCACGCCGTCGAGAGCACATTCGACCTAGACAGCTCTGCCGTGAGGTCTCGTAGCGCCGCTTTTGCCCCCGCGTAGGGTGTGACCTGCTCAACGCTGTCACTCTCGGTAAGTCGGAACTCGCTCGGGCTGTACTCAGCCGACGTCCCGGCGACAGTCAGGTGCTCACATCCACGGCTCATAAGCGCGCCGAGAAGCTCGATGGACGACCGGAGGCTCCGGAGATTCCCGAGTTGGGACGACAAGTAGTCATCTGGGTTGGCATACCAGCCCAGATGGATACAGCACGCGACAGAGGACGTGCCGATCAAACTGTCGACCTGCGCGCGAGACTGCCACGCGTGTTCGATCGACACAACCTCTACTCCTACAGAGCGAAGCTGCGAGACGACATGCCGACCGATGAAGCCTCCGGCTCCGGTCACGAGCGTGACACCGTCGCGACGGCTTTCGACCGGACCCGCCGCAAGCTCATCCGACCTGTGGAGAAGCCCGGCGCCAACATCGCAGCGCGCGTCCGTCATGGAGCAGACGACCTCCTGCGACCTCCACCCTGTCCGAGGATCTGGGCGATTGGTTGGCGACGCGCGTTCCGTATCGCCCGGCCTGGCCGCAGCACGGCCATCGACGCGAGCAGCGCCGCATCGTAGACCAGGTTACCGGCCCTGCTCGTGCGTCGCAGCTCCTCCCTCAAGTCGTCGACAACAAGGTCCCGGAACGGTGTGCTCGCCAGCCAGCAAAACAGCGCTCGCCGGCCCGCACAACGAGCCGCAGGCTCGACGCCCTCACGATCGCAGCTCTCCAGCAGGTCTTTGAAAAGACCAAGGTGTAGCCACCGCGGAGCTGTTCCAGAGCCCTCAGGCTGGAGACCACGCCAGACAGTTCCTGACTCCTTCACCGGGTAACGGCGGTACTCGAGGAGCGTCTGGGGAAGAGTGCCGATCCTGAAGCGAAGCAGCATCTCCCAGATGAGAATGACATCCGGGCCGAAACGTTGAAGGAACAAGCCCGTTGTCTCAAGCGCCTCCCGGCGAATCAGCCCGTAAACCATGAACCAGGACCGGCGATCGAGATACGAGCTGAGGCGCTGCTCCACATAGGGCGAGCTCAGGTTTACGGGCTGACACAGGACACCCGAGGCGATGCCAGCCTCGTCGATGAACTTGACCGCGGGCACGCACATCGCGTGGTCGGGGTGTGCTTTGAGATGGTCGACGGTCTGCTCCAGGTAGCCGGGGAGGAACCGGTCGTCACTTGCAACCCATGTAAACAGCCCGCCGTCGGTCCTGGCAAAGCAGCGATTGAAGTTGGCGCTCGCACCAGAGTCCGACTCAACTCGCAGATACCGAATTCGCGGGTCGGCCAGGACGGCCTCGCGAGCGACTTCTTCCGTGCCGTCCGTCGACGCGTTGTCACACACCAGCAGGTCGAAATCTCCGAACGACTGCTCGCGGATCGAGTTGAGGCACTCGATGATGTAAGGCATGCCGTTGCGAACCGGCAGGCCGACCGAGACCGGAGGCGCCACCACGCTCACCGGAACAACTCGATTCTCGTTCGCATCAAGCCTCCTTGGGAGCTCGGGAAGTGACCCCCGTCCACGCTGCCATCACCGTGCCCCTAAGCTCGGGACCGACGAAGATGAACGACAGGGCCAGGTGCACGGCGAGTGCCGGAACGAGGCAGCAAACGACCACAGGGATGCGGTACGGGCCGAAGTTCTGCAGACAGACCCATCCGAATGCGAACACCAGCAATGAGGGAACAAAACGTGTGTTTCGCTTGAGCCATGCCGACAGGGTGCTGTCAAGACAGGCCCTCAAGAGTCTCGGAACCATCAGGAGATAAATCATCGCGCCGTACATGAGCCAAGCGAGCGAGGCGCCGATCATGCCGAAGAAATGGGTCAGGAGGACGACGATTGGAAAGACGACCGCGGTCGCTACCACATTGGTCCTTGCGACCGTCCCTGCCCTCCCCGTCGCGAGGGCAGTTATGTACAGCGCACTGACAGTGGAGTTCGCGAAATAGCCAATGGCAAGCAACACGACTGGAACCTCAACAGATCGCGCAGCGCTGAGCGAGAACAGCCGTGTGAAGACGGGACCGGCAACAAACGCTATCCCGGCATAAAGGGGCAAGCTGCCGAAGCAGATGAGATCGTGGAGCTTCCGGTAGCGAACCACAAGCGACTGGCGCGCATCGAGGTGAGAGCGCGTGATGGCCGGGAGGCTCGCTTCCGATGCCGCAGTGACAAGTGCTTGCGCGCGACCGAGCAAAGCTGCACCGGTGGCATAGTATCCCGCCACGGCGACTGGGAGTGTCCAGCTGACCGCGGACTCATCCCCCTGCGTCTGCACAACGGAAGTGGCCGAAACCAAGGCCATGCTTGCCGCAAACGAGCGATACCGTCTAACAGAGGCGGGGTCCCAACCAGGGCGCAAACTTCCGGTCGGCACAGCGCGCCTTGCGGCGACCAGACTCAGGAACGTCGAGATCGCGAACCACGCCAATACCCACCAGGCGACCGTAACAAGTCCAACTCCGGCGAGCACTAGGAAGTAGATACCGAATTGTTGTGCCGCCTGGCTCGCGACGTTGATGATGTTGAAACCGCCCATACGCTCTGCCCCTCGGAGAACGGCCTGGTAGAACGCACGTGGGATGGCCAAGAGCCCTCCCATAAGGAGGATCCGAGACGCGACTAGGGCATTTGTGACACTTCGGCTGACAGACCTGAAGAGCAGCGGGAAGACCCCTGGCAGAGCAAGGTAGACGAGCAGCGCCCCAGCGAGCGCGAGCACCCAGTAGATCGAGGTTGCGCTGCGGAGCAAACCGCTCGGGTCCTCATCCTCATCAGCCCGCCCAGCTGCGACGGCACGTACGACGATCGAGGCGAATCCCAGCTCTAGCGCGCTCACGATGGTCGTACTCCATACGAGCGAAATCGTTATGACACCGAACGACGATGCTCCGAGCCTCCGGTAGATGGCATGCACCGCGAAAAGGCTGAGGATCATGATTCCAACCTGCCCAGCCAGGTTGTAGATCACGTTCCTGCTCAGCCGCGAGATCAAGGCTGCGACGCGTCCAGTCGCGAGCGCCCGCTCTCGTCACTGTCGGAGAAGTCGGAGGGAGACACTCGCGCGACCACTTCACTCATCGACCGCAATCCGCTCACAAGATCTGGCTGTGACGACCAAGTAGTCTCCCTGGCAAGTTGGCGGCCGACGCGTGCGACGATTCGTCTCGTCTGACGCCGCAGGCGCGGAGGACTGGCAGCAATGGCCAGAGCCGCCGCCGCGACGATTGTCGAATAACAAATACGCTCTGTGGCCGGATAATCGGCCCAGAATACCGACGACTGGCCGGGAAAGTGAACGCCCTCTCGGCCGAACTGGCGGAGGAGGGTGCCGAACTGCAGACGTCGGTAGCGGCGATAGTCCGGAACAGCGGAGAACTTCGGACACGCTGAGACAAGCGCCTCCAGGGCACAAAGCCAGGAATCGAGGTGCTCGGAACCCGCGACTCTCTCGTCCCGCGTCCGAGCTGCCAGAGCGGACGCGTTCTGCAGGAATTCCACTCCTTCGGAGACCGCACCGTTGAAGTAGAAGTAGCCGAAGGACTTCTTCGTCGCACCGACGGCGACCAGTGGAACTGGAACCTTGACTACCCGGTTCGCCTCCAGAAGCACACGATTCATCGCGAAATAGTCTGGATAGGGGGATTGGAAGAAGCCGGGCCCATCGAGCCGGGTGATCAACCTCCGGCTCACCAGAACGAGCTGCATGTTGAAGGGGTACGACATACGGAACCGGAACGCGTCGGCCACCGCAGTGCTCCGTTCACTCATCGTCATGAGGCTTGGCACACGTTCGCCCTTCATGAACGAAGCCACGCCGCAAACTTGAAGCGAGCCTGCCGGTCGGCCCGGGATGACGCCAGGGTAGGAATAGAGCAAACCTTTGCAGTAGATCGCGTCCGGTTCGCCGAAATCATCGATCACTTGCTTGTGGTTCGTGAAGTGTCCCTTCAGGATCGCGTCGTCATCACCCAACATCACGACGTAGTCACCCGAGCTCATGGAAAGGCACCTGTTCCAGTTCTCGGTGACCGGAATCAGCTGCTCAGTTCGGCTGTAGAGGATCCGTGGGTCATCGAGACCTTCCACCCATTCGCGAGTCGAGTCGGAGGAAACATTGTCAGCGATGCAGATTTCCCAATCCCCGTAGTCCTGGTACAGAACACTCTCTACGGCCTGGCGGAGGTATTCGACACGATCGCGCGTCGGCACGAGCACAGAGAACTTGGTCACTGGGCTTGTCTCCGTAGGATCAGGGTATAAGCGCTTGCGCGGCCCGCTCGGGTCTCGCAGTCTTTGAGCACGCGTGCGATACAGGTCCCGACCCGGAGTAGCCACAATGAGACGGCGCGCGAGCCAGAGACATTCCCGAGGGACTGCTCCCACCCGAAACGGTTCCACCCTTTGGCGGATCGATCGGACATGTCAAGGAGATCGAAACGGAGCCCATGCCGGGCGGCAGCTAGCACGAGTGCCGCAGGCGGGCTCAACACAAGATGTCTGGGCGCGTCGAGATGGGTCCACCGTGCCCCGAGTACCCGTATCTGCAGAGAGGTC
>Ga0224554_1002170_pt1 | contig 10689 bp, 9 predicted proteins | sample 714S22024metaG_FD_180666 | JGI IMG/M metagenome (GOLD analysis project Ga0224554, IMG submission 180666) | Peat soil microbial communities from Stordalen Mire, Sweden - 717 S2 20-24 | ecosystem: Environmental > Terrestrial > Soil > Wetlands > Peat | place: Sweden: Norrbotten County, Stordalen...
CTGGCTCTCCGCCGCCGCCGCCGCGGCCCGCATTTCCCTGGCTTCCTTGCGCGCCTTTTTGGCCGCTTTGCGGGCCAGCTTGAAGTCGTGCCTGGCCTGCTTGAGCCGTTTCTTTGCCCGCCGCGCCAGAAGTTTGGCCTCTCCGGCCTGCTCCTCCGCCGCCTTGGCCTTGGCTGCGAGTGCGCGCGCTTCGTCCGGAGTTGTCTGCGCCGGTTTAACCGAAATGGGGGAGTTGGTGATTTTCACGTTATAAGCGATAAACCCGGAGCAACGCCAAGCTCAAGAAAATTTTCAGCCTGTTTCCCAAATCATTAACGATAGGGTCGCGGATTCACCCAAGAGGTGGACCAGTTTCGGCTGAAAGATTCCGTCGGCGGGACGCCGATGGGGGCAACCGGGACGGTCGCGGTCCCCGGAAATGCAAGAGGGCGAGGGCGCTACCCGGTTGGTTCGTAGTTCAAATTTGGGCCAAGCCATTTTTCCACGGCGCGCAGGTCCAGGGCTTTGCGGCGATGGTAGTCCAATACCTGGTCGCGGCCCAGTTTCCCAACGCCGAAGTAATGGGACCGGGGATGGGCGAAATAGAGTCCGCTGACGCTGCTGCCCGGCCACATGGCGCCGCTTTCGGTCAGCTTGATGCCGGTGTTTTTTTCAACGTCAAGCAAATTCCAGAGGGTCCATTTTTCCGAGTGGTCGGGGCAGGCGGGATAGCCGGCGGCGGGACGGATGCCGCGATATTCCCCGGCGATCATTTGCTCGGCGGTGAGGTTTTCAGTTTTACCGTAACCCCATTCGGCGCGGACGCGGCGGTGGAGGTATTCGGCAAAGGCTTCCGCCAGACGGTCGGCCAGCGCCTCGGTCAGGATGGCGTTGTAATCGTCGTGGGCGGCCTTGAATTGGCGGGTCAATTCGTCCACGCCGAGGCCGGCGGTGACGGCGAAGAGGCCGAGGTAATCCGGCCCGGCCTCCCTGGGGGCGATGAAATCGGCGAGGCACAAATTAGGCTCGCCGTCGGGCTTTTCGATTTGCTGGCGGAGGAAGTGAAACGTGGCGGACGCGGCGGCGGACGAATCGCCGGCGCGGACTTCCACGTCGTCGCCGGTGGAATGGGCGGGGAAAAATCCATAGACGCCGCGCGCAGTCAATAATTTTTCACGCACGAGGCGATCGAGCAGTTGTTGGCCGTCGTGGAAGAGGGTGCGGGCGGCCGCGCCGTATTTGGGGTGGTCCAGGATGGCGGGGTAGCGACCGCGCAATTCCCAGGCGTGGAAGAAGGGGGACCAATCTATGCACGGCACCAGCTCTTCCAGCGGAACGGATGGGAGGACGCGGCAGCCGGTAAATTCCGGCGTGGCGATGTCTTCCGGCTTCCATTTTATTTTGACCGCGCGGCGGCGGGCTTCTTCGATGGGGAGAAGCGGGACGGCCTGGCTGGCGTGCTGGCGGCGGATTTTCTCCTGGTCCGCAAGGTTCCGCCGCGCGAATTCCGGCTGGAGGAGGGGATTGATCAACTGGCCGGCCACGCCGACGGCGCGGGAGGCGTCCAGCACATGGACGACCGGGCGGTCGTAATGGGGCGCGATCTTGACCGAAGTGTGGGCCTTGCTGGTAGTGGCGCCGCCGATGAGAAGCGGGACGGAAAAACCCTCGCGCTTCATTTCGCGGGCGACGTGCGCCATTTCGTCCAGCGAAGGGGTGATCAAGCCGCTCAGGCCGATCATGTCCACCTTCCGCTCGCGGGCGGTTTCCAGGATTTTTTCGCACGACACCATCACGCCAAGGTCAATGATCTCGAAATTATTGCAGCCGAGGACGACGCCGACGATGTTCTTGCCGATGTCATGCACGTCGCCCTTGACGGTGGCGAGGAGGATTTTGCCCTGGGCCTGATGAACGGCGCCGCCGGCCTTTTTCTCCGCATCCATATATGGCAGCAGATAGGCGACGGCCTTTTTCATGACGCGGGCGCTTTTGACGACCTGGGGCAGAAACATTTTGCCGGCGCCGAAGAGGTCGCCGACGATGCTCATGCCGGCCATCAAGGGGCCTTCGATGACGAGGAGGGGGCGTCCGAGTTTCTGGCGCGCCTCCTCGGTGTCGGCGTCAATAAAATCAGTGATGCCCTTGACGAGGGCGTGGGCGAGGCGCTCTTCGACGGTTCCGTGCCGCCATTCCTCGGAGACGGTCTGGCCCTTTTCCTTCTTTTTGACAGATTCGGCGAATTTGACCAGGCGCTCGGTCGCATCGGGGCGGCGGTTGAGAAGGACGTCCTCGACCAGTTCGAGGAGGTCCTTGGGGATTTCCTCGTAGTTGCCCAACATGCCGGCGTTGACGATGCCCATGTCCAGCCCGGCCTTGACGGCGTGGTAAAGGAAGGCGGTGTGCATGGCTTCGCGGACGGCGTCGTTACCGCGAAAGGAGAAGGAGACGTTGCTGATGCCGCCGCTGACGCCGGCGCGGGGCAGGTTTTGCTTGATCCAGCGGACGGCCTCGATGAAGTCCACGGCGTAATTGTTATGCTCGTCCATGCCGGTGGCGACGGTGAGGACGTTAGGGTCAAATATAATGTCCTGCGGCGGGAAGCCGGCCTGCTCCGTCAGGATGCGGTAGGCGCGAGCGCAAATTTCCTGGCGGCGCTGGAGGGTGTCGGCCTGGCCGCGCTCGTCGAAGGCCATGACGACAACGGCGGCTCCGTAACGGCGGGCGAGACGGGCGTGGTGGAGGAATTTTTCCTCGCCTTCCTTGAGGCTGATGGAGTTGACGATGGCCTTGCCCTGGATGCACTTCAGCCCCGCCTCGAGGACGGGCCATTTGGAGCTGTCCAGCATGATGGGAACCTTGGAGATGCTGTCCTCCGGCCCGACCAGATTGAGGAAATGGGTCATGGCCTTGACGCCGTCGAGCATTCCCTCGTCCATGTTGATGTCAATAATTTGCGCGCCGTTTTCGACCTGCTGGCGGGCGATGAGGAGGGCCTCCTCGAATTTGCCGGCGAGGATGAGTTTGGCGAAGCGGGGCGAGCCGGAGACGTTGGTGCGTTCGCCGATGTTGATGAAATTTGCGCCGGGCCGGATGGTCAGCGGTTCCAGGCCGCTGAGGCGGAGGAACGGCTCAATTGGCGGCGGCACGCGCGGCGGGAATTTTCGCACGGCCCGGGCCAGAGCCTGGATGTGCGGCGGAGTGGTGCCGCAGCAGCCGCCGACGATGTTGAGCCAGCCGGCCTGGGCCCATTCGGCCAGTTGAGGGGCGAAGGATTCGGGGGATTCCGGAAAGCCGGTGGGGGAGAGCGGATCGGGCAGACCGGCGTTGGGATAGGCGCTGACGTAAATCGGCGCAAGACGGGACAATTCGCCAATGAAGGGCCGCATTTCTTTCGGGCCGAGCGCGCAATTGAGGCCGATGCTCAAGAGCGGGAAATGGGAGACGGCGTTCCAATAGGCCTCGACCGTCTGGCCGGAAAGTGTCCGCCCGCTCAAATCGGGCAGGGTAAAGGAAAGCATGACGGGCAGGCGGCGGCCCGCGTCTTCAAACAATTTGGCGATGGCAAAAAGGGCGGCCTTGGAGTTGAGCGAATCGAAAACGGTTTCGACGAGCAAAATGTCCACGCCGCCGTCCAGCAGGGCGCGGGCCTGCTCATAATAGGCCGTTACCAGCGGGTCGTAAGTCACGCTGCGGGCGGCGGGATTATTGACATCGGTGACGATGGAGGCGCTCTTGGTGGTGGGGCCGATGGCGCCGGCCACGAAGCAGGTCCGGCCAGGTTGGGCGGCCATGACGGCATCGGCGGCGGCGCGGGCGTTTTTCGCGCCGGCCAGATTCAATTCGGGCACGAGCGATTCCATGCCGTAATCGGACATGGAAATGGCGGTGGAGTTGAAAGTGTTGGTTTCGATGATGTCCGCGCCGGCCTCCAGGTATTGGCGGTGAATGGCCTGAATGACATGGGGCTGGGTCAAACCGAGCACGTCGTTGTTGCCTTTGAGGTCGCGCGGCCAGAGTTTGAAATGCTCGCCGCGATAGCCGGCCTCGTCGAGGCGGTAGCCCTGGATCATCGTGCCCATCGCGCCGTCAAGAATAACGATGCGCTCGCGCAGGAGCCGGAGAAGGGCATCGGCGCGACTGGAGGAAGCCAGGTTTTGCTCGTTCAGCATGGGGAAATGATAATCCAGACCGGGGCCGGCGCAAGTTTTAAATCATCATATCCTGATATGAAGATATATAAGTTTCAGGAAACCTCAGTGGGCTTGCAGTTTGGCCAACCCACGACGGCAGGGCGGACAGAGCAGGCGGACAGAGCAGGCTTGACGCCGTTTCGCAAAAAGGTAGCATTTTGCAAAGCTTTAAAAAACGTGAACGAGCCATCAAAAATAATCAAGGCCCCCGGGGCGACCCGGCGGGAATTTCTCAAAAAATCCACCCTGGCCGGCGCCGCCCTGGCGGCCAGCCACAATCTCTTCAAGACGCCGGTCTATGGCCAGACGCAGGCGCCCGCTCCCGGCAACGCGGTCGGAGCCAATAACCGCATCGTGGTCGGTTACATCGGAGTGGGACTGCAAGGGACGGCCCACATCAACCTGCAAAAGCAATTCGCCGCCGCCAACAACATCGCGCTGGCGGCCGTCTGCGATGTCTCCAAGCATCGCCTGGCCGAGGCCAAGGCCCTCGTCGGCGGGGATTGCAAGGATTACGCCGATTTCGAGAAATTGCTGGAAAACAAGGACATTGACGCCGTCACCATCGCCACCGTGGACCAGTGGCACGCCGGCACCGCCATGGCCGCCCTGCAAGCCGGCAAGCACGTTTATCTGGAAAAACCGATGTCGCGCTATCTGGGCGAGGCCTTCGCCTTGTACGATCTGGCCAAAAAAACTCCGGGCAAAATTGTGCAAATCGGCTCGCAGGCCTGTTCCGACCCCAAGTGGACCAAGGCGCGCGAGCTGGTCACCGCCGGCAAGGTCGGCAAGCTCGTCCTGGGCCAGGATTCCTACATGCGCAACAGCAAGGAAGGGGAATGGAATTCCGCGCCCTATGTGTTCGCCGACTGGATGAAAGCGGATGACATCGATTGGAAGAAATGGCAGGGGAATGTCAAGAACAAGGTGGATTACGATTGGGAACGGTTTGTGCGCTGGCGCAAGTTTTACCCGTATTGCGCGGGACCGCTGGGGGACCTCTTTCCGCACCGCATGCACCCCTTGATGCTCGCCTCGGGCAACCCCGAGTTTCCCACCCGCGTCGCCTGCCTGGGCCAAAAACCGGTTGACGCCGACAAAGACACCCCCAATGCGGCGGAGCGCGATTGCCCTGAAGACCTGCAACTCATTGCGGAATTTCCGAGCGGCGTGGCCCTCTTGATGATTTCCGGCACCGTCAACCAGGTCGGCCTGCCCTCCGTCATTCGCGGCCACATGGCCACCCTGATGATCGGCGGGAACAGCGTGGAATTGAGGCCGGAAGAGAAGTTCGCGGAAGATATTGATCCGCAGACGATTGGCAACCTCCCGATTGAAACCATCGAGGCGCACGAGAAAAATTGGTTTGACTGCATCCGCTCCAACGGCGTTCCCAACGCCAACGTGGACCTGGCCGTGCGCGTGCAAACCGTCCTCTCGCTGGCCGAAATGTCCAATCGCCTGAACATGATGTGCTTGTTCGATGAAAAGACGCGCACCATCACCAACGGCGACGGCAAACCGGTGCCGGCCATCACCTACGGCACGCTGGAAAAATCCTAGCGCCGGCCGGCCGGCCGGCGGTGGCAAGTGAACAGCGAATCGCATGACGCGGCGGTCCGGGTGGCGCGAAATGCCATGGCCACGCGGTTTGAGATTCTGCTCCACGGCGCAAAAGAGGCCGCTCTCCGCGCCGCCGGAGAAGAAGCGCTTGACGAGGTGGACCGGCTGGAAGCTCAGTTGAGCCTTTACCGTCCGACTAGCGAGATCGCGCGGGTCAACGCCCTGGCCGCGCGCCGGCCGGTAAGCGTCAGCCCCCCGGTTTTTCAATTGCTCCGGCACGCCCAACAATTGCATGAGGAAACCGGCGGCGCTTTCGACATTACCATCGGCCCCCTGGTGCGCTGTTGGGGATTCATGGGCGGACAGGGCCGGATGCCGGAGCCAAAGGAACTGGACGAAGCGCGCGCCCTCGTCGGAATGCGGCATATCATTCTCGATGAAAAAGACTTTTCCGTCCGCTTTGACCGCGCCGGTCTTATTCTTGACCTGGGCGCCATCGGCAAGGGCTATGCGATTGACTGTGCCGCGCGCCTCCTGCGGGAATGCGGCGTGACCAGCGCCTTGCTGCATGGCGGCACCAGCACCACCTGCGCCCTGGGCGCTCCGCCGGGCGCGGAAACCTGGCAGGTCGCCGTGGCCGCGGCCCCGGATGACCCCGGCCAAACGCCGCCGCTGCAAACGGTCCTTCGCTTGCGCGACGAGGCACTGTCCGTTTCCGCCATTTGGGGACGATCCTTCGAGGCGGGAGGCAGGACTTATGGCCACGTCCTCGACCCGCGCACGGGCGAGCCGGTGAGCCGGGCGGTGCTGGCGGCCGTCGTTCTCCCGTCGGCCACGGAAACCGATGCGTTGTCCACCGCGCTGCTGGTGGAAGGCCCGGCCGGAGCCGCGAAAATAAAACGATTACGTCCCGGCATGAGGATTCTGGTGCTGGAGCGCGACATCATGGGTTCGCCGCCAGCAGTTCGTTGACTTTTGCGATTACGGCGAAGGCGTCGGCCACATAGAGCACGTCGGCCTTGCCGCGCGCCCATCCGCAATTGGGGTCCAGGCTGATGGCGCGGCGCTCGCCGATGAAACGCCAGCCCACGGCGTGCGGCTCCTCGCCGTGGCAGCAGGTGCTCAGACCTTTGGCATGGCGCGGGGTCGCGCCGGTCTGGCCGATCTGGTTGAGATGGGAAAGAAACGGCAGCACGGCCTGACCTTCGCCCCCCAAATCCACCAGCGATTTGCTGCTGCCCAGCGAAGCGCGGGTGAGCTTGAGAAAATCCAGGATCAGTTTTTCCGCCTCCGCGACGTGCGTCAGGCCATCGGCCTGCTTTTTGGTCCAGCCGGCGCCGGTGACGAAAAGCAATGGCGCGTCGGGACGGATGGTTTGCGCGTCGGCCCGCGGCTCGCGGATGCCAATCACGGTGGTGCGCCGGCCGGCCGGCGCGGCGTTCACCGCGACCAGTTCAACCGCCGCCGCGCCCGCGCCGCACTCGCACGCCTTCTGGCTGCCTGGGTCAACAAGAATAAACCACGGACGCTGCGTCCGGGTCAGCACGGCTTCGAGGCGCTGGCGGTAATACCAGCGGTTGACCGAGGGCTGGCCGCCGGCTTCGGCGACGCCGGTCACATGGCAGTCCACCCGCCCGCCCAGGCGCTGCGCGACCCCGGGCAACACGCGATTCCAGCGTGACGTGGCGGGGGCAATGACCCATGTGGCCTGAGCGGCCTGGCAGAGGGCTTCCGCCGCCGCCGCATCGGTGGAGTAACGCGACTGGGCGAATTCGGCGCCAGCCACGCCAAAATACTTTGTGGCGGGGCAGGCCGCGATGGAATCCGCCGCCGCTTGAACGCTTTCGCCGATCAAACCAATGACAAGTTTCGAACCGGCGAGTGATTTGAGCAAGGTCGCCGCCGCGTGCAACGCTTCGCGCGCCGGCTTGGCGAGCAAGCCGTCGGTTTCCGTGTAAGCGAGAACAAGAATCGTTTCCATGAAGGTTTGATTTTTTTTTAGCCGCAATAAGACACAAAATTTATTTCTTGATCCATTCGACGATTTCTTTGGCGATGTCGTCGGGGGATTTATCTTTGACAATTTTGGTGGCGCGCAGTTGTTTTGGCGGCGTGACGCTGGCAAAGCTCAGGCCTTCGCCGGCGAGCTTCACCGGTTTGGCCCTCTGCAAGGCCGGCATGGCGGTGCGCATGTTGGCCATGCCGATTTGGGGATTGTTTTTCGGTTCGGGCAGGTTGCCCGTGGCCCATCCCAGCAGCGCCGGCGGCCCGGCGCACCTGGACAATTGATGCCGGCCGCCTTCGATGCGCTCGGCGATTTCGAGCGAGCCGTCCGTGGCGACTTTCAATTCGTCCACGCCTTGAAACTGGTCCACGATGCCGAGGCGCTCGCCGGTCATTTGCATCGTTGCGCCCGCGCCGCGCGAGGCGGATTCCCAGCCGCCGAAAACGAGCAGCCTCGATTTGTCAAGACCAGGAATGGCCTGGATGGCTTCGGCCAAAACAGCGGCGACTTCCGCGGCCTCGGTGAAACCGCCGGCCGGGCCGTCGAGGACGACCAGTTCAAAGGGGACTTTTTGCGCCACGGTCATCATCACTTGTTGGAGCTTCGCCTTGGGGCCAAGGCTGACGAGCCAGACCTTGCTGCCGGGCGCGTTTTTCGCCAGGTTGGCCGCCTCGTAGAGCGCGTGGCCGGCCCACGGATCGAGGACGGCGGGCAGCATCATTTCATTTTTCAAGGCCGGGCCGGCCGGGGAGGCGACGGGTTCGAGAGTTTGCAGCGGATCGGGCACGATCCCGGCGCAAACGACAATTTGATAGGCAATGCTCATAATTTTCAGAGTTGTCCGCGAACCGGCAATACGAATTGCGCGGTCGTGATGACAACACCATCTTTGGCCGCCGACTTTGGAAAATGGCGGACGTTACCCGTAACCAACGGCACGCCCGCCGTCAAGGCGCATTCCAAGAGTGGCGCGTCGTTTTTGCCATCAAGAAGAGCTTTGCTTGGGCCGGATCGAATGGTATTATTCATTTGTATGTTGAGCCAATACTTGAATGCCGCCATGGCCAGGGCGCATTATGAATTGCGGGATGGCGGGGAGGGATTCCATGGTGAAATTCCAGGATTTCAAGGTGTCCTGGCGCAGGCGGACACGTTGGAGGCTTGCCGCGGCGAACTGGCGGGCACGCTCGAAGACTGGCTGCTGTTTCGGATTTCCCGGCAACTCCCCATTCCGGTGGTGGACGGGTTCGATCTCACTGTCAAAGAATCGCCCGCCTTTGCCTGATGCCTTGATTCGGCCCCATCAAACGGCGGGAGTTGGCCGCCTGCCTCCGGCGGTTGGGTTACAGCGGGCCGTACGCTGGCGGAAGACACGAATTCATGCAGCGGGGAAGCATATCCGTGACCATTCCGAATCCTCACGGAAGCGACATCGGGCCAAACCTGCTGGCCAAAGTGCTGCGTCAGGCCGGGATCACGCGAGAGGAGTGGGAGGCGCTCTGAAGCGGATCGTGGACAGCGGGCAAGCATCATTTCATTTTTCAAGGCCGGGCCGGCCGGCAACGCGACGGGTTTAAGGGTTTGCAGCGGGTCGGGCACGATCCCGGCGCAAACGGCAATTTGATAGGCACTGCTCATAATTTTTCAGAGTTGTCCGCCGATTTTGGAAAATGGCCGGCAACAATCTGGCGGACTTCCTCCAGCCACCCGGCCCGCTGCTCCGGCGTGCTGGTAATGACTACGGTAAAGTTCCGGCGCTGGACGTTTTTGACACCGCAAAGATCGAAGACGCATTTTTTCCAAAGTGTTTCCAGCGGGTCGCCAAACAATTCCTTTTCGCGGTCGTCGGGCGTGTTGGCGGTGTTGAAAACGACGGCCGTCCCGGCCCTGAGCAGCCCCTGCGCCACGCCTTCGCCTTTGTCATTGGCCACGAAGCGATAGGCGATTCCCATGCGCAAGACGCGGTCAATCCAGCCCTTCAAAATCGCGGGCGGCATTCCCCACCAGTTCGGATGGACGATGATGATGCCGTCGGCCCGGGTGATTTCCCGGCAATGACCGGCGATGACCGGATCAAGTTTGGCCTTGGTTTGCAATTCCGCGGCGGGCAACAGCGGCGGAAATTGTTCCTGGCAAAGGTCGTGCAGAATGACTTGATGGCCATTTTGGCGAAGCGTCTCGGCCGCCGTGTTGGCGATGGCGTGGTTGAAACTTTCCGGGTTTGGATGAGCGAGGATGATGGAGATGTTCATTTGGTTTTAAATTCAATCAGGACATCAACTACGAGGTTGGTATCCAACAGGATCATGGTTCGCGCGTCATCTGGCGCAGTTCGTCCCACGACAGGTCAAACTTCATCTTGGAAACCGCGATGGCCTTCCGCACCTCCGCCCGGGTTTTCCGGCGAGGCGCTCGCGCAGTTCCAAAGCCAGGTGTCGCAGCCGGCACGTTCTTGCGGGGTTTGTTCATGCCGCTGCCGCCACGAGGTTGATCTTCAAGTTCGCGCGCAAGGCGCGGGCCACTTTTTCCAGCGTGTCGAGCGTCAGGTTGGTGTCAAAGCGTTCAAGCCGGCTGACGTTGGCCTGCCGTGTCCCGATGGCTTTGGCCAGGTCCGCCTGTGTCATCCCGCGTTCCTGCCGCAGCTTGATGATCTGGAGAACCAGTTCAATACGCATGTCTTCGGCGTCGTAAGCGGCGCGAAATTCCGGATTTTGCAGCTTGCGTTTGGCGAAATCGTCAATACCGGCGTGCGCCGGGTTATTCGATGCCGCGGTGCGGCGGCGGTTCGCAGTTTTCATAGTAATTTCGCATTCTCCTGGCCCGGGCGATTTCACCGGGCGATGTCTTGTCCGTCTTTTTCAAATAACCATGCGTGAAAACAAGACGATCACCCAGGCAATAGAAAAAGAACGAGCGATGCTCCCCCCCCGCAGGGAAAGCCGCAGTTCA
>Ga0224554_1002173_pt1 | contig 10686 bp, 6 predicted proteins | sample 714S22024metaG_FD_180666 | JGI IMG/M metagenome (GOLD analysis project Ga0224554, IMG submission 180666) | Peat soil microbial communities from Stordalen Mire, Sweden - 717 S2 20-24 | ecosystem: Environmental > Terrestrial > Soil > Wetlands > Peat | place: Sweden: Norrbotten County, Stordalen...
ATCACCCAAGCCAGAATCAAGCCCCTCTTCATAATCAAACCAGTCTTCATAGACTTTCTCCATCCGCTGCAATCCGCAACGGCTATCAATATTGGTGGCAGCAAAGGCCGCCGTAATCGCGAACCCTAAAGAATATCACGCCGGCACTCTCACCTTCTTGCCTGCGCACGAGCGGTCAGTGTTAGTCGCGCAGTTCCCAGTCCGACTGCCGCCCGGCGGCCATCCGGCCGCATCATCCGGGATTCTGCTGCCGGCCTCCGAACGAGCGCTCCCGCCGAGTGCTTCGGCGATTCAGCGAGAAGCCAGAACCCCCCGGGCGACATGGGCGTTTCCCGGTACCTAAGACAAGCCCCGGGGTCCGCCCGCATTCAGCGCCATTCTATTCGCAGTTCTTCCACACAGATGCCGCTCAGTTTACTTCGCCCGTGAAGGCAAGGGATTGATGGGAAGGGATTGAGCGCACCGCATCAATGCAGCTTCCCAGAGAGGGCATAACCTCAGTCGAGACGAGATCGTCATGCAACCTTCCCGGCTTAGCGAAAATCGATCCACTTGCCACAACTCTCGACTTCCTCAACGACGTGCTGGCCCAGGCGGCGATAGCTTTCGAACTGCGATTCCGTGAACCACTGGTTGGCGGTTGAGTCATGAGGAAAGCTGGCGTGTTGTAACTTGTAGTTCAAAATGTCCGACGGCTCTGGGCTTAGCGTAACTATTTTCCCCTTAGCAATTTCCCACTCGAGTCTCCCCGTCACAGAGGACTTGATGTATAGGATCTTTCCTATCTTCTCCTCCGAATCGGGTGTCTCGGGGTAACGAATGGTGCCGAGCGCAAAATGTGCTTTGCAATTACCGCTTGTCAAATCGGAACGCAGATCGCCGATCGTTTCAAGCGTGATCTCTACACCAAAATCTATCCGGCACTTGCGAATGGACATGCCAAGGCCTTCAAAGGTGTAGTTTTCATCCGCTTCCGCGTCGCAGATCACAATCCGGTAACAACGCCGGCGTACGAGTTCGTAAAGCCCCATGTTATCGAAGTGCCCCCCGTCGCTGAGGTACACGAAGTTCGAATTGTCGTCCGCTCTTCCCAGCATCTCGTTGGCAAGCTGCAGAGGAGCAAATCGCGGCGAAGGCCACTCATGCTCTTCGTCCGGGGTGCCGGGGGGGCGGGGGAGACACCCTGCGAGCCTCGACTTCCGTGGGTTAAAGATCCACCATCCCAGCCTCACATTGAACATCGTCATCAGGAATGCAGTAGCCGGATTTGTGTGGTATCCCCAGTTAGGACTAGCGGCGGCTCCCGAAATGGCAACAGCGGTCGCAATGTTAATGCCTCCGCCAGAATTGACATATGTATCTGTAGGAACAAATCCATTAAAACTGAGCCGCTTGCCGACTTCGCCGGAGGTCCATCCCACGGTGTAACCAGAGAAGAGCGGAGAAAAGGCAAAGGACGCCGCTTTACGTTCCTGCCAGGCAAGATCTTCGCCAAAGGTGAGGTTGATCGTTGCACAGATAATGGGAAGAGGCCCACTGTATCCCTCGCTGGGGTTAGAGGGGTCCGGCTTTAGTTGTGAAATCTGCATTCCCCTGGTGTCGCGGTCGTCGAAGCCAGTGAGCGGATTGGGATCGCGCTGTGCATTCGTGGCGCCAAGATAGCAACGCGTCAGCCTGTCACGATAGAACGGGTTCATCGAGAAATCGTTGATGTCGACGCGCCATCCAAATAACAAGAAGATTGCCAGCGGAAGCAGTATGAGAAGAGCGAGCGCGCCGGAGTCGCCATAGGCTGAATGAAAGCCCCAGTCTGCAATTGAAGATAAGATCACCAGCAACCCCAGGATATATACATAGGGGCCAATCCTTGCGATGAGGTCCAAAGCGAAGGAAGAGTCCTTCGGCGTGCCGGTAACCTTTTGGCTTTTGCCGGCAAGGACGGAGCCTGCCGTGGTAGCCAACCAGGCAATAACTGCGGACCACTTGATCGACGCGGCGAGTTTCTTATACTCAGTCGTTTTGAGCCAGTCAAAGACAGACGGTCCGAGTAAAGAAATCCCAATATATATGAGCCAGCCGAGTCCGAAGAGAAGGCTCCAGGCTCGCACCCTGGCCAGCCACTCGCGAAGCCAGTCAGGATAGTTTCGCCCTACCAGTCCGGCCGCCAAAACGATGCCCATGAAAGGAACGAAGAGGAGCAGAGGCGGTCCAAAGGTAAGTTGCACCCGCCACTTGGCCAAGCTTTCGGGAGTCGAGTGAAACCACGCGGGGATATGCCATGGGGCAATATTGCCGAGCTGAAATGCGGGTATTCCGAGCAATGTACCAACGGCGATCAATATAACTACGCCGCATGCCGCCGCGATTACCGCGTTGATCACGGCCGAAGATAAAACGGCGCTGATCAATACACTCCAAGCCCTGTACGCACTCCGCTCATCCGCGGACCGAAGCTTCTTCCCTCCTCCAGCAATTCGGGCCAACAGTTGTGCGGATCCGACGGCAAAAGAGCAAATGCGGTTCCAGCAACCCACAACTCGCTGCCAGACGGTAGTAACGGTAGTATCGGTAGCGGGAACAGTCTGCTTAGTCTGCTTGTCGTAAGCGAAAATCATGCCGTGATTGGCCTTGTAGGAGCGAACAACGCCTCCGGCAAAGGCGATGCCGGCCAGCATTACGGTCAACAAAAGAAAAACCGCCAGTGTCGGCAATACCGAATCGCAGCCGGGAAGGATCGCGATCAAGAACAATGTCGACGCTAACAAGAGGGGAAGCACAATCGATCTTTGTACCGACTTCTCACCGCCAAACTTACGCGGCTTTTGTGCGGGCGACTCGCCGTACATGTCGAGATAGCGCACCCGTTCATATTCACGGTGAAGGGCGACCCACATCGCACCCGTGGCAATTGCGAAGAGGACAGTAGCGCCCAGCCACGCTGCCGAGGAAGGAATTCCCTGGAGGACCGGACTCAGCAGGTGTGGTATCAGCATCAGGAAGAAAAGTCCGGAAACCAGAATCAACTGATTGAGAAATGTGTTGCGGAACCAGATTGCAATGGCGACCCAGGTGTCGGCGGTGAAAAGCCCCTTCTGCGGCGTCAAGTAGTTGCTATAGCGTCGCAGCCAGCGGATCGGAGCGGGCTGAAAAGGCAGTTTGACGCTCGAAGGCAATGGCTTCAATCTGTTTTGCACCCTTCTTAAGCCGGCCCGAGCAGCAGGCGCACCGTCCTCTGGGAGATCGGTCTCACATTCGTCCACCACGCTGTTTTTCTTGTCCAACTCGCTGTTTTTCTCTTCCCGTTTTATCCAGGCTGCCAGCCACTCGTGGATGTATCCGCCGCCCGACACGCTGGACAGATAGTCGAACTTATGGAGTATTCCCAGCTCTGCCAGTCCCTGCAGGATTCCGAGGTTGAATGTCGCGCTACGGATTCCCCCGCCTGACAAACAGATACCCTGGAGTTTGTTCCCCATGGCCCAGACGTAGGGATCGCCACCGGGCTTGTAATCGTTAAAAGGCATTTCATGAATCTGTCGCCTCTCAATGACTGACGGAATCTCCTGGCTGAGCAGCCACTTACTCGGAACGAAATCGAGGAAGAAGGCTAATTGCTCCTGTAGTCGGGGTCGAATGGCGAGATAGTCAACCATCGTGTCGAGTTTGCCTGGCTTCTTAGCTTCCTCGCGCACTTTCTCATATTCCTTTTGATCGACCACGAGGTCGCTTGGTATGGCCCCAGTGACGGCTCGAACCGCAAGTTCCGATAAGTAGCTGCCATCGCCCTTGAGGCTCTCATCGTGATTCGTCAAGCGCCCTCCCTATCTGACCGAGATCACAGCTCTCCTGTGGAGTTTTCGCCTGCGAGATTCATGGCGAATTTTGCTGCTCAGCTAAGTGGAGATTCCGCGGCGAATTGTTGCGGGGCGCCGCAGATTGAGTATCCCTTATAGTCCATTTCCAAATGGTTGTAAATATGAAAAAACGCTCGCCGACCGTTGGCCTTCGAAAAGCTCTGCTCAGAATGCTTTTGGCGGTCTCGCTCGGTGGCGCAAATTCTTAGCTGTCGGATTCCTCCTGTACCAGTGGTAAACCGAATGGCGCGAGAAATCAGTCACTCTAAATATCCTGGAATGTTTCGTTGCCGGAGAATTGCGAGATAAGTCCTGTTAAGTCGGCCGATGTCTGCTGTTCGGACTCCGTAAGTTTCTCGCTTGACGCCAACAGGCCTATGCGCTCACCCAACCCATCGGGCTGCCGTTCCTGGGGTTCCCAATGGCTTGCGGGCAATCGGAAAACTGCACCAATACCCTTGTTTGCGCCTTAGTTAGGCGCTGTGTCAAGCGGCAACGCGTTTTTGTCGAATTTTATGAAGTGCGTTAATTCGGGCGGACACTGCGCGGGAGTAACGCATATTGAGACACATAGCCCCTAAAACTCCGTATATAAGCGTACTTTTCTGCTCGTCGCATATAAGCGTACATTTCGCTGTTTTTTGTTTGCATATAAGTGGTCATTTCGCGAAAAATGTACGCTTACACGTGTACATTTGCGCGAATTGGACAAAAATTGCAGAAAATGCAGGTATATATGCGGACATTTGAAACGCGATTTCTCCGCATACAGGCGGTCAATTCGAAGACGGAGCGGTGGCCGGCCCGGCGGCGGCTGGCTTTTGCGCCGCGATCCAGGCGTCGATGCGCTGCTCGAGGACGTCGAGGGGCAAGGCGCCCGAGTCGATGACCTGGTCGTGGAAGGCGCGAATGTCGAACTTGTCTCCCAAAGCCTTTTGCGCGCGGTCGCGGAGCTCTAAAATCTTGAGCTGGCCGATCTTGTAGGCCAGCGCCTGGCTGGGCCAGGCAATGAAGCGGTCAATCTCGGCCTGCATGCTCGGCTCGTCCATAGCGGAGTGGTCGCGGAAGTACTGGACCATCTGGTCGCGGGTCCAGCCCTCGCTATGCACGCCCGTGTCAATGACTAGGCGGATGGCGCGCCAGGTTTCGTTTTCCAGGCGGCCATAGTCACTGTAAGGGTCCTGATACAGGCCGATGTCTTTGCCCAAATGCTCGGAGTAGAAGGCCCAACCCTCGACGTAGGACGTGTACTGCTCATATTTGCGGAATTCTGGAACGTCTTTCATCTCCTGCGCGATGGAGATCTGCAGGTGATGTCCGGGGATGCCCTCGTGGTAGGCGATCGACTCCACGCTGTAGAGGTTCCGGTCGGCCGCGTCGTATGTGTCGACAAACAAGCGTCCGGGGCGGGAGCCGTCGGGCGTGCCCTCTTCGTAGTACGCCGGCGCCGAGGTTTTGGCGGCGTAATCGGGAACCGTGGCCACCTCAAAGGGAGCCTTGGGCAGAGTGCCGAAGAGCTGCGGCAGGCGGGCTTGCATGGGCCCGAGGTAGCTTTTATAGGCCGCTACCAGCGCATCGGCCGAGGCCGGGTGAAGTTTGGGATTGGTCTTGAGACTGGCACGGAAGCTGGCTAAATCCTTGAAACCAAGTTTCTGCGCGATTGCCAGCATCGCTGCCTCGTCCTTGCCCACCTCGTCGAGGCCGATCTGGTGAATCTGAGCGGCGGTCAGGTCGGTCGTGGTGGTTCGATTGATGAGGAATTGATAGTACTTTGCGCCGTCGGGCAGCGCTGCAATTCCCGGCTGTTCGCGCCCGGCGGGAATGTAGCTGACCTCAAGGAAGCGAGCAAAGCGGGTATAGGCAGGCAGAACCTCTTTCGAGATCGCGTCGAGCATTTCGCCTTTGATGCGCGCCTGTTCTGAAGCCGAAATGGCCGCCGGGAAATTCTTGAGGGGCATGGCCAGGGGCGAGTCCTCGGGCTTCTGGTTCGCCAGCTGCTTGACCTGCTCCAGGGCCTTTTCGAGGAGAAATTTGGGCGGGACGCGGTGGTCGTCCATGCCGATCGACATATTGGCAGTGACCTGGTCGAATGCGTGGGGAAGGGCGTGGAGGCGAGCGATCCAGTCGTCGTAGTCCTTTACGGTCGAGAAGCTGAGCTCGGCCACAAGGCGCGGGTATTGGGCGTGGATGCCATCCATCTGGGTGAGGGGCATCTCCCACTCCTTGAACTCGGCGGCCTCCTGGTCTTCCTCAAACTCGCGAATCAGCAGCTCCTGGCTGATCTTTTCCTGATTCGTAAAACCAGTCGGGTCGATGGCGGCCAGGCGGAGCAGGAATCGCTGCTCGCGGGCCAGTTCGTCGTTGATGGCCGCGACGGAGTAGTCGCTGATCTGGTCGTTGTAGCGCAGATCGCCGATGGTGGAGGCGAACTCGGGACTTGTCTTGAGCTGGTCTTCCCAGTAGTCGTGAAAGAGATCGTTGAGCGCTTTGCGCCGGTCGTCAAGCGATGCAGAGGGCGAGGCGGGAACGGCGGGCTGGCCGGCGGGAGCATGTGCGCGGAGGGCGGGTGCGAGCGAGAACAGCAGGAGCGAGGAGACAGCGATGGTGCGGAAGCCAAGTTGTTTCAATGGGGAGTCCTTTAGGGGAATTCACTTATATGTCCAATTCTAGAGCAATGGAGCGGGGATGTTGTCAGCGGATTTTGACGGGGCGGGGAGCGAATTGTCGGCATGGAGGCGGACAAATGGCAGGGAAAATGTGGACGTAAAGGCGGACATTTGGACGAAAAAACGTTGAGAGGCACGAAATGTACCCACCAATGGGTACATTTTTCCCGAATTGAGTGGGCGCATGGGGACAGATGACGGACAAATGTATCCATCGATGGGACTGCAGACCAAAATAAATGGCATCTGGCGCAAATTTCTTCACTGAAGTTTGCCGATTATTATGCGCATTTGCGGTACGGTGGATGCATAAGCCAGTGAACAGTGGACAGTGAACAGTGGTCGGCAGCCAGCTGCCAGCACTTCGCACGGGTGTGCGCGGAGGGCGGGTCGAGGGAAGAGACAGATCGTTGGGGTTCTTTCGCCCGCTGACGCGGGCTGGCGATTTCGATTGCGTCGACTGCCCCCAGGCTTGCGCCTGGGGCTATCGTCTTTTGCCCGCTAAAGCGGGCTTGGCTTTGCGGTAAGGCGGAGAATAGCGGACGGTGTTTGCGATTGGTAGTTAGTGATTAGGGGTTAGTGATTAGAACCCGGAGCAGTTTTGCGTGGGTTGAAAGGGAGTGGGAGATGAGGGCAATGGAGCGGAAGTTGTTGTTGAGGAAGCTGGACAAGGAGATGCGGAATTACCGTCTGGCGGCGAGGGAAAAGAACCCGACGAATGGGCTGTTGCGGGCGGTGAGGGAGGCACTGCGGATTCCGTTTAAAGAGATGTCGGAGCGGACGGGAGTGGGGCGGAAGGCGGTGTTCGAACTGGAGGAGCGGGAGGAAACAGGCGCAATCATGCTGCGGTCGCTGGGACGGATGGCGGAGGCGATGGGTTGCAAGGTGGTGTACGGGGTGGTTCCGCTGAATGGGAAGACTCTGGAGGATCTGGCGGAGGAGCGGTTATGGAGGGATGTCCTGGGCAGCGGGGCTAGCGGAGTTAGCGGAGTTGGCAAGACAGCGGAGTTAGTCGGAAAGAAAGTGGCTTGAGGGGGTGGGCGATGGCAGATGTCAGTCAGATGGGCGGGAAGGGAAAACGGGCAAATCGGCGAGGCGGCAAGTCAGCGAGACAGCAGGTCAGCGCGGGAAAGCCGCGGAAGAGGAAGGTGAAGGGGTACGGGGTGGATCGGTTGCGGACGGCGGCGGAGCGGCGGATGGCGGAGAGCAGCGAGGAACTGGCCGAATCGCTGATGTCGAAGGCGCTCGCAGGGAAGCTCGAAAGCGTGAAGATTCTGATGAAGCTGGCGGAACAAGAGAAGGCGCGGAGAGAAGAGAAGAGGGAGGAAGATGCGCCGGGGCTCGCCGATTTGCTGGTTGGCTCGGTGGTGAAGGTTGGTCAGATGTGGGATGGGCATGAGTGGAGGCGAGTAGCGCCAAACAGGATTTTGGCGGGGCCGATCGCAAGGTCGAGGCGGCTTGTCAATGATGATGGAGATGTTATCCGGATCAATGAAGATCTTGATCGTATGGATGAAGATCCTGATGGGGAAGATTTGGAGGAGGCGGCGTGAGAAAGGCAGGGAACAGGAAGATTATATACTTGACACAAGGCACGAATTGCGCTATCCTTTCTTCAGTGGCCGTTTCTTAGGCTTGTCGGAAATCTTATCTCTTTCATTTTTAAGATGTTGGATTACCCTTGGATGAAAGAGATGTTTGACAGCTTCTTCCGTAGTCATGTGGCGCGGATGCTTGAAAGGACTGGAGACTTTAGGCATGAAAAACTCCGTTAATCTTTGCACTCTGATTGAGCAGTTCGGCAGCGAAAAGAAATGCCGCGAATACCTTGAGGCGCTTCGCTGGCCTGATACCATTATGTGCCCGCGCTGTTTTTCCGGCAAGATTTCGAGGATTGTAAAGCGCAACCAGTTTGATTGCGATACCTGCCGCTATCAGTTCAGCGTCACTGCCGGGACGATCTTCAATGACTCCCATCTGCCCCTCTGGAAGTGGTTCCTTTGCGTCTACCTGCTCTGCGAGTCGCGCAAGGGAATGAGCGCCAACCAACTCAAGCGGGTTCTCGGCCTTTCCTACAAGACGGCATGGTATCTCTGCCATCGCATCAGAGCCGCGATGAAGGAAGTCAATCCTGAGCCTCTGGATGGCGTTGTAGAGATCGACGAAACTTATGTGGGCGGTAGGAAACACGGACGGAGATTTCAGGGACGCAGGGACCACAAAGAGTGCGTAATCGGCATCAAGCAGCGCGGCGGGGAACTCCGGTTCTTCCATGCAGAGGATGTAAAATCTGGCACGCTGGCAAAATATATCAAAGAGAACGTCAGCGGTGACGTGGATGTGATAATGACCGACGAACTGCCTGCGTATCCGGGAGCGATTGTTAGGGCCGGTTTGGAAGACACGCCGCACATGACTGTCAACCATTCCCAGGGAATTTATGTGGACGGCGATGTGACCACGAACGGCATCGAATCCGCATTCTCGCTCTTGAAGCGCGGCATCATTGGCTCGTGGCATAAAGTCTCTGCAAAGCATCTTTCCGCCTACCTCGACGAAATGACGTTCCGATTCAACAATCGAGAGAATCCGTACCTGTTTCGCGATACTTTGATGAAGCTTATTGAAGCGCCCGTTTTGGAATACAAGAAACTCACTGCGGATGCGGCCTAGCGAGTTCGTCGCATTCCCCGTTTGTAGTTTTCGCGTTGTCGAATGTGCAGATGTCCAGAAGTACACGATTTGTTTTGGGATCCTTTATTTTAAGAAAATAGTAGGCTGCCATTTCGCCGTTGTTTAAAGGATCAATAAAAGACTCTGGGAGTGGCAACGAAGAAACGACGACATTCCATGTCATTGATGAACGAATAAGCCCCTGCGAGAAATCTTTGCTTTCCTCCGCTTTCTCCCAGAAGTTTCTCGCGGCCTCCCGTTGTTTGCTCATATCGTCTGGAAAGGTATATCCGATTGCGCAATAAGAATAAACATTTACCTCGAAATCCGTTGCAGATTTCGTTCCCACAGTGTACGTCGTTGTGACATTCCCTCCGGCGCGAAACGAACCAGAAAATGAAATATTTTTCAGCAATACATTCTTGTTTGGTTGATGGGCCGGAGGCGGCGCATTTAGACCTGTCGAAATTGGCCAGGGAACTCCAATCGGAGGCCACACCCTAGGGTTGGTACATATGGTTTCCAGCCGAATAGTCGAGGCAACCATCATTTTGTCCCATGCTTTCGGGAAATGCGACCATGATTTGTTGCCCTTGACGTCGCCCACCCAAAAGAACAACAGGATAAGTGACACTGGAATCAACAAAAAAACCCCATGTCTAATTTTTCTGAGCCCTTTCTTTTCCTGAGCCCAGTGCCAAAAATTCGACGCAGCTGAGATTATTCCTAAAGCCGCTACAAAGTACGCGCCTGCGTATTCGTCCACTCCGATCATGGCAAGCGCACCAAGAATAAGAACGGCGAACCATCCCCATTTGACACTCCCATGCCAAAGATCAAGGAATAACAGACCCAGTCTGCGCGCGATAAATCCCAAGAAAGATACCACAGCCCTACACAGACCGCTGACCATACACCGATCTTCCCACTCGACGCACCTTGCGTCAAGGGGATAATCCTCCGGAGCAGGGATTAGGGACCACGGATTAGGAAGGAGGCTTTTAGCTGCTGGCTTCTGGCTTTTAGCTTTGGTTCTCGGTGGGAGCGACGGAGAGGTGTGGGCGGGCGATCGTGGTGCGGATCGATCTTTCGCCCGCTGAAGCGGGCTGCGGGGCGAGAATCGGGAATGGCCCCCAGGCTTGCGCTTGGGGCTACCGTCTTTACGCCCGCTGAAGCGGGCTGGAGGGGGATTCAGCGATTAGCGGTCATTCGGGAGCGGTGGGTTATATTGAAGCGAAGCTGCTTCCCCCCTCAAACGAAACCAAGAGACCCATGGCGCACGACGTCTTCATCAGCCATTCCGCGAAGGACAAGACGATTGCGGACGCGGTGTGCGCAATGCTGGAGTCGGAGGGGATACGGTGCTGGATTGCGCCGCGCGACGTGACGCCCGGCATGGAATGGGGCAAGTGCATTATCGATGCCATCAAACAGGCTCGGGTGATGCTGCTTGTGTTCACGGCGAATGCCAATGCCTCGCCGCAGATTCGCCG
>Ga0224554_1002175_pt1 | contig 10670 bp, 9 predicted proteins | sample 714S22024metaG_FD_180666 | JGI IMG/M metagenome (GOLD analysis project Ga0224554, IMG submission 180666) | Peat soil microbial communities from Stordalen Mire, Sweden - 717 S2 20-24 | ecosystem: Environmental > Terrestrial > Soil > Wetlands > Peat | place: Sweden: Norrbotten County, Stordalen...
CATGGCAGCACAGCAACGCATTCGAAGGCGGGCGGCTCACGGCTACTTATGACCAGCATGGACTGCATTTTGCCATCGCCGATCCGCTGGGCACCAAGCGCGTGCAGGCGCTTATCTCATCAAACGGTGGCGCAACGCTCGACGAAAACTGCTTTAGCCTGCCCTTTGGCAACAACATCGGCAACAGCCGCCAGACCAATTGCCAAGGCCCCGGGGTGGACGCCACCGAGCACCACTTCACCGGCAAAGAACGAGATACCGAATCAGGAAATGACTACTTCGAAGCCCGCTACTACAGCAGCAGCATGGGACGATTCATGTCCCCCGACTGGTCAGCCAAAGAAGAGCCGGTACCGTACGCCGTACTAACCGATCCGCAGAGCCTGAATCTCTATAGCTACGTTGGGAACAATCCGCTGGCAAAAGCTGATGCTGATGGGCACTGCTGGCCAGTTTGCGATTTGATCGCATCGGTCTCAATTGCTGTCGGAAACTATGTGGGCAGCCATCCCGGAGTACAGCAGGCACTGAATAAACTTGGAGATTCTCTCGGACTTAAGGTGTCTGCCGGTCTTGGCAGATCAGTGAACGTCGGGGGGGTGAAATTGGGAGCTGCCGTAAATGTCACTTCTGAAACGAGGATTGATGGAACCGGTAGTTCCGGTGTTCAAGGAACTCTTTCAGGAAGAGTCGGTGACGTGGGCGGGCAGCTTAATGGGACGGCCACATTTGAAAAGAATGGCTCATTGGTAAATCCTCTGAACAATCTCAGTGGGAATTTGAAAGGTACCACTTCGACCGCGCATTCAGACGCTTCAAATTCCACTACCAATACCGCAATTGGGACAGATGACAGAGTGTCGGTGGGAGTCGGGGTGAATGTAGGGGTGGCGCAAGCAGGTGTTGCAGTGACTGCTGGAACACAAGAAGCAACTGGAGTGCTCAGATCGGTTGGTGATGCTGCTGCCCAGGACACTCGGCAGTACGTGAAGGACCTTAAAACGTCCACAACATGCACCGTAGGTGGCTGTGCGCACTGATATGTGTATAGCGAAATGTGATAGAGGGCAGGCATGGGCATTCTTTTCATCATCGGTGGAATAGCGGCAATCATAGCCGGAATACTGGGAAAAGAATTCCATGCTGCCGACGTCATGTCCCTCGGAGAATACAAACAAAAGACTTCAAAATGGTCGGGCCGTCTCGTATTTATCTTGGCAGGTCTGATCCTGATTGCGGTTGGAGTCAAGATGCTGGTTGGGTCTGATTAGGGGCTTGGGAGCGGAGATTATCGATGGGAAAAGTCTCGATCAAAGGGGTGGCAATTGGAGGAGTCGTGGACGTGGTCGGCTCCGCGTTGCTGGGGTTCCCGATCATCCTGTATGCCATGTCGAAGGTTGACTTCTTGAGTATGCCCGATGCACAAAGGTCAGCAGCCATTACAGCGGTCGTTCATAGAAGCGTGTTCCTGTACGGAGGAGAACTCGTTGCTGGTCTCGCTTGTTCAGTGTTAGGTGGTTATGTAGCGGGTTGGCTAGCGAAGCATGACGAGCTTCTGAACGGAGGGCTTTCTTCGTTCCTGTGCGTTGCCATCGGAATCTTGATGATGCTCTTAGGCAAAGGTTCTGACCCTGCTTTGGTTCAGGTGCTCATGCTTCTTGCTAGTCCGGTTTTAGCGGTTCTAGGCGGCGAGCTGATGCGCCGTCAGCGACAACGCCGCTTACTGGCAGCATGAACCGCAGGCCGTCCTCCGGGGCGGCTTGTGGCGTGTTTACGTCTGTAAACAGCAGTGGCGCGATTCACTGAAGGGCACGCTGCCTACGGCATCGGAATTAGGTAGGTCGCGGTAGGGACGGACCTCACGGCCCGCCCCCCGCACAGATCCGGACGGGCGGATTTCCCGCATCCGGCTCTTGCCTCAGGTAGTGACGCGCAGACGGCGCGCGGGATAGGGATGGCAGATGCGGGCCGGAGGCAGCCAGCGGCGGATGAGCCGTTGCATTCGCTTCCACGAGACGCGTCCCTTCTGGCTTCGGCGTCGGAGGACGCGATGCCAGAGGTTGCCCACGGTGAAGCGAAAGTGAGCCAGGGCGTACCGGTTTCCCGGCACTCCGAAGTATCGGAGATGCCCGCCCACAACGGATTTCAGCCACGCGCCGACCGTCGGAATGGGGTCGTGCATGCGCCGCCGCAACTCGGTTTTCACCTGTTGCAGCTTGGCTTGCAGCCGTTTGCGAATCGTCTGCCGCAGCACCGTGAACCGTCCCCTGCTCGTCTTCCCGCAGATGTGCGTGAAGCCGAGAAAGTCGAAGGCCTCCGGTTTACCCAGACCAGCGCGCTTTCGGTTGGCCGCCGCATGGGGGCCAAACTCCAGCAGTCGCGTCTTCTCCGGGTGCAGTTCCAGTTGGAAGTTTTGCATTCGTTCCTTGAGTTCCTTCCAGAACTGTTCGGCATCGTCCTTGAACTCGAATCCAACCACAGCGTCGTCGGCGTAGCGCACCACGATCACATCGCCGTGCGCGCGCTTCCGCCGCCATGCCTGAATCCAGAGATCGAAGACGTAATGGAGATAAATGTTAGCCAGCAGCGGCGAAGCACTTCCGCCCTGCGGCGAACCTTCTTCCATGACGGTTCGTTTACCCTCTTCCAACACGCCCGCGCTCAGCCATTTCTGGATGAGATGCAGGACGCGCCGGTCCGCGATGCGATGCTGGAGAAACCGGACCAGCCATGCGTGCGAGAGCTTATCGAAAAAGCTGCGCACGTCCAGGTCCAGCACCCAATTCACACTTCTGTCGCGGAGTCCGCTGTAGAGCGCATCCAGCGCTTGATGCTGGTTGCGTCCGGGGCGGAAGCCGTAAGAGAAGCCGAGAAAGTCCGATTCGTAGATGGTGTTGAGCACTTCCACCGTGGCGCGTTGGACGATCTTGTCTTCGAGCGCCGTAACGCCCAGAGGACGCAAGCGTCCGTCGGCCTTGGGGATGTACACTCTGCGAACCGGCTTGGCCCGGTACGCTCCGCGCTTCAGCCTATGGGAGAGGTTCTGGAGGTTGTCCTCAAGAGCCTCGCCGTAGTGCCGCCACGTCTCACCGTCCACGCCCGGCGCCGCTTGCCTCTTCAACTGCGAGTAAGCAAACCGCAACGTGTCGATCCGGTAAATGTGGTGCAGCAGAGCGGTGAACTTCATCTCCTTGTTCTGTTTTGCCGTCTGTCGTACCTGCTCCAGCGCACTTGGCGCGACTGCCCGGCTCTGAGTCCGGATCGCGTTTTGCTGGCTCAGGTTCCCCTTGGCCAGACCCCTTCCCTCCATCTCCTCCGCCGCCGGTACTCTGGTTTTGTTCGGAGACTTCCCCGGTACTATGGGTCTGTCCGACTTCCCGTGTTCGTTCATCATCGGCTCCAGTTATTAACTTCCCGATGCGTCCCGAGCGCAATGGCCGCTCTCGGGTGAACCCGGGACCTCCCAACTTCCGTGCAAGATGTATCCCTACGTGCCAGGGTCTAACGACCGCGCAGGACTCCGGGGCAACTTGCGGTATTGCTGCCCAGGATGTTGCCTTCCGCGTAGTGTCAATGCGTCGGCGTCCTGAAGTTCGGGGTATTTCGCGGCTCAATAACCTGGCCCATAGTTCCTCCTATCTACGCTTCGCATCTGACCTTGCGATCAGACCCGCAAGACTCGGAGCCGGTGTGGTTCGCTACGCCTTCACCGTACGACTCTTTCATTCGCTACATCTTGCCGGCTTGCCCGGTGCAATCAGCATCGCGTTCCATGAAGGTGATTGCTACTGCCCTCAAAGAACACGGTGCTTACGCACCGGAAGTTGGCGCTGCGACACGTCACCCCCAGCGGGTTGCTGCAGGGATACCGCGCGGTAACTGTGCGTTAACGTGAGCAGCGCCAACGCGATGCAGGCGGCGACCGCGCAAACACTGGCGTTTACGTGTTTACGCGCGTAAACATGTTGAAAACAAAGCGGCTAAAGAGAAAATGCGGTTCGCGGTTCCTGCGGGAGTAACTTGCGGTTGCTGCGACGTTAACGTGTTGAAATCAAAGGATCGAGGCGGAATCAGCTTCCCCGGCGCGCTCACACGCCGTACCCTCCGCTGCGGCAGCCGTCAAGGGTCTGCGCTTCGCTCCGATGAACGCACACAGAACGTGCGCCCTTGACTGCCGTCCTCGCTGCGGGTGCTTTTCAGCGATGAGAAAAATGTCTTTTTCTCATGTTCCACATGACCAGGGCGACGGCTCCCGGCCATCGGCGGCGCGGTGATAGCATCGTGCTCATCTGCTCATCCGTGGAGGGGGCATGGGATGGACTACGACCAGGACAAAGTAGACGAGATGGTGCTGGCGCTCTTGTGGCTGACGCAGACCGGCGATGGCCGCACGTGGAAGGGCCACGACTGGGTTGCAATGGACCGGCTGCACGCCAAAGGGTATATCTCCGACCCGAAGAGCAAGGCCAAGTCAGTCGTGTTGAGTGAAGAGGGCGAGCGACTGTCGCGTGAACTCTTCGAGCGTCACTTCGCCCGCAAGGGCTGACGGCGAAGCACGCAGCTCCGGGGCGCTGGCTGGCTTCCGTGGCGCATCTGGCAGCGTGTTGGGCCAAGACACCATCCCTAAGCCTGACGGCTTAGCGTGGCCGACAGCGGCCCGAAGATCGAACGCGGAACGAACGAAGGCCGGACGCTGTCCGGCCTTGTTCGTGATGGGTTCGAGGTCTGTTCGGGGTCAGCGGTAGACTTCGCGGCGGTGCTTGACGGCGAGGACGAGGATGGAATCGCCGTGGTCGTAGAAGCGAACGCGGTAGTCGCCGACGCGGAGGCGCATCTCTGGCGGCTCGATGTCCTGAAGGCGTTTTACGTCGCCTTCGCCCGAGGCAAGATAGCGGGCGACGGTATGCAGGATGCGCAGCGCCGTTGTCTGATCGATGGCGCGCAGGTCGGCTTTGGCCGGATCAGTCCAGGCGATCTTTTTCTGTTCCATGCCTACTGCCCCAGGTGACGCGGTTCGGGATCGAGGGGCGTACGGCCCATGCGCTCGAAGTCTTCGGCGGTGAGACCGAACTCAGCCAGGACATCTTCGTTGGGGATGGGTTCGTGATCCTTGAGCCACGCCTTGGAAGCGGCGACGGCGCGGGTCTCTTCCTCACTGATCTCTTCATCCTCAAAGGGGGCGTTGGCGATGGCGCGGTCCACCGGATCGAGCATCGCGTTGATGAAGATGACGGCGGCGGAGGCCTGCCCGGTGGAGAGGCGGTTGATGAGTTCGTGGGCTTGCTGCTTCGGGTTGGTTGCGGCTAGAGCCATCGGGAAACCTCTCTTAGCTACTCTGCGCTGCGGCGAGAAATTTATCAATCGTGGTCAGCAGAGCACGCTGCTCGTAGAGAGGCAGCGTCTCGATCTGTTCCATGCGGCGGACGAGCTTGATGCTGGGCTGCTTCCTGGCCGCAGCCGTGCTCTTGCTGCCCCGCAGCAGTTCATCGGCAGAGACATCGAGAACTTCGGCAAAGCGCAGAACCATGTCGGAGTTGAGGCGCAGCTTGTCCAGTTCATAGCTGGACACCAACTCCTGAATGAGGCCAGTACTCTCGGCAACCTGTTTCTGAGTCAATCCGCGTTCCTTGCGCAGGCGAGCGAGGCGCTGCCCCAGCGTCTCCTTGCCCGTATCGACCGGCATCAGCTTCAACTTGGACTTCTTCGGCATGGCCTGAGTGTAACGGTGAGCGGCCCAAAATCTGGCCTGTTCAATCTCTCGTTATAGAATATGATAGTCTACAATGTCTTATGCTGAGAGGGTGCAAAAAAAAGGCCATTACCCTCTTGACAGGTTTTTCGCAGGAACCCTGAAAACAGCGTGGAAGGAGAAACAAGCCGATGCCCTATGTTCCCCCGGAAGTGACGGAGCGGTTGAAGCGGGAAGTCTCCGTGCAGCGGCTTGCCGAGGCGCGAGGGATCAAGCTGCATCGCTCGGGCAAGGAGCTGATCGGGCTGTGCCCGTTCCACGACGACCACAATCCCAGCCTGAACATCGACCCGGTGAAAAATGTGTGGAACTGCAAAGGCGCTTGCGGCGAGGGCGGCGATGTGTTCCTGTGGGTGATGCGGGCCGAGGGGGTGAGCTTCCATCACGCGCTGGAGCTGCTGCGGAAAGACTACGCTCCATCGGCGGGGCCGGTGGTGAAGATCGCCACCGTGCGGAAGCTGCCGCCGTTGATCGACGCCACGGCGGACGACAAAAAGCTACTGCGAACCGTAGTGGACTACTACCATCGGACGCTGAAAGATGCGCCGGAGGCGCAGCAGTATCTCATCAAGCGCGGCCTTCAATCCGGGGAGATCATCGACCGTTTCAAGCTGGGCTATGCCAACCGTTCGCTGTGCCTGCATCTGCCGGTGTGGAACCGCGCCGCCGGCGAGGCTCAGCGGACGCGGTTGAAAGAGCTTGGCATCCTGCGCAACCAGAAGCCTGGGCACGAGCACTTCAATGGTTCGCTGGTTATCCCCATCTTCAATCTGGACGGCGAAGTGGTCGAGATGTACGGGCGGAAGATGACGCCGAAGTTGCGCCCAGGCACGCCGGACCACACGTATCTTCCGGGTCCGCACCGTGGGGTGTGGAACGAAGAAGCCCTCATCGCATCGAAGGAAATCATCCTGTGCGAAGCGTTGATCGACGCGCTTACGTTCTGGGTTGCGGGCTACCGCAATGTCACGGCCAGTTACGGCGTGAACGGCTTCACAGCCGACCATCGCGCGGCCTTCGAGAGGCACGGCACAGAGCGGGTTTACATCGCATACGACCGCGACGAAGCCGGAGACAAAGCCGCTCCGAAGCTGGCCGACGAGTTGATGAGCATGGGAATCGAATGCTTCCGTGTGCAGTTCCCTCGGGGCCAGGACGCCAACGAATACGCACTCAAAACAAAGCCAGCGGCGAAGGCGCTGGGCGTCTTGCTGACCGGCGCGGTGTGGATGGGCAAAGGCCCACGGCCAGCGGGCCGTGTGCCCATGCCGGTGATCGTGGCCGAGCCAACGGCAGCGGCGGCGCCAACCATCGAGCCGTTGCCAACAGAAGCAAAAAGCACAGCTAAAGAAAAAATCATCGAGGAGCCAATGCCAGAGCCGACGCCAGAGCCGACGCCAGAGCCGACGCCAGAGCCAGGCCCAATCGTCGCGCCGGAAATCGCGGAGCCAGGTCCGGCACCCGCGCCGGTTGTGAGCGAGCCAGCCCAGGCACAACAGAGAGCTTTTTCTTTAGCTGTAAATGCCGTGCCTTTAGAAGAGCCCGCGGCGCGGCCCATGCCGTTGTCTGTGCCCGCCGAGCCAAAGGTCGAGATCGACGGCGACGAAGTAAAGGTGACTCTCGGGCCACGTGAGTACCGGGTGCTGTGGCTGGAAAAATCCACGGTGCGGGGCAGGATGCAGGTCAACGTGAAGGTATCGGGGAACAATGTGCGCGGGGAGTTCTGCTATCACGGCGACACGTTCGATATGGAGAGCTTCCAGCGGCGGACGGCGTTCATCAAGCAGGCGGCGCACGAGCTGGCGGTGAAGGAAGAAACGATGCACTCGGAGGTGGGCAGGCTGTGGGCCATGCTCCAGGATCAGCAGCGGGAGCGGATCAAAAAGGCGCTTGCGCCGCCCGAAGAGGCCGCTGCGATGACGGACGAGGAGCAGACGGCCGCGATGGAGCTGTTGCGCGATCCGCGTCTGTTGGACCGAGTGCTTGAGGACTTCGAGCGATGCGGCGCGGTGGGCGAGGAGACCAACAAGAAGGTGAGTTATCTGGCCGCTGTGTCGCGCCTGCTGGCGAAGCCGCTGGCCGTCGTGGTGCAGTCGTCGTCATCGGCGGGCAAGAGTTCGCTGATGGAAGCGGTGCTGGACTTCATGCCGGAGGAACACCGAGAGAGTTACACGGCCATGACCGGCCAGGCGCTCTTTTACATGGGCCAGAAAAATCTCAAGCACAAAATCCTTGCCATCGCCGAGCAGCAGGGCGCGGAGGCCGCGAGTTATCCGTTGAAGCTGTTGCAGTCGGAAGGCAAGCTGAATATCGCATCGACCGGCAAAGACCCTGTGAGCGGCAAGCATGTAACGCACGAGTACATCGTGGAAGGCCCGGTGATGATCTTCCTGACGACGACGCAGCACGAAGTGGACGAGGAGCTGATGAACCGCTGCCTTGTGCTCGCGGTGAACGAGGAGCGCGAACAGACGCGGGCCATCCATCGCAAGCAGCGCGAGGCGCAGACGCTCGAAGGTCTAAAGGCGCGGATGCGGCAGAACAAGATCGTGCGCCTGCACCGCAACGCGCAGCGGCTCTTGCGTCCTGTGCAGGTGGTCATCGAGCACCTGAAAGACCATGGCTTCCCTGACGCCATGACGCGCACGCGGCGCGATCACATGAAGTTCCTTACGCTGATCCAGGCGATCACGCTGCTCTATCAGCATCAGCGCGAGATCAAAATCAGCAGCGAGGACGGCGAGAAGCTGGAGTACATCGAGGCGACCGAGGCCGACGTAAAGCTGGCCTGGGAACTTGCCAACCATGTGCTGATGCGTTCGCTCGACGACGTGCAGACGCAGACGCGCCGCCTGCTGCTCGTGATCGACAAGATGGTTGCGGGCGAATGCGAGCGGCTTCAAATCGAGCGGATGGACTACCGCTTCACACGGGCCACCGTGCGGCAGTTCACCGGCTGGAGCGACTCGCAATTAAAAACGCACTTGCACCGGCTGGAGGAGTTGGAATACCTGGCGCTGCATCGCGGCGTGTCCGGCCAGAGCTTCGTCTACGCGCTCAACTTCGAGATGGATGCGAACGGCAGGCCGGTACTGCCGGGGCTGAGCTACGGCGCGAAGCGGCCACGCTCCGAGGACGAGCGGTCTGGGTTTACGGAGGGGGTGTCTGGGCAGGACGGCCAGCGGTCTGGGTCGAGTCTGGGCCAGGTCTGGGGGGTGTCTGGGGGTGGTCTAGGTGAGGAATCGCCAGTATCCATGCGGGCGGGAGGCGGTTTTTCCGGGAACAACGGAAAACGCATAGATAAGGGAGCCGAGGCCAACGGCCTCCCGCAAACTCCCGTCGTAGCCGTACCCATGGCGAAGCCCAACGGAAACGGCAACGGCAAAATGGAGGGCAACGCATGGCCCGCATAACGAAAACCCGCAAACCACAGGCCGCGCCAAAGACGGCGATGGAACTGCTCATGCGCGAGCATCTGGAGGCGCTGCGCGTGCGCGGCTACTCCGAGTTCACGGTGAAGAACCGTCTCGTTCACATCGGCTTCTTCGTCGAGTGGGCCTACGAGCACGGCTTGCGCGAACCCATCGAGGTCACCCGGCCAGTGCTCGAACGCTATCAGCGGTACTTGTTCTTTTACCGCAAGAAGAACGGCGAGCCGCTCACGTTCCGCTCGCAGCACGCGCGGCTTGTGCCCTTGCGCGTGTGGTTCCGATGGATGACGCGACAGAACCACATCCTGCATAACCCGGCTTCAGAGATCGACCTGCCCAGGCTGGGCCGCACGCTGCCCAAGATCATCCTCTCCATCGAAGAGATCGAACAGGTGATGGTGCAGCCGAACATCACCGATCCGATCGGGCTGCGCGATCGCGCCATCCTCGAAGTGATTTATGCAACCGGGCTGCGGCGGCTGGAAATCGTCCGGCTGAAGCTCTTCGACCTGCAACTGGACCGGGGCCTGGTCCTCGTCAATCAGGGCAAGGGCAAGAAAGACCGCTACGTGCCCATCGGCGAGCGTGCTGCCGCGTGGCTGCGCAAATACATCGCCGAGGCACGGCCCCAGCTCGCCATCGAGCCGGACGACTTCACTGTGTTCTTGACTACCGACGGCGAGCCGTTCAGCCGCGACCATCTGACCTACGTGGTCAAGGAGCGAATCGACGCAGCGAAGACCGGCAAGACCGGAGCCTGCCACTTACTGCGCCACTGCATGGCGACTCACATGCATGAGAACGGCGCGGACATCCGCTTCATCCAGCAGATCCTCGGACACGAGGACATCAAGACCACGCAGATTTATACCCAGGTGGCGCTCAGGGCCTTGCAGCAGGTCTACGCGGCGACCCATCCGGCGGCGTTCATCGAGCCGCAGAACGCGCCGCTCTTGCCCGCAGCGCGGAGCTTACAGCCAGGCGATCCAGCCGCCGAAGCGCTGACGGCGGCACTCGAAAGGGATGCGGCAGAGGACCGCGAAGAGACCGGCGATTAGCCGCCGAATCCGCTCCGTCTGAGCCACGCAAAGCGGCCCGGTTCCAGCCCGGTTAAAGCCATGCAAAACAATCAAGAATCTGCCCCCCTTTAACTGTGTAATTTACAGCTAAAGAAAAATGGACTATGCCCGGAATCCGTCTTGCTTCCGGTGTGCAATCTCCTGCCGATTAAGCCCCTCATCCCCGCCCCTCAAGCCGTACAATCGTAGCCACATGCAGCCAGCTTCCAGTACGCGCATTACAGACGGCTTTATGGCCGCAATGCGGCTTGGGGGCGAAAAACCGCATCAGGGGCTTCCGGGCGAAAATCCTGCACCGAATCCGGTGCGCGAAGTCTGCAAGTTCACAGTGCTATTAGGGATGCGCGGACAGGCGGAATTAAATCGCGCTGGGTCGTGTTGTACCGGCAAAGAACGTGACGCCGAATCAGG